>OFPS01000907.1_pt1 | contig 24915 bp, 19 predicted proteins | sample 1542111 | NCBI WGS metagenome assembly OFPS01 (sample SAMN04209233, study PRJEB22552) | human gut metagenome | biome: gut; material: feces | host: Homo sapiens | place: USA: Oklahoma | reverse complement strand
GGAAGAAATCTCGACCATGAGGGTGGGGTGACAGCCAGCGGACAGGCGTACGAGCCTATCCGCTCTTTGTGTTGGTTGGAATAACCCCAAAATCAAATGTATGAGAATTGGATGTTGTTACACGTAAAGGAAAGGACTGTTTCCCGAAATATACTAAACAGTTACGATACGAATGAAATTTTTAGAGGAGAAAATTATGGCGAATATAAAAAAAGAGTACGAGCGTTGGCTGGCAAATGCAACCGCAGATACGGACGTTGCCGCTGAACTGAAAACGTTGGATGATGCAAAAATCGAGGACGCATTCTATCGCAACCTTGCCTTTGGTACGGGCGGTCTGCGTGGTGTGATTGGTGCAGGCACCAACCGCATGAACATCTATACCGTTGCAAAGGCATCTCAGGGTCTGGCGGATTATCTGAAAAAGAATTTTGCCGAGCCGTCTGTGGCCATTGGTTACGACAGCCGCATCAAGAGCGATGTGTTTGCAAAGGTGGCTGCGGGTGTGTTTGCCGCCAATGGCGTCAAGGTCAACATCTGGCCTGTTTTGATGCCTGTTCCTACCGTGTCCTTTGCAACCCGTTATCTGCACACCTCTGCCGGTGTCATGGTGACGGCTTCTCACAACCCCAGCAAGTATAACGGCTACAAGGTCTATGGTGCTGACGGCTGCCAGATCACAACTGAGGCCGCTGCTGAGATTTTAGCTGAAATTGAAAAGCTGGATATTTTTGCAGACGTCAAAAACAGCGACTTTGAAGCAGGAATGGCAAGCGGCAACATCCAGTACATTCCGGACGAGGTCTATACGGCCTTCGTGGAGCAGGTCAAGAGCCAGTCTGTTCTCTTTGGCGAAGAAGTCAACAAGAACGTGGCCATCGTGTATAGTCCGCTGAACGGCACCGGCTTGAAACCTGTGACCCGTACCTTAAAAGAAATGGGTTACACCAATATCACTGTTGTCAAGGAGCAGGAGCAACCGGATGGCAACTTCCCGACCTGCCCATATCCCAACCCGGAAATCAAGGAAGCTATGGCACTGGGCATGGAGTATGCCAAAAAGTGTAATGCTGACCTTCTGCTGGCGACCGACCCCGACTGTGACCGTGTGGGCATCGCTGTCAAGAACAAGGCAGGCGAGTATGAGCTGCTGACCGGTAATCAGACTGGCATGCTGCTGCTGGACTACATTTGCAGTCAGCGTGTGAAGCACGGCAAGATGCCCGCAGACCCAGTCATGGTCAAGACAATTGTCACCATGGATATGGGGGAGCAGATCGCCACCCATTACGGCCTGCGCACGATCAATGTGCTGACCGGTTTCAAGTTCATCGGTGAGCAGATCGGCAAGCTGGAAAAGCAGGGTAAGGCAGATAGCTATGTGTTCGGTTTTGAAGAAAGCTATGGCTATCTGACCGGCTCCTACGTCCGCGATAAGGACGGCGTAGACGGTGCCTACATGATCTGTGAGATGTTCAGCTACTATGCTACTCAGGGCATCAGCCTGTTAGATAAGCTGGACGAACTGTACAAGACCTACGGCTACTGCTTGAACACGTTGCACAGCTATGAATTCGATGGTAGTGCCGGTTTTGCCAAGATGCAGAACATCATGCAGGCATTCCGCGGCGATATCAAGGAGTTTGGCGGAAAGAAAGTCGTCAAGTTGCTGGATTATGCACCAGGGCTGGACGGTCTGCCCAAGTCCGATGTGCTCAAATTTTTGCTGGAAGATAACTGTTCCATCGTGGTGCGCCCCTCCGGTACGGAGCCGAAACTCAAAACTTATATTTCAGTCAGTGCAGAAAACAAGGAAGCTGCTGAAGCTGTGGAAATAGAAATTCGTAAGAGTGCCGAAGAGTACTTGCATTAATGAATAGAGGAGAAAAAATTATGAATATTATTTTACTTTCCGGTGGTTCTGGTAAGCGTCTTTGGCCCCTTTCCAACGATGTACGTAGCAAGCAGTTTATCAAACTGTTCAAGAATAATGACGAGTATGAATCTATGGTTCAGCGTGTTTACCGTCAGATTACTACGGTAGATGCTGATGCAAAGATCACCATTGCGACTAGCAAATCACAGGCAAGTTCCATTAAAAACCAGTTGGGTGAAAAGGCTTCTATTTGTGTAGAGCCTTGCCGCCGTGATACGTTCCCTGCCATCGCACTGGCCGCGGCCTATCTCCACGATGAGCTGGGCGTTGATGAGAATGAAGCTGTTGTTGTCTGCCCGGTTGACCCTTATGTAGATAATACCTATTACGAAGCCGTTAAGACCCTACAAGAACTGGCGGAGCAGGGCGGTGCAAATTTGACTCTGATGGGTATTGAGCCGACCTATCCTAGTGAGAAGTACGGTTACATTATTCCTGAAAGCGGCGAAAACGTTAGCAAGGTTAAGGAATTCAAGGAAAAGCCGGATGTGGAAAACGCTAAGAAATATCTGGCTCAGAGTGCGCTGTGGAATGCAGGTATCTTTGCGTTCAAGCTGGGCTATTTGTTGGACAAAGCACACAGCATGATCGACTTTGAAGATTATCGTGATCTGTTCAATAAATATGATACCCTGACTAAGATTAGCTTTGACTATGCTGTGGTCGAGAAAGAGTCCAGCATTCAGGTTCTCCGTTACAGCGGTGACTGGAAGGATGTCGGTACTTGGAACATGATGGCAGAGGTCATGGCGGATAAGACCAAGGGTAAGGCCATTCTGGATGAAACTTGTGAGAATACTAATGTGGTGAATGAGCTGAATATCCCGATTCTCTGCATGGGTTGCAAGGATATGATTGTTGCCGCCAGTGGTGATGGTATCTTAATCGCTGATAAAGAACGTAGCGGTTATATGAAGCCTTATGTGGAAAAAATCGAAACGGAGGCAATGTATGCTGAGAAGTCTTGGGGTACTTATACAGTTATCGATGTTCAGCCTGGTTCTATGACAGTCAAGGTTTCCATGAGAGCTGGCGAGCATATGACTTACCATATGCATAACTACCGCGAGGAAGTATGGACTGTAGTTTCTGGTAAAGGTAAGGCAATCGTTGACGGCATGGAGCAGGTGCTGCGTACAGGCGATGTAATTACCATTGCAGCAGGCTGCAAGCACACGGTTGAGGCTATCACTGCATTGGACATGATCGAAGTTCAGCTTGGTGATGAAATTAGCGTTGCTGATAAGATCAAATTCCCCATGGTGTAAGAACTAAGGGGTGATGGCTATGGAAATCATGAAATTGATTCCGACGGGTAAAGATTATTTGTGGGGTGGTACTCGACTTCGGGAAGAATATGGTAAAAAAATTGATTTAACACCATTAGCAGAAACTTGGGAGTGTTCGGTTCATCCGGACGGCCCAAGTTATGTGATAAATGGTACATATAAAGGAAAAACACTGGCTGAAGTGCTGAAAGAACATCCGGAATACATCGGTACAAAAGTTGAAAATGGTGAATTGCCTGTTCTTGTGAAATTCATCGATGCAAAGAAAGATTTGTCTGTTCAGGTTCATCCCGATGATGCATATGCGAGAGAACACGAAGGCGACAACGGCAAGACCGAGATGTGGTATGTCATTGATGCCGATGAGGGCGCGCACCTGATTTACGGTTTTCAGCATGAGGTGACGGAAGAAATCCTCCGGAAGGCGGTTGAGACCGGAACACTGGGCAAGCATCTGCAAAAGGTTCCGGTCCACAAGGGGGATACCTACTTTGTTCCGGCAGGTACTGTGCATGGTATCGGTAAGGGCATCCTTGTGGCTGAAATTCAGGAAAGCTCCAACGTGACATACCGTGTCTACGACTATGACCGAGTGGATAAGAACGGTAAAAAGCGTGAGCTGCATTTTGACAAAGCCGTGCAGGTCATGAACATGAAGGTTGCACCGGATGTGAGCCAGAAACCAAGAATGGTGAAGTACTATTCTGGCTGTTCTCGTGAATTGCTCTGCCGCTGTAAATATTTTGAAACAGAAAGAATACAAGTAACGAAAGGTTTTGCATTCTCTGTTATGGATGCATCTTTTCAGGTGTTAATGTGCCTGGATGGATATGGTGAAGTGCAGACGATGGATGCGGAACAGAAGCCGATGCGATTCAGCAAGGGTGAAACACTGTTTTTACCAGCTGGGTTGGGCAGGTGTCTTGTTGTTGGCGATGCAGAGCTGATTAAGGTCCGGTGCTAACAGGCTTGTAGTGAGGGTGGATAAATGTCAAGAATGAAGTTTATGAATACAGAGATTGATAACTTGACAATGCAGGAAACGCTGCAGGCTATTGATCGGCTGATTCAAGAGGATAAAAGTGCTTATGTGGTAACACCGAATGTGGATCACATTGTACAGCTTGAAACAAGTAAAGAATTACAGGCGGTTTATGAGAATGCGTCACTGATTCTGACGGATGGTAAACCACTGTTGTGGATCGCCAAATGGTATGGAACACCGATTAAAGAGAAAATTTCAGGCTCGGATTTGTTCCCACTTTTGTGTGATATGGCTGCAAAAAAAGGATATAAAATGTTCTTTTTAGGTGCGGCAGAGGGCGTAGCAGCAAAAGCGGCGGAAAATCTTATGAATAGATTTAAGGGCTTGCAGGTTGTCGGTACATATTCTCCGCCATTCGGTTTTGAAAAGAACCCTGTGGAAATGGATAAAATTAAATCCATGATAAAAGAGGCTAATCCGCACATTTTGATTGTTGGATTAGGATGTCCGAAACAGGAAAAGTTTATGTACCATCATTGTAAAGAACTTGGAGTGCCGATTTCCTTTGGCCTTGGTGCCAGCTTCGATTTTGAGGCAGGAAATATTAAAAGAGCTCCTCGATGGATGTCCAATCATGGCTTGGAGTGGTTTTTTAGAATCACGCAGGATCCGAAGCGTATGGCAAAGCGTTATTTAGTAGATGATAGAAAAATTCTCGGACTAGCGATTAAGTATAGAAAATAAGATGGAGGAAGAGTAATGGGAGCATTTCAGAATATTGGTGTTAGCGATTACCTAAAACGCTATGGGTGGAAATATGGTATTCAAAGAGGTGCTTTCACTGCATTTCCGTTTCATGTTGTAAATGACTATGAGAATAAGAAAATACTCTATTACAGCAAAGTCGAGAAGAAACTGAAAAAGAAATATTTAAAATTTGCATCAATAGATCCAGAGGGATTAAAATTTGGAGCAATAGAAGTTGAGAATCCTATATGGGTGTATTGGAAGCAAGGATTAGATCAGGCTCCGGCTATTGTTAAAAGCTGTATCAATTCTATAAAGAAGAATGCAGATACTGAAGTTGTTGTTATTACAGATGATAACGCAGAGCAGTATGTGAAATTTCCGCCATATATTATGGAAAAGCTAGCAAAAGGTACAATGTCAACGGCGGCATTTTCAGATTTGCTGAGATTTTCGTTATTGGAGCATTATGGTGGAACATGGATTGATTCTACAGTATATTTAACAAATAAATTGCCGGAGTATATTACTAAGAGTGACTTATTTGCTTTTCAGGATTCGTTTGGATTGATAAGAAATCCTGCATTGATGAGTGTTTGGCTTTTACATAGTACTCCTCATAATGAGGTAATACGGAAAACCAGAAATGTGGCATTTAAGTATTGGGAAAATCAAAGCTATGTGGTTGAGTATTTGTTGCCCTATATTATTTTAACAATGGTACTTGAACAACATCCGGAAACTTTTTCTAAGATGCCATATGCTAATAGTGATTATACTCATTTGATGCTGGAACATATAAACGAAAAATATGATGAAAACCTAATGAATCACATATTGGGTTTATCTAGTGTCCATAAATTATCTTATAAATTAAAGGAAGAGGCGTATACAAATAAAGATAATCTTTATCACAGAATAGTAGCCAATATTCTTGGGGGGGGGCAGAGCTTAAGTAACACAGAAGCGGCAAAATCACTAGAAAAATATAGAAGCCATTCAGCTTATTTCATCGGCGATTACGAGAATAGAAAAGTACTATATTATCAAAAAATCTATGCAAAATTAAAAAAGAAATACTTGGCATATGCGGAGTGTAATCCAGTTGGTATAGAATTTGGAAATCTCGAAGTAAATAATCCAGTATGGGTTTATTGGAAGCAGGGATTGGAAAATGCACCAGAGATTGTGCAGTACTGTGTTGATTCAATCTGTGAGCATTCTTCAAGGAAAGTAATTGTTTTATCGGAGAAAAGCTCAAGAGAATATGTTGAATTTCCTGATTATATTCTTGAAAAAATGCAGAGTGGAAATATGTCGGCGGCGGCCTATTCCGATTTGTTGAGATTTTCATTGCTAGAACACTATGGAGGAACATGGATTGATGCAACAGTCCTTTTAACAGGAGATCTTCCATTCTATATTACAGAAAGTGAGATCTTTGCATATCAGGATACCTTTGGAAAAATAGATAATCCAGCATGTATTAGCAACTGGCTTTTACATTGCAAACCGGACAACAAAGTAATGAGATATACTCGAAATATGGCATTTCAATATTGGAAAGAGGAAAACTATGTGATGGAGTATCTCTTTACATATATGCTACTTCGGATTGCTTTAGAAAATGACAAGGAAAGTCAAGAAAAGATGCCGTATGCTAATAGTGATTATTGTCATTTGATGCTTAATAATTTGGATTTACCGTTTGATGAGAGTAAATACAAGCATATTACAGAATTGTGCAATGTTCATAAGTTAACATACAAGCTATATAAAGATGTTACGGAAGATAAGAATAATTTTTATAGCAGAATAGTAAGGAAAGAGGAATATGCAAAAAGTAGTAATCAATGGTGACTACCTTGCGTTTAATACATTTGCAGGGGTGAGTCGCTTTGCAACAGAAATTCTTGCGGAATTGGATTTAATGGTGAAGGATTTAAAGGTTGAACTGCTTACACCAGAATATGTTGAGAGTTTGCCAAAGTTTAAAAATATCAAAATTGTAAAATTTGGACAGCAACCGATTTTAAAGTGGAAAAATACAGCCCTTCCACAATATGTTAAGAAACAAGAGGCTCTTTTAGTCGATTTGACGCAAGCCTTTCCGTTTGGGGTGAAGGGAATTACATGTGTGCATGACTGCATTCCTGAACTGGTTTCCACGGCATATAGTGGTGTGTTTGGAAAACTGGTGAAGAAGCCATTGAAACTAATTCAACGGAGAGCTGTTATTAAAAATAGTGTGGCAGTTATTACGGTAAGTGAGTTTTCAAAAAAAGATATCGCACGTTTATACCATGTAAATCCAGAGAAAATAACAGTTGTGGGAAATGCATGGCAGCACATTGAGAAAACAGCGTATGATGATGCCATAATTAATAAGTATAATCTTGAAACAAAGAAATTTTACTTTTCTTTGGGAAGCAGAGTAGAGCATAAAAATCTGAAGTGGATTGTTTCTGCGGCATTACAAAATCCAGAATCTGTATTTGTGGTTTCTGGAGAAAATAGTTATAGCAAAGGATTTGATGAATCTCAGTTTCCGAAGAATATTATTTTTACTGGCTATATCAGTGATGGAGAAATTAGAAGTTTGATGGCCAATTGCAAAGCATTTATTTTACCGTCAATTTATGAAGGCTTCGGAATTCCTCCTATGGAAGCCTTGGCTGAGAATGCACAAATTATTGTATCGAATACCTCATGTCTGCCGGAAATTTACAGTAAGTCAGCACATTATATTGATCCTTATCAGTTAGAGAATATAGATTTGGATAAGATTCTTGCGGAGCATGTAGAGGACCCAAAAGCGGTATTGAATAAATATAGCTGGGAAAAATCGGCGAAAACACTGTATTCATTGATTTGCAGATGTATGCGATAGTAGAAGAGAATGCGAGGTATGTTATGAAAATCTTATATCTGATACTTCTTTATAACGGCGAGATTAATGGTGGACATACATACCGTATGGCTACAGCTAAAGCATTAAAAAATCTTATTGGTTATGAAAATTTAGACATTGTCTTATCAGAGCTGGATACATCTGATTGGGGTTGCAATGTTGTAATGCGAATGAAAAGCTATTCATCCGGAAAGGAAAAGCTGAGAAATTTATTAGAAGGTAACATTACACAGAGAAGCAACAAAGATATTGATGAAATCGTTAATCTTATTAATAAGAATCAGTATGATATTGTTTTGTTTGGAAGTTCAGAAACTGGAAAGCTCGTTAGCGAAGTTAAAAGAAGATGTAATGTAAAAACGATGACATGGTATCACGATATTGTTGCTGATGTCATTGAGCGAAAGAAAAAGACAGAGTTTAACTTGAAAATGCTTCCAATTTGGAATACTGAAAAGAAGGCAGAGGGAACGGATGCGAGATTAACAGACGTTCCAATTGTTTTACATAGAAGAGATGCAGAACTTTTGCAAAAATATTGGGGTCGGAAAACGGATGTGTTTATCCCCATTGCATTAGAGGACAAGTTTGTTCCTTATGATTACAGTGCTGAAAGTGAAAAGAATGAAAAGCTACAGTTGCTATTTGTAGGTGCATACAACTGGTCTGTTAATGTGGAAGCTGCAAAATGGTTTTGTGAAAACGTGATGTCGAAGTTAAATGACTATGCTGTGCAATTTAATATCGCGGGATTTCAAATGGAAAACCTCTTAAAAGATGGATGGGTTGGGCAGTATAAGAATGTAAAAGTCTTAGGTACTGTTGACGATTTAGCTGAAACGTATAAAAAAGCTGATGTTGTAGTAGAACCGATTTTGACTGGATCAGGAATGAAGGTAAAAACCGCAGAGGCATTAATGCATGGAAAAGAAGTGATAGGAACACAAGAAGCTCTTGTTGGCTATGATGAGCTTTCCGATAAGGTCTGCGAAACAGCGGAGGACTTTATTAATACGATTATTCGATATACCACCAACAGGCCAGCACGGTTTGTTCCTTTAAATAGGTTTGCATACGAAGAAAACTACTCTATTAAGGGTATAGAAAATAAACTTAGATACGCAATTAGTAAAGTGAAAATGTGATGCAAAGAGGAGAAAACAATGAAAATTGAAAATGAAAAAGTTGTTGTTGTTACGGTTACATACAATAGTAGCCAATTTCTTAGACGACAAGTCGAGTCGTTGAAAAAGTCCACAATTCCAGTTGATAAAATAGTTGTAGTAGACAATAAAAGCAATGATGAACACTGGGACAATGTAAAAAAAATTGCATTAGACAATGCAAAAATTGACTTGCTCAGACAAACGGATAATTTGGGAGGGGCAGGTGGTTTCGAAAAGGGAGTGGAATATGTTCTTGAAAAGTATTCAGACTATGATTGGATGTGGATTATGGACGATGATGCATTCCCAAGAGAGGACTGCCTAGAAAAATTATTAAAATTTAAAGATGTGGATAATTTGGGGTGCTTGTCGCCTATGATATATGGAGTTGAATTAAAAGAGTACCAATATTATCATCCCAAAAACGCAAGTAAATTTCTAAATTCAAATATTGCGGTTACAACAGACATAAAAGAGCTTTCAGAGATTACACCGATTGAAATTAATGCCTTTGTTGGACCATTAGTAAAGCTCAGTGTTGTGAAAAAAATTGGTGTTCCTGATGGTAAGCTTTTCATTTATGGAGATGATCGTGAATACACATATAGGATTACACGGTCATTTAAAATGTTTCTCGTTAGAGATGCTGTTATTAATCACAGAGATGAGGTCATGGACAACGGAAAAATAAATCCAAAGGGAATATGGAAAGAATATTATCATTATAGAAATAGTGTCTTGTTTATTCGAAAATATAAGAGAACTACTTTACAGGAAATAATCGGAGAACTCCTTCTGGTAAAAGATGCAGTACGCACTTCATTGAGTACTTTGAAACACACTAGGTATAGGCACTATAGAGCGATAAGAATTAGATGTGTATGGAAAGGACTAGGCGACGGCTTATTTGGAAAAAGCGGAAAGTCAATTGATCCTGTCGAGTTTAATAAAAAGTACATTCATCAATGAAAGTTGAGGTTGCAATGGAGGACAATTAAATGACATCAAAAATACAGATGGGGAAAACAACAGTTATTATGTATGTTATCCTAATTTGTACAATTCTTAATGGAAGCGTAATGTGGCGATTTATAGTTGGTACACCGCTTAATTTCATGGTTCTTATTATAATGCAATATGTATCGTGTATTTGTGGAGTACTGTCTTATGGTAGATTTATACCTAAAAAATGTGTATATACTGCTTGCGTATTATGCGTATATTTTGTGGTGTACTGTTTGGGAACAAGATATAAACCAGAAGTTTTTTTAATATATTATGCGGGTGTATTTATCTTCTTCTTTATGTATTTATATCAGGTCAACAGAAATAATGATTTAGAAAAATTCATTAGAGCATTTACAAACATTGTTCTCGTTATTGCAATTTTATCATTATTCTTCTGGTTATTTGGAAGTATTTTGAATGTGTTACCCGGAAGAATTGCATTAGAATATAACTGGGCAAATCGTACATATACCACTTACACATATTACGGTTTATATTTTGAAAATCCAATACAAAGCGAACAAATACTCTTTGGAAAACAGAGTATAAGAAATTCTGGTGTTTATGCAGAAGTACCTGGGTATGCTGAAATTTTATTATACGCATTAACAATTGAATTATTGACAGAACAGAAAAAAAAATGGCGGTTTGCTGTATTGCTTGCGGCTCTTCTATCTACATCGTCTACGAAAGGATTATTGACTTTTGTTATTATCGCAGTTGTCAATTATATAACAAAAAGAGAGTATAAACAAAAAATATATCAGGTGATAAAGTTCTTGCTTTCGGCTTTTCTTCTGGTAGGTGGTGTGTTTGCATGTGTCTATATTCTTCAGGATAAGTCGCAGACGGGATCATTTGGTGTTCGAATGGATGATATTCATGCAGCAATTATAACATGGAAAAGTAAGCCACTTTTTGGTGTGGGATATAACAATATGCAAAAAATTGCGATGAACTTTCAGGTTTCAAGAAGTTCCGATGGGCTGAGTATGGGATTGACTGCGTTGTTGGCGCAAGGTGGCTTGTATTTGATAGGGTTATATGCGGCTGCAATGGTTTGTGCAATTCGGTCTGTTTCACAATATCGACATGAAATTGTGATTTTTTGTATAATGGTCTTAATTAATCTATTTATATCAAATAGTGCATTTTCTTCCATAATGATAGCGATGCTTGCAGCGGCATTTTCGTCATTTGCAACTAAAAGAACACTTATCATACAAAAATGGAGGAATAATGAATAGTCGTAGGATTGATTGGATTGATTTGCTTCGTGGGGGGGGATGTTCCTCGTTATTGTGGGGCATACTTTGCAGAATGATTTTGTTAGAGCAATTATTTATTCGTTTCATATGCCTTTGTTTTTTGCGCTTAGTGGATTTTGTCAAAATTATTGTTCAAGAGAAAGAATTAAAGGTAAAATTCTGAATAATGCTAAAAAACTTGTTTTGCCAGCGATTATAGTTTATATGGTGAGATTATTAACAAAGTTTTACAGCTTTCAAAAATCGAGTAATAATGTCAGTGCTACGATTCTAGAAATTGTGAAGATATTATTTTGGTTTAGCGGATCTGATGTAATTATACTAGGCGAGAAAGTTAGTGGAATTGGAATAGTCTGGTTTTTAATGGTGCTGTTTTTATCGCTTGTAATTTTCTATATAGTACAGTTATATCTGCCCCAAAATCAAACTATAGTATATTTTGTTCTGGCTACAATAGGTGTAGTCATTAGCAAAATTATATATTTGCCAGTTTCATTGGATATTGCTTTAGCAGTATTGCCATTTATCTGGCTAGGACATGAAGTCGCAGCGCAAAGAAAAGTTCTTTTGAAACCTTCTATTGCTGGCGTATCAAGCGTGCTATACGGGGTAGGATTTATAATATGCCTGTCTATGAAGAAAAGCTATTTAGAGTTGGCAGCTAGAAGATATCCGCTTTATCCTATGTGCTTTATTACTGCCTGTGGGGCAATTTTGTTTCTTTTTTCAGTTGCTAAAAAACTGGAAGAAAAGTTTAACCGTACTTGTTGTGTCCGAATTTTAAAATTTTATGGAAGAAATTCTTTAACGCTATTTACAATCCATGCGATGGATTACCTTTGGGATAATTTATACACAACAATTAATAGTTTGGGTCTAGAAGTACTAGTAAGAGTTTTATTGGATGCGTTGATTTGCTACGGATGCGTAAAACTGCGTAATTTGAAAATGAAAAGATTGAATTAAAAAAGGGGAAGTGTTTATGTATGATTATCTAGTAGTAGGTTCTGGTCTTTATGGAGCTATTTTTGCACACGAAGCCAAAGCACATGGCAAGTCTGTTCTGGTGGTAGACAAGCGTCCTAATATTGCGGGCAATATCTATACCGAGAATATCGAGGGCATCAACGTCCACAAGTATGGTGCTCACATTTTCCATACTAACAACAAAAAGGTCTGGAACTACATTACCCAATTTGCCGAGTTCAATCGTTTCACGAACTCGCCTGTGGCCAACTACAAGGGGGAACTGTACTCACTTCCGTTCAACATGTACACTTTCAACAAAATGTGGGGCGTTGTGACTCCGGAGGAAGCTGCTGTTAAGATTGAAGAGCAACGTAAAGAGATTACAGGTGAACCGCTGAACCTTGAAGAGCAGGCGATTTCTCTCGTTGGTCGTGACATCTACGAAAAACTTATCAAAGGATACACCGAGAAGCAGTGGGGGCGAGACTGTAAAGAGTTGCCTGCCTTTATTATCAAGCGTCTTCCGGTTCGTCTGACGTTTGATAACAACTACTTCAATGCATTTTATCAGGGTATTCCTGTTGGTGGCTATACCAAGATGATTGCAAATCTGCTGGATGGAATTGAGGTACGTTTGAACACAGACTATCTGGTGAACAAAATCGAGCTGGATGCATTGGCTGATAAGGTTGTGTACACTGGACCGATTGATGCCTATTTTGATTATAAACTGGGTGCGCTGGAATATCGTTCTGTTCGCTTTGAAATGGAAACGTTGGACAAGCCTAATTTCCAGGGTAACGCCGCAGTGAATTATACCGACCGTGAAACTCCGTGGACTCGCATTATTGAGCACAAATGGTTTGAGTTCGGTAAGGATGAGAACGGCAATGAGCTGCCGAAGACTATCATCAGCCGTGAGTATAGCAGTGAGTGGAAACCCGGCGATGAGCCATACTACCCGGTCAACGATGCCAAGAATGGTTTACTTTATTCTGAGTATAAGAAGCTGGCAGATGCTGAAGAAAAAGTAATTTTCGGCGGTCGGCTGGGTGAGTATAAGTATTACGATATGGATACTACAATCTATGCTGCTTTAGAACAGGTGAAGAAAGAACTAAAATGAGTAAAGAACCAAATATAAAGAAAAATTTTCTATATAGCACAGCGTATCAAATATTAAATGTTATTACTCCATTTATTACGGCTCCGTATGTTTCAAGAGTTCTTGGAGCTGAAGGAATAGGTATTCAAAGCTACACCGCATCAATACAGTATATTTTTTTATTGATTGCTTCGTTGGGAACGCTATCTTATGGTTCTCGTGAAATATCAATGCATAGAGAGAATGTAAATGAGCGAAGCAAGTTGTTTTGGGAAATAGAACTGATGGTGGTTTGTACTACAGGGATTGCTTTGCTAGGATGGGGCTTTTTATGTTTGTTTAGCGTTAAATATAGAATTTTCTACTGTGTATTATCAATTGGAATTTTTGCCAACATGTTTGATATTACATGGTTCTTTAATGGATTAGAGCAATTTAAATTGACAGTTGTTAGAAACTCTGCCTTTAAAATTATTGGAATAGTGCTTTTGTTTGCATTGATTAGATCGAGCGATGATTTATTGCTATATATTTTTATTACTGCAGTTACTTCCTTACTCTCGAATCTTTCTCTATGGCCATATATGAAACGATATCTTGTAAAGGTGGACTTTAGAAAGCTGTCATTTCGGAGACATTTTAGAGAAACATTAGTATATTTTATTCCGACTATTGCCTCGTCAGTTTACACGGTCTTAGATAAAACATTATTGGGATTGATTACCAATGATGCTGCACAGAATGGTTATTATCAACAGGCTGAAAAAATTATTAATCTTGCTAAAAGTGTGGTATTTACTGCACTTAATTCCGTCGTTGGAGTTCGGAACGCATTCCTTTTTTCTGAAAAAAGATTCGCTGAAATTCATGAAAAAATTGAAACTTCTTTTAATTACATTTTCTTTATGGGATTTGGTTGCTGTTTTGGAATTATGGGAGTAGCAAGAACGTTTGTCCCTGTTTTTTTTGGAACTGGATACGATCAAGTAGTTGGATTGTTATACATATTTGCACCAATCATTGTAATTGTAGGCATTAGCAACTGTTTAGGAGCTCAGTACTACACGCCGTGTGGAAAGCGAAAAGAGAGCACAAACTATTTAATTATAGGTTCTGTAGTAAATTTGATTTTAAACTTATTGATGATTCCACGCTTTGGAGCAGAAGGTGCTGCGATTGCCTCTGTTATCGCAGAAACGGTTGTATCCATTCTTTATGTGCAATTTAGTTGTGGATATGGAAATGTTTCTGTATTGATAAAAACTGGTGGAAAAAAGATGCTTGCAGGCATTTTCATGTTCTGCATAGTATTTTATTTAAATCAATTGCAGATTAATTCACTATTTGTCCTCGTATTGCAAGTAGTAATTGGATGCAGCACATATATGGCGATTCTTCTTGTACTTCAAGATGAGTGGACTCAGAGTATGTGTAAAAAAATATGGAGGAAAGCTAAACATGGTTAATCTCAAAATTCAATTGCCAGACGGCTTTTTTAACGAAGAGGTCAGGTGCGGATATACTGTCACAAGACAAAGAAAAGAAGTATGGGCAGTGGAATTAGACTTGCTGAGGGAGTTTAGTCGCGTTTGCAATAAATATAATTTAAAATATTGTGCTGATGGTGGAACATTACTCGGAGCAATTCGGCATCATGGATTTATTCCTTGGGATGATGACTTGGATATTGCCATGCTTAGAAGTGATTTTGAAAAGCTAAATGAAGTTGCACCAATCGAATTTAAAAAACCGTATTTTTGGCAGACAGAAGAGACTGATAAGGGCTCAGCTAGAGGGCATGCACAGCTAAGGAATTCAGCTACCACAAGTATTATTAAAACTGAGTACGAACGTCAAAGAAACAATAACTTTAACCAGGGAATTTTTATTGATATATTTCCGTTTGATACAGTTATAGATGACCAAAAAAAGTTAGCAGAGCAGGATTTGAATAGATTGAAACTGTTTGAAAAATATAGAGAAATATTAGATTCGGTTGATTATTTTTACTTTAAGCCGTGGGTTGATGAGGCGGGTAAAAGACATTTCAATCTAAAAAAAGCCTGGCGGCACTTTAAGCATACTCTGCTAAAAGACTCTTATGTGCCGATATACGATCAGTTTATAAAAGAAATTACGAAGTATAACGATATTGATGATTCTAAATATGTTGCAGATTTGTGCATGCCATTATCACTCAAACGTATTAGACGATTTCGGGTGGATTTCGAGAATTTAAAAGAAATTGATTTTGAATTTCTTAAAATTCCTGCTTTTGTAAATTACGACCGGAATCTGAAAATGTTATATGGCGATGACTATATGAAACCCATTAATACAAATAGTGAACATGGTGGATTGATTCTGGATACGAACAAGTCATATGAGTGGTATCTTGAAAAACGTAGATGAGAGGAGAAAAAATGAATATTGCGATTTTAACTGCTGGTGGTATTGGGAGCAGAACACACCAAGATCTTCCAAAACAGTTTTTGACGGTTGAGAATAAGCCAATTATTATTTATACATTAGAAGCGTTTCAGCAACATCCAAGCATAGATGAAATATATGTTTCATGTCTTGATGGATGGAGTGCTGTGCTTGAAGCATATGCAAAGCAGTTTAATATTACAAAACTCAAAAGGATTGTCACTGGCGGCGCAACGGGTCAGGAGTCTATTTATAATGGGCTGAAGGCGATTAAAGAGGATAATAAGGAAACAAAAGATATTGTGGTGATAATTCATGACGGTAACAGACCTATGTTGTCGCAGGATGTGATTACAGACAATCTTGTGAAGCAAAAATTATTTGGTTCCGCTGTTACAGTGATCCCGACTACTGAAGTTGTATTTATTTCGAAGGATGGAGTGGAGTCTAATGCGGCATTAAACAGAGAAGAACTTTGGAGAACTCAGACACCTCATTCGTATAGATTTGACGAGCTATGGACCGTCCACAATCAGGCGATTAGAGATGGTGTTGCCAATATGGCTGCATCGTGCTCATTGATGCAGAAATACGGACATGCTACTTATTTTTCTAAAGGTTCTGAAAAAAACATAAAGATTACAACGGTGGAGGATATCGAAATTTTTAAGGCATTGTTGAGTGCGAAGAATGACGAGTGGATAAAAAAATGATGAATTTGGAAGCAGAAGAAATAAAGGTAATAGCCGAACTTCCGTATAGCTGGGAGAAGATTAAAGACAAAACAATTTTAGTATCGGGTGGAACAGGCTTTATCGGTACGGCATTTATTGAAATTATAAAATATCGAAATCAAAAATATAGTCAACGAACAAAGGTGATTTCTCTTTCGAGAAGAGGTGGAGAATCGAGCGAGTATCTTGAATGTATGAAGTCAGATGTTAAGAAGCCAGTCCAATATGGTGGGAAGATAGATTATATTATACATTTGGCTTCTAACACTCATCCCAAACAATATGCGGAAGACCCTGTTGGAACCATAATGACAAATATATGTGGATGCGATAACTTGTTAAAATTGGCTGTAGAGAAAAAGGCACGATTCCTTTTGGCGTCTAGTGTGGAAATCTATGGACAGGGTTCAGAGATTCCCATGAATGAAAAGTATTGTGGATATATTGACTGTAACCTTGCGAGATCTGGATATAATGAAGCCAAAAGAACTTGCGAAGCACTAACACAGTCTTACAGAAGTGCATTTGGAGTTGATGCAGTAATTGCAAGATTTGCCAGAGTGTTTGGGGCAGATAAAAAACGTGACACAAAGGCCATGAGCCAATTTATGGATAAAGCAGTTCTTGGACAAGATATCGTTCTGAAGAGCAAGGGGCAGCAAAGGTATTCATACTGCTATATTGCAGATGCAGTTAGTGGACTTTTCAAAGTACTGTTAGATGGTCAAAATGGCGAAGCATATAATATTTCTGACAATGATGAAGGAATGACATTAGGTGAGTACGCAGAATACATTGCATCATTGGCTAATTTAAAAGTGCGTTATGAAATAGAAAAGAATGAAAGCGTATCTAAAGCAACTTTCGCCCTTTTAGACACACGAAAGATAAAAAACATAGGGTGGCAACCACAATATAGCGTTAGGGATGGACTGAAACGAACCTATACAATCAAAAAGGAACAGTTTACTAACCCTATAGATTAGCTTGATCAGTAAAAAATGGCTCAAATATTCATTAACATTCACATACGGCACAGAATATTTGTTCCTGCCATCGGAAACCAAATAATCATTGGGTGCTTTTGCGACAGACCAGACCGCTGATTCAAACGGCGTTGCGGGCAGAGGCAGCATATAAGGCTGTTCTTCCTCCAGATAAGCACTGCGGCGCGTGCCGGTGCGCTGTTGAAACTCCCAACCGTTCAGTTCTTCCAGTTTTTCAGCAACAGCCTTGTTGACTTCTTGCAGGGAAAAGAACTTGCGGTCACGCAACTCAGCGATAATCCAAGTCTCCGCAAAGCGAACGGAAGCCCCTGCCGAACTCTTGTCTTTCGGACGGCGCACGCGAGCCGGAACAATGGCAGTGCTGTAATAATCTTCTAGCTCCTGGTAGCTTCGATTCATGACTGTATCGTACCGGGTATTGGAGGACGTTGCGGTCTTGCAGTTGTCTGGAATCAAAAGTCTTGCTACACCGCCGAAATAATTGAACGCATGAACGTGACAATTCAGCCAGTTCTCCGTTTTCATATCAGCGCAGGCTTCAGTATAGGCATAATAGCTACAGGGCAATACGGCTACAAACAGATAGGCAGAACTCTGTTGACCGGTGACAGAATCATAGAGGGGAATCGTATCGCTGGCCCAATCAACTTGAATAGCGTCTCCGGGTTTGTGCTGGATACGCATGGTCGCTTTGGTGACGCGTGCCCACTTTCGATATTTGTCACCGAACTGCGTACTCATATAAGGTGTCTTTCCAGTCTCGTAACACTTGCTGCGGTATTCCTCCCACAGTAAAGTCAGAGTTACACCAGGCTTAGACAGTTCCCGGTGAATGTACTGGTAGTCAGGCTCAACATACAAACAAGCATTCTTGTACTTGTTTGGAAAGAGCAACCGTTCCAAATCGGCATTGGCAATGTCATCATCGAGAGGCCAGCAAATCCCGAGCCGATCCGCAGTTTCAAATACTGCCTTGCTGGTTTCGCGGGATGCGATCTTATTGCGTTCCATTTCGCGTTGGCTGCACCCCATACTTCGAAGCTAAGAATTTTCCTGTAGTCCGTCATTTCGATGGACCTCCTTGAAAGTAGTCACGGTATTTTTGCTCGTGCAGCTTTCATTATTTAGGAAAATTGTCTGGGTGGCAAGGAATCCCGACAAGATGGCGGAAAAAAGTCCGTGCAGATGGCAAACTCGCGCCGATTTATGCACTTTCCTTTGGAAACGTCAATGCCTACTGCATTCATGATCTTTCCTCCATTATTTTGTATTTGCAACCGGAATCAATCATTTACTCTTTGCCGATGCAATCTATTGGATGACATGAACGCTCCGCTTGGCGGGTGGCTCAACCTGCTTAAAACGAGTGCTACAACAAGAGAGATGGCGAACTGTCTTAATTGCGGACGTAAAAGCTCCAGGAGATTTCCGTTAGCCGATTATTCTCTTATTGTAGCTTAGGTACGAGTTGGAATGGAATATGGCTGGCTGCCATATTCGGTTCCAAATATATTGTAATAGGAGAAAATTAAGGAATGGTATGTGACATGGAACTATCAAATAAAGACATACAGATGAGTAAAGGCTATGCCGTAGTTAGCATGCTCATGCTTCATCTATTTTGTCTGCGGGGGGGGGCAGTGATAGGAACGCCCTTGATTTGGTTAAATGAGGAAACCCCGTTGATATATTACCTGGGATGGCTTTGTGCAATTTGTGCGCCAACATATTGTCTTTGTAGTGGTTATGCACATTTTCGACAGGGACAGAAGAATGGGCTAACGTTTAAAAAGAGGATAAAACGATGCCTGAAGTTTTTAATCTGCTATTGGCTTGTGGTTTTACTTGTATCCATAATTGGGATAGCATTTAGCTCTGATGCAATACCCGGAAGCCTATGGAACTGCTTAGCTAATGTTTTTTTGCTAAGCTGGTCTTACACTGGAATATGGTGGTATGCGTTTGTTTATTTGATTTACGTTTTACTTTCTCGTAAAATATTTGATGCGGTGGAGAAAAGAAATGGCCGAGTAGTGCTGGTTCTACTGATAGCTCAATTCTTTATAGTTGAAGCCGCAAATAAAATTATTCCGCAATACATTTCTTCACATTGGCTTTTAGTGTGGATATGGGAAAGAATATATTATCTTCTAGGAGCTCGGTTACTCTGTTATATGGGCGGAATGTATATTGCACAGAAGAATATTATTAGCGTCGTGAAGAGAAGATTAGATGGAATCAAGCACAGTAATTTAATGATTCTTGGAATACTGCTGATGTTGGCTTTGGTTCTTGTTGTTTTGGACAAGGGAATTTTGATTGTGTTTTATACTTTTCCGGTTTTTGTTGGATTTAATTGCCTGAAAAAGAATGCTAAGTTTTCCAAAGTTATGCTAATGCTAGGAAAATATTCGACATACGTTTGGTTGATACATCCTTTTATATATCGTAATGCGTTCCCTCAAATCACACAGATTTGGATAAAATTGCGGTTCCCTATATTGCTATTGGGAGAACTTATGGTTATGTCTGTGTTAGTATCCTGGCCGTTAAATAAGATATCATCAGAATTAATACAGAAGTTGAAAATCTAAGCTGGTTACTGTTCACGGGTAGTTCTGAGATTTTTTTAGAGCGTTCTGGGACTTCTCGGACTTCTTAGGCTTTTGGGATTTCTTAGAATCTATTATCTCACTAAATGAGGTTGCCTTATAGCCGGGAGGGGGTGACCACTTACATTACATATTTGCTGTGTTTACCCTCACCTCGACAGAATGTGGCGGCACTAACATAAAGCAATACGCCGTGTGGACTGAACTCCAGAAGTTCACACGGCATATTCTTGAGCACGATATATAGTTTATGACGGAAATAAAAATGAGGCGAAAATCAGTGAGTAACACACGCACGCGCAAGCCCGGTGGTGGTCGAAAACCATCAAAGCCAGAGTATAGTGCAGCCAAGAACCTGGCACAGCAGATAGAAGCAGCCACTGACCTTTATACGGACAAAATGAGCCTGCAAGCCATTGCAGACGCCCTGTCCTTCAACCCTATCAAGGTTCGGAAGCTGCTCATCACAGCTGGGGTCTACGAGTCAGACACGGCAAAGCTCGTCCAGCGGACGTTCGATTTTTTCAGAAGTACGCAGAGTTATTCTGCTGCTGTCACCTCCACCATGTCGGCTTTGCAGCTGTCCCGGCCTTCGGTGACCTCTTACCTGCCTTATGAAAAAGGCGTGTACTTCCCAAACACAGCAGATAAAGGAAAAATCAGCGTAGGAGCAGAGCGGCAGCGGAGATACAGGGCGATGAAGCGGTGGAGGACTGATCCGACAGAGGAGCACCTGTGGGAGGTGGTTCTTCTTTATGCAGGTGTGCGTTTCAAAACGTACTCAGGTTTACCCTTTACCTATGAAATACGAAAGGGCCGGAATGGGCAATACACTAAGGAACTGTGGATCGATCGCAGAGAAAATAGTAAAAGCCTGGCGTGGAGTTCTGTGCTGCTGGCTCTAGGCAATATTAAAAAGGTAGGAGAAGTAGTTGAACGTCCTAAAGCGCTGGGCGATATCCGGGGTGTGACCTATATATACGGAATGTTCTATCGGTTCGGACTGATCAACGTGCCGGATGAAGCAAAAGAAAAGATGAAGAAAGCATTCAGCGAATCGTCCTGACACGGATGCCGCAGAGGGGGGAAAGAAGCATCACCCAATGCTTGAGGTCATTGCGTGAACTCCCGGAGATTACACAAAAAACCGCCTGCGGAATGAATCACAGGCGGCTGAAATCACATTATAGCTTATTCAAAAAGTCTTCCAGAACACGATTCCACTTTTCGGGGTACTCATAGAACATCAGGTGACCACCCATGACGTAGGTGTCGTAACCGGGAAGCTGTGCTTCGACAAAGGGCTTTGCAATGTCCTGCCAGTGTTCTGCAATGAACATCAGGCTGGGCAGAGTTGCACCGACATCTTTTGCGGTCTCCAGATAGTTGGAGAACACAGCGTCGCAGAACAGCTGACGGCAGATCCAGTACGGCGTGCGGCCGGAAATATCCAGCAGATACTCCAGCTCATCAGGCTTCATCTTATGCTGGATCATGACACCAGTCGCATACTCGCTAAAGAACTCACGGCATCCCTGCGAAGAGGTCAGCACCTGCGTGGCGACCTGAGACAGTTCTTCAATCGTGCCCTCAGTCCACCACTTCGGGTCAGGGGAGAGCGGGAGCGGAGACATATCGATAGTCACAACGCCGCGCAGCTTGTCTTTGCCGAACTGCTGCACGTAGCTCCATGTGTCAAGGTTGCCCGTGCTCCAGCCAATCAGGACAATATCCTTGAGACCCAATGCATCAATCAGACCTGCTACATCGCGGCCGTGAGTCAGGTAGTCGTTGCCATCTACGGTTTTGGCAGAATAGCCTTGGCCGCGAGGATCGATAGCAATGACACGATATTCAGAGGAGAAATACTCCAGTTGGTTCTTGAAAATCTCACCAGAGAAGGTCAGGCCGGGGATGAAAACCAGCGGCTTGCCTTCACCCTTTTCCAAGATGTGTAACTCCACGCCGGGAGCTACAGTGACGTACTTGCTTTCAATACGATCCTTTGCCATGAGAAAACCTCCCAACAAAACCTATAAATCGGATTGGTTTGTCTGAATTATACATCTGGAAGAAGAGAAAAGCAATAGGCTGATAGAAACTGCACTGCTGTAATCTACAAAAATTTTCAGTGCATGAATATCAGTAACAGTTACACAATGTTAAAATAGCAATATGTCCACGATGAGCAGGCGCAACACCTGTCTGCCGCAGTATTTTTACTTTATAAGACATCTCTATGGATGACGGTAAGGTTCGATTTTGAACTTTGCCGTTTTTCTTTTTATTTAAAATTATAAATTTTTTCAGAACTGTATTCCAAAACGGCTCTGCGGATTCCTATTAGTGTAGGGGTTTTCAAAATCTTTTGTGAAACGGCTTTCCTCTAGTTTTATGAGCGGAAAATAAACAAAATCCATATTCTAAAATTAGTCAGTTCAACAAAATTTGAAAATCTGGTTGCCAAACAGCCATTTTAGATTGTTATAGGTAGAGGGGAACGTTGGAAAAATGAATTTTCTTTGAATTTTCAAAAGACCCGGTTTAAAAACACCCCTCAAAGTTTGTATAAGGTATAGGAAGTGTTTTCAAAAGTAAGCCAATTCGCTACGGCATCACTTCTGAAAATTCCTGATTCCTTACAAAGTCACATCGCACCTTGAAAATTTCATGAGCCACCCCAGCAGGATAACTCTGGTACTGAATGTGCATTCTGCACGTCTTACCGGAAAATACGCCGGAGAAAATCGGGCAGGAACGGGCCGGGACAGAGTGGACGGTAGTTAAGAGCAAGATTCGCCTTTGTATACGAAACCGCTCCTACGGACGATTTCTCCATGGCGGCATCTTGATGGGGATTGCGCTCCCCATACCCTCACATCGTGCAAAATCACATGATTTTGCCTATTGGTGGCCTGCGCAGCAGGTCACAGCCGGAGTGCAGATGCACTGCCGGGAAAATCAAATTCTTGATTTTGGAAAGGAGACCCCATGCCACGAACAAAGAGAAAAGTGAAATCTATCGTAAAGACAAAAGTAATCTCCGCACGAGTAACAGAAACAGTACATGAACTTTTACACCAGCAGGCAGAAGATGCCGGAATGACCCTCTCTGAATTTGCAGCGCAGATGCTGATGAAAGGCCGCGTGAATACCTCGTATGTGTTCTATGTCCACCCGGACGAGATCGAAGCCATCACACGGGAGTTTGCCGCCATCGGAAACAACCTGAACCAGATCGCAGCTTTCTTCAACAGCGGCGGTATCCAGTCCCATGCGATGCACGAAAACATCAACCATGCGATTGCCTGTATTTTTGAGATGCGGGAACAAGTCGCAGAAATGGCAGGAAAGAACTATGGCAATCTTAAAGCACATCGCAAGTAAGAGTTCCAACTATGGTGCTGCGCTGGAGTATCTGATTTTCAAGCATGATGAGCTTCGGAAAACTCCGATCCTTGACCAGAACGGAAATCGCATCATGCGGGATGAGTTTTATCTGGACGGTCTGAACTGTGAACCCTATTCCTTTGATGCGGCCTGCCAGCAGTTGAACCGCGAGTACCAGAAAAACAAAAACAAGAATGAAATCAAAAGCCACCATTACATCATCAGCTTTGATCCACGGGACAGCACAGAAAATTGTTTGACGGGGAAGCGGGCGCAGGAGCTTGGACTGGAATACGCAAAAGCAAATTTTCCGGGGCATCAGGCATTGGTCTGTACGCACATGGACGGTCATAATGGCAGCGGCAACATTCATGTACATATCGTAATCAACAGTTTGCGAAAACTGGATGTGCCTAAGCAGCCCTTTATGGAGCGGCCCATTGACTGCAAGGCAGGGTACAAGCACCATGTGACGAACGAATACCTGAAACACCTGCAGAAATCCCTCATGGATTTGTGCCGCTGCGAGTTTCTGCATCAGGTCGATTTACTGTCACCATCCAGAACGGGTGTGACCGAAGCGGAGTATTGGGCACAGCGGCGGCTGGATGAGAAAAAACAGAAAATCGAAACGGAAGGATTTACGCCCAATCCGACAAAGTTTCAAACGCAGAAGCAGCTTATCCGGGATGCCGTTGCCGCTGCTCGTGAGAAAGCAATCTCGTATGAAGATTTTCAAGACATCCTGCAGGATGAATACAACATTTTCGTCAAAACCCAACGTGGGCGTTATAGCTATCTGCCGCCGGAACGGAACAAGTTCATATCGGAGCGTTCTCTGGGAGAAAGCTGCAAAAGAGAATGTCTGGAAGGATTCTTTGTTCAGAACGCCGAGAAGAATCTGCGGTACAAGGAAGAACCCATACTGATCTTTACAACCAGAACCAGGCTACGGCTCGTTGTGGACCTGCAGGAGAATGTCAAGGCACAGGAAAATCTGGCCTATGCGCTAAAGGTCAAAATCAGCAATTTGCAGAAAATGGCTGAAACGCTGGTATGGGTACAGGAGAATAACATTAACGACCTGACAGAACTGAACGATCTGTGTAAAACTGCGCAGGCCAATGCGCAGGCAGCGTATGAACGACTGTCACAGGCAGAGGATGAACTGTACAAAATCAATGAACAGATTCATTATGCGGGGCAGTACCTTTCCACAAAAGAGGTCCAGCAGCAATTTACGAAAGCAATTTTCAAGAAAAAATTCCGCGCAGAACATTCCAAGGAATTGGATGCCTATGCGGAATCCGTGAAATACTTCCGGGAAGAAAACGATGGAAAGCTGCCATCGCTGAAAT
>OFPS01000906.1_pt1 | contig 24918 bp, 18 predicted proteins | sample 1542111 | NCBI WGS metagenome assembly OFPS01 (sample SAMN04209233, study PRJEB22552) | human gut metagenome | biome: gut; material: feces | host: Homo sapiens | place: USA: Oklahoma | reverse complement strand
GCCACGCCTACGCGGAATTTTTCATGAAACGCATGGAGCGCGGCGAACAGGAGCCTCCCTCCGTCCTGCTGTCAGCCTCCCGGCTGCTCTACCACATGGGCAATATTTTCCGAGACAACGCCCCGGCTCCCGCTGCCAACGGTGTCCAAATCGACCGCAAGCGGCTGGCACAGCTACGGCAAAAGCGCGTCGCCCTCGGCCACAAGCTGGATGACCATGAGTTGGAACAGCAACAGGGATTTTCAATGAAATTCCATATGTAAAGCGGGTCGGGGTGTTCAGTTTTTGCGCCGCAATAGTCAAAGAAACATTTTGAAAAACAGTAGCTTTGCGCGCGGAGTTGTGGTATGTGTTGTGGTTACCAAAAGGAGGTGCCGCAATGTATGACTACATGAAAGCCCTGCAAAAGTGCTTTGACCGTCAGTCGCATCCAGAATTGGACAAGCAGGTCGAATACGCTCGAGAGGAACTGCGGCGGGACATGGACGCCGCGGGGCGCAGAAAGCTGCTGCGGCTGTTGGACGCACAGAACGCATTGCTGGTTGAAGCCACGCTGATGAGCTTCACGGCAGGCTTCAAGCTGGCGGCCGGTATCGCCGGAGAGCTGGGAACGCCCTACTCCTTCGACGCCGACGAAGAGCAAAAAGCAAAGGAGATGATTACGAATGGCTAAAAAGCGCGCCAACGGCGAGGGCAACATTCGCAAACGTGCAGACGGGCGTTGGGAGGGGCGATACACCGCAGGCTACCACTCCGAAACAGGAAAGCGCATCATCAAAAATGTACTTGGTAAAACGCAGGCGGAATGCAAGGCAAAGCTCAGTGCCGCAATGGAGGCTACCAGAGGAATCGATGTCAGCCGTGCGGATGAGTACACGGTTGCAACATGGCTGCGGAGCTGGTATGAGATCTACGCAAAACCGAATATCCGCATCTCAACAGCAAACCGCTATCAACTGATGGTCGAACAGTACACGATCCCCCGCATCGGCAGCATCAAACTCACCAAACTGACCTCGCGCGATTTACAAAAGCTCTACAAAGATCTGATGGAAAACGGTCGCATCGACCGCAAGAGCGGTCATGGCAATCCAGGGCTCAGCAGCACCACGGTTCGGAGTCTGCATCTCATGCTGCACAGTGCCTTGGAACGGGCGGTCAAGGAACGCCTGATCCTACGCAATCCGACCGAGGACTGCATCGCGCCGAAAGTACAAAAAATCGAAATGCAGATCCTTCCACCTGAGCACATCAAGGATTATCTGGAAGCCGCTGACAGGAGAGGTCTGCTCCCCATGTTCTATCTGGAGCTGGTCACGGGCTTGCGGAAGGGCGAGATCACGGCGCTTCTCTGGAGCGACCTCGACACCCTAAACAAAACCATCTCCGTCAGCAAACAATATGTAAAGAATCCCAATGGCGAACTGACGCTCTCCCGTCCCAAAACGGAAACCTCAGTTAGAAAAATATCCATTCCTCAAGATGCCATCGATCTCCTGATAGCAGAGCATAGCAAGCATCCTGAGAATCCCTACATGTTCCCCTCGCCGGCAACCGGTGAGATGTACTACCCAGACTCCATCGTAAATCTGCACAAGAAGATCCTAAAGGATGCTGGGCTGCCGCATATCAGATTTCATGATCTCCGACATACCTTCGCAACGCTGGCACTGCAAAATGGTGTAGACGTCAAAACCGTCAGCAGTATGTTGGGACACTACGATGCGGGTTTCACTCTCCGCACCTACACCCACGCTACGAGGCAGAAGCAAGACGAGGCCGCACAGACCATGGGCAGTTTTATGGCGCAGGTCATGTAAGCAGAAAAAAGGCGCAAAAATACCGGAGAGAAGGCAAAAGCCTTCTCTCCGGTGCTCTTTAAATCTTTCTACGCATTTCGTTGTGTGGGTCACGGTGTGGGTCAGGCGGTTGACCCACATTTTGACCCATACCTAAAAGTGCATTTTTGTAACGAAAAACACCCAAAATCCGAAGATTTCAGGTGTTTTTTGGAGCTGCTGGGCAGATTCGAACTGCCGACCTCATCCTTACCAAAGCACCAATCTAATATCACATAAGCCGTTATAGATGCATTTTAACAGTCTCCGTGCCCCAGAGCGCACTTTTTTTAGTGCTCTCTATTGCACCAAGTGCACAGAGCTTCACCAACTGTTCTGTTGTGTTTCCTAATTCGTTTAGCAGGGTTTTTAGCATCTAAATACTTCTAAACATTCTTTTAGCACAGGATGAGATTCTTTCCATCTGTCAAAAATAACAGGAGATTTTATATGAAAAACTACCAGCTTGAGCTCAGGCAGATTGTAGATTTTCCTCGCTGCCGAATCTATCGAGAATTCGTACAAGCCCTACTCGCAGACCGGAGCATTCGCACAGGCGGATGCTCCGGTCTTTTTTATTTTGTAGTTCTTTGCTCCTATGCCAACTTCAGAACCTCGTATCGGCGCATAGACGGAATCTCATACACTGTCTATCCGGGAGAATGGGTTTGCTCCATCGCCGACGTCACAGAATGGTTCCGTGTGCGCTTTCACTATCAGGCATTTGCAATCCTAAAATCCTTGCAGGACCGACAGCTCATTACATTTACCCGTCTTGGCCGTGGGCATATTGTAAAGTTCTCCATTACGGACTGGAGACGCAATAATACCGCACTCGATTATAACTGCCCATGCCAAAAAGACTCTGGCTTTTTCTTCATCCCTATTTCAACAGCAACGGAGTTGATTTCTGCGGGACGCGCATCCGAGATGGATGTCATTCTGGATCTTTGGATTTCTGCAATTTATAAGGATCAGCAAGTACGCGGCTCTGAGATCGGGCCAGTCGCGTATTTCAGGAACGGCACAGGGAGTCCGCTCGTCAATTACAGTGAATTATCTAAGCGCTGGGGTATCTCCCGCTCGAGCGTGGGGCGGCTGCTTAAAAAGCTGGCTGATCTTGATTATCTTTCACTGCTGACTTTTCCAGGCCGCAGCGGAACGGTAATTTACCTAAAGAATTATCTCTCAACCATGTTCCAAATTTCAGACGTTATGATAGACAAGGAGGAGGTTGCTATGTGTCTGAACCTTCACGTATCTGTGCCGGATACCATTCCGCCAGAGTCCAGTCCAATTTCTGATGAGCAGATTTGCGTTTCAACAGAGCTTCCCAGCGTTTCAAAATCTCACATGCTGTATTTCGTTCGGAAAGTGCTGCAAACCCTTGAAGCGCAAGGTATTTCCTGCCTTTCGTGCCCAAAATCCAAATATATGTTATATCCATTATCCGACGACTGCACGGTAGGAATAGCGAAAGGCACTATCTCAGCGGGCCTGACGATCTGCTGCAGTACCGGCAGTCCGTTATATCGATTCGAAATGACTATCACCCCAAATGCTGAAGCGGAAGGAGCGTGTGACAATGGCAAGAAAGATGCATGAAAAGCGTCCGGAGGAGGATAATCGTTATCACGACACCTGGAAGCTACTCAAGAAGTACCGGGATGTAACATGGAGTCTGGAAGTTTCTGTTCGGCAAGTAAAAAATCAGTTTCGCATCGACTACGATTGCAGCATTGAAGATTTTTTAGACTCTATTTATATGGCTGGGGCAGATCTGGGTGGAACCATCATCGAAGATCACGCCAAGTGTATTGAGCGTAGCTACAAAATGCTGACGCTGCTTGAAAACGCCGTCAATCTTCTACGAACCCGTCACAAAAATGGGGAGGTCTACTACTGGATCCTGTATTACTCATTTTTGTCTCCGCAAAAACTAAAAAATGTCGATGAGATCATCGAAGTGCTTCGACCTCATATTCGAGACATCAGTTCCAGCACTTATTATCGCCTGCGGAAAGAAGCTGTAACAGCACTGAGCTCTGTTCTCTGGGGATTTTCATCTCGAGATACGCTAAATGCACTGTCCACTTTTTTCCCAAACGAATCGAGATTGTCCTTATGGGAACAATAAAATGCAACAAGCTCTCATCATCAAGCCTCACAATTTTTTCGCAGCAATTTTCTATCACATCTTGACTTTGATCTGAATATTTTATATCATAAGCAATATTCAAATACCGTTTTTTATTTAGAGAATTGGCGAAGGGGGACGCTACATGAATACTTTTGTTGGCGCAGAGTACGTAATGGCCAATGCGTTAATAGCATTAAAGCGAAAGGGCATTGATTTTATCACTTTCGACAACCTGCGAGAAATTGGTTTCAAGATTCAGACTTCTTTTAATGAGCAAGGCTTAGATGCTGTCATTCTAACTTCAGGCGATAGTATTTCAGCCGCTATTTTTGACTTTTCTGACTATTTTCAGTACAAAGAAATTGGCGGCACACCCGCAATTGTAATACACAAGGACACTACAATCGCCGATTTGGAAAATCGCTTTGTCGGTTACCTTCCAGTAGATATTTTAGGTGTTTTACTCAAAGAGATCAACGAAATAGTCGCATAGTTAAGTTAACATTATCTGCTAAAAAGGCAGGAGAGGAAACTCTCCTGCCTTTTTAGAGTGAACTCTTATATGTGCGCCGCAAGCAGTCAATAAAACTTTTCCCTAAGTCTTTTGTCCCTGCAACATTTCTAGATGTGGTATACACATAGAACAAGTCAAATTTACTGCTTTTGCTTGCCTCTTTAGCTTGAACAGAAATAATATCATTTAGAGGTACTATGCCTGTTTCTAACTCTATCTTCATGTTATCTAAATCCACCGTTTTTCTATACGCAGACTGAAATTTTCTTGTAAAAAGCACCACGAATTTGAAATCCGCAAGCTTTTGTTCTCTGGCAAATGTTGCAAAAACATCACACATATTAAGCGCCTGCCGGTAGGACTCAGACTTAATTTCTGCTTCAGTTGCTTTTCTTAATTGTTCTTCAATTTCTGCTCTGAACTCATCATCTATCAGCAAGCCAGCTGTCGTAGACCCAAAGCCTATAAGGCTCTGGAATGATTGCGATATTTCTCCTAAAAGTCGATCTCCAAACACTCCGCTTGTAAGGTGTTCAAATGATGCTTCTGTCTTCCATAGCGGCTTATATCGCTGAAACCTCGCAAAGTACTGTTCGCTGTAAAACGATTTATCAATGTTTTTCCCATAGCAAACAATATCGTCATCGCAAAGCAATCTCAGTTTACAATCAACTCCAGAAATTCCTTCTGCAGATAATGCATCTCTCGTGTAAATCGTCGGAAGCGTAATTTCCTTAGAGTTGTCACCACTCCCCCCTATTATCGTCTTTTTGAATTTTTCTTTTGAGTAGGAATTAAATCTTTCCAATAAGCCATCTATCAGCCAACAATCATATAAAATTGCAGGATGATTTTGTATCCATCTGCGTTCCAAATCGTTGGCATATATAACATTCTCAATCACACTCAACGAGCCTTTTTTGAACGCTATTTCATAGGTTCGATCTGCCGTCTCAACCACAGTATATCCTGCAAGCAGGCGTTCCAAGTCAAGGGTAAGGCTATTATATCCGGTAACATAAGCGTCTCGAATAACATAGTCTAATTTATCAACATCGATTAGATCTCCGTTCAACAAGCTAATTATTGCGTTTTTGACTACCTGAATTCTATCTGATGCTCTAAATCCCTCTCTGTACTTTAACCCGATAATAGACCGAATAAACAGGTCCTCATCTATCTCTATATGTTTTTTATCACACAAGTCGATTCCTAGTAAAGTACTCATCGCCTCATGTGGTTTTCCAGCCCCATCCTTGCTTTGACTAAGATCTAAAAAGAATCTCTTTATTCTTATTTCATTACTATCTTGGGGCTCCCATGTTCGCCAATCGCTTGGGCAACGCATCCTTTTTTTATACTCGCTCTCAAAATTACACCCCTTAAGGTAATACACTTCACCTGTATGGGAGAAGGGAGAATGCCCAACGTCATGAAGGAGACACGCTGCCAAAAAAGTCATCTTCACATTTTCCCATTCAGGGAACCAATCCCCAATTTTGATATTCTTTTCAAAATAATTTAACGCTTTCTTTCCCAAGTGGAACACCCCAAGGGAATGCACAAACCGATTATGTAAAGCGCTTGGATATAATGATTGATATCCTGTCTGGCGAATATTTCTTAATCTTTGAAACTCTTCAGTATCAATTAATTGTGCAAACGGTTCTTCAATAGTAATATAGCCATACATCGGATCGCGAATTGTTTTGACTGTTCCCATATTGAAAGCCTCCTCCACAAACTCAACTAACTGTCTGAAAAAATATATACTATATACCTGAAAAAGTCAATTCCGTACAATTAGTGATACAATACGTCCGATGTGCTTATGAAGCTGTCTATGCTGGTGAAAAATGATTTGGAGGGGTGCAGCCTTAGTGGCTGTACCTCTCCATTTTTCATCGCCACAAATAAGGGAAGTATTCATCAAAGAATGTAGGAAACATTAGTCCTTGAAGTGGACGCTGAGCTTTATCAGCGCTCTCAGAAACCCCTGAATAGAATTCTTCAAAGCAGCTTGTTGAGTTGGGGAATAATTCTAACGCACTCTTATACCCTTCATAAAAGCCGTTTTGATATTTTCGACTAAAAGGATTTTTGCACAACAAATTACAGTATGATGATAATTTCCACGAATTATAAGTGTCTTTTGGTTTAGTATGCCCTGTTACTAGCGCTGTTAGATACACAACGTCAATTTTATCATAATCTGTGGGTGGGCAAATTCCATTATTGCTTTTTACAAAAAGGCCCGAAAAGGCATTGTAAAGATACGCCCAGTAGTTTTCAAAATTTGTTATAGGAACTGCTATTGCTAAAATATTTATTGACGTATTATCACTCGCTGGGAACTTTGATTGCCCTGATTTCAAAAAATCTCTTAGCTTTTCGTCAGCTATTTTTTTGATCTTATAACCCTTAAATCTGCCGTCGCTGTTCTTTATAACAGGTTGCGCAACCTCGTTTAATGCCTTGCTCATTTCTCGCTTGTACAGTTCTTTATCAGTTACTGTACGGAATAATGGATCTATTTTTAAGATTTCTGGTGAATTACATACATCAAATGCAGGACATTTAATTTCAACATTATAGTGAAAACCGTTGTCAGTAATTTGCAAATCAATATCATTATTACTGTTTAATAGTAGCTTTTTGTCCGTAACAAAAGTCAGTTGATGGTCAAGAGCAAAGTAAATAAATAGAAGTTCAGACACTCCTTGATAGTACCTCATTTCGTTAAATTTTGAATTGAACTGCATACGATTGAAAAAAGATTTTCTTTCCTTTTGTGTGTTGAAATACCCGTGCGCAAAAAGAATTTCGGCCATAGAAAAAAAGTCCGTATAATAATTATACGAGCAAAATCTGTGTAATGGGTGAAATTCATTTTCATTTATTTCTTCAACTACTTGTTGAAGCAGGTTGCTAACATCACTTGGCTTCATTGATGAATTTTCTCCTCCGCACTTTGCGCTTACTGCTAAATTGACAGCTTTCAGAGCGTATTGTAATATTAAGGTACAGATTAACAATACATTGAAATGGAGGAAGTTGCAATGGCTAAAACATAGATGGGCCAATGTGCTCTTTGCAGGCAGAATAAAGAATTACAATTAAGTCATATCGTTCCACATTTTGTTAACCGCAGACTAATCAAAACAGTTCCCGGTAATATCCGAATCACAAATGAGCCTAATAAAGTTGCCCAGGATATTGAAAAGCATTTTTTGCTTTGTCATGATTGTGAAGAACTTTTCAGCGCGAAAGAAAGATGGTTCGCCAATACTATAACTTTCCAGCAGCTGTAATATTGGTAGAAAATTGGGAGTGTTTTGCTATTGAATGCAAAATCCCCATATGTTAAACTAAGTATGCTCAAAACTATAAACAAATAGAAAGCAACCGCAAAATGGCATCACCTTTGGTGGTGCCATTTTTTTGCAGTCAACTTGACGCAGCATCCGGATAACGCTGGATGCTGCGTCTTGCTTTCAGCGCACAACAAGGAGGTATTGCATTTGAATCACAAGCACCCGTTTGAGAAAAAACTGCACTTTAACATCGGTCGAGGGTTGTATGCGGCATTTATAACCGCCACGCTGTCTGCCTCACTCTGTATGTCGGCAACCGCCGCAACTGTTTGGGAGAAAGCCAGCGAAATCATGAAAGATGTCTATACGCAGATCCTCGGCATCTCCACGATTGCAGCCATCGTTACGGCCGCAGTCGCACTGCTGATGATGAATTTCTCCCGCAGCGGCCGAACCGTCGATGAAAGCCGGGCATGGCTCAAGCGAATCATTATCACTTGGGCCGTGCTGAATGGCCTTGGCTTCATTATGAGCTATGTTACGCCCTTCTTCAGCGGCGGGCAGTGGACCGCCTCGTAAATCATGGGCATTTTAGATGGCATTGTAGAGTGGATCGCAGAGCAGATCATGTACGGTCTGGATATGATTAACACCTCTGTTTTGGGGGCATTGGGCTGTGACATGAACACATTTCTGCGATATTTTCCCGCAGCGGAAACCATGTATAGCCTTCTGGTGGCACTTGCCATCGGGCTGATCCTGTTGGGCTGGGTCTGGAATCTGTTCAAGAACTATGGACTGGGCCTGGGCGTGGACGCAGAGGATCCGGTCAAGCTGACCGCCAAGGCGATCCTGTTCATTGTACTTGCGTACTACGCAGATGAAATCGTAAACATTGCGCTGACGATAGGCGGAACGCCTTATGCGTGGATACTGTCCTCAGAGCTTCCTTCTTTGGACTTTGCCAGCTTCAATTCTGTTCTGCTGACCATCATCGGCGTCTGTGCCAACGGCGGCGTTGCGCTGATCGTTCTGATTCTGACACTGATTCTTGCGTGGAACTACATTAAGCTGCTGTTTGAAGCGGCAGAACGGTATGTACTGCTGGGCGTCCTGGTCTATACCGCGCCGGTAGCCTTTGCCATGGGCGCATCGCAATCCACCGCAAATATTTTTAAGAGCTGGTGCCGGATGTTCGGCGGGCAGATATTCCTGCTGCTGATGAACGCATGGTGTCTTCGGCTGTTTATCACGATGGTCGGCACATTCATCTCAAATCCGCTTTCCATGTAGGAGGTCATTACCACGAAGAAATATCATAGAATCATTCCGCTGCTGGGCACCGTTCTTTTGCTTGCGCTCACCTTGGCGGTACCTGCGTTTGCTCTGGAGGAAAGCGATGTTGAAGCCGCAGTCAGCAGTTCCAGCCGCGAGGCCGTGACGGGGAATGTCCTGGTCTGGTTTCTCTGCGCGGTTGGCTTTCTCAAAGTCTCGCAGAAAATCGACAGCTTCATGGCAAGTATCGGTGTCAATGTAGGGCATACCGGCGGCTCCATGCTGGGTGAGGCGATGGTGGCATTCAAGGGTGTCTCTCTCGCTGCCGGCATGGCTGGAAAAGCTGTCGGGAACTTTGCCGACAGAGCCTCCAGCCGCGCAGGCGGCGCCGCATCCGGCTCTTCCGGCTTTCTGCAAGGCGGTCTGGCCGGTGTTGTCAGTCGGAAAATCACCAATGACGCCGTAAGAACCGCAACACAAACGACGCAGAAAGCGTCTTCCTCCACCATGTCCGCCGCGCATCAGGCCACAGAGCGTACTGTAAATGCCGAGCGGCAGGCAGCAAGCGTTGTTCATCAGGCAAAGCAGACGCGCAGCGAAAGCGCTTCTCAAAAGTCGCAGATGGGCGTGACCCATCAGCAAGTCGCTTCCAGTATCCGAACCGCCTCGGTTTCCTCACTCCGCAGGGAGTCGCAGCATTCCGTTGGCCTCGGCGGGCGTATTTTTACCAATTCCATGCTGGAGGGCGGACGTTTTGCCAACGATGTGATCGGTATGGTCGCAGCCGGAGACCTGCACTCCACCGGCTCCATCACCGGAGAGTTTGCGTCACAGGCGTTATCCTCCTACATGGGCATTACCGCTCAGGGAGACACCGCGCCGCAAATATCCTATTCCAACATTGAGATCGGCGGCGGGCGCATCACCGGCACAGAGTATTCTCCGGAGCATCCGGAGGGCATTTCCTTTGGAATGTACCATACCGGGCAATATGCCGCGCCGGACGGTGAACACCAGAAGGTCTTCTCTGCCGATGGCGTCCAATGGTACAAGCAGTATGCCGTTGATACCGTAATCAAGAAGCCCTTTACCGCACCGGACGGCGAAATCGACTATCATAAGGAGATCGTCAAGAAGATGCCCGATCCGCCGAAGCGGAAAGACCGGATGTAAGGGAGGCTGTCTATGAAACCGGAAGAATTTGAGGTGTATGTGATCCCTCCCAACTTTATGGAGGGCGGCACGCTATTCGGCGGGCTGTTGAAAACCCGCAATACAGTTGAGGCGGTCATCCTTGGCCTCGCGGTTGGTGTGCCGGTTTTGCACCTTCCGTTTTCCCTCACCGTCCGCGTTGTGATTTTATGCCTGACGGCTCTTCCGCTGGTGCTTCTCGCTTTGATTGGCGTATCCGGCATGAGCCTGTCCGCTTTCATCCGCCTGTTGTTTTGCTTTCTGCACAACCGCAGAATCCTTTCACGCGATAGGACGCAGGGGGGCAAAAATGGAAAAACGCTGCTGCCCAGCTGGGCGCAGCAGCGGAAAAGCGACCGCGAAGCAGAAGATCCTCCGCTCCCCAAAAGCCGCAGCCGATTTTCTGTTGATCTGAAGCAGCGCAGCGTGACGCAGTTCAAGACCTTCTTGCAGGAGGAAGAAGCCGTTCAGCCGCTCAATGCTCTGGCGGACTATATCCCTATCGAGAAGATTGAGCACGGCGTCATTTATACAAGAGATCACCGCTATGTCAAGGTTGTAGAGGTGGTTCCCGTCAACTTCCTGCTGCGCAGCGCGAGAGAGCAGCGCAGCATCATTTACTCCTTTATTTCCTATCTGAAAATTGCCCCGGTCAAGGTACAATTCAAGGCATTGACAAAGCGTGCGGACATTAACCGGCATCTGGACACCGTCCGCAGGGAGCTGGAGCATGAGCAGGATCCGCGCTGCCGTGTCCTGCAGGAAGACTACCTGAAGCTCATTCGGCAGCTTGGCTCCCGTGAGGCAATCACAAGGCGCTTTTTCCTCGTTTTCGAGTATGAGCCGCTGCCTGGCACCAAACGCGGCCATGAGGAAGAGGATGCAATCGCTTCTCTGCAAACGGCCGCACGCACGGCGGCAAATTATCTGCGGCAATGCGGCAACGAGGTCATTCCCCCTGAGAACGAGGACGATGCCACGGCAGAGATCCTTTATAACATTCTTTGCCGCAGGGCCAGCAGTGAGCCCTTCTATCAGCGGGTGAGGTCCGTTCTGGCAGACTACATGGCATCCGGGCGGGACATCAACGCAATTCCTGTCAATGAATTCTATGCCCCTGACAGCATCGACCTTACCCACGGAAACTACCTCTGTGTAGATGGGCTGTATTATGCCTATCTTCTTGTCCCATCAGATGGTTATAAAGCGCGCGTTCCCGCCGGTTGGCTCAGCCTTTTGGTCAACGCCGGCGACGGGATCGATCTGGACGTCTTTCTCGCGCGGCAGCCAAAGGACCGCATGGTCAGAAAGCTGGGGCAGCAGCTCCGTATCAACCGCAGCAAAATTAAGGAAACCAGCGACACCAACACGGATTTTGATGACCTCGACGGTGCAATCCGCAGCGGCTATTTTCTAAAAGACGGCCTTTCCAACAACGAGGATTTTTATTATCTGAACCTGCTTATCACCGTCACAGCCGGCAGCGTGGACGACCTTGAATGGAAGGTCGCGGAAATGAAAAAACTCCTGCTTTCGCAGGACATGGATGTACAGACCTGTTCCTTTTGTCAGGAGCAGGCTTTTTTATCCTCTCTTCCTCTGGTTTCTCTGGAGCGCCAGCTCTATGAGCGGTCTAAGCGTAATGTTCTGACAACGGGAGCCGCCAGCTGCTATCCCTTCACCAGCTATGAGATGTGCGATGACAACGGTATTCTTCTCGGCGTCAATAAACACAACAATTCTCTCATCATCGTGGACATCTTCGATTCCCGCGTCTACAAGAATGCCAATATCGCCATTCTCGGAACCAGCGGAGCCGGAAAAACCTTTACACTTCAGCTGATGGCTCTGCGTATGCGCCGCAAGGGAATTCAGGTCTTTATCATCGCGCCGCTCAAAGGACACGAGTTTCACCGGGCCTGTTCCAATATCGGCGGTCAGTTCATTTCCATATCCCCGGCATCCCAAAACTGCATCAACATCATGGAGATCCGCAAGGCAGATAAGTCCGTGGACGATCTGCTGGATGGCCCCGGCGCGGAAAAATCTCTGCTGGCAGCCAAAATTCAGCGGCTGCACACGTTTTTCAGCCTCTTAATTCCGGATATGTCTCACGAGGAGCGGCAGCTTCTGGATGATGCCATGATCTGCACCTACGGGGTCAAGGGCATCACACATGACAATGCTTCTCTGGAACAGCCGAAAAATCCAGGGTGCTATAAAGAAATGCCGATCCTGGGCGACCTGTATGAAATTCTCGCCGCCTCTCCGGAAACAAAGCGCCTTGCCAACATCCTGAATCGGCTGGTCAACGGCTCTGCCCGCTCTTTCAATCAGCAAACCAATGTGGCGCTGGACAACAAGTACATCGTTCTCGATATTTCTGAGCTGACCGGTGATCTGCTGACGGTGGGGATGTTTGTTGCTCTCGACTTTGTATGGGACAAGGCCAAAGAGAACCGCACGGCGGAAAAAGCCATCTTCGTGGACGAGTGCTGGCAGCTCATCGGCGCCAGCAGCAACCGGCAGGCCGCCGAATCCGTTCTGGAGCTTGCCAAGACGATCCGCGGCTATGGCGGCAGCCTTGTCTGCGCCACACAGGACCTCAATGACTTTTTCGCTCTGGACGACGGTAAATATGGCAAGGGCATCATCAACAACAGTAAAACGAAGATTCTGCTGAATCTGGAGGAGGAAGAAGCCCAGCGTGTTCAGGGTGTTCTTCACCTTTCTGAAGCCGAGCTGATGGAAATTACGCACTTTGAGCGCGGCAGCGCTCTCATCAGCACAAATAACAATAATATTGCCGTGGAGATCAAATGCAGTCAAATGGAAAAGGAATTGATCACCACGGATCGCCGGGAGTTGGCTGAGCTTGCTCAGCGTGCTGCGCCGAAGCAGCATCCATGCTAATCCGTACACAATACGCATTTAAGACGTATACCGCTCCACAACCAACAGCAATACGGCGATTATACGGCTTCAATACGCATAACGAGGAGATGTTTCAATGAAAACGAGGGAACAGATCTATGGGCAGGAAGCCGCCGGCATCCTGCGGGATGTTTCCATGTACCGCGCTCTGACGGAGATGCAGCTTTTGAAGCTCTATCCGCACAAGGAAAGTAAAATCCGAAATCTGCTGTCCTACCTGCAAAAGCAGGGCCGCATTGTGCAGTGCGGCGAGTATTACCGCATTCCCGCTGAGGTGGAGGAAAGCATCGATCACGGGCTTTCAAAGGCCGTTTGGGTTCTTACCGACTTTATGGAGCAGGTGGAATATCATTCTGTCAGTGACTATCCCGCCAAAATCATCTTTTTTGCGGATGGCGAAGTTTACGAGATCATTTACGCGGAGCCGGGTAAAGAGCAGCTTATCAACCAAATGCTCTCCACGGTAAAAGAGGTTCCGCCCAAATACATCGTCCTGATTGAGCAGCCGGAGCAGATCGCCGAGATCCACACACCAAACACCAGCGGCTACTGTACCGTCTCTTCGGGCGGCGAAGTGCAGTATTATCAAATCGAATAAGGAGTTTTTTCTTGAACAGGGCCATTATATCACAAAGAATTACATCTATTCTGGCTGAGATCGAACGGCTGAACAATGCGCTCTATGCCATGAACACGACGGATATTCAGCGTTATCCCGACAACTACGAGGTGCTGTCCACGGATGCGGCGCTGCGGGCCGAGCGGATCACCTGCCGGCTGCGCCACCTGATCTATGCCACTACCAGCATCAAAAAAGAGGAATATCTGCGGTCCGCTGAAACCATGCAGGGTATTGAGATCAGCGAAAATGACGGCATTCTGGAGATCAAGCTCCCGTGCCTTCTGCCAAAGCGCAGGCAGCGCCAAAGCACGGAGTTCCTGTTGGATCCGTTTACCTCCGCGCTCTCCGATTACGCCGCCCACCACACTATGCCGCAATTTCAGCATTGTGTGGTCTGCTTTTCCCATATCTATGCGCAGGAGCTGCCAGAGCGGCGTATCCGTGATTATGACAATCTGGAACTGAAGCAGTTTCTGGATGTTGCGGCCTCCTTCATCTTGACGGATGACAATGGGCTGCTGTGCGACGCCTACAACACCACGGAGCTGGGCGAAGAGGATTGCACACGGCTTTTTCTCATGGACAGCACGCAGTTTCCGGCCTGGCTTGCAGAGCGCCAGAATGGTGTAAAAAGCATATCGGATTTTTGACCTTTTCTGGGCGCTTATTTTCCAAGGTACAAAAAGCGCCCTGAAAGCGCTGAAAATACTGCGTTTTTTCAAGGCGCTCCAGCCGCAAAATTACCCAAGCTATAAAGCCCTACGGTAAAATATCGTACAAGGAGGCAGCACGGTTTATGCCTCGAAAGCCCCGGCAGCTGCCAGCTCAAAATACGCTGCCCTATCTTCTTTTGACATTAACCGCCCTCTGCGGTGAATACCCCATCCGTCAAATCAGCCACCTGCCGGGTGGTTCCGCATACCTCGAAAATGTCGTTACCGCTCTCCGGCGAGATGGGCTGCTGCGTACCTTCTCCAAAGACGGCCTGCGTGGACTTCGGCTCACCTCGTCAGCCAAACGGCTGCTGTTGGCTGATGCTCCCGAATGGTTTTCAGCCTACCTGACCGGCAGTTCTGAGCCAAACAAGCTCAAAAGCGAAATTCCCAGACGGCTCCGGCTTCACCGGATGGCTGAGGTCCTGACCATCATGCACAACGCTGACATTCCGGCCTTTCCGTGGGAAAAGGCTCCTTTTTCCGCTGCCAGTCAAAGTGCGGCAATCCCCGCCTATTACACCTCCAGAGAGGTTAAAGAGATCGGCCCGCAAGGGGCGAAAATCAAAAGTTCACGCGCAACCGGCATCCTGCTGACGAATGGCGGTATTTTTTTGACCTATAACACCGCCAAAGCGCAGATGAAATGGGAGTACAAGGCTGAACTGCGGTTCAAAGCTCTGCTGCAAACCGAAGGGGTCATGCCCGATGCGGAGATTTCCGGGATCGTGTTCGGCTCCACCATGGAACAACTTTCTATCCTGACGCAGCCGGACGCGCACAGCTATTTCCTGCTGGATGGCAGCTTTCCGCATTTCTACTATCTGACCAATGACCGTTATGGCGAAGCGATCCTTCGCCTCTTATGCGACACGCAGCAGCGCAGGACGCTCGATGCAATCCTTGCAGACGGGCTCCATGAGGGGATACCAAATTGGCGCGTCGAGAACGACGCCATTGACAGCGAGGGGAATCCTGTTCTATTCGCCTACACCTGTGATTTTCCTCGCATCCGGCGTTTCGATACCGCGCTGGAGCTGCACGGAATGACGGGGACATTGATCTGCTTCGATTACCAGGAAGAAGCCTTGCGGGAGATCTGCGGGCAGTGTGTGATGCTGCAAAGCATTGATTTTCAACAGTTTGAAAGGAGCGTGCTCTATTCCTAAAAAGAAGCTGATTCAGCTTTTCATTATCATTCCAATCGCTGCGCTGGCGCTGCTCTATGGGAGCGGCTACCTCTCGCAGCTTTTTTCCAATTACCGTGCATGGCAGGAGGCCGGCGCCGTGTTTGGGACGTCTCCCGCATTCCCGGACGCCGGATTCTTTCCCTGCCTTGCGGCAGCCTTCCACTTTCCGTATGGGCTGTATGGCCTCGGCCTCTGCATCAGTGCGCTGGCGCTGCTGATCCTCATGGTCATGCGGATGGGCTACAGCGAAGGCGGCGAATACGACCGGCGGCGCAACCTGGTCTATTCCAACAAGGGAACCTACGGCACCGCGGGGTTTATGTCCCGCAAGGAGCTGGCGGGGGTGCTTGATCTTGTTCCGGATATTCGCAAGCATTCCGGTACGATTCTCGGAGAGCTGGATCATCAGGTCATTTGTATTCCTCCAAAGACTCGATTTAACGGGAATCTTGCGGTTTACGGCGCCAGCGGCTCCAAGAAGACAAGAGCCTTTTGTGTCAACATGATTCTCCAATGCGCAGCGCGGAAGTCAAGCCTTGTGATCTGTGACCCCAAGTCCGAATTGTACGAAAAGACCAGCGAATATCTGCGGGATCAGGGCTACACCGTCCGTGTGTTCAATCTGGTCACACCATCAGCCTCTGATTCATGGAATTGTCTTGCGGAGGTCGGCGGTCAGGAATTGATGGCCCAGCTTTTTTGTGACGTCATCATCAAGAATACCGGCGGCGAGGAACGCGACCACTTCTGGGACAGCGCCGAAATGAATCTGCTCAAGGCGCTGGTCCTCTATGTTTCCACCAGCTATCCCAAGAAAAAGCAAAATATCGGCGAGGTGTACCAATTACTCACCGCCAGCTCCGAACAAGATCTGAAGGCGCTCTTTGATGTTCTTCCCCTCACGCACCCCGCCAAAGCACCCTACAACATTTTCAAGCAGGCGTCAGAGGGGGTGCGCGGCGGTGTCATCATCGGGCTCGGCTCCAGATTGCAGGTTTTCCAAAATAGAGATATTCGCAGCATTACGGCCTATAACGAGATTGATCTGGAGCTGCCGGGAAAGCAGCCATGCGCGTATTACTGCATTACCAGCGATCAGGACAGCACCTTTGATTTCCTCTCCTCGCTGTTTCTTTCCTTTGTGTTTATCCGCCTGGTTCGCTATGCGGACGAACATTGTCCCGGCGGGGAGCTTCCGGTTCCTGTTCATGTACTTGGTGAAGAGCTGTGTGCCTGTGGAGTGATCCCAGATCTATCGAGAAAAATTTCGGTCATTCGTTCCAGAAACCTGTCCATGTCATGCGTGTTCCAGAACTTAGCTGGTCTTCAGAACCGCTATCCCTACAACCAGTGGCAGGAAATTCTGGGCAACTGCGATGTGCAGCTTTTTCTTGGCTGTACAGATGCTCTGACGGCGGAATTTATTTCTGACCGGACCGGCGAGGCCAGTATCTCTGTCACCAGTAAAGCCAAACAGCTCGGAACATGGCGTGTATCCAACTACACGCCTGAATACCGGGAAACCAGCGGTGTCGGCCGGCGCAAGCTGATGACCATGGACGAGGTGCTGCGTATGGATATTGATAAAGCCCTGATCCTCATTCGGGGCAAGAATGTACTGGAGGTGGATAAGTACGACTATTCCAAACATCCCGAGGCGAAGAAGCTGCGGTCGAGCAAGGCCGCCTCCCATGTCCCTGCATGGCGGGCAAATCAGCCGCAGGAAAAGCAAACTCCATCGGCGCCGCCATCTCAGGCAGCGGAAAAGAAGCCGGCGCAAAAGAAAAAGCCTGCACCGGCTGAAAAAGTCGTTGCCGTAACCAAAGAATCCATTATGAAGAAAAAGGAGGATACTTAATGCCCAAGAAAAAAACGATCCCGCCCCCTGATGATTTCTCCTCAGAGCTCATGGAAACCGAATCCGCCAAAGAACTTCCTGAGCAGCAGGTGGAGGCCGCCGGCAGCGACAACACGGAAACTCCGCTGGCAGGACCCCCGGAAGTTGATCTCGGCTCCGGCGATGTGAGCGGCACAGCAGATGTTGAGGAAAACGAGCTGGATGCCGAAAACACCGCTGATGCCGCAGAGACTGTCCCTGTTTCCGATGAAAAGGCTGAGGACCCGGAGTACGACAGCATTTTACAGGAGCTGAACAGCAGCACTCCGGCACCCCTTGACAGCAGCGGCGAAAATGCTCTGGATGCGCTTTTACTGGAAGGAAATGCGGAAAATGCTCCGCCCGCTGAAGATGAAACGGAATCCGCAGATGGTGAAGCTGCTCCGCAGCCTACTGCACCTCCCGCACCTGCCGGACGCCGTGACTCCTACATTCTGACCGTTGATGCAAAAGACCGTATCGAAACGGAAGAAGAACGCCGTGAGGTCATCTGGCATGAGATCAAGACCTCGCATATTGCCGGTCGTATTTTGACCGGAACGTTGGACGGCGTGGAGCAGACCCCTTCCGGCCGTACTATCGTTGTCGTTGACTACAAGGGTTATCGCATTGCGATCCCGCTGAAAGAAATGATGCTCTATTCCGGGCCCGTTCCGTATGGAGCGAAATACAAGCCGTTTATGGAGCGGATGAACAGTATCCTTGCAACCATGCTCACCGCGGAGATCGATTTCATCGTCCGGGGTCTGGATAACACCGCCCGCAGCGTTGTGGCAAGTCGCAAGGCCGCCATGCTCCGTAAGCGTCAGACCTTCTATCTGGACACCAACGAAGATGGCGTCCCCATGATCTATGAAGGGCGCGTCGTACAGGCGCGCGTCATTGGCGTTGCGGAAAAAGTCCTGCGTGTGGAAGTGTTCGGCGTGGAGTGTACGATTTTCGCCCGCGATCTGTCTGCCGCATGGTTCGGTGACGCCCGCGAGTATTACAGCGTCGGCGACCGTGTTCTTGTCCGTGTGCTCACCATTGACCGCGGCGACATCAACCATATTTCCATCACAGCAGATATCCGCAGCGTTTCGTCCGCCGCCAACCAGAGCAATCTGGATAAATGCGTTCTGCAGGGCAAATATGCCGGCAGAGTGACCGATGTACGGCACGGCGTTGTGTTCATCCGGCTCAACAACGGTGTCAACGCGGTTGCCCACACCTGCTATGACCGGCGAATGCCCGGAAAAAAAGACGACGTCAGCTTTGCCGTTACCCGTCTGGATGAGGAACGCGGCATCGCCGTCGGCATCATCACCAGAATCATCAAACAGAATTTGTAAAAAAGGAGAGGCCACCATGAAGAGCTTATCAAAGCTGGCCCTTTGCCTGCTGCTTGCCATGTCGCTGACGGTCAGCGCCTTTGCCGCTCAGGTTCCCGATTCATTGGTAGCGGAAAACCTGAACGGCCAGCAGCGGCTTGTAAAAACCTACACGCTTTCCCCGGAGGTTGACCCAGATGAGCTGAAGGAAGAGGACTTTTCCTACGACGGTTATCTTTATACCTGGGCCTATACCACAAAGGTGGAACACCCGTATCTGGAAAGCAAAACTGTAACGGAAACCGTCACAGTCAATACCGCCAAAAATGACCTTGCGCAGATCCTCGCAGAGCTTTCGCCCAGTATGCCCTATGAAAAAGACGGCTTCTCCGGCGAGTTGGCGCTGGATCATACCACGCTTTCCACAGAGGCGTCCGGCTACACCACCAAATACAGCAAAACCACCGAGACGAAGGTAATCGGCAATCTGGATCGCAACGACATGTCTTATGTGCCGGCCACGACCGTCAAAAATGGAAAAACGCTCACCCTTGCCAATGTGGAATGGCAGGTCACCGGCACGGCGCTCGTCGGCGAGGCGTTGGTTCCTGCCCAGTATCAGGCGGTCGCCACCTATTCCGCCTCCAGCAGCTATCAGGCTGCCACAGGCTATGTCACCACGGCGGAATATCACGGAACCGTTACTTCGGAAGGCGTGGACAGCATCACTTATACCGTGGTTTACACCGGAAGTGAGATCGTCCCCGTAAAAACACATATCTGGGATAACGGCAGCCTTGCCGCTCCGCTGTTGATCATCGCTGCCGTGCTGCTCTGCGCGGGCATCGCCGCCGCTGCACTCATCCTGCTGCGCCGCCGCAAAAATGTCTATGTGTATGTTCCGGACAGCAAGCCCCGAGAGTACCGGCTGATTGCAAAGTTCCGTGTGGAGCCTGACAGCGAGGTTCCCGCTATCGATGCAGGCTCTCTCACACTGAATCCGGGAGATACCGTCGCGGTTGAGGTGAAAAAATCCCTTGCCAGGCATCTGGCTGGGCGCGAGTTCACCGTTTCTTTCCCGCAGAGTGACCATACTTACACGATCCAAGCCAGCAAGCACAATGACTGGTATGAATTTACCGTTCCCGCTGAAGAAGAACAGGAGGCTCCCGTATGAAGAAGTTTTTCTCATTGACTTTGACTCTGGCTGCCATGCTTTCTGCGATGGCGGTCAGCGCACAGGCTGCCGATTATTCCTTTGAAACCGATGGCACCCCGGAATACTATCCCTCCTCTTCCTATGAGGACGTCTACGGCTCCCGCTACAATTACGGTGGAAAAAATGTGGTGGACTACCAGAGCCCCGAGCTGGAGTACGGGCAGCTCAGCACCACCCAAACCGGGGTGATGGAGAAAATCATGCTGCCTAGTCTTCAGAGCATCTCTGCATCCGGCGGCGGCATTTACGGAAGTTCTCCCGGCGGCGGAACTGTCGAGATCCCCGGTTTTCTGCAGGGCGGCTCCACAGCTACTCCTGCGACGCCCGCTTTCACAGAGCTGACACAGGATTTTCTGCTCTCCAACGGCGCCGTCGGAAAGATCTCCATTCCTGCCATCGGAGTTAAGAATTACTATCTCTGGGAAGGTGAAACGACTGCCAGCATGAAAAAGGGGCTGGGACATTTCACCAGTACCAGCGTCTGGAACGGCAATGTGGCTGTCTGCGGGCATAATCGCGGCGCCAAATATGTGATCGGCAGCATCAAGGATCTCGATGTGGGCGATAAAATCACCTATACCACATCCATGGGTACCCGCACCTATCTGGTGGAGACTGTGACCAAAATCAGCAGCAGCGATTGGAGCTATTTGTCCTCTACCACGGATAACCGAATGACTCTCCTTACCTGCGTTGCCGGAGATTCCAGTCAGCGCTGGTGTGTGCAGGCTGTTCAGGCCTCTTAAAAATCTTTTGTTGAAAAAGCCGCTTTATGATCGTAAAGGAATAGTAGATCAAAAATAAGGAGGCTTTTCCATGAAGAAGCAGATCCTCACGATGTTTACGGGCCTTTTTATCGGCGCTATTATCACAGGCGGAGCTTCCGCCTATGCTGCGGGAATCCTCGCTGAACGCAGCAACCATCGTATTTTTGTCGATGGGCAGGAGGTGCAAATGGAAGCGTATGGTATTGCTGGACACAACTATGTGAAACTCCGCGACATTGGCGAACAGCTCGGTTTCAATGTCTACTGGGACAGCGATAGCAAATGCGTGCAGGTCGAGTCGGGCAAGCCTTACACCGGTGAAGCACCGGCAAAAGATGAAGCTGCCGACTCTGCTCCGCAGCCGGAGGTCACGACTTCTGCCGATGATGCAGACGCCATGAAGCAGGACATCGCGGATCGGACCAATGCCCTACGCAAAGAAAATGGCGTTGCTGCACTGCGCGTCAACGGCAGGCTCATGCAGGCGGCGCAGGTACGAGCCGACGAGATGGCTGCGCATACCGTCTATTCGCACACAAGACCGAATGGCGGAAAATTCAATACCGTCACGGATTGTCCTTACATGGCCGAAAATATCCATCGCATCGCAGATTGGACAATGTCCAACCAAACACTTGCCGAACGAGCGGCAACGGATTGGTATGCCTCAACGGTTCATCATAAGAACATGGTCAATCCGAAGCTGTCAGAGATCGGCGTCGGGCTGGCAAGAGGTGTCAATGATACTGGTGACCCGTGCTGGTACTGTGTCCAGCTTTTCCTCTACGATGGCTATTCCATCACTCGGGTGGATACCCCCACGAACAAATAAATCATCAACTTTCACGCAAGAGCAGGTCGTCAAGATCTGCTCTTTTTATTGCGCTTTTTGGAAAGGAGAAAGACATGAAGTCAATTAAACATCGCTTGTTGTCACTGCTTTTGACGCTGGTGACAGTCTTGAGCCTGCTGCCGACTGCAGCGTTGGCCGCGTCGAACACGGGTTCCGGCCTCAAAATTACCACCAACCAGGCATATTGGAGCACGCGCCTGCTCGCCAACGGTACCCCATACAGCTACCGTCCTCCGCTTGTGGACGGTAAGCTCGTGTACTGCATGGATAGCGGCCTCGGCTATCATTACGCAACGCCTTCGTACCTGAATTCCTTCACCTGGACGTCCGGTACCGGCGCGGACGCAGATACCGTATTGCAGTCGGCTGTCACGAACAGCGGCCTCAGCGAGATGGACGCCGCGACCGTCGAGAACGTCAAGTGGATGATGACCTACCTCAACGACTGCAAGGCATCCAATGTTGGCCAGCTTTTTATGGCCGTGCAGACGTATGTGTGGGATCACCAAAGCTATAAAGGCGAGCCCGGTGGAGACGGCGATGCGGGCGGCTATGCCAACGCCGACACCTATGATCTGTATCTGAGCCTCATCGACTGGCTTCTGGAGCAGAAAGCACAGGAGGACGCCGAGTTCCAGCGCCAGATTGAAGAGTACACTGCACAGGGTAAGTCTGCATCCATTGTGGAGGACCAGAGTGCAAAATGGGCGGTATACGCAATTTCCAGTAACCGCAAAAACCAGTCATTCTTCAACTACTATGGCCCGCGCAAGCTTGCAACTCAGGATAAACCCGGTGGCGGAGAAGAACCTGCACCGCCTGCTGGCACGGGCAAAATCACGCTGAAAAAAACTGCTGGTGGGACCACAACCGGCCTCGCCGGTGCACGTTTCAGCATCTATTTCAATGGCCAGATCGTCGGCAGCGACATCACCAATGCGCAGGGTGAGATCTATGTTGAGAACGCCGCCACCGGCCTTTGGAGCTTCGTAGAAACAGCTGCACCGGATGGCTTCTGTGTTGATCCCACGCCGAAGAGCGTGTACGTAGATGTAACTGAGGGTGACCGCGAATACACTGTTGCGGCGGTCAACTACGAAAAGCCCGATATGAAGATCATCAAGCGCGACGCCATGAGCGGCAAACCGATTGTCGGCACGGTATTTTCGGTGAAGTCTGTTACCGGCAGCTATTCCACCTCCGTCACGACCGGGACGGACGGTTCCGCAACGCTCTCGGCCATTCCTGCCGGTGTCTATGTTGTGCGTGAGGAATCCGTTCCCGAGCCGTACATCGTAACCAATACCGAGCAGACCGTGGCGCTGCGCCCCGGCAAAACCTCCGAGGTCACTTTCGTTGACTATGAAAAGCCCGGTCTTGAAATTGTCAAGAAAAACATCGCCAACGGAGAGCCTATTGAGGGCGTGACCTACCGTATCGAGCAGATCGACGGCAGCTTCTCCACCAGCGCCACGACCGATAACCATGGCCGCATTTTCCTTGAGAGCATCCCTGTGGGTAGCTACAAGGTCACGGAGATCAATGTTCCCAACCACGTCATTCTCTGCCCCATCCCGCAGGAAGTGGCATTGAAGCCCGGCGAAACCTCTACCGTCACCTTCTTCAACGCCTTCAAGCCGACGCTGGAGATCCGCAAGGTAGACAGCGTTACCGGCGATCCCGTCAAGGGCGCTAAGTTCCAGATCTGGTATGGCAGCAACCATACCGACACCGGCGAGCTCAACGACCTCGGCACTTACTTTTCTGACGCAAGCGGAAAAATCATTCTTCCTGAGATCAAGGATGGCTGGTACAAAGTAACGGAATTGGAACCGGCGTCCGGGTACACCATCAAGGAGCCTGCCACGCAGGAATGCTTCATCTCCGGTGGCGAGAGCAAGGTGCTGACCTTTGAGAACACGCCCCTTTCCGCAATCATCATCCGCAAGGTGGACAGCGAGAGTGGTCAGCCGTTGGAGGGTGCGTGGTTCCGCGTCCGCTACCTTGGCGGCACCTCCGGCACCGGCGGTACCGTAGTCGGAGAGATCAAAACCTCGCAAAACGGGACCGCCATTTTAACGGGCCTCGCCGCAGGCACTTATGTCTGCGAGGAGATCTCGGCCCCAGATGGGTACGTGATTACTGACGCTACAGAGACGGTCTATCTTTCTGGTAAGGATCAGGATGTCATCACTGTGACCTTCGGCAACGATAAGATGGGTTCCCTCCTGATCGTAAAAAAGGACGCCGTGACCGGCGCTCCCATTTCCGATGTGGAGTTCCTTGTGACCGACTCGGACGGAAGTGTAATCGGTACGGCGAATGGCCGCTACGTGACCGACAGCGCAGGTACTATCCGTATTGACGGCCTGACTCCCGGCATGACGGTCATCGCAAAAGAGGTGCGTGCCAAGGATGGCTACATCCTCGACGATACCCCGCAGAGCATCAAAATCAAGCGCAATTCCGTGATGACGCTGGAGTTCCGCAACCAGCCCAGGGGCGGCGTTTTGGTGAAAAAGGTGGACGCTGTGACGAACGCTCCCATCTCTGACGTGGAGTTCCTTGTCACGGATTCCGACGGCAATCTCATCGGCAATGCCAACGGCAAGTTCGTGACGGACAGCGCAGGTACGTTCACGATTACGGATGTTGCACCTGGTACGACGCTTATCATCAAGGAAACCCGTGCGAAGGCGGGGTACATTCTCGATGATACCCCGCAGACCGTCAAGGTCAAATCCGACGAAGTCACCACGCTTGAGTTTAGGAATCAGCCCAAGGGCAATCTCATCATCGTAAAGCAGGACTCCGTTACAAAGGAGCCGCTGGAAGGTGTCGAGTTTAAGATCACCTACGCAGATGGCTCGTATGTAGATGCCGAGGGCGGCACGCTGTCCTCCGCCGGCCTGTACTGGACGGATAAAGAAGGAAAAATCATCATTTCCGGCATCTCCGGCACCATAGTAGCGACGGAGGTACAGACGATCCCCGGCTATGCCATCGACGAAAATACCCGCACACAGACCGTCACCGTCAATCCCAATGACACGCAGACATTATATGTTTACAACGATCCCGTGGGCGGCGTGGAGATCATCAAGGTCAACGAGGATAACCACAGTGAGCGCATCCCCAATA
>OFPS01000897.1_pt1 | contig 25102 bp, 23 predicted proteins | sample 1542111 | NCBI WGS metagenome assembly OFPS01 (sample SAMN04209233, study PRJEB22552) | human gut metagenome | biome: gut; material: feces | host: Homo sapiens | place: USA: Oklahoma | reverse complement strand
AATAATGTCAGAAGTGTTCCGACCATACCGAATACTACATTACATGCCACGTCGCCTCCGGCATAAGATAATCTGACCGGCCATGACAGTTTTCCGTTTGCTGCATTGTTCGCCTTTTTTTCTTCCACGTCTCTTCTCTCCTTTTCCTCCATAAAATGACTTCCTTTTCCGGTTCATTTCATGTCTCTCTTGATATGCGAAAAGATCTGTAAATTCATGCTTCACAGATCTTTTCTTTTTTATGCCTTATACTACTTATATTCTAGACTGTGATCTCAGATATTTTAACCGGACGGTGTTCTTCCAGAGATTTCTTAGCTGCAAGTCCCATCAGTACCGGCTGCAGTCCGTCCATAACGCCAAGCGGTGTGTCTGTATCATTTTCGATTGCTTCAATGAAGCACTTGATCTCTTTTGCATAAGCTGCCATGTAACGCTCCAGGAAGAAATATAATGGTTTCTCACCTGTTACGCCATCTGCATTGCTGATGACTGCGGATGATGTAGAGTCATTGGATACGGCAACCATTCCTTTGGATCCGAATACTTCGGCTCTCTGGTCATATCCGTAAGCTGCTTTTCTGGAGTTATCGATCACTGCGATCGCACCATTTTCCATCTTCAGTGTGATGACTGCCGTATCTACATCTCCGGCTTCTCCGATTGCAGGGTCTACCAGTACGGCTGCCTCTACGTATACTTCTGTTGCATTGCATCCTGCAAGGAAACGTACCATATCAAAATCATGGATTGTCATGTCAAGGAAGATTCCTCCGGATACTTTTACATAGTCTGCACATGGCGGCTCCGGATCTCTGGATGTGATCTTGATGATATGTGTATCTCCGATCTTTCCGTCTGCTACTGCTTTCTGTACTGCTTCAAAGTTATGGTCAAATCTTCTGTTGAATCCAACCTGGTATTTTACATTGCTGTCTTTTAATGCATCGATGACTTCTTTGATCTTTGCTACATCATGATCGATTGGTTTCTCACAGAATACATGCTTTCCAGCTTTGATTGCCTCTACCGAAATTGGTGAATGTGTATCTGTGGATGAGCAGATCAGCACTGCATCGATCTCCGGGTCTGCAAGGATTTCTTTATAATCCTTTGTAACTGCTTCTACGCCCATGTCTTTTGCCCATTTTGCAGTCTCATCATTCATGAATGGGTCTGCAAGCATCTTGACTTTTGCATCCTTTACCTGTGTGCAGATACTTTCTACATGTACTTTTCCGATTCTTCCTGCTCCGATAATTCCTACGTTAACCATTTTTTCTTCTCCTTTTCGCGTTTATAATCTTTTTATTTCTATATTTTTGTTCAGTTCCGTTTTTATCCCTTTGGAAAATCTCCCGGTATTTTTCCTGGATGATTTTGTCTGCAGATTGTATTTTTCTTCTATAATCCTGTCTTTTCAGAAATGAACTTTCTTGCTTTCAGTGCATATTCCAGTGGATTGGCTTTTGCCGGATCCTGTTCTGCCTCTACTACCATGTATCCGGTATATCCTGATTCTTCCAGAACTTTGAAAATTGGATCAAAATCAATATCGCCGTCTCCAGGTACTGTGAACGTTCCCATTCTGACTCCGTCTAAGAAACTTAATTCTTCTTTCTTTACTTTCTCTACCATGTCTTTTCTGATGTCTTTCAGATGTACATGTTTGATTCTGTCTGCGTATTTCTTCACCATTTCCAGTGGGTCTTCTCCACAGTATGCGAAATGTCCGGTATCGAATAAGAGACTTACATATTCCGGATCCGTATTGTCCATCATGCGCTCTACTTCATCTGCATTCTGTACAACCGTTCCCATATGATGATGGAAGGTAAGTGCAATTCCGTATTCCTCTTTTGCGATCTTTCCAAGCTTGTTCATTCCGTCACAGAATATCTTCCACTCTTCATCATTCATCACATATTTGTGTCCGAAGATCGGTGTATCAAGCATGCCCTGTACGCTGTAGCTCTGCTCGGAAGCTCCGATCACTTTTGCTCCCATTTCTTTTAAGTATGCAAGCTGTGCACGGAACTCTTTTTCTACTTCTTCGAATGGCTTTGTGATCAGGAATGCTGAGAACCACTGGTTGCAGATCTCTACACCTCGAAGATCCAGTGCATGTTTCAGGACTTTCGTATCTTTTGGATATTTGTTGCCGACTTCCGATCCTGTGAATCCTGCAAGTGCCATCTCGCTTACGCACTGTTCAAATGTATTCTCACTTCCAAGATCCGGCATGTCGTCATTGGTCCATGCGATTGGTGCGATTCCAAGTTTTACTTTCTTTTTGTCAAACATTTTTCTTACCTCTTTCTTTATGATGTTTTTTCTATGTCTTTCATGTTTTTCTTTGTAACTATATAATACTAAGGATCCGCCTGTTCCGGCATTGGGAGAATCTTTTGAAATGTGTACTTTATTTTTAGATGGTATTTTTCTGATTTTTGTGTCTTTTTTCAGGTATTGCTTTCCACACTTTTTGTGTCTTTTTTTTGGGTTTTATTTTTTGATTTTTCTTTGTGCTTTCTTTTTTGCCAGGTATTTGCACGCAAAAAAAGATACAGTTGCTTTTTCCTTTACATATAGAAAAACAACTGTATCTTTTATTTTTAAGAATGCTTCCGGTACTGCGCCGGGCTCATCCCCTCTGCTTTTTTAAATACTTTTGAAAAATAATGGTAATCATTGAATCCCGATTCTTCTGCTACCTGCCACATCTTAAGATTGGTCTCTCTTAATAACTTCTTCGCATGTTCCATCCGCAGATTCAATAGATAGTTGGCAAATCCAATCCCCATCTCCTGACTGAACAGATAACTCAGATAGGTGCTGTTCACGCCTGCCGCTTCTGCCGCATCACCAAGTCCCACTGCTTCCCGGTAATGTCTCGCCGCATAATCCGCTGCAATCTTAACTGCCTGGCTTAAATCTTCCGGGATATTCGGTTCGCCACATTCAAATGCCTGCTCTGCCAGATGTTCCAGCTCTTTTTTCACCTCTCCGATATAGCCAAAATGCTGGTCCGCCCTTGAGCCGTCTACCTGTAACTTATGTTCCAGCTTCCGGAACCACTGCCGTACCAGCTGACTGTCGCACCGCTCTTTTTTGAACGCCTGTATTACTGTCCCGGCCATGAGAAGAAATTTATCCTTTTCACTTTTCTTCTTTAACAGCTCTGCCTCCTCCAAAAGTGTTTCTGCTTCTTTCGGAAGTTCTTTTCCCATCGCTCTATCTGCTTCATAATAGGCAATTCCATCCTTTTCATAGAAACTATTCTTTATCATCATCCTTGCCTGCTGATATGCCTGGCGAAGTGCATCTGCTCCAATACAGATATTACTGACACCGATCTTGTAGGCTTCCTCTTCTTCCGCACAGATCTTATAACACGCCGATGCCGTTCCGGTCAGATGCTGATACATCACACTGCTTTTGTATTCATCTGACAGATCCAGAAAGCAACAATATGTTCCATTTCCTAGATAGATCATTTCTTTTTCCGTCTCGGATTCGCCGGGTCTTGACTGTAACTTTTCCTGCATACGCCTGTAGAATTCCAGACTATACTGCTCTTTTCTTGCTTCTTCCAGCGGATCCTCGGTATACTCTGTTTCTTCTCTTTTGATCACGATCACTGCACTGTTCTTATATTTTCCACGTATTCCTGCCCGGATTCTTTTTTCTTCCCGTTCCTCTCCGGACAGGGTTCCCGCCAGGATCTGGTTAAAAAACAGGAATTTTTCATTCATATTTCCTGTCTGATCCGACTTCTCTCCCGTTTTCCCGTCAGCATCTGCATTGTTATCTTCTTCTGGATCCTTTTTCATATCCGCATGTTCCTGCGTCTGCTGTTTCTGATCTTTCACACCTGCTTCTTCCTTGCTCTGCCGGATATGTTCTTCCGCCGCTTCAAGAACCGTATACAGACTTTCTTCATTCAGTGTATTCTTTAATACATACTCGTCTGCTCCTTCTTTCATCGCCTTTTTCACATATTCGAATTCATCATGACAGCTAAGTACGATCACATAGATGTCCGGATATTTTCTCCGGATTTCCCGGATCAGTTCGATCCCGTCCATCAGCGGCATTGCAATATCAGTAACAACCAGATCTATCTTTTCCCGGTCCAACACCTCCAGTGCTTCTTCCCCATCTCTTACATCCGCCGTAATCTCAAATCCTGCCTTTTCCCATGACGACAACATCTTCAGATAACTCCGCACAAGAAAGTCATCGTCCGCCAGTAATGCTTTTCTCATGATTCTTCATCCTCACTTCTGTTCACAGGCAGATAGATCGTTGCCTCTGTACCTTCTCCGCTGCTTTTCAGCGAAAGCTTTGCCTGTGTTCCATAATATAATTGCAGTCTTTCCTGAATATTCGGTATTCCGACTGCCGTAAGTCCCTTCGTCTTCTTTCCCTTCTTTTTCAATAATTCTTCAATCTGTTCCTGTGTCATTCCTCTTCCGTTATCCCTGACCTTCATATAAAGTCTGGAGCCGGAAGTATACGCTTCTATCGTTAAATGTTTTCTGTTATTTTTCAGATCCAGTCCATGAATCAACGCATTTTCTACAAGGGGCTGTAAGATCAGTCTTGGTATCAGACATTGCTCTGCTTCGCGCTCTATCGCGTAAGCTGCCTGATATTCTTCTCCATTGCGGAATTCCTGCAGATGAATATAATTCTTCAACACCTGTATTTCCTCTGCAACAGTCAGAAATGTGCCCTTTTTCCGTATACATGTCTGCAATAACTCTACAAAATCCCCGATGACCGTTGCAATCTCTTTCTCATTGTGGATCATTGCATAACACTTGATCGAATTCAGTGTATTATACATAAAATGCGGTGTGATCTGATACTGCAGTGCCTCCAGTTCCGCATCCTTTTTCTTCTTTTCTTCCTGAATAAGCTGTCCGATCAGTTCTTCGATCCGGTCTAACATCCGGTTAAATTCTTCCGCAGCAAGACCAATCTCGTCTTTGGATACGACCTCTGCCCTGGTGTCCATCTCGCCATCCGCAATTGACTGCATTGCAGTCATCAGCTTTCTCACCGGTTTATAGACAATCCTTGAAATGTATATCGCCGCCAGCATTGCGATCAGCCCGAACACGGCCGCCACACCGAATACATATTTCCGCATCTGCGCCAGGTCACCTAATACGGCACTTCTCTTTACACTGGCAAAAATTCCGCAGCCGGAAAAGCTTCCTTCACAGTAAATGTATATATTTTCTTTATCTGCCCCGGTAACTTCAGAATGACTGATAAAATTTTTATACTTCTTTACCGGAAATTTATTGCCCATCCGGGACTGCTCTCTGGCTGCAATGATCCTGCCGTCTTCGATCAGTTCGATCTGTCCCAGTTCCTGATTCGACGGATCTTCCAGATAATCATATCTTAAGTTCTGTTCTTCGATATTCGCACACAGATAACCGATCACCTGTCCATCTTCTCCGGTTACCTTTTCCGTAAACTGTAATAATTTATCTTTGCTGTGCACCAGATCATCCATGATCGCCGGTCCGCCATTTTTTCCACATAGTGTTTCAAATTGACGAAGGTTATCCTCCTTAAGTCCACTTCTGTACACCGGATAATCCAGCGTTGTAACAAACTGACTCTCGCCTGGGATCACCAGATACATACTGGAGATTGCCTGATCCATCTTGGAAAATGTACGTAATCTTGTTGAGATATTGTTCAGCCGTTTCTCATCTTTGTCATTCAGATATTGTTCCAGTTCCTCTTTGATCTCTTTGTCACAGGATGCTTTGATATCGATATTGCATACATTTTTTAACATATCATCTACGGTATCCGTAAGCAGCCTGGTTCTCTGACTGAGCACTGTTATGTAATTTTCCTCAATCATCCGGGATGACCTTCCATAAAATACGAAAGCCATGGCTGCTGCCGTAAGCAGTGTGATCCCGGTGATTGCGATCAGGACCTTACTTCTTATACTTCTGACTTTCATCTTTTTTTCTGTACTCCTTTACATTGTCCTGTGTCAGTATCTCTGCATTCAGATAATACTTCTTTTTCAGATGCTTTCCGTTCCGCAGATTCTGGATATAGTGAATCGTTTCATAACCAATCTCATATCCCGACTGTGCCGCAAGCGCCAAGATCTGCCCATTTTCTACTGCCTTAAGGGAATCTTCCTGTTCATCCACTGCCACAATTTTGATATCAGTATCTTTCAATTCATCAACAAGTCCCATCGCAGTGACAGCACTGGTCGCCATAATTCCCCTGATTTGCGGATATTGTCCCATAAGATCCCGTACTTTCTGTTCCGACATCTGCAGATTGGCATAGCCGCTTTCTACGAACTTCACCGTCATCTCCGGTTCGGACTTCATATATTCTTCAAATCCTTCCACACGTTCTCTGTGGCCTTTCTGTTTTAAATCACCTGCCACAATTCCTACCTGGCCTTTGTGGTCTAACTGTTCTGCCAGTTCCTGTGCCAGCTGATATCCTGTCTTATGATTGTCGATTCCGATATATGGAAGTTCTCCGCCCACCATTCCATTGTCAAAACATACTGCCGTAATCTTCTTTTTCTCTATTTCATCCAGATAGTCCGGAACATGATAAGAGTCAATCGGTGCAACTGCCAGCGCATCCACATTCTGATCGATCAGCTTTTCCACCTGCTTTTCCTGAACTTCCCGGTCCAGTTCCGAATCCGGAGCAAGCGTGATCACATCCATGTCATATTTTGCAGCTGCCGCTTCCATGCCGGAATTCACCGACATCCAGTACTCACTGGTATTGGATTTGGTTACAACTCCTACCACATACCGGTCTTTTGCCTTCTGCCAGGAACTGTGATTACTGCAGCCGCAGCACAGAATTACCGTCATGAGTAATAAAGCTGATATCTGTTTTCCTCTTCTCTGTCTTATTATCATTCTAATCATCCCTTTATCTGCAAAACCTGCCACTGGCACCTTCTCTTGCATCTCTGGTATCAGGGCTGTGTACCCCGGATTATCTTACAGGTTGTATTTTGTCTTAATATCGATTCCTGTATACAGATATTCTGTGTCCGGATAGGTTCCGTTCAACAAGATATCTGCAAGGATCCTCGGCGGCCGGTATCCCTGTTCGAACCCATTCTGATCGATCAGGAAATCTGCGGTTCCTTCTTTTAACAGTGTTTCATTCTTTGCAGTCTGGTCATAGATCACAACATATGGCCGCTGCTCTACACCAAGTTTGCGGAATGCCTCGACGATGCCTTCCTGTCCGCCGGATACCACAAAGATTCCGTTAATCCCGGATATACTCATCATGGCATTCTCTATAATGTGTTCCACTTCATCTGCATTGTTAAAGCTTCCCTGCACGCCGGCAATCTCAAGCTTTGGTGAAATATTCTTTATCTCTTCTACGAATCCGTCTACACGAGAGTTATTCAGCATACTGCTGAAATATCCGGTAATGACAAGGATCTTTCCGACGCCTCTGGTCATCATCCCGAATAACCCTGCTGCTGTCTGCCCGCTTAACTTATTATCCATTCCGACAAAACAGCATCTCTTTGTTCCTACGATATCCGAGTTGAATGTCACGACCGGAATCTTCTTTTCATTCACCAGCCAGTTTAATTTCTCCCTGACGCCTTCGGTATCTACCGGCATCAGTGCCAGTCCCTGGATTCCTTCTTTCACCAGTTCGTCAATTGCACGCAACTGGTCCTCTTCACGAACGGAAGTATTCTCTTTTACGATCACTTCTACGCCAAGTTCTTCCAGTTCTTTTTTTCCGGTCTGTATTCCTCTTTTGACTTCCAGCATGAAGGAAGATCCCGAAAGCTGTGTTACGATCCCGATCTTTTTCTTTCCTCCGGCACTTTTCTGTCTCTTTCTTGCTTTGTGCACATATCCCATCTCTTCGGCGGTTCTTTTCACCATTTCTGCCACTTCCGGGTTGATCCGGCCGCGGTTATTAAGTGCCCGGTCTACGGTTCCTCTTGATACACCTGCTTTTTCGGCGATCTGTTGTATTGTTACTGACATATACGCTCTCCTTATAACTACTGATTCACTGTGTAAATCTCTGATTTCTTATCTTGCATACTATACTATAATAATATCACGCACTCAAAAAGCACGCAATATCCCACTGCGTGCTTTTCTTATTTCGTAACATTTTACAATTCTGTTCTCTCTGTAACAGGCCTTACCTCCTGTTTTTCGGCATATTGCCGATACTATCTATTCAGGCGGTATCCTGCTCCCCATACTGTCTCTATGATCTTCGGATCTCTCGGATCGTCTTCCAGTTTTTCTCTTAACCGGTTGATATGCACCGATACGGTTGCCGCATCCGACACATAATCGAATCCCCATATCTTTTCAAATAATGCTTCCTTTGAAAATACAATGTTCGGATTCTTTGCCAGAAATACGAGAAGTTCAAATTCCCTGTGAGGAAGCTTCACTTCTTCTCCTGCTTTCCATACTCTCCATGTCTGCGGCTCAATCACGACATCTTCTACTTTGATCTGCTCCTGTGCATTTTCTTTCTCTTCTCTTTCTTTATGCCTGGTCGTCAGCCTTTCATAACGCTTCAGATGTGAACGTACTCTTGCGACAAGCTGTGACGGATCAAATGGCTTCGTGATATAATCATCCGCACCAAGTCCCAGTCCCCTGATCACATCAACGCCTTCTGTCCGTGCCGTCACCATAAGGATCGGAATGTCTATCTCATCCCTGATCTTCCTGCAGATATCATATCCGCTGCATCCCGGAAGCATCAGATCCAGAAGTATCAGGTCATAATGATTCGTTTTCAATTCGGAAAGTGCCTTTTTCCCGTCTTCAATGATTTTTGTCTCATATCCGTTACTCTCCAGATAATCACTTTCTAACTGTGCAATCTTCCTGTCATCTTCTACGATCAGTATTCTGGACATCCTACATTCACTCCTCACATATTTTTATCAGCTCTTGGAAAGCGCAGTATCAATTTCAGCCCGCCGTCATTCACAGCTTCCACACTTCCTCCATGCTCTTCCATAATGTATTTTACCACATAAAGTCCGACACCGCTTCCCTTCTTTGTTCTGGCCTCATCGCATCTGTAAAACCTGTCAAATATCCTGCCGATCTTTTCTTCCGGCACGCCGTCTCCGTTATCTTTCCATTCCAGGATTACATGACTTTCATCCTTTCTGACACGCAGCCAGATCTCCACCGGTTTTCTTTCTACATATTTCCTGCTGTTCTCCAGAAGGTTCTCCAGTATACGTTGGATCTGCTCTATATCCACATTGACATCCGGAAGGATCTCTTCTTCCTGTTCCATTACAAGCTGGACTTCGGACGGATCCAGGGTCTTTTCTTTTTGTGCTGTGAATCCCTGTACATATTCTGCAAGATCGATCTGTATCATATGAACTGGCATCTGCCCGCTTTCCATTCTGGAGAAATCGAACAATTTCTGTAGCAAGATATTCATATCTTCCGTAGATTCATAGGCCGTCTCCAGATACATTGTCCGTTTGTCTTCCGTATTTGCCACACCATCCAGAACCCCTTTGATATAGCCCCGGATTGACGTAAGCGGAGTTCTTAGATCGTGAGAGATTCCTGTTACCATATCTGTCCTTGCCTTTTCATTCCGTTCCCGTATCTTCTGATCTTCCAGAATTGTCCTCTGCATCTCATTGAACGCACGGCAGACCCGTTCGAACTCTTCCTGTCCTTCATATACGATCTCTTCTTCCAGATTGCCGTCCTGGATCCTTTTTGCACCTTCAACCAGGCAGTCTAACGGCTCCATGACAAGACGGTTCATTCTTTTTGTAAATATGGATGCCAGGAGAAGCAATGCCAGAATCGCTATAATGCCTACAACCAGCACGATCAGTACCAGAAATGAAAAAGACTCCCGGATGGCTTCTTTCCCGATATCCTTCGAGATATCCCATACATCCCTGTCCATCTTTTCATATCCGATCTCTTCAAATGTTCTTTCAAATCTGTCTTCACATGCTCCTATCACAGCTGTTCCGATTAGAAGCAGCGTAACCATCGACAGGAATAAAAACAGCATATTGGAACGAAATAATTTCTTTTTTAACGGCATAGCTTCTCACCTTCTTGTTGTTCTTATCTCTTTTCTTCATCATAGCATATTCTTATCTTCTATGCATTGCCGGTCTGCAGATTTTACTTTACGCTTCTCTTTTTATTTTTTTCTTACGCATATGTGCTTTGTATTCTTCCTGCTGTCCTCTTAAATTTAATATGATCAGCAGTCCGGCAACCGATGTAAGACTTCCGATCAGGAAATGTCCCCACATTGCAACCGACATCGCACTGATCTCAAATAATCCCGGCAGGATCACAAGTGCTCCAAATGTTCCACATATCATTGTAACACAGATAAATCCACGCAATACATTAAACGGAATACAACTGCGGATCACTGCTGTCATGGAAATAATAATCAGTGTCAGGTACATGATTGTCTGTTTCTCGCCGGATGCCATCGGAAGAAAGAGCGTTGTAACACCTATCATCACCGCGGCCACAATTCCGAATGGTGCCGCATTCCAGATCGCAGTGGAAAGGAATCTTCCTTTGATCCGTCTCGTATCTGATTCCAGAATTGTCAGGAAGGACGGATAAGCTTCTATACACGCATCGATCAATGTAATCTGTATCGGAATGAATGGAAATGGCGTATTCGTAAGGACACAGAAGATGGATACCAGTACCGAATAAATCGTTTTTATAAAGAATACTCCTGCTGTTCTTGTTACATTATGGATGACCTTTCTTCCTTCCATTACTACCTGCGGAAGGTGTGTAAAGTCAGAATCCATAAGGACAACCTGCGCGATCTGTCTGCTTGCATCACTTCCGTCTGCAATTGCGATCGAACAATCTGCTTCTCTGAGTGCGAGAAGATCATTCACTCCGTCTCCGGTCATTGCCACCTTGTGCCCCTGTCTCTGGAATGCCTTTACCAGTTCCTGCTTCTGCTTAGGTGTCACTCTTGCAAATACGGTATACTCCCGGCAGATTGCATCATAATCCGGCTCCTCACCGACGGATGACATATCAATTGCATCTGCCCATCCTCTCAGCCCTGCACGTTTTGCTATCATAGCAACTGTCTTGACATGATCGCCGGAAATGACTTTGACATCTACTCCCTGTCTGTGGAAAAATTCCAGTGTCTCTTTTGCATTGCGACGGATCTGATCCTCAAGCACGACACCGTATAATGGCTGGATCTGTGCCGGTAAATGTTCCTCATCTTTCCATTCTCCGTCATAATATCCGATCGCTACCAGTCTTCTTCCATGCTCCAGTTCATTTTCCAGACTTTCCGGAAGTGTTCCAAGAATCCGCTCCGGTGCACCGACAAAAACGGTTCCCTTTCCAATAAAACTGATACTTCCCCATTTTCGTTTTGATGAAAAGGATATTTTATTCTTTATAAAGTACGTTTTATCTGTCCTGTCATTATATTTTTCTTTATATCTGATATTTTTTTCTTCCACATTTTTCTCTTCAGACTTCTTCTCCGCAAATGCTTTTTTCAGTGCCTGGAATGTTGCATTATTATCATCACTTGCATCCAGATAAGCCCGTACCAACTGTTTTTCTTCATCTTCCGTCAGATTAATTTCTTCATCTCGGTCCATCGGGATCACATATTTTACTTTCAGTTTTCCATCTGTAATGGTTCCGGTCTTATCCAGACACAGCACATCTACATGCGCCAGTGTTTCCAGTGAATAGATATTCTGAACCAGGATTTTCATCTTCGCCAGACGGATCACACCGGTTGCCAGTGATACAGAGATCAGTAACACCAGTCCTTTTGGAAGCATTCCGAGAAGTGCCGCCGCTGAAGCGACAACCGATTCATTTACCGGTGCTTTCCGCAATACAAACGCTTCTAAGAATAAGAGGATTCCAAGTGGAATAATCAAGCTACTTGTAAATCTTGTAACCTTTCTCATAGAGCCTAATAGCTCTGACTGTACCTGCTTTTCTTTTTTTACTTCGTTTACAAGACTAGTTGCATAGTTATCATTTCCTACATGGATGACTTCCGCACAGGCCTTACCGGAAATCACGGAACTTCCTGAATATAACGTACTTCCCACTTCCTTTATCACAGGATCACTTTCTCCTGTCAGAAGGGATTCATTGACCTCCAGACTGCCGCTTGTAACAATACTGTCATTGCAGATCTGGCTTCCGCTTTCCAGGATCACGATATCTCCTTTTACGATATCTTTTAATTCAATCTCCTGATCTTCGCCTTCTCTTCTTACTTTTATAGCTGGCCGGTTCAGAATAGATAATTCATCTACCAGTTTCTTGGCTTTGCATTCCTGTGCGATCCCAATCACGATATTCAGTATAATGATCGCGATGAAGATCATGTTGGTATACGCTCCCACTGCGAATAACAATCCTGCAATGATGAAATTCAACAGATTGAATAATGTCAGCACATTTTCCCGGATGATCTGTTTCTTGCTTTTTGTAATGCTTTCCGGTTCTTGCTCTCCTTCGCCTTTTTTCCTTTTTTCTTCTACTTCCTGCATGGACAGACCATATATCTTTTTTTCCATAATACAATCCCCTCCTGTACGACTTGACTTTTTTCAGTCTCTATCCTACAGAAGGGGATTAAATAAACGGATATGAAGTTTTAAATATTTTTTAAACTCTTATTATTTCTTCACATTAAATGCTGCTTTTCCAGGATATACAGCACTTGTTCCAAGTTCTTCTTCAATTCTCAGCAACTGGTTGTATTTTGCAACTCGTTCTGATCTGGAAGGTGCTCCTGTCTTGATCTGGCAGGTATTAAGTGCTACTGCAAGATCTGCAATTGTTGTATCTTCTGTCTCTCCGGAACGGTGAGATGAGATAGCTGTGTAGCCGGCTTTATGAGCCATCTTGATTGCTTCCAGTGTCTCTGATACTGATCCGATCTGGTTTAACTTGATAAGGATTGAGTTACCGCATCCAAGTTCGATACCTTTGGAAAGTCTCTCTGTATTCGTTACGAACAGATCGTCTCCGACTAATTGTACCTTATCTCCAAGTTCAGCTGTCAGTTTCTGCCATCCTTCCCAGTCTTCTTCGTCTAATGCATCTTCGATAGAGATGATCGGATACTTGTCTACCAGTTTCTTCCAGTGCTCGATAAGTTCTTCGGAAGTAAATTTTGTACCTGCTTTTGGAAGTACATATTCGCCCTTCTTCTCACCTTTCCATTCAGAAGATGCTGCATCCATAGCAATCATGAAGTCTTTTCCAGGCTCATATCCAGCATCTTTTACTGCATCTAAGATGTACTGGATTGCTTCTTCATCAGATGCAAGGTCCGGTGCAAATCCACCTTCATCACCTACGGAAGTTGCAAGTCCTTTTGATTTTAATAATGCTGCCAGTGCATGGAATACTTCTGCACACCAGCGGAGTGCTTCTTTGAAGCTTGGTGCTCCTACAGGCATGATCATGAATTCCTGTACGTCAACTGTGTTGGCCGCATGTGCGCCTCCGTTTAATATATTCATCATAGGTACCGGAAGTCTGTTACCATTTACGCCTCCGAGGAAACGGTAAAGCGGGATCTCCAGTGCATTTGCTGCTGCACGTGCACTTGCGATCGATACCGCAAGGATTGCATTTGCTCCTAAGTTCGATTTATCTTTTGTTCCGTCTGCTGCGATCATTGCTGTATCTACTACATAAATGTCTGATGCATCTACACCTTTCAGTGCATCGTTAATCACTGTATTAATATTCTCTACGGCTTTGGTTACACCTTTTCCGCCGAAACGTGATTTGTCTCCGTCACGAAGTTCCAGTGCTTCGAATTCTCCTGTAGATGCGCCGCTTGGTGCTACACCTCTTCCTACAGTTCCATCCAGAAGATATACTTCTGCCTCTACCGTCGGATTACCTCTCGAATCAATAATCTCTCTTCCAATAACCTTCTCAATTGCTAAAAAATTCTCCATGTCAAGATCCTTTCCCATGGAACTACTTCTGCCTCTCTTGCTCAGGGATGAGACAGAAGGAGTATGCCATGATTTATTCACACGATAGTTAGATTATTCTAACTATCGTCAGCATATCATATCTTTTTAGGTGAATCAAAACGCGGCTAGCAAAGTGCCTTTCCAAGTGCCTGGCAAGCTGCAACTGCATCATCATCCGGTGCTTCATTTGCAAGTACACTATCACATGCAAGAACAGCTCCATCAGCCTTGCATGTCTCTTCCCATGTTCTCATCCATTCTCCGTCTCCCCATCCATAAGATCCGAAGAGTGCGATCTTCTTGCCTCCAAGTTTTCCTTCACAGTCAGAGAACATTGGCTCGAATTCGCTGTCTTCCAGTTCTTCTGCTCCCATAGCCGGGCAGCCGAATGCCACTGCATCGTAAGCGTCCATCTTGTCTGCGCCAAATTCTGAAGCCGTTAATACATCAACTTCTGCTCCTGCCGCCTTTGCTCCTTCTGCTACTTCGTTGGCCATTGCCTCTGTGTTACCTGTTCCGCTCCAATATACTACTGCAATTTTACTCATTGTTTCTACCTCTTTCATTGATAAATTTATATGTCAGGCAGCTACCGTAAGCTGCAAAACACTTCTTCCCTGCTGCCAGAGACGTACATAGACATCTCTGCATTTTTTATATTTTGCAAATGTTTTCCGGCATGCACACTCATCACAATATACCTTCCAGCATCCTGCGCATTTGAAATTGCGTCCCTGATTCACAATGAATCCGATCACGTCACCAAGCGGATAATCCAGAAAAATTCCGATTTCATGTGGAAATTCATTATTTTCCCCTATTCTTGACTTTAACCGGCTCAATGCATATTTGATCTCTGTGCTTTCATAGCCGTATTTCTTCAGGAACTTTGCTACTCCCGGCCGGTTCAGACTGACCTCGAGCTGTTTCTTCCGATAGACATAGACCAGTACACGTTTATCCTGTCTCTGTAATATATAGAGACGGATTCCTTTTTCTTTCATGCACTGATTCCAGAACTCAATCTGATCTTCCACGTCTGTATCATCTGCAAATGTCATATTAAATAAATTTGCTGATTTCATAGATGCCAGTGTTGCCGAACAATGTTCCACCAGACATTTTTCAATCAGATATCTGTCCATCACCTTAGTACCTCCTAACAAGCGTTAGTTATATCTAACAATCTATATTTGAATACTATATCATTCTTCCCTTGCTGTCAAGAATTATGTATAAAAAAAGAAGCTTAATGACATAAATCCTCATTAAACTTCTTAGATTGTAAATATTTTTAGCAAAACCGTCTCATATGTATAATATTCCAAATACAACTCTTCCTTATAATGCTTCTAACGCTGTATTAGATCCAACCAAAATCAAAACCATATCTTTTCGCAATACTTCTAAAGGATCCGGGTTGACTTCTACATGCGCCCCACTTTTAATTCCTACGACATTCACTTCATAGTTCCGGCGCACATCCAGTTCTTTCAAAGTTTTTCCACTCCATTTAGCCGGCATTGGAGTTTCCACTATACTATAGGCCGGAGATAGTGCAATCCAATCTGTAAAACTGGCTGACATAAGATTCTTTGCCAGACGGACTCCCATTTCTTTCTCCGGAAAAATGATGGTATCCACACCGATTTTCTTTAATACAGTTGCATGACGGTTATTTTTTGCTTTTGCGATTACGTTCGGTACTCCAATTTCCTTACACTCAAGTGCTGCCATAATACTTGCTTCCAGACTTTCTGCTTCAGCAATCACAACAGCGTCCAGATTTCTTGTTCCAAGAGATCTGATAAATTCTGGATCTCCAATATCTGCCTGCATCGCATATGATACAGAATCAGCAATTCCATTTACCCGCTCCATATCTTTATCTACAGCAACTACCTCACATCCAAGTTTTTGTAATTCTAATGCAATGCTTTCTCCAAAACTTCCCAAACCAAATACTGCAAATTGTTTCTTCATAATCTTTTCCTCCTTGTTACCCAATCATAATCTTTTCCGTTGGAAGTGTCCGCATCTTTTCTTTTAAGTTCACCTTTCCTGCAAATAATAATGCAATGGTCATAGGCCCGACACGTCCTATATACATCATTATCATCAGCACAATCTTGCTTCCCGTCCGCAAGTGTGTTGTCAGATCCTGCGAGAGTCCAACTGTCGCCATTGCAGATGCGGTCTCATACATGATTCTCTGAAATGAAATTGTATCTGGTTCAATGACAGCAACAAATGTTGTTCCTGTTATGTATATAGCTAATGCCAACATAATTGTAACAAATGCTACATGGAAGTTTTTTTCATCCACTTTTCTCCGGAAACATTCAATATCATGCCCTCCCCGAAGCATTGTATGAAATGCGAGAAATAAAAGTGCAAATGTCGTCGTCTTCAGACCACCTGCAGTTCCTCCCGGAGAACCGCCTATAAACATCAAAATAATATTTAAAAAACCAGTTTCTTCGTACATCCCAGATTGCTGAAATGTACTAAACCCAGCCGTTCTTGTTGTCACAGCCTGAAATGCGGAAACCATCAATTTCTGTCCGGTATTAAGATGCCCTATCGTTGCCGGATTATGATACTCCAGTGCAAAGTTCAAAACTGTCCCTGCTATCAATAAGAATCCCGTTGTAATGATCGCTATTTTTGAATGTAACTTAAGTCTGGTAAACCAGCATTTTCCGGGAATTTCCCGATGCCAAATCTTCTTTCCGTTATCAATCACGTCATACCACACGGTAAAACCAATTCCGCCAAGGATAATCAACAGCATTGTTATAATATTAATCAAAGGATCTGTTGCGTATCTTGCCAGACTGTCATCTCCAAGGATGTCAATTCCTGCGTTGCAAAATGCAGAAATTGAATGAAAAATTCCATACCAGATTCCTTTTGCAACCCCATAGTCCCGAATAAATTGTATGGCGTAAAAAACGGCCCCAATTCCTTCTACTACTACTGTCCCAATCAAAATTTTACGTACCAGACCTACCAGACCACCGAGAGAATTCATATTATAAGCTTCTTGAATAACAACTCTCTCTTTTACCGTAATCTTTCTTTTCAGAAGCATAAAAAATGCGGTAATACATGCAATCACGCCCAATCCTCCAATCTGAATTAAAATCAGCAAAATTACTTTTCCTGTAATTGTAAATTGGTATTTGGGAACAATTGTAACCAATCCGGTCACACATACCGATGATGTTGATGTAAAAAGCGCATCCAGAAAACTGATTGATTTTTCGTTAGATACCGGCAACCATAAAAGCACCGCTCCAAGAAAAATTACACTTAGAAAACCTACTGCCAGAATTTTCATGGTATTCCATCTGATATTTTGTTTTCCTGTTTTCTTCATTTATATTTTTCCTCTTTTCTGTCTTGTTCTTCCAAAATTGACTATCTTTTAATCTACACTTGCGCTTCGCAAAAGTCAACAGTTATTCTTCCTTCGTACAGAGAACTTGCCACCGGCAACTTCTCTTGCATACTTTGATCGGGTAGGAGGTCAATAATTATTCCCACTACTAGAGCGGATTAGGGACTTTCACCCGTTAGAAACGTGCGCCGCAAGGCGCACGTATTAAAATGAACAGGGACGACTTTTGTCATCCCTGTTCATTTCTTTATCCATTATTTTTTAGATATTTTTTCATATTGTATCTTTACTCATCGAGCAGATTCTGCATACTTCTAAGTCCAATGATCAGAGTGGATGTATTATGAAGTAATGCGGATGTTGTCGGCATGATGATACCTGCTACACCAAGTGCGATCAGTCCTGCATTGAATCCTACAATTGAATGATAATTGTGGCTGATTCTCTTGATCAGACCGTTACTGATCTTCTTTAATGTAACCAGTTCTTTTAAATTGTCTGCGCCAACTGTAATATCAGCAATTTCTCTTGCAATCTCTGCTCCATCACTGATTGCGATTCCTACATTGGCTGCGGAAAGTGCCGGTGAATCGTTGATACCGTCACCAATCATGATAACTTTACGTCCGGCTGCTTTTTCTCTTTCACAGAATTCTGCCTTATCTTCCGGTAATACCTCCGCATAATATTCATCTACACCAACACGCTTTGCAATAGCCTTTGCTGTACGTTCACTGTCACCTGTCATCATGACAATTTTGCTAAGTCCGGCCTTTCGCAGTTCACAAATCACTTCTACTGCTTCTTCACGCAGTGGATCTTCGATACAGATCACGGCTGCAAGTTTTCCTTCAATTGCCATATAAAGATGTGAATATTCTTCGGGCAGATTCTCAAATTTTTCTTCCATGCCTTCCGGTATTACTACTTTTTCATCTTCAAATACAAAGTGATAACTTCCGATTACGGCTTTCTTTCCTTCAATCTGTGTTGAGATGCCGTGAGCAACAATATACTCAACTTTTGAATGCATTTCTTCGTGATCCAAATGTTTTGTCTTTGCCGCGCTTACCACTGCTTTTGCCATTGAGTGAGGGAAATGTTCCTCCAGGCATGCAGCAATACGGAGCAGTTCATCCTCACTCATTCCGTTAAATGATACCACTTCTGCTACCGTCGGTTTTGCCTTTGTCAGTGTACCGGTCTTGTCAAATACGATCGTATCTGCTTCGGCAACCGCTTCCAGATATTTTCCACCTTTTACAGTAATCTTGTACAAACCTGCTTCACGGATTGCAGAAAGTACGGAGATTGGCATAGCGAGCTTTAATGCACATGAAAAGTCTACCATCAGAATCGACAGTGCCTTTGTTGCATTTCTTGTAAGCAGATAAGTAAGGGCCGTACCGCCAAGCGAATACGGAACTAGTTTATCTGCAAGATGCTCTGCCCTGCTTTCCAGTCCGGATTTTAATTTCTCAGATTCTTCGATCATTGCTGCAATCTTCTCATAACGGCTGGAACCGCCGACTGCTTTAACATCGACTGTCACTTCTCCTTCTTCTACAACAGTTCCGGCATAAACATAATTTCCTGTAGTTCTTCTTACCGGAACAGATTCTCCTGTCAGTGAAGCTTGATTGATCATAGCTTCTCCATCCACAACCTCTCCGTCAAACGGGATGACATTTCCCATATGTACGACAACCTGGTCTCCGGATTTGATCTGATTAGAAGAAACCAGAACCGTCTGATCTCCGGTCATTAACCATACTTTTCCTACATTTAATGACATGGTTCTTGCCAGGTCATCTACAGACTTTTTATGTGTCCACTCTTCTAAGAGTTCACCGATTCCAAGCAAGAACATGATCGAACTTGCCGTACTGAAATCACTTCTGAAGATTGATACTCCGATTGCTGTTGCATCCAGTACCGGAACTTCAATCCTTCTTTCCATCAGGGTCTTGATGCCCTTCCAGATATATTTTGCCGACATGATCGTTGTATATGCTGCCGAGATCGGATATGGCAGTAAGAATTTTCTTCCATAATGGAACAGAATCTTATCCACCAGTTTCTCCTGATACTCTGCATTCATTGCTCTTCCGGATGTCTCTAACAGGCCATTCGGCACTTCTACTTCCTCATAACGGAATCTGCGGAGTCCTTCGATGATTGTTTCTCTGTTTCCCTTATAATGAATCGTTGCGTCCGCCGTTCTGTCATAGACATCTGCGCGGAATACGCCGTCTATATTCTGCAGATAAAAGAGAAGAATGTCCGCCTGTTCATGAGTCATGCGTTTCTGCTCCATGTGGATACGGATTCTTCCTCTTATCTCATGCTTAATCTTAAATTTCACTCTTGTCACCTCTTGCTAGTCTTACAAAAGCACCTGCAGATGTTCCGCAGGTGCCTGTGTCTATGTATTTTCGGCAACTTTTCTTTATCTTCAGTTCCGGATTTTTATTCTTCTGTTGCTTCAGCAGTATCTTCTGCTGCTCTGTCTTCATTGATCTGCTTTGCTTCTGCTAAAATATCTCCTGCATTCTCCTGAACGCTTGTTGCAGTCTTCATCACACAAGATTTTGCTCTTAATACGGCTGCTGTACAGTTTGTATATAATTTCTTTGCATCATCACTTGTCAGGATCTTGATTCCCGCTGTTCCGAAAGCTACTCCTGCCGCAAAAAGTCCTGGTTTTTTCCAATTAATGTCTTTTAAATTTAACATATGTATTCCCTCCATTGTATATTTATTAATTCATCACTACAAACATTATAACAAAAAGGACATCCCTTCATTTGTGTCCGGCAGTCGTTTTTGTTTCTGCAAATTATAACACCAAGGAATGTCCTTTTCAAATATTTTCAGGCTATTGATAAATTTTATCAACTGCATATTTATGACTGTACTGTTATGTTCCGTACTTTCTGATCTTCTACATAACCACATGCTTTCAGTCCTGCCTGTATCACAGCATTCCAGTTCTTTGCAGACAGATGCTTGATCGTATCATCGTCCAGTTCAACCGTACATGCATTCTGCAGGTCACAGTCCGGATCACATGCTACTTTATACATATTTCTTCGATTGATCGCTCCGATTTCCTCCAGCTTGTTGATCATCCGGTATACGGTTGCTGTTCCGATGCTTGGATCGATCCGAGATGCGCGGTAATAGATTTCTTTGCAACAGGAACAGTTTTCTTCCAGTATAATATCCAGAAGCATCAGTCTCTGCTTGGTGATCCTGCATCCACTGGCTTTTAGTTTCTGTACAATCGCTTCTTTTGCCTTATCCACCTGTCATCCTCCTATCGTATCTACTCTGTAATAGAAGCAACCTGAAATCCTGCTTTTTCAACTGTTTTTTTCAAAACATCATTTGCAATCTCACGGTCATAAGACACCACTGCTTCTTTCTTCTGTATGTCCACTCTTGCCGAAACACCTTCTATCTCATTTAACGCTTTCTTTACTGACTGTACGCAGTGCTCACAGGTCATACCTTCGATATGAACTGTCTTCTTTCCGATCACCGGATTCTTCAGTTCTTTATCGTCAGTTTTGATGATACCGGTTCCGCCGCCACAGCAGGGACTGTCACCTTTAAAATGCCTGATTGCTCCTCTCAGTGCAAATCCAAGAAGAACGATCACGATTAATACAACTATAATATCTGCCATATCTCTATCCCTCTATTCTTTGTTCTCCTCATTATCCATGCTGAACTTTTCGTCTCTTTTTTTCTCCTGCCATTTCCTGAACCAGAGAAATACCTGATAGATAGAAGCACCGACAATGTAAAGGACAATCACGATCACGAACAGGTAGAACATAGAGCCTGTCGAATTGCCCATGACTGCCAACTCCTTTATTTACCATACATATTTTCGATCATTTTTTTCACTTCATCCGGATCTGAACTGCAGCATCCACCACCGCATCCACTGCATCCGGCACAGCTGCCGCCGCATCCCTGGATGACTCCATTTTTAAATCTCTTCACAATTCCGTATACCAGGTATGCGCAATACCCTAATATTAATGCTAAAATAATGATATCTGCTAAAATGGCTACCATGAAAACTGCCTCCTTCAAAGGGAAATCCGGACGTAAATGAGTTACGTCCGGTCCGCTCTACTTATGCATTTACAGAACGTTTGGAATAAACTTTCTGATCTTTATACGGATCAGGTCTGAATAACAGGAACAGCATGACTGCTACTACCACAAATGCCACTGCTGTACCAACTCCAAATCCGCCGCCGGTTACTAATGTACCGATCTGGTATACACAAAGTGTTACGAGATAAGCGAATACATTCTGGAACAAGATTGCAAACCAGAACCATTTCTTAGACTGCATCTGCTGTGCCATCGTTGCTATGGCTGCCAGACAAGGGGAATCTAACAGGTTGAATAACAGGAATGAAAATGCTGCTACTGCACTTGGGAACCAGTTCTGGATAGCCTGAGCTACTGTTACAGTATCTTCTGACTGGCTCTCTGCTACGTTCGCAAGTACACCCATTGTTGAAACGATTGCTTCTTTTGCTGTGAATCCAGAAAGAGAAGCTGCTACTGGCTGCCACTCTCCAAATCCAAGTGGTGCAAAGATTGGTGCAATGAATCCACCGATTACTGCAAGTAAACTGTCTGCACTGTCATCTACAAGTCCGAATCCACCGTTTGTAAATCCGAATCCGCCAAGGAACCACATGACTACACATGCAAGGAACAGGATCGTTCCGGCTTTGATGATAAAGCCTTTCAGTCTTTCCCATACATGAAGAAGAACTGTCTTAGCCTGTGGAACATGATACTGTGGAAGCTCCATAACGAATGGTGCCGGTTTTCCTGAGAATGGTTTTGTCTTCTTCAGGATGATTGCTGCTACTAATACTGCTACGATACCTACGAAGTACATGATAGGTGCCATAAATCCACCTGCCGTGTAGCTTCCTGTTGCATAGCTTGTCATAACTCCACCCATTAATGCGATAACCGGTAATTTAGCTCCGCATGGGATGAATGTTGCTGTCATGATTGTCAGACGTCTGTCATTGTCCTGCTCAATGGTCTTAGAAGCCATAATTCCAGGGATACCACAACCTGATGAGATCAGAAGTGGAATGAAACTTTTACCAGACAGTCCGAAGTGTCTGAATACACGGTCCATAACGAATGCGATACGTACCATATATCCGCAGTCTTCCAGGATAGAAAGGAAGAGGAACAGGATTGCCATCTGTGGTACGAATCCAAGTACCGCTCCGATACCGCCGATGATACCATCAACTACCAGTCCTTCGATCACGCTGCTTACACCGGCTGCTTCGAGTCCTTTTGAAGCGAGATCCTGAACAGCAACTACAAATGTATCATTTGTCCAGTCTGTTACGATTGTACCGATTGTTGTTACGGAAATGTAGTAAACAACAAACATAACTGCGATGAAGATCGGGATACCAAGAATACGGTTTGTAACAATTCTGTCGATCTTATCGGATGTTGTTAATTTGTCTTTTCCTTTTTTGACAGTTGTCTCAACGATCTTCTGGATGAATTTGTAACGTTCATCTGTTACGATACTTTCCATATCATCGTCATGTTTTGTCTCAAGTTCTTTTCTGTCTTTATCAACTGCTGCTTTTGCTGCTGCAGAAAGATTCATACTTTCTACAACCTTGCTGTCGTTCTCAAGGAATTTTACAGCATACCATCTCTTCTTATCCTCAGAAATAGATATCGGAAGCAAATTCTTCACTTCGTCTACTGCTGCCTCAAGATCTTTGGAGAAGATCTCGCCCGGAAGTTTCACTTCCTTCTGCTTTGCAACTTTAACCGCTTCATCAATCAGATCTGTAAGACCTGTCTGCTTCAGTGCAGAAGTCTCGATGATCGGGCATCCGAGAAGCATGGAAAGACGCTTCACATCAATCTTGATTCCTCTCTTTGCAACCAGATCTGCCATGTTCAGTGCGATCACAACCGGAACACCTGTCTCGATCAACTGAGTTGTCAGATAAAGGTTACGCTCAATATTTGTTGCATCCACCAGATCAATGATGACATCCGGATTCTCATTTAAAACATAATCACGGCTGACAACCTCCTCAAGTGTATACGGGGAAAGAGAATAAATTCCCGGAAGGTCAGTTACCGTGATCTCTTCTCCCTTTGCTTTCTTGCTTTTTACTTTACCTTCTTTTTTCTCAACCGTAACTCCCGGCCAGTTACCAACATACTGGTTGGCACCTGTCAATGCGTTAAACATTGTAGTTTTTCCGCAGTTCGGGTTTCCGGCAAGTGCAATTTTAATTGCCATTCCTTTTTACCTCCTTGTTGTACTACTCTCATGCATAATTATGTATATGCTATTTTACCTGCACACACTGTGCATCATCTTTTCTTACTGTAAGTTCATATCCTCTTACAGTAATCTCAACAGGATCACCGAGAGGCGCAACTTTTCTGATGTACAGCTCGCTTCCTTTTGTTATGCCCATGTCCATAATACGGCGTTTGTAAGCTCCGTCTCCTTCAATCTTGGTCACAACAACAGTGCTTCCAACCTTTGCATCACCTAAAGTCATTGTCGTATCTCCTTTCCTTTAAGCTTCGTAATACAGAATATATATGCAGCGGACCCATCGACCAGCCAGAGGCTAGATCATGATATGCCGCGCCATATCAGAATTAACCGCAACACGTGAATCCTTGATGTTCACGATCACATTACCACCGATTGCAGAAACAACTGTAATCTCTGCACCTGCTACAAATCCGAGATTCGCAAGGAATCGCCTTGTTTCTTCATTTCCACCAATTCTCTTGATCTCATTTACTTCACCAATATTCGCCATCGTTAAAGGCATAATCCCTACCTCCTGTTCTTTTGCGTATTTGGAATTTTGAATGATAATTTTTTTCATTACCAACTTTTGTTCATTAGTTAGTATATGCTAACATTTGTGTGTTGTCAAGCATTTTTTTAAGTTTTGTTAAACCATTGTTTTCTGTTACTCATTTTTGCCATTTATCACTTACTTATAATAGTTATAGCTTCTACTTTTTGCACAAAAGAGCATTTACAGAACAATATTATTTGAAAAAAAATACAATCCATGGTATCCTATTAGATATAAGAATAAATAGTGAGGTGACCGGAATAAATGGCTAAAAATGAATCTTCCGAAAATTATCTTGAAGCAATATTGATGTTAAGTAAAAAATTACCTGTCGTACGTTCCGTAGATATTGCCAACGAACTTGGTTTCAAAAAATCAAGCGTCAGCATCGCCATGAAGAAACTTCGTCAGGAGAATCATATTACCGTAACAGATGCAGGTTTTATCTATCTTACCGATTCAGGAAAAGAGATCGCGAACATGATCTATGAACGGCATGAATTTATTTCAAAATGGCTTATATCACTTGGCGTCTCAAAAGAGGTTGCCCTTGAGGATGCCTGTCGCATCGAGCATGTTATAAGTAAAGAAAGCTTTGAAGCCATGAAAAAAAATCTTCATAATTAATATGAACGTTACCACGGAGGAAACATATGATTTTACAATGCAGCCACATCTGTAAGTCTTTTGCTACAGATGTAGTTTTAGATGATGTAT
>OFPS01000895.1_pt1 | contig 25186 bp, 26 predicted proteins | sample 1542111 | NCBI WGS metagenome assembly OFPS01 (sample SAMN04209233, study PRJEB22552) | human gut metagenome | biome: gut; material: feces | host: Homo sapiens | place: USA: Oklahoma | reverse complement strand
TCATCTTAAAACCTGTGATCTCTCCGTCGTCTGCGACTTCCAGGGAGTTGCAGAACAGGGTCGGATAGCCAAGTTTTTTCATCAGCGGTGCGGCAAACTCCGTGAAGGTGTCGCTGATCAGAATCACCTGGGAGAAGGTGCGCAGCTCGTCGAGGAACTCTTTTGCACCCGGCAGCGGATCAATTTTTTCAATCGTAGCCTGAATTTCTTTCAGTCCAAGGCCGTGCTCTTTTAAGATTCCAAGTCTCCATCTCATCAGTTTATCGTAATCCGGCTCGTCGCGTGTCGTTTTTTTTAGTTCCGGGATTCCGCTTGCCTCCGCAAACGCGATCCAGATTTCCGGTACCAGTACTCCTTCTACATCCAGACATGTAATATACATTGTTATGATCCCCTTTCCTGCGCTGCCCGCCTTGTTTGCCGACGGGTTTTTTGTTTTTTTCACAGCATCACTTTACCACACTATATCATAGAATCCATATCACTGCAAATTAAAATCACGTTTTATTTTTTTATACGTATATATCTCTCTAAAATTACATTCTTTTTACAAAATCGTTGTTTTTTACAAATTCATATATTTATTTATATGTTTTTTGACTATTGATTTATTTTTCATATATTTATATAATAATTACAAGCATTTTTATTAATTTTCTATTTTATCATCCATATTAACGAACGAATTTACTTTTCAGATAGTGCACTAATCTAAGGATAAATAAAAAACTAAAACCATCCAACAATACTTATGAAAGGAGACCACTCATCATGAAAAAATTAAAAACATGTCTTGCATTTTTTATTTGTTGTATTCTGTCCTTAAATATGGTAATTTGCAATGTAAAGGCAGATAATAATGTTGTTCTATCTAACAAAGCATATCTATTAAAAACCGGAATGCCACAAAAGGAAATAGAAAAGCTGGATGATGACGTCATGCAGTTCATTGTGGATGACTTAAAAAGTGGAGGTAAACATTTTGAATATATTAATTCAAAAAAACTTTTAAATCCGGCATCAACTGAATAAAGCCATAAATAAGAGGTAACTCATTATGAAAAAAATCAAATTTTTATTTTTCACCCTGTTATTCTGTTTTTCTGTTCCAGTCAAAGCAGACACTGCATTCGAAAATGACGATACGGTATTGTGCTCTTTTTTAAAAGAAAACGTACCAGAAAATGCTTCGCCAATAGAATCCAGTTTAGAAAACGAGTATCGAAAAACTTCTTCCAAACCTATCGATTTCTATTTTTTTAAACGATCTGAAAAGACAAAAAGTTTCCAAGATCTGTATGCCGCAAATGTACTCACCTATCAGGAAAAATCAGATCGTTCTTTGTTATATCAGACAGTTTTCGATTTTCAAAATATAACCCAGGTAAGAACTGCGAAAGAAGACTTTATCCGTCTGGAGACAGATCCACTGATGTATCTTTTTGAATTAGAAAAAGCAGAATTGTGGACTCGGAACAGCACGGAAGAACCCTGGACGCTGGAACGGAAAATCACAACGCCTGGAAACCCAGATTTTTATCTTCCTTATAGCCAGTTTTCTTCTGATAAAAAATATTTTCGAATTCTGGCATCTTTTTCCTGGAGCCCGAGCCCTGCTGAGGAAAGCGAAGTTTCTTCGCCAGAATATCATTGCATTTATACCTCTGTGTATCCGGTATATCAGATTCCGGTGAAAGTACTCGTTTTGATATGCGGAGGCGCAGCTTTCTTCTTTCTCTACCGGAGACACAAAAAAAATCATATCTCCCAAAAAGATGTTCCGTAAGCTGCGCCTTTTCAACATGTTTTCGTCACTGTTCAGAGCCAACTTCCAAAATGCTACGCATCTCATCGGTGTGGCTTTATCTGCTTTTCATCGCATCCCGAATCCGCTCCAGTGCCTCGGTCAGGGTTGCGCGCGGGCAGGCGATGTTGATCCGCTGGAAGCCGCGACCGCAGTCTCCGAAGATCTTGCCGCTGTCGAGCCACAGCTTCGCCTTGTTGATGATCAGGTCTTCCAGTTCGTCGACAGAAAGCCCCGTCTCGCGGAAATCGAGCCATACGAGATATGTTCCCTCCAGGTCGATCATCTTCACGCCCGGAATCTGCTCCTCCACATACTGCCTTGTAAATTCTGCATTTGCCTTCACATAGGAAAGCATTGCCTCATACCACTCCTCGCCCTTATTATATGCCGTCTCGCATGCCACCAGACCCATCACACCAAGCTGGCTCGTTCCGGCTGCATCGAGCTGTTTCCGGAATTTCGCACGGAGTTCCGGGTTGGCGATAAAGATGTTTGACATCATCATACTTGCCAGATTGAATGTCTTACTCGGCGCGGTGCAGGTGATCGTGATGTCCTCGTACTCTTTTTTGATCGCAGCAAACACCTGATGCTCGCCCTTAAAAATGAAATCTCCATGGATCTCATCACTTACAACGGTCACGCCGTACTGCACGCAGAGATCGCCGATCGCCGTCAGCTCCTCTTTCGTCCAGACTCTTCCGACCGGGTTGTGCGGATTGCAGAGGAAAAAGAGCTTCACGTTTTCAGCTTTCAGCTTCTCCTCGAAATCCGCCACATCCATGTGATAGCGGTTATCATTGCCGAGCACCAGCGTGCTGCTGACAACTCTTCTGCCGTTATCCGCAATGACTTCCGAAAATGGATAGTAAACCGGTGACTGGATCAGCACGGCATCCCCAGGCGCGGTGTAAGCTTTGACTGCCATCGCAAGTGCAAATACAACGCCTGGCGTTTTGATCAGCCATTCTTCTTTCGGCTCCCAGTTGTGATGGCGTTTCATCCATCCCGCAACGGCCTCAAAATACGGAGTCTGCGCATCGCTGTAGCCGTAAATGCCCATTTTCGCACGCTCTACCAGCGCATCCTCGATGTAGGAGGATGTCTCAAAGTCCATGTCCGCCACCCAGAACGGCAATACGTCCGCTGGTTTACCGCGCTTCACAGCAAAATCGTATTTCAAAGATTTTGTGTGAGTTCTATCTAAAATTTGATCAAAATTATATTGTCCCATAGGAACTCCTTTATTTATTGAAAGCTTGTTCCAAGTCTGCAATCAAGTCGTCTGTATCTTCAATACCTACAGATAAGCGCAATAAGCGACGTGTAATACCTTTACGCTCTGCATCTTCCGGTTTTAAATCTGGATGAGTTTGCGTTACAGGATATGTCAACAAGGACTCAGTACCACCAAGACTTTCAGCAAATTGAATAAGTTTAATACCTTCTAAGATTTGTTTAGCTGTTTCTTCGCTATCTACTTCGAAGGACAACATGCCACCAAAGCCTGTAGTTTGGGCTTTATTGATTTCATAACCTGGATGTTCAGGAAGGCCTGGGAACAACACTTTTGTAACTTTAGGTTGTTTTTTAAGCCATTCAGCAAGGGCAATGGCATTCTTTTGGTGTTGCTCCATGCGAAGTGCCAATGTTTTTACACCGCGGATAACGAGCCAGCTATCCATAGCGGATAAGCAAGCACCTACCGTTTTATAAGTTAAGCGCAATTTCGCAGCCAATTCATCGTCGTTTACAATGGTGAAACCGGAAATAACATCATGATGACCTCCGATGAATTTTGTACCACTATGAACGACAATATCTGCACCCAAATTCAATGGTTTTTGGAAATACGGGCTCAAGAATGTATTGTCGATAATGACTAGTGCATTGCGGTCATGAGCTAAGGTACACAAGGCACGAATATCAGTAATCTCCATCATCGGATTTGTTGGTGTCTCAATATAAACAGCCTTTGTATTTGGTTTGAAAGCTGCTTTCACCGCATCAAGATTGGATGTACCAACATAGGTGAACTCAATGCCGTTTTGTTCGTAAATATTTGTAAACATACGGATAGAACCACCGTATAAGTCATCACCTAAAATGATATGGTCTCCCGGAGAGAATAGATGGAATACTGCGTCTACCGCTGCCATACCAGAAGAAAATGCCAATGCATCTTTACCGTCTTCAAGGCCTGCAATCAATTGTTCCAAACGATCCCGTGTTGGATTAGATTCACGCGTATATTGATAACCAGTTGTATCACCCAACTTTGGATGGGAAAATGTACTAGACATATAAATTGCAGGGGAAATTGCACCAGTGCTATCTGGTCTACCGCTGCCATGAACGCATTTTGTATTAAATTTCATTCCATTCAACTCCTCATATTTGTATACAATATATTAATTATAAAAGTAGACAATGACTAAGGTCAACAAAAATGGGCACTCATACAGCCTGAGTGCCCCGAAAAAGTCATATCTATTTTGAATGGCTTGCCATAACCTCAGGTTAAGTTATCCTAATTTTTTGTTCGTTTTGTAATAAGCAATGCCAAGATAATCCCCAAAGAAGATGTTACCAGCTGTGGCCAACTAGACACAAACAACATGGTATTTACAATCTTCGGTGGAAATTGGAATAGAGAAAAGAACAAGGAATATCCGCCGAATAGAACACCTGCTTTCACTAAAGCCGCCACAACGATAAGTAATGTCTTAGGTTTATGTTGTAACCAGTGCGCTACAAATACATAGGCAGTCGTGCCAAGGGCCGTAATCAAAATAAACGGTGGCAATGGCAACATGCCTTGTAAGTGTGCCACTACTGGTGCAATCCAGGCAATAACGAGACCATTTTTCCAGCCATAGCGCCATGTGGCTAGTACAAACGTAGCAGACGTGATGGAACCGATAAGGAACATACTCACCTGGTTAGGAATAAATGGGAAAATAAGGCGCAAGCTTTGCGCTAATAAGGCTACGGCCAACAATAGGCCTGTGCCCGTAATAGATTTGGTAGACATAAGAACCTCCTACTATACAATATAGATTTTTAAGAGGTACTTACCTCATATAGTAAAACTAAGCCTCTACAAAATATAGACGTGCCCGATCATATACCCAATTATAAACATAAGTATAACCTAGGATAACTAATGTCATCGTTATATCCGTCACAAAAGCCATCCAAAAACTCATATGCATCATGTACATAATAATCGGTACAGTAGCGAACATAAATAGACCTTCAAACAATACCGCATGAATCGTACGGATTACAGGTCCCCGCTCTAATCGATCACCTGGTACTAGTTTATCAAATATCCAGTTAAACACAAAATTCTAACTTGAAGTGAGCTATGCCATTTTAAGATAGAAAAAGCCGCCATATGTCTATCCAGCGACTTGCCCTCTGAAGTGAGTTTTGCCATTTTAGGATAAAAAGAAGCCGCATTGTATCTACTAAGCGACTTGCAGCGAATGGAGCGCAAGGAGATACAATGCGGCGGAGCACTTTATCCTAAAAGTGGCATTACGAACTGAATCCATGGAATACCCACCACGATAAAGATTGCAAGGTAGATAATACCAAAGATAGCACCTAATTTCCAGAATTCAGGACCTTTGTTGTAGCCACTAGCAAACCAGATTGGGCTGTGACCTGTACCATATGGTGTAAGGATACCCATAATACCCATTGGTACTAACAGAATTAACATAACTTGAGCTGGATCAACACCAGGAATTTGAAGAATTAGAGTAGCAAACAAGCCTACCATAGCTGTTACATAAGCAGTGCCAGAAGCAAAGAAGTAACGAAGCAAGCAGAATGCTAACAATAAACCAAGAACTGCCATTGTAGGATCTAAAGAAACTAAAGAACCACCTGCAGATTTAGCAAGCCAGTCTAAGAAGCCTACGTTTTTAAGGCCAGCAGCCATTGGTACGAGTGTAGCGAACCAAGTCAAAACGTTCCATGCTGGTTTGTTAGCAAGGAAGTCTTGCCATGTCATAATCTTAGTGAAAATCATCAAGATAATAACAATTAAAGCCGTTGTAGTTGGGTTTACTTTGAATGTAGAAGCACCAATCCACAATACAAGAGCCAATACAGAAATCAAGGCCATGAAGATTTCACTGCGTGTCATGGAGCCTAGTTTCTTATACTCATCCTTTGCCCAGGCTGCAATTTCAGGAGAACCTTTTACCTCTGGTTTGCAGAATACATACGTTAACAATGGAGTGATGATAAACAAGATGAGACCTACTGGCAAGAATGCAAGGAACCATGTGCCCCAGTTAGCAGCTACGATACCAGATTTAGCAGACAATTCTAGAGCCAATGGGTTTGGCGCTGCACCAGTCAAGAAAATAGAGCTAGATACACATGTAGTTGCCAACGCTACCCAGTTCAAATAGGAACCAATTTTACGAGGGTTCTTATCTGGATAGGAGTCAAACATCGGACAAATACTAGATACGATTGGATAGATCGTACCACCAGAACGAGCCGCGTTACTTGGGATGAACGGCGCCAATACAAGGTCCGTAATAGCGATAGCATAACCAAGACCTAAAGAGGACTTACCAAGCTTTGCTACCAAGAACAAGGCAATACGACGGCCAAGACCAGAGTTTTCATAACCAATACCGATCATGAAAGCTGCAAAGATCAACCATACGATGGCATTAGAGAAACCACTAAGGCCCCAGCTGATAGCTTGCGCATCAGTAATCGCCTTAGCGACACCAGTTGCTTTATCTACCACAGGGGCAGGACCAACCTTAAACAACATAGACACGGTAACAGCAATGATACCGATGAAAGCTGGTGGGATTGGTTCTAAAATCAACCCTACCACGAGGCCAGCGAAAATACTTACATAAATCCAAGAATTTGCGCTAAGACCTTCAGGAGCACCGATGAGCCATACAAGAATAGCTACTACAAGCGGTGCGAATAATTTCCAATTCAACTTCATTAGAAACTCTCCTTACTACTTCAAAACAAAAATTACAAAAAAATGCTTATTTAGTATATCAAAAATTTTAATAAGATGATATAAACTTAATCATAACACTTATTAATTGATAATAAACTTTTAGTAATAAATTTCATCCTACTCGTAGTAGAAAACGGTACCATTGTGGAACAAGGAACACATCACGAACTAATCGAACGCGGTGGTCACTATAAAGAACTCTATGAAAACTATGCGGCAGGTATGACCGTATAAGGAAGTCTACCAAAGGTAACCAACCTACTTGCAGTAGATACTAATGAGCTCAAATTATTCCCGACAAACAAAGAACCCCTAATGAGTAAAAACTTATTAGGGGTTCTTTTATATTTCTATATTCTATTCACCTTTTGGTACGAACCATAGGCCGTTGTTATTTTTTTCCATGTAGTCTTTGAATTCTTGAGAGTGGTAAGCAGCTACAATATCTTTTGCCCATTGAGCATCTTTGTTTTTCTCGTTAACTACGACTTGTAACAACCATTGTGGCAATACATCTTCATTTGCTAATGCAGATTTAGGATCAATTTTTGCATTATAGATGATAGCACCGGTAATAACAATATAGTCAAAATCAGTACGTACAGAAGGAATTGTAAGGGATTTCATTTCTGTAAATTTAAGATGTTTAGGGTTTTCAATTATATCAGCTTGTGTTACTGTTGCTAAATCTTTATTTGGATCAAGTTTAATCCAACCGATTTTTTGCAACAACGCATAGGCACGTGCCATGTTAGATGCATCATTTGGTACCGCAATAGTATCACCATCTGCCACTTGGTCTAAAGATGTTTTGGAACCGCTAAAGATACCTGCTGGTACAGTTGGAATTGGAGTCAACGCTACAAGATGACCATTTTGCTTTTCGTTAAAGTTTTTCATATATGCTGTATGTTGTTCAACGTTGAAATCTACTTCACCATCGCTCAACACTTGGTCCGCTTGTACCAAGTCAGACATATCTACACCTTTAAAGGTATAGCCTTGTTTTTCCAAAATTGGTTTAACACCTTTTTCAAATAGTTCAGAGTAAGGGCCCTGAGATTTACTATAGGATAATTCCTTTTTAGCACCATTATCGCTATTATTGGAACCGCAGCCTGCGATAAAAGCTACGCTAAATACTAATGCTGCACCAAGGGCAAGAAGCTTTTTAAATTTCATAGTATTTTCTCCTATATTTTCACAATCAATATAACTAAAATCTATTTCATCAAATTAGGAACGACGCGCACGACGTGCAAAATAGTTACCTATTGTTTGAATAATTTGAACAAAAATAATCAAAATAACTACGGTAAATAACATCAATGGGAAGTTCAACCGTTCATAACCATAGGTGAGAGCCAAATCACCTACACCACCAGCACCAATAGCACCAGCCATAGCAGTAGCACCTATTAGACCAATAGTACCCGTTGTAATAGATAAAATAAGCGAACCCTTTGCTTCTGGTAAAAGAAAATGCCAAATCACTTCAAAATGAGAGGCCCCCATCGATTGTGCTGCCTCGATAATGCCTTTATTAACCTCTAAAATAGAGTTTTCAAAGAGTCGCGCAAGATAAGGCGCAATGAATATAACAAGCGGTACGATGGCCGCCGTTGTACCAACCCGAGTACCAACAATCATCTTAGTCAACGGTAAGATAAACACCATCAAGATGATAAATGGGACGGAACGCACAATATTAACAATTGTATTTGTAATGGTGTAAACAATGCTATTTTTAACAATACCATTCGGATTTGTTACCACCAGTGTCACTGCGATAATCAGCCCTAGTACGGTACCAATGAATAGAGATAGGAACACCATGTATAATGTTTGTTCTGCAGCTAGTAATAACTGCGAACCTGGAACACCAAGTTCTTGCATGAAGAAGTCCATTATAGTGTCACCTCCTGCCATTCAATACCTTGTGTCACAAGATACTCTTTCACCTTGCCCACCTCAAGATCGTCGCCAATAAACTGAACAATAAAAATACCAAGTACTGTATGCTCTAGCTCTGTTACGGTAGCGAATAATACACTTGTTTCCAAATCAAATATTTTATTAATATGATATAGAACATTATCGGTCGTATTATTTCCTAAAAAGTGCATCTTAAGAATTGTATATGGCCTTTTATCACAAGCCAAAGTATGTTTCACTGTTGATGGAATTTCATCAGGAATTACAGTACGTACAAATCGTTTAGTTGTTTCATGTTTAGGTTTACTAAACACCTCAAGTACGGAGCCGCTCTCTATAAGCTTTCCATGTTCCATAACCACAACGCGGTTACAAATTTTTTGAATTACATCAATCTCATGAGTTACGATAACAACTGTTACCCCAAGTTCACGATTAACGCGCTCTAATAATTGAAGAATAGACTCTGTTGTATCTGGATCAAGAGCACTTGTCGCTTCATCGCATAAAAGAATCGATGGATCTGTAGCTAACGCACGGGCAATACCAACGCGCTGCTTTTGACCACCTGATAATTCGCCTGGATATGCATTTGCTTTATCCCCTAAATCAACAAAGTCTAACAAGGTTTTAACCTTCTTATCAATCTCTGATTTAGGAACCTTATTTAGAATTAATGGGATCGCCACATTATCATACACAGATTTAGCATTCAATAAATTGAACTGTTGAAACACCATGCCAATGCGCTTACGAACCTTTCTAAGCTCGTTAAAACTTAAGCCATTGATATTCACACCATCTATTTCAACATGACCAGAGGTAGGTACCTCTAAGGCATTAATCATGCGAAGCAGTGTAGATTTACCAGCTCCACTGAATCCAATAATGCCAAATATGTCGCCTTTTTCTATGGTAAAGTTTACATCAGATAATGCAGTAACCTTTTGCTTATTAACGTCAAACTCTTTCGTTACATTTCGTATAGCAATCACTGTACCACCTCTTTCCCTACACATTAGTAGGAATTAATATTTTTCTAAAACATATCTTTAAGGTATGTTTTAATTGTATACTTAGATTACTACAATTTATAATAACTGTCAAACACAAAAAGAACCTCAACAAAAATGTTGAGGTTCTTTTCGTATCTATATACTTTTGGTCCTTTACATCAAACCTATCATCTATATCGATTAAACAAGAACAATGATCCTAGTATAATGGGCGCTCCAATATAGAGTCCCATATTAGGATATTCTCCTAATAAAAAGGCTGCTACTACGGCTGCCACAATTGGCGAGATATACATAAAATTGGTTACATCCGAAACTTTTTCAGCATGTTCAAAGGCATAGCTCCAGAATACGAATCCTAATGCACTGGAAAAGAATGCTAGGTATACCATAGCAAGCTTCGCAGTAATTGGTGCGGCTCCAATCATTTCAATAGCATGATCTGCAAAAGGTAGTGCCATAATGGCACCTGTGAACATGGACCACATAGCGATAGTAATAGAGTCATAACCTTTCAGACTAAGCCCGCGATTTAGAATATTATAAACCGCAAATAGTATCATACCAATCAACGTCCATATGGCCCCCATTGGAATGGTCAGAGTGGAATTCCAAAGGATAATGATGGCTACCCCTACAAAAGCAGTTATAGTGAAGAGCCAACCTATAGGGCGTATTCTATCCTTATAGACTACCAATGCCATCAATGCTGTAGTCATCGGTGTCAAAGCCATAATAATACTAGATGTAGCGGCCGGTATTGTTCGCAATCCCTCATTAAACACAATTTGATAAACGAAGTTACCTGTAGCGCCTAACAAAATGTATATACCCCATTCACGCCAAGATGTAGGGATGTGTAATCCCTTAAATACACCAATAATTAGCATGAGTATAGCACCACCTACAACCCTCGCTACCGAGAGTGTCAATGCATCTACTGATTGCAATGCTACTTTACCAAAAGGAAATGCCGTAGCCCAAACGGCAATGGTGGCAGATGCCCCTAAAATGGCTTTCATACGATTTGTCATTAGCATCTACCTTTCTACGTAATTTCATAATCAATACTATCTAAATATTACCATAATAAGGCCCTACAATTCCAAGAAGATCCATCACAATATATCGAATACCCTCTATTTATTGATATAAATTTTCATTATTTAAAGATAATATAATAATTGATTCTTCAAAATCCAAACTCAAATAAATCAAGTAATTAGTTATACTTTCAATGTATTTATATAGTGTTTTCAATATTATTAAATTACAAATAACATCCATTCTTACGAAAACTGCATAGCATGTATTGAAAATATATATCATTTAAAATTTGTTAAATCAGGACAAACATTGTACACTATAGGCATAGAAATCTATAGTTATATCCTTTTATGGAGGTGCAAAATGCAACATACTGCATGGAAAGATTTTAACACAGGTGTGTGGGATAAAGCCGTTGATGTACGCGACTTTATTCAAAGAAACTATATTCCCTATGAAGGGGACGATTCCTTCCTTGCTGGTCCTACAGAAAGAACGACAAAATTATGGGATCAAGTAATGAAGCTTTACGAGGAAGAACGTGAAAAAGGCGGCATGCTCGATGCCGATACTTCCGTGGCCACACACATTACTGCCCATGCGCCAGGATATATCGACAAAGGCCTCGAAACAATCGTTGGTTTGCAAACCGATAAACCACTAAAACGCGCTATGTTCCCTTATGGTGGCTTGCGTACAGCAAAATCTGCTATTGAAGAATACGGCTTCAAAATGGATCCGCAAACAGAAGACTTCTTCAAAAAGCACCGTAAAACTCACAATGATGGCGTATTTGATGTATATACACCAGAAATGCGTGCCGCTCGTACAGCTCACATTGTAACTGGTTTGCCTGATGCTTACAGTCGTGGCCGTATCATCGGCGACTATCGTCGTATCGCGTTGTATGGTATTGATTACCTCATCGAAGATAAAAAAGAACAATTCAACATTACTATGGGCGATATGCTGGAAGAAGTAATTCGCGACCGCGAAGAAATCCAAGAACAAATTCGTTCCTTGAAAGAATTGAAAGAAATGGCCGCCTCTTATGGTTACGACATTTCTGGACCAGCTAAAGACGTTAAAGAAGCTATGCAATGGATTTACTTTGGCTATCTTGGCGCTATTAAAGAGCAAAACGGTGCTGCTATGTCCATCGGTCGTAACTCTACATTCCTAGACATCTACGCAGAACGTGACCTTCGCGACGGTACATATACAGAAGAACAAATTCAAGAGTTCGTAGATCACTTCATCATGAAATTGCGCATGGTTCGCTTCGCACGTATCCATGAATACAATAACTTGTTCACAGGTGACCCTGTTTGGACTACTGAATCTATCGGTGGTATGGGTACTGACGGCCGCACATTAGTTTCCAAAATGTCCTTCCGTTACCTACATACATTAACTAACCTTGGTCCTGCTCCAGAACCAAACCTCACTGTATTGTGGTCTCCTCGCATGCCAATAGGCTTCCGCCGCTTCTGTGCGAAATTGTCCATCGAAACATCTTCCATCCAATACGAAAACGACGACTTAATGCGTCCTAACTCTGGTGATGACTACGCTATTGCATGCTGCGTATCTCCAATGCGTATTGGTAAAGAAATGCAATTCTTCGGCGCTCGTTCCAACTTGGCTAAATGCTTGCTTTATGCAATCAATGGCGGCGTTGACGAAAAATTAAAGAAACAAATTGGTCCTAAATACCGCCCTATCACTTCCGAATACTTAGAATTCGATGAAGTATGGGAAAAATTCGACGACATGATGGAATGGTTGGCAGGCGTATATGTAAACGCATTGAACATCATTCACTACATGCACGACAAATACGCTTATGAAAAACTAGAAATGGCATTGCATGACCGCAAGGTAACTCGTTGGTTTGCAACTGGTATTGCTGGTTTATCCGTAGTAGCTGACTCCTTGTCTGCTATTAAATATGCTAAGGTAAAACCTATTCGCGACGAAAACGGCATTGCTGTTGATTTCGAAATCGAAGGTGACTTCCCTAAATATGGTAACGATGACGATCGTGTAGATAGCTTGGCAGCAAAAGTTGTTTCCACATTTATGAACAAGATTCGTAAACATCCTACATACCGTCAATCCGTTCCAACTATGAGCTTGTTAACAATTACTTCCAACGTAGTATATGGTACTGCAACAGGTTCCACTCCAGATGGCCGTAAAGCTGGTGAAGCTTTCGCTCCTGGTGCTAACCCAATGCATGGTCGTGATACACACGGTGCTATTTCTTCGTTGGCATCCGTAGCAAAAATGCCATGGCGTGATAGCTCCGATGGTATTTCCAATACCTTCTCTATCATTCCTGACGCATTAGGTAAATCTGGTGAAACATTTGTATCCGTCAGCGATTTTGATATTGAGTTAGATCCATCTCAATTGCCTAACGCCAATACAAACTTCGCGTGCAGCGAACCAAATGTTACTATAGAGGAAGATAAATAATATCTTCCGTTGTATCTATGTGCTTTCACCGGCACCGATATGAGTGTTAGTCTTGGTTGAAAGGAGGTAATACCCATGAGCAACCAACAACAAATTGATAACTTGGTAGAGTTATTAGATGGCTACTCCCAAAAAGGCGGTCATCATTTGAACGTTAACGTGTTCACTCGTGAAACATTGTTAGACGCTCAAAAACATCCTGAGTTGTACCCTCAATTAACTGTTCGTGTATCTGGTTACGCAGTGCACTTCAGCAAATTGACAAAACAACAACAGGACGAAGTTATTTCCCGTACATTCCATCAACAAATCTAATCGAGGTTTCCTATGACAGGACGTATTCATTCGGTTGAAACGATGGGTACGGTTGATGGTCCAGGCATGCGCATGGTGGTTTTTCTCCAAGGATGCCCCATGCGTTGTGCTTATTGCCACAATCCCGACACATGGAATGAAAGTAGCGATGATGTTAAATTTATGACTGTTGAGGAATTGTGGGACCAGTACGAACGTAACCGCCAATTTTATACTAATGGTGGTATCACCGTCACAGGTGGGGAAGCTCTTATGCAAATTGATTTTGTTACTGAGCTTTTCACATATTTCCGTGAAAGAAACGTCCATACCTGTTTAGATACAAGTGGAATTTGTTTTGATCCCCACCAAGAGGTGCCCTACCGTAAATTACTCAGTGTCACTAGTCTCGTCATCCTAGATATTAAAGAAATTGATCCTGATAAACATCTGTGGTTAACAGGCAAACCGTTAGAGCCCATTCTCGGTTTTGCTAGATTGACGGCAGACGTGGGCGTTCCCATTTGGGTTCGTCACGTTGTGGTCCCTACAATTACAGATAATGCAGATCATCACTATCGTCTAGGCTTTTTCCTAGGATCTCTGAAAAATTTACAAGCCGTTGATTGCTTACCATATCACGTTATGGGTACTGCTAAATATAAGGAGTTAGGTATTACCTATCGCCTAGAGGGCATACCAGCCGCAACAAAAGATATTGCAGCTAAAGCGACAAGAACCGTGGTAGAAGGAATCAAGGCCTATCGACGCCATTGGTGGAGTCCCATCAAAACACAACATCAATCATAATCAAGTTCGAGGATAACTACCTCCCTTGATATATATACACATATATATTAAAAACTTGATCTATGATAGCCCTAAACAATAGAGCCGCCCCCACACAACCGGGGACGGCTCTTATTGTATTTATTTAGATACTACATTAATAGGTTCACCTTTGAAAAATGCTTGTACATTGTCACGAATGATACCTACCAAGCGCTGACGTGTTTCAAGGCCTTTCCAACCCATATGAGGTGTAATAATCACATTATCTAATGTATATAGAGGGCTATCCTCTGCTGGAGGTTCTACCTCTTGTACATCTAGTCCTGCACCTGCAATGCGTTTAGCCGCTAATGCTTCACAAAGGTCTGCTTCATTAATGAGTGGACCACGACCAGTATTCACAATGACTGCACTAGATTTCATTTTACCGATAGTTTCTTTATTAATTATGTACTTAGTTTGGTCATTCAACGGACAATGCAATGTGATATAATCACTATTTTCTAGTAATTCAGCAAGACTTACATAGCGAATACCATCGCCATCAGCCTTTGGCGTGCGTGTATGAACCAAGATATTCATACCTAATGCTTTTGCAACCTTGATTACCTCCATACCAATGTGACCGGCACCAATAACACCTAATGTTTTACCATTTACTTCTGTATGACTTACTTGCAAATATTTGGTAAAGTTGCTGCGATCACCTTTAGCAAGCATACCAATTTGTTTCTGCATAGTAGATGCAAAGTTAAGGATCATCATAATTACAGTATGTGCTACACGTTCTGTACTGTACGCTGGAATATTGCACACTGTGATGCCTCTTTCCTTAGCAGCGTTGAGGTCAATATTATTATATCCAGTACCAGCTTCTACAATGAGTTTCACTGATTCAGGGAATTGTGAAAGTAAATCCGCCCCTACTGGCAATTCTTTGGTCACCACCACGCTAGCCCCTTGAATACGTTCAATAACTTCTTCATTAGTGCTATTGTCATACACTTGTACATCATTAGATAAGATAGAAAAATCTAATGCATGGTCGTAATTCATTTTACTTGCATTGACTACTACTACACGTTCGCTCATATGATCCTCCTAAATATATGTTAAAATCTCTATATATTTCTATATAAATTATACCATTTTTATATAAATACATATTATAAATATTACAGCGTACCATATCAATGGGCATACTTTCACATGTATTATATATAATATATGCAGAAAAGCTATGAAATTCAAAACAAAACCAATATTTCTGTATAAAACTTTCACAAAAGTATTGTGTAATTCCCCAAAAGTTATAAAATAAAAGTAATGTTATATAGAATTGAGGAATACCATGAGACCTACCTATTTGACCATAAATACAAGTCTCGTTCGCGAGAACTTGCGCAAAATTAAAGATAGTTTACCGGAATGGAGCACATCCACCGCTGTTATCAAAGCCAATGGCTATGGCCACGGCAGTGTTATGATGGGCCGTATTGCCGTTGAGGAAGGTTATGAATCCTTAGCCGTTGCCATTCCTGAAGAATCTGTTCCGCTTCGCAATGCAGGTATTATGGTACCAATCTACCTACTAGGTCTCACACGGCCACAATCTTTTGAGCTTGTAGCAGACACGAATTCCATCCCTGCCGTATGCGAATCTACCGATTTAGATGCCCTCGATAAAGTAGCGGAAAACCACGATATGATTATTCGCGTTGCTGTTGCTGTTGATACAGGCATGCATCGTATTGGTATCAAGCCTGAAGATGCTGTTGAGTTTATCAAACGCGTTGAATCCTATGAAAATCTTGAAGTAGACGGTTTCTTTTCTCATATGAGTAACGCCGATGCAGCTGATCAAAGCCACGCTCATGGGCAGGCGCAAAAGTTCCATAAAATGGTCGATGAAATTCGTGCATTTAGACCTGATGCGGACTATCGCTTCTCCCTTGCCAATAGTGCTGGGTTGTTATCCGTAAAAGATAGCTTGTTCACCGATGCCCGTCCTGGTATTATTCAGTATGGCATTATGCCATCCCTTGATGTACCAAATCGATTAGGATTAAAACCAGTCCTCTCCTTCCATAGCGAAGTAGTTCATGTACAGCGACTAGAAGCAGGTGAAGGTATCGGTTATGGTTCTACCTATGTAACACCTGAACCAATGACGATTGCTACCATTCCTGTAGGCTATGCAGATGGATATCCTCGTAGCTTATCCAACCGCGGTACAGTCCTCATTCATGGCACACGTTGTCCTGTAGTGGGTCGCATCTGTATGGACCAATTCATGGTGGCCGTTCCAGATACGATTACTGTACAACCAGGTGACAAGGTTGTGCTCCTAGGTTCTCAAGGTCATGAAAGCATCTCTGCCCTAGAGATTGCCGCCCTTGCCTCTACGATTCCATATGAAATCTTCTGTGGTTTCTCTGAGCGCGTACCTAGACAATACATATAAAAGGCCCACTATTGTTACTAATAGTAAAGGCTCCATATACAAGAAGCGCAGGTATACATTATTGTATCTGCGCTTTTTATATTTTCAGTTCATATAACACTGATATCATTCAAATTTAGTTTTATAGTAGCTTAGAAAAAGCCCGTAATACATGCAGCGGTCTACATGTATTACGGGCTTTCCTGCTCTCCTATACCTAGCGTACTGTAAAGCAGTTACGTTCTTATTGTGAGAGAGAGTATTATATACCAAGTATATAATCTTATGATTGGGAGGGAACCACAATGCATAAGGGGCCCCCTGAACGACAGACGGCATAGGAGAGAGTCAATGTTTGTCTATCCAATCCAGAGGGCTGCGTGTGTGTAATTGTTTATTGTGTGTGTAAGTGTATTGTGTATGTGTGTTGTGTATGTGTGTAAGTGTGTATAGTATTATGTGTTTAGTGTTCGTGTATTAAAGGGGTTTGCTTTACAGTAGGATAGGCTTAGGATTAGCTTATTTTACGGCCATACCTGTTTTAGCATCCAATGCAATGGATACAGGTTTGTTTTGTGCATCATGGAACTCTACAGTATATATAGGTTTACCATTTTGGTTCACTACAGACCAAGAGTTAATACCAGTTGCTACATTGCCAGTTTGTGCGAAGGCTGCATTGATCGCCACATGTGGAGGTAACACAGTACCAGCATCAATAGCACTAGCTTCCATGGATGCATCATATGCTTTAGGAGTACCTTCAGTTACATTACCAGTTGCCACATCTAGAGTCATGGAATGGGCACCACTAGCATTGAAACCGTCTACTTCATAAATAGCAGTTTTGTCGGCAGCTTTGAAGGATACTTTAGTAATCTTAGAGTCGCCATATTTATTTTCAAATTGATCGATTAAATAATTCGCACCAATTACGAAAATACTATTTTGATCGACTACGCCTGCTTGCTTACTTGTTGTGCTAGGTTGTGATTTTCCACTTTTAGAGTTTTTTTTTCCTCTTTAGTAGTTTCTTTTTTGTCAGCTTTTTTATCTGCTTTTACTTCTTTAGTTTCTTTTACAGCTTTATCAGCTTTAACTGCTTTGTCAGCTTTTACTTTAGGCGCTTTGTGTGCTTGCGCTTTTTTAGTATTTTTTTCGTCTTTATTAGCTTCTACTTTTTTATCTGCTGCACGTACTACTTTAGCTTCGCTAGGAGCTTTTGCTACAGCTGCAGTTTCAATTGTAGGAGTTGCTGCTGCAGGATTAGCTGCTGCTGGAACTACAGTGTCTTGAGCTACTGGAGCTTTTACGTCTTGAGTTGCTGTTGGAACTGGTGTAGTATCTTGAGCTACTGGTGCAACTGGAGCCACTTCAACTTTAGCCGCTGTTGGTACAACTTTAACTGCTGGAGTTACTTCTACTTTAGCTGTTGCAGGAGCTACTTCTGTTTTAGCTGCTGCTGGAGCTGCTTCTACTTTAGCTGCTGGAGTTACTTGAATTGTAGGAACCACTTGATGAGTAGCAGGTTGTGCTACAGGAGCTGTAGTAGCTGCTACCTCTTGAGTTACAGGAACTGGTGTTGCTTGTTCAGCTGCTGTTACTGCTACAGTAGCACCAAATACGCCAGCTACTGCTAAAGCAATACTGCTTTTTAAAATAGATTTTTTCATAATATCCTCCTTGATAATCCATATATATGCAAAATTACGCATATATATTTTAAACCAACTCGGTGTTACCGTTATATTTCCAAAACATATATCTAGCGTGGACTGTAGATATATAGTCTGGAAATTCCCGATATATTTGAGTTCTGTCTTTTGACTGGACACATATTATCCATAATCTATGAAATAAAAATGTAGAACCCATCGGTCCAGCTTATTTTGGCGTGAGTCTAAAATGAATTTATATGTAATTTAAATGAAATTCTATAGTATTCGATTTGCAATTAAGTATTCTATGAATCAAATCTAAAAAGCTATATATCCCATGTATAAAGGAACCACGGCCTCTCATTGTACTTCTCATAATCTAAACATCCCATTTCATGAGCAAACTTTCACAAAAAAAGCTCCTTAAAACTATCATTTACTACAAAAAAGACAGTTTTAAGGAGTTTAATTGTTATATTTAAAATAATAAGCCCTTAACTATTAAGTTGTATTTACTAATTATAGAAAGGTTTAATCATCAAATTTAACAGATAATAAAGTACCATTCATAGCATCAATTCGTACATCTACCTCTTTGTCACCTTCTGTACCGAAGCTAACTTTGTATACTATTTTACCTTTATCATACTGTACAGACCACCCATTAAGGCTTGTCGCTTTGCCTTGCGTTTGAGCATATGCAAAATTAACTACTGCTGCTGGCGGTAAGATTTCACGAGGATCAAAGGATTTTTTCTTTAAAGATTTATGGAAGTCACCTTCACGTTTTTCAAAGATTTGATTTGTGGCATAGATATACGTAAGTTCATATTTGCCACTTTCATCAAAACCATCTACATCATATCTAATTTGACCACCATCCGCATCAAAGGCGATTTCTGTGATAGCTGCATTTGGATGATTCTGAATAAATGCATTTAATAAACCATTGGCACCTACAATCGCTGCATGGTTTCCATCAACAACGGCAACAGTTGGTTCTACCGCTACTAAATGGGCTGCACTTGCATTTGGCATACCAAACACTGCTGCCAAGGCTAATACAAGGCTACCTTTTACAAATAAGGATTTCATAGGCTCCTCCATCTCTCAAACAGGACCATAGTGTGTATATATACAATTATACACTAAATCGATACGATTTATTAATCTTTATTTATAATATTAATGCATAGACAACTCCCCTATGATACAATGCACGTAGAATATTTTTTACTACAAGTGAGACGATTATGATTTCATTATATCCTACCATATATCACACATTTCAATGCAAAGCAGATCGATGTGAAAATACATGTTGTCAACTTTGGACCATCGATATCGACAAGGTCACTGCTGAGCGCTATCACACCATGACAGGCCCTCTTGGTGAAAGCTTACGCCAAGCTATCACTGTGGATGATGAAGGCAGCCATTTCGTATTTTCTAAGGAACAACCAATGTGTCCATTGCTCAACGAACAAGGACTATGTAAGGTTGTGCTCGAACTCGGAGAAGAAGGCTTATGCGATACGTGCCATATGCACCCGCGTTTTTATAAATATATTGAAGATCTCGAACTATGTGGGGTTGGTCTATCCTGTGAAGCATCGGTTGAACTACTTGCAGAGGATACTCAATCTGATCAGGTAATCTTTACCATTGAAGACGATGATAGCGAGTTTAGTCCTGACGAGCGTTTAACTATTCAGAATATATTTGAACTATTAGCCCTTGATATAGATTCATCATACTTTCAATACAGCCCAAATCCTGATGTACAGTATTATAAAAAACTATTAGAGCTATATAGTACAACAGAGCCTATCGATGAAGAATGGACTGTACAAATTAATACATTATCTCATGACATAGAAAAACTTATTACCGCTGTACAAAGCTATATAGCAAATCACGATATGGGGCTATTCAACAAGGTGTTCCAATACATCTTATATCGTCAAATCGATATGCTAGCAGACTATTCTTTGGAATCTATCCTCTCCTACGCAAGAGATGGTGTAGAATACATACTAATCACAAGTGCTATAGAGGGTTCACCGCTTAAACAAGTCGCAAGATGGTCCCAACAAATCGAATACGATGAAGACAATGTAGAACTACTATTACAACATTATGATTCTCTTCAATAATGATAAACTACTTTTACTAAAATTTCATTCAAAGCAATAAAAACCTCCTAGTATAAAACTAGGAGGTTTTATGTATTTACGCAAAGAGTATGCGCATAATCCAGTTATATAAAAGGTTAATAATATATAGAACTATATATACAGCGCCTACAGTGATAGGCTCTACTTTCATAATCCGAGATAAAAGCATGACGGCTACGTAGATAACGGCACCAACATAGGCTAATGCTAAGGGAACTAATAGAATCATTAAAAATGGCGTAATATAAATGCAAATAATAGATACCAAAATTAATGATAGCCCAAGTGCGCCTGTATAGCCTTCCACATAGGCAGTGCCCATTAATACTTGTTTGAAATCAAATTCACGCTCTAAGAGAACGCTCAATAATTTCCAAAGTATAAAGCTACCTACAAACCAATAGATTCCAAGACCTATGATTTCTCGTAATATAGAGAATATGCCATATACGGCAGGTATAAAGCCAAATAAAAAACCGCCAAAGGTCATAGCCAAAGGTAATAGTATAATGCCTAACGCAAATCCCAAAATATGGGTAGCACACCAACCGGAGAGGCCAGCTTTGATTCCCTTCTCTAAAGTACCAAACCAGAAGATTTCATCGATCCCCTTCTTCGGTGAACGCACCAGCAGGGATATTTCTCGTAAAAATGTCGTATCCATAACTAACTCCGCTCTCAACTACACTATAAGATTAATTATATCATAAATTCCCAGATTTAAATTATATATAATTAATTTTAATATAAATTAAAACAAAGAAATACCGCAAGACTTTCATCTTGCGGTTATACTACATTACAGTCTTATATTATTTAACTAGGGTATGTACAAATCGGATCCATTGAGGCAATACTGATACGGATAGCAACGCCACAATAAACATAATAATATATGTTTTTACGATACCTAATTCAACATAGCGGCGCATGAGCTGAGCCCCAATAAAGACAGCATAATATTGACTAAACATGGTTACAAGATAGGCCATATTCCCTACATATTTCGGCATAGATAGATAAAATAATATGAGCCCCACTATATGGATCAACACTAATACTACGGTACGCAGTGCATTCGTATAAGCTAAGCCATAGATATAGTTTCGCATCACGCCCCTATAGGTCCCAGTACCACCTAGCAATACTAGTAATCGCCATATAACAAAGGCACCTATGATAATTTGAAAAATTAAAAAGGATGCATTTGCCAAAGCACTAACCAGATCAAAATGTGTGAGACCAGTCATGCGTTTTATGCCTAATGCGGGAGACACAGCTTTCACTATGAACGGCAAAGCATAAGTCATCACATATAATACAATTATAGATATTACAAGATTTAGTATAGCTCGGGCATACGATCCATTCTTAATAATATTTTGAAAGGATCGATCACTCAACTTTGTAAATAAATGTAATATATCTTTATACCAAGCCATAATACTCCTTATATATTATCGAGTTAATGTATATAGCACTTCACATAATAGTGATACTAAAACAGCGATTAACATAATGCTGAGCCCTTCATAAGTACTGCCATTAATACACGCTCCGGCTATGCGTCCCATAGTCTGTAATAGCAATACAGTACTAAGAATGCATAAAACAATCATGCAAAAGCCAATAATGGCTTGCAACAAAATCGGTATGGATGTAAGAATCAACATAATACCCGCCGTAAGCGTAATCATAGCTACTACTAATTGAGCAAAGGCCATCATATGTAATACACCGGTAACTACACCGCGAATGTAGAACTTACGCTTTTGCAACATTGCGTAACTTATCAAGATACCGGACATAAGCACCGCTTTTAAAATCACCCACGTAAAGCAACCTACATTCCAAAACTCACGAGGTTTACTTAACTGCTCAAAAAAGACTTGTATTTCATGCTGCCCCATGGGAAGCGAAAACAATTGCCACTTTACCAAAAGCGATGAATTACGTATAAATGCTCGTATAGCATCTAAATAGACGCTTTCACCAACGATGGTAAATTGATAACATATGAGAGCCAATACCAGCATCCATACAAGCTGTCCATAGGTAACATCATAGTGGTACATCCGTGGATGTTTTTCTTCAATGGGGTTTAATAAGCGATAAACGAACTCTACTAAACCTCCCATCATGCCTCTCACCACCTTTTACACAATAAGAATAAGCACCATTCTATATAGAATGATGCAGCACACAACACAACGATTACGAATTTATAACAATTATTTTATTTTTAATTCATACTCTGTTCATCATTATAGCACAAAAGCAAGGTATATTCATACCTTGCTTTCATATTTTTCATACTATGTAATTATCTAGATGTAGCAAGCATAACCATGCCAACCAATATGCCAATAAGTACTACTGGAATTAGAGATGCCAAAAGCCCAATACCAAATGTTGCGAGTCGTCCCTTTTCGATTTGACGTGCCATAAGTGTTAAGCTCAACCAGAAATACCAAATGTATAAGAGAATTTGCAAAATAATATAGGTAATATTAATGATATGCAAAATAATCTGAGGTGCGTAAATATCTAAGCTTAACCCTTGAATGATAAGAATCAAGATCACTTGAATAATCGATAAAACAAGGGATATGAACATAGAATATGCACTTTGATACCAACAAATTTTTAGTATAGACTCATAATTAGTATGAGCACCAAATTTATTAGCCACTGAACTAAAGAGCACTGAATAAATGGCTAATACAGCAAATGCACTTAATGCATAAAAGACTAGTGCAAAAAATCCTGCCCCAGCCATAACTCCCAACGCAGCTCCTAGCTGTAAAGGTGAAACACCTAGGGAATAAGACATGACCGCTTGTATAATCCAACTCACAAGCATACTAATAGCAAGCATCCCCATGGCACATGCAAAGCCTCGTTGAGTTGTACCAAATTCAACAATCTCTGGAATGCCACGTTTAAATGGAGCTCTAATCAAAGCCCAAAGATCTAAATACCATTTTCGTTCCATATGTTCCCCTCCAAAACATCAAAAGCACATATATTTCTATCATTGTATCATAATACACTTTTAAATTAAATATAAATTTATTGTAAATTATCCAAATAAATATAGTAATAAAAAAGTTGATAGACACCTAATAGCATCTATCAACATTCCTATTACATATATATTTAAATGGACATAGACAAAATAATGCCACCTATGCCAAAGACAAAGGATACTATATAAAATGCAATACCTGTTATCCAAGGGCTCATACTAAATTGCTTAGACATTAATTGTGCCATGATAAAGACATTAATGAGTTCTATGGTGCTTAATCCCCCCGACCCACCTCGAATTTGTAGGTTTAATAAGAGATAAATAGGTGCAGCAAAAAGCACAAAAATTAAATGGATCCAACCAGCAATACAAGTATTCAAAAGTAAGTCTGCTACTAGTTGCTTATATGTAACCTGCCCCTTAAAGACCTTAAAAATACCATATAAAATACCAGAAGATGCGAGAACAAATGCTACAATTCCAAGTACATATCCAACGATAGGCACTAACTCAATCTCTACGGGGCTTATAATCTCCCAAATAAATGTTTTAAAAAATGGGCTTTTGGAGAAAATTAGCGATAATATATGTAACCCAAAGTCAGTTATGATTGCTGATATAACAGCTAATAATAACATATTCTTAATAGTGATCAAATGCATCCATTTTTCTATATATGGGCCAAATAAACCATTCATAATTCTGTACCTTATAAATCTTCACTTTTAAATAATTGATATCCTTCAAAATAATAACTATGGTCAAGGCCTTTCATAAATAGTTCTCGATTATTGATATCACTTGTAAGGGCTTTAGCAAGAATAGCTTTTATTTCTAAGTCATTTACTGGACTTCGTTCCATAGCAGACAAATATTGCTCTTTATCCACCTGACTCCAATCGATGGTCTTTTGTAATTCTGTACACAACATATGATCAAGCCATAATCGCATACTACGACCATTACCTTCTCTAAAAGGATGAGCGACATTCATTTCAACATACTTTTCTACAATTTCATCAAAAGTAGATTGCGGCATATCTTCAATGGTTCTAACTGCTTCAGCAAGATACATGACAGGAACAAAGCGGAAATTGCCTTTAGCAATATTCACACTTCGTAATGCACCAGCAAAATCATATATATCTTGGAATAATATAGTATGGATTCTTTGCAAGGTAGTCCACGTACCACTAGGCATATCATTAAGTAAGTTTTCTTCAAACAGTGTTGTTGCTGCTTTTTTACTAATTCGTTCTTCTTCTCTAGCCAATGTTGGGGAATCGGTAATCCCCAATCTATTAGTGATAACCATGTTGGACCTCCTTTTAATTTATTTTCATTATATATATTATACTATAGGCCCCAAAATTATAGATATTACAACTTTAAATCTTACGCACAATGCGTAGAACTAAAAAAAAGCAGCCCTATAATGATATGTACCCATTTTCCTGGACACATATTATTTACTAGCCTAAACACATGGAT
>OFPS01000880.1_pt1 | contig 25477 bp, 29 predicted proteins | sample 1542111 | NCBI WGS metagenome assembly OFPS01 (sample SAMN04209233, study PRJEB22552) | human gut metagenome | biome: gut; material: feces | host: Homo sapiens | place: USA: Oklahoma | reverse complement strand
TATCAGAAATATCCGATATACTCAATGGAGACGAGGACTTGGATAATGAAACCGAAAACAAACTATATGACGAGGATGAGGATCTTACAGATAAAACAGTCCGGCTAATATTCGGAGACGTATTTTTCGTATTTGTCGGGGAATATAACCTTGACGGGTACGATTCCTGGGAGGATACTATCGAGGACCTAATCGAGGACTTATGTACAACCTATCAGGAATTACATGAAGCCTAATATTATACTTATCTTAGTCATGGGAGGAATTATCCTAATAATGGGTGCATCCTCCCATCCTACTAGTAAAGAACCTTTAACTTATGAGAATACTCATTGCTTAATATTAATAATATGCTAGAACAGTCTAAATTCTTAGTATCCTTCGATTGTCAAAACGAAAAATTCTGTGAGGAACTTATAATCACTTACAGAACTGAAGAACTAAGGCCATATCTAATATTCCCAAGGGTAAAACTAAATCCCAACCATCTTCATGTATATCATACCAAAAGGATACTTTCAGAACTTATAGGTATGCCATACTCTTCAATCGAGATAGTTGACCTTATAAGGCTTCAGTAGGTAATCGAGGTTATTGCATATATTATTATTATTATTTCTATATTTGCATATCATTAATAATTTAAATATAGACGTTATGAAAGAAGAAAGTAAATTAATCGAATTATTTAAAAAATACCCCGGAATTGCTGCACGCATACGGAGGTCATTTGCTTATCACTACGACCAAATCCAATTATCAGTCTTTTCAAATCCTTTATCAAATGAGAACTAAACTTATAATCCTAACATCAATTGCCATGGCTCTAGTAGTCATGGCTTTCCCTACCAATAAATTCCAACCTAAAACGGTATGGGAACACTACTGCAAGTATACATTGGGAATACATCCATCCCAAGCTACCGAGGAACAATACGATTACTTCCTTGACTGCTGGTCAGGAGATGACGAATACACTTATCTCTATGACTACTACGAGAACAAATACCCAGAATATAATCACCAACTAAAACATTACGGAAAATGAAACTAAGAATCACAACTCTGATAATCGTAGAAGAAGGTCAAGTCCAAGACATCTACCATTCATTAAACGATAACCAAGACAAGGCTTATCAAGAAATCATAGACCAGGTAAATGCTGAATATGGAGACGGAGGAGTATTACAATTCTATTCTCTACAGGGTATCAAGGAATACTTCGAAATCGTACATATCCAAACCCAAGAACTAACATCAATAGGATTCAAAACCGCAATATTAGACCTATGAAAAAGAAATCCAAGAACCAAGTATACATACCTCACCAGGATAAATGGAATGAACACTTTCCTACTCCAGGTAAACCAAACCCCAATTATTACACAGACTCAGGTGCAATCTTCAACAAGCACCTACGTACCCAAAACAAATTAAAACAGAAAAGGAAATGAAAACCCTACTACTAATCCCAGTAATCCTATATACCTGGTTATCATTAACCCACAGGGATAAAATATATCATCAAATACCAAACCCCACCAACAAACAAAAATACATATACTTAATCCTACAAGGCCTACAGATAATCCTACTAATCCTATTAGAGACCTTAATCCTAAGAATACCAACCTACTAACCCACCCCCCCAACAAAACAAATAACCAATATAATACACATGCCCAGTATGAACAAAACAAAATCATACTGGGCCTAACTATGTTACATAATACACATACCTAATATCACCAATCATATAATCAATATACATATAACTAATATAATATTGAAGGCCTTCCGGGGGTATTGGGATTAAGGCAAACTTCTAGGCCTAGCCCCCCTGTCACTATACAACCACCATACCCCAGAGCTATCTAACACATATGTCTCAAGGTCCTAAGGCTATATAACCAATTGCCTAAAAGGCCCCCAACAATAGCCCATTGGGGTACCTAAATCCGATAAATCCTAGACCCCTAATGGCCGCTTATTATATATAATAAATATATAAAAAGGCAATCGGATTTGTAGGATTAGGCAATAATTTGGGGTACCTTTTTATATAAAATTAGGTACCTATTTTGTCGGATTGGGGCCCCAGGATTTAATAAATTTAAGGCAATTTTAGGCCTCCAAGGCAATAGGATTATATAAAATTGTAGGCCATTCAAGGTACCTAAAACTAGTAAGTATGTTATTAATGGCCCTTGTAGTTAGTTAAAAAGAAACTTTAGATTGCTAGAAGGTATATGTTTTATGTAACTGTTTGATTACTAATAAGTTAAGTAGCCTTAAGACATTATCCATTAGGGGCCTCAGTAGGATTTGCATAAATAAATAAAAAGCATTATATTTGCACTATAAACAATTAAAAATATAAAGATATGAAAACAGTACAATTTAATGCAAACAACATCCTTTGCGGTAACAATTACCCTATTGCCTATTACTATCCTATTGCCAAGGATCTGGTAATCATTTCTACTGGCCATGACGATTCTATTATCGATGACTCTATGGGTTACTCAAAATATATCATTCCTATCCTAGAAGCCATTCAAAAGACTTCTATTAAGGTATACCGGTTATATCTTGCTTCAATTACTTCTACGGTTACCGATTATAAGGGTACTCATACCTGGGTCTTCACTACAGGCACTACCTATTCCGATGCCGATATCGAATATATCCAGGCTGCCTTATACAATGTATTCTGCAAAAACAATGAAACCTGCGAACCAATCGTAAACTACGTTAACAATACATTTATCATAACCGACATTTATTCCTGCTAATCGCTATGGGAGCTCTATATATTTTATCTCAGGCCTTACAAGGCAATATTACAATGATACTTGCCTTACTCTTTATGCTATCTCCTGCTATAGTTGCCTTGATAGCTATATTCAAATCTCGCTAACTTAGGTACACCTTAAGCCCATGCCTATCTAAGGTACTGGGCTTTTTCTTAAGCCTTTCTATGTAGGCCATCATGGGACTTACTAAGGCTTACCATAGGCCTAACTACAGACCTATAGGCCATAGTACTCTATAGACTCCATGGATGGCCCTGGGCATTTATAGGATTGCCTGCTAGTCACTTAATGGCCTTTATGTATGATAATATACAGATAATAACTACCGGACTGTATGGAGCCTCCGAATTTCTAAAGTGGTACCTATACCAACTCCTTCCCTATATCCATCAATATACCTATATTACCTACCCACAACCATGCCCACCATTCAAACCCCTAAAACCTACTTGCACAAATTTTACACGAAATTATTAAAAATAATTCTTTAAAAATTTCTCAAAAATTTTTCTGAAAATGTTTTGTAGATTCAAAGATATTTTTTATCTTTGTAGTGTTGAAAAAGCAAAGAGATATTTAAAATTTTAATTAACTATTTTTAAAGAAAAAATTCTCTAAAAATTTTGTAGATTAAAATATAAGTTGTATCTTTGTAATACAGAAAGAGAGATAAAAACTACTTTTGTATTGATAGTATTTTATCGTTTGACATTTTGAAACAACATAAAATTAATTACTCCTTTTCTCTTTTCTTATAATCTTATTTGTTATGAGAAAAGGATATAATAATATAAACTTAAACAAATAAGTATTTATTTTATGGAAACAAAAAATTTAGTATCAGTTGAGAACGTTAAAGAAGTTGAGAACAACAAAATTAACAAAGTTAGTGCAAAAAAAGCAACTGCAAAAGCAAAAGCAAATAGCACTATTAAACTATCAGTTGATAGTGTTTTTAAAAGTCTTAATGAAAAAACAAACGGACTTTTAAAAACTTCTTTAGGAAAGAAAACAGAAATTTACGTTGAATCTCTGTTTGCTGAATTGAACGAAAAGCAAAAGAAAGCATATCGAAAAAAGTTAAGAAATACAACTTTTTCTTTGCTTGACTCGATTTGCAAAGCAAAAGAAGAAAAGAACCAAAATAAATTAAAAATACTTGTTTCAGCTTTCAACGATTTTTATAAGCAAGTTTATAAAATTCATGATTTTTCTTTTACGTCTATTGCAAGCGAAAATACAAAGGACACAAAAAAAGAAGTTCTTACAAAAGGTTTGAATATTGTTAAGAACTTCAAGTAACTAACTGCAAAGGGAAAGATTTAATCTTTCCCTTTTTAAAATTTTAAAGATATGAACAAAGAACTATTAAAGAAATTTTTAAATCATTCGATTTCTAAGAGTGACGGACAAATAAATATTTCCGTTTTAGATATGCAAAGCGAATCTTTGCAAGACGAAGAAGAAACAGAAAAGCGTTTAAATGAAACGTTTGAAACATTAGATAAAATGCTTTTGCAAGACGGACACAAAAAAATAATTGAATCAGATTATTATAATATCTATTCAAGAAAAGACGATAGTAGCGAATTATTTGTTTTGCAAAACAAAGATACATGTGTTACTTTGATTGAATTAATTTAAAATTGAAAGGGACAAATGAATAAATGTTTGTCCCTTACTTTTTATTTTTGAATGTTAAATTTAACGTAACCGTTCGGCCCTTTTAGTACCAGGAAATTTTAGGCTTTCGTGATAAAGGGATACCAAGACACCACAACCACACATGCACACACAAAGAAGCCAGAGACCTAACATCCCTGGCATTCATCCTATAAAAGGATATCTAATATCTCCTTAATCCTATTCTTCCCTAAGACCCTTCTACCATTTCTTATCTCATAGAAGAAAGTATAATACATCTCGAGTTCTTCCATCCAAATTCTATCTCCCCCCTCTAATAATGGTTCTATTCTCATCATATCCTCAGGATTAATCCATAACCGATACCAAACCATATTACCTTCAGAACATCTTAGGATTCTCTTATTGCCATCATCCTTTATTACAGTTACCGTTACCATATTGCCTAAACATTTCTTGATTCATCCTAAATCCAGGCCTAGATATAATCATTCTCTGGATATCATGTATCTTCATCGCTATCTCATTTGCCTCCATCGGATGATTGATAGGTAATGCCAAAAACCTATTCCAAATCTCTTCGGTAAGCATAAGGATTTCCTCTTCCTCTTGGGTAAGCTTTGCTAAATCTTCCATACTCAATACATTATAGGTTCATCTTCAAAGGTAAGAGGAGGGAGCTCTGGTTCTCCCTCTCTTTTAATTCTCTCTAAGTCTTCAAGGGCACACTCTAGTATTTTAATACGGTTATCATTATGTTCCTTAGATATAGGAAACCAGAATGCTGTTCCTAGAAGGTATTCATGTCCTTCTAGGTTTTCTAATGGCATTCTATACCATATCCTACCTTCAATTCTTAATCCTTCTCCTTGCAATTTTATGATGGTAGGGTTATAATAACCAAAGTATACTATCTCGATATTAAACCTTTGTGGGGTGAACCATGGTTTAATTACATGTCTCCATAGGAAAACTTCTTCGACTAATGCAAATTCTCTACTGATAGTTCTGCTTACATCAATTAGGTCAGCACATAATCCTCTTGGAGAATCGGGTATATTAAGCCTTCCATATAGGACTGCTTCAAATGTATTCTTTACTGGAAGATAGTAATTTCTTATCCTTTCTTCGATTACCTTATTCTCTTTGGAATTATAATCGATTGCAGTGAACGTAGGCTTTTCCATCCTTCTCTAATTTTCTTTCAAACCATTGGCAGGTAATACATCTTGGGCTTCCCACCATTACTTCTGTCTCTCCCTTGATTACTGGGCAAGGATTGGTAAGCTTCTTTTGCCTACCAACCTTCTTAGTCTTAATCTCTCTGTTCATGTTTCTTTTCTATATAAGTTATTATAAAGTATATCGGAAATAGTGGCATAATTAACCAGATAGTTAGGAATAGGAATCCCGGTCTAGTTAATCGGTGCATTGAGCATATCACTCTGGTCATAAACCAGGCAGGTATAATACAGATAGCATATATTATACCCAAGATAATCCACATCATTGTTCGAAGTATTTATTTACGATTTTGGATATCTTCTTATCTAACTCTACGATTAGTTCACTGAAGTCTTTGTCCTTCATATCCTTAATCTTGGATTCGATTAGTTCAAGGTTTCTCTTGATTGAGAAGTAGGATTTGAATGCCTGGTAATCCAATTCTGATTTATCCGATAGAGGTAGGATAACACTTTGCTTACCATCTAATCTGGTATAATTCCCATCTGGTCCGAGTGTTCTTGATACCTTTACTTTGTTACTCAGGATTGCAAACCCACCCTTCTTGTCGATAGATTCTACCTTTACTTTCTCCATTAAGGTTTTGCCGTCAGAGAAAATGACTTCTTCACCCTCCTTTAGCTTTTTGGTTTCTTTGTTCTTTTTCATATCTTTATTAATTAGTTTATGCAAATATACGAAATTATTTATTATCTGTATAATTTTGAATCATAAATTTTAAATCCTCTGAGGTAAAGGATTTGCGACTTAAGAGTTCCATAAGTTCTACAGGAGTAAGGATTATTCCATTTGGAGTAAAAAGTCCTCTAGAGTGTTCTGGAATTATGCCCTGGAATCCCCAATTGTTATATGAGTTAATAATCATGGAATTATCTCCGGTGAGCATAGCAATGTAATTTTCTGAAGTTTTAATACGTTCTCTTCTGAAAGTACCAACTTCTATCCATAAGGAATTAAGATGGATAGTGTAATGACGATAATCCGGAGTGATTAATGGGAGGATTTCCATCGAAAAATCCTTTCTTACCTTATCATCTTCTTCTTTAATGTTATGCCAGAAAGCACAATGAAAGCAAAGTTGTTTGGCTTCCATTATTTTAGGGATTGCCCTAGATAATTCGTACTGATGCAAGTCGATAGGTTCATTGCATAGGTGACATTTTTCAGTTTCCATATTTCTACATTATTAAATTATATAGGATAATAGAACCTAAAGAACCCTCCTAAGTATGGTATTCGGCAATACTTTCTAATCTTTAATGAACTTTAAAATATAACGTTATGGATAAGTTAACTAATGAAATGATTGTGGCTCTAGCCAATGATTTGGGACTAGAACCAGCCTTGCTTAAAGCAGTACAACTGGTAGAAGCAGCAGGCAGAGATGGATTTTTAGTAGATGGTAGACCTCAAATTCTATTCGAAGGTCACATTATGTACAAGGAAATCAAGAACAAATTCGGTTTGGACAAGTCAGTAGCTGCTCAAAAGAGTTATCCTACGATTTGTTTCCCAAAATGGGATAAATCGAAGTACTTAGGAGGAGCAAACGAGTACAAAAGACTCGAAATTGCCAAGAAAATCGACGAAGAATGTGCTTTGAAGTCAGCTTCTTGGGGAATGTTTCAGATTATGGGCTTCAATCACCTCTATTGTGGCTGTAAAGACGTCTTCGAATTCGTGAAAAAGATGCAAGAATCTCATGCAAGTCAGTTAAAACTCATGTATTACTACATGAATAATACCAGTTGCTTGAAAAATCTGAAAGAACATGACTGGGCAGGCTTTGCTCGGAAGTATAATGGTCCTGGTTATGCTGAAAATGCCTATGACCAGAAGTTAAAAAACGCTTACGAAAACTTTAAAAACAAGATATAATGAAGGTAATTTACAACAAATTCATCCCTTTCAAGGGATACAAGGCAATGAACCTATTCGGAATTGTCTTTGTGAGAAAAGGTGCTAAGTTTGATACCCATGATTACAATCATGAGCACATTCATCTCAAACAAATGCAAGAGATGTTGTGGATATTCTACTACTTATGGTATGCAATCGAGTACCTAATCATCATGTTCTTTGCTAAGTGGAACAAACAAAGCGAAAGATACCATGATGTAAGCTTCGAAGAGGAAGCCCATAACAATGACCACGACTTGGAATATATCCGAAATCGGAAACATTATTCCTGGGTTAAGTATGTAAAACTAAGAAGCTACAAGAAATGAATGTATTAGGGATAAGTGCAGGCCAGGGCGGTCTGCTCTTCCCTTTTAGGAAGCACCTATTAGGGAATATAGAACCTCGAGGAATATTCCATACTCCCGGAGAAGAGCAATGGAAGGCTAATTTTAAGGATGTACCGTTCTATAAAGGATACTGTTTACAAGAGTTTGATGAGAAAGTAGATATAATAATATCAAGCCCGGATTGCGGCGCATCGTCCATTATGAGGCTTTCAAAAGTTAAAGAATTGGGTAAACCCAAAGATAACAGAAGTTTAAATCTAGTAATAGAGGGAATCAATTATTACAAGCCTAAGATTTTTCTTATTGAAAACCTGCCTCGTTTGCTATCTCTCTTACCCAATAAATACCTCCAGGAAGCCTTTAAGGACTATAAACTTATTTTTCATGAAAGGTCAGTTTCTGACTATGGGAACTCCCAAGTATCAAGGAAACGTTTAATCATCATTGGAGTGCATAAGAAAACCGGTAAGAAATACTTGAATGCTTTTAATGAAGTATTCCAAGTAAAAACTCCAAAACTTACTAGAGACTTGCTCTTTGTATCTCCTTACGGGAGTAATTATAATATCCCAATAGAAAAAACTTTGGCGATGTATGATTATCGAAAACTCCCTGAAAAGAAGAATCTGACTGTTGAGAAGATTCAGTTATTGTGGAATAGTGACTTCAAGAATGAAAAGAAATGGCCCATAAAGACTGCTAAGATGAGTACTCTCCCAGGAGTGTATCGATTAGAGTTAGATAAAGCTCCTCTAACTTTAAGACCTGCCGATAGACAGTTCCGACCTGATGGTTACCCTCTTGGGATTTTAGATTTCAAGGCAATCATGGGATTTCCTAAATCCTACAAGATTTACATGGATGAAGGTAATTACCTTTACTGGCTTAACAAGGCAAGGTATACCATAGCTAAAGGGTCGGTCTACGAAATTTCAATATGGTTCAAGAGATGCCTGAAAAATGTTAATATATACTAAAGTATATATTACTTCCTGGTAGACCTTGAAAAATATAGATATATAATATACTTCGTATATATATCTATATTTTTTATATACTCTATATCTATATACTTATAGATATACGAAATTAGGTATATTAGGATAAAAGAAACACTTCGATTCACTTCGTTCATCGAATAATTAGGTTCGGTACCGAACCTAATTAGAGAAGTATGTTAACTATATACTTCTGAAACCTAAAAATTTTATGATATGAGATTGATAAATACCAAGACCCAAGTTAAGAAGGCAAATCTTCCAACAATCCTAATCTTTGTTAAACAGATTTGCTTACAAGTTCCTCGGTTTAAATTTGAGATAATCGAAACTGAACACACTTTTCAGTTTAAGTTTTACCTTTTGAAGTCAAGGATATCTCCTATTGAGAAGTATTGGCTCAAGAAACGAATCAAAAAGTTCATCCATGAAGACTCTTAAGAACGTAGCTATTCTAGCATTGCTAGGATTTACTATTTACCTTTGCTTCAGGAATTACAAATTGAATTCGTATATCAGTCAACTTCCTGATTCATCGGTCATTGGCATTCCTGATACAATCAAACTGAAAAAAAAGTTTAAGCCCCAAAAACCTTTTTCCCAGTTAATTGAACCAAGTAGAATCCTTCTCTACGACTTTTATAGAAACAGCAATAGAATGACTAAATCTCCAAGTTCTGATTCAACAGCGGTTGATTCTGACCATTCAGTAAAAGTCAGCAAGAAGGATTCTCTGGTTCAGTTTACTCTAGACAACAACAAATTAAATATCAGTCTGTTCAATAAGGAGACAGATTCTTATTCAACTAGAATGTTCAATCTAGACTTAGGGAATTACAAATATAACTGGTATGAGGGACAATTAACTCAGAAGAAAATTCGGAGACTTAGTCTTAGTCCTTATGTCTACGGTAAGTACAGACCCTTTAATCAATTGTTCGATATTGGAACTGGCCTTACAATCAAGACTACTAATTTCAATTATAAACTCGGTATAAATGCTTTTCATTATCCGAAGTTCTTTTCGGGAATAAAAGCTGACTTAGAGTTTTCAGTAACATATAACTTTTGATTATGGCAAAGAAGATTAACATAGAAACTAACACATCTGCTCTCACAAGGGAAGAACTAGCAACACTTGCTAAAGTTAGTAATGATGTTTTTTACTTTAGCCTTTTCACTTATGTGATACACCCTATGAGGGGAAAGGTAAGATTCGAACTTTACCCATATCAAAAATCGGTTCTGTATAATTTCGTAAAAGAACGTTTCAATATTCTGCTTAAGTTCAGGCAGGCAGGTATTACGGAGCTTATTTCTATGTACTGCCTATGGTTGGCAATGTATCATCCTAACAAGAAGATTAACATTATCTCAATCAAGGACACAACAGCAAAGAAGGTACTTAAGAAGATTAAGTTCATGTACAAAAACCTGCCATGGTATTTACAGACACCGATTATTAATGGACGTTCTGGAGAATATGGTTCTGCATCAATGATAGAGTTTGATAATGGCTCATTCATAGAATCTATCCCAACGTCTTCTGAAGCTGGTCGTTCAGAATCTCTATCCTTACTGGTAATTGATGAAGCAGCAGTAGTTAGATGGGCAGCCCAGATTTGGGCAGCCGCTTTTCCTACTCTTTCCACTGGTGGAGCTGCTATCATCAATTCCACTCCTTATGGAGTTGGTAACTTCTACCACTCAACTTGGGTTGATGCTATTGCAGGTGGAAACCCATTTAACCCACTACGATTGTATTGGCAAATGCACCCAGAACGAGATATTAATTGGTACAATGAAATGTCTTCTGCTCTTGGAACAAAAAGAACTGCACAAGAAATCGATGGTGACTTCTTATCATCTGGAAATACGGTCTTCGACTTAGCTGATATCAAAGCTATCGAAGACTGTCTTAGTGATTATCCAGTTATTAAGAAAAGATTCAATGGTCAATATCGGCAATTCTTAGAACCAGCACCAGATAAGGAATATTTCATTGGTGCTGACGTTTCAACTGGTAGGTCTTCTGACTACTCTGCATTTACTTGCATGGATAAACAAGGAGAAGAACAAGCAGTATTCAAAGGTAGACTTTCAGTAGATAAGTATGCAAGGTTACTTGGAGATACAGGGCATTTGTTTAACTTTGCTACCATTGCTCCAGAATCCAATGATGTTGGATTAGCAGTAACTTCTGCTCTTCAAACTGAAGGTTATCCTAAACTGTATTATTATCAGAAAATGCTTAAGAAGAAAGGTAAATCTAGACCTGAGGTAGATAAATCTCCAGGATGGTTAACTACACAAAAGAACCGTTCTGTTATTGTAGAGGGACTTGAACAGGATATTCGAGAAGATAATATCACTGTTAAAGACCCTTTCTTTGTTCAAGAAGCATATACCTTCATATATGATGGTTTAGGTAGGCCAGTTGCAATGGGTAAGCATAGAGCTAACAACTCTACAGTAGATGTAGACCTAGAAGGGGATGTATATGCAGATGACTCTATATTCGGTAAAGCAATCTGTAATCACATAAGAAAAGGAAAAACTAACGTAATAGTACAACCGAAATGAAAAAGCTCAATTTTAATTGGAGTTGGGGTAGAAAGAAAGACCCACCTCCTGAATCAAACAAGGAGCCAAGCAAGCCAAAAGCTGCTGCTATATCTCCTGGTAGAGTATCAGTGGATGAAGATAACTCTTTACTCAGTACTCTGAAAGGGATGACCGTAATGGTAGATCCTTCTTTTCGTGTTGAAGTAATCCCTTTGATTCGTGATTTATATAAGGTAAATCCGGATATGGGCATTGCTTTGCAGGATATGTTTAAGTTGGCAAACACAGGTCATACGGTAACATTCCCAAATAACTCGGATGCCGAGGCAGATAAGATGAGAAAACATCTTACTGAAGCTACTAAGAAATGGTCCAGGTATACTGCTGGTATAGATGGTCTAGTTAATAAGATGATTGTACAATGCCTTGTTAGTGGAGCTATATCCGTTGAAGGAGTTCCCAATGATATGTTGGATGGTTTGGACACAGTCTTATTCCTTAGACCCGAGAACATTGTTTTCAAAAGAGAGAACAATGGAGTATATTCTCCTTACCAGAGGAATAAGAATTACTTCGTAAAGCACCAAGATTATATCAAACTAAACCCAGAAACTTATGTGTATGCTGGTATGTTTAATGATACTGATGAACCTTATGGGATTCCTCCTTTTATGGCAGCATTGGATTCATTAAAAGGCCAACATGATATGAAGGTTAACTTCAAACACATAATGGAAATGGTTGGTATGGTAGGATTCTTGGAAGCTAAGATGACTAAACCAGACCAGAATCCAAATGAAAGCTTACAAGCTTATCAATCCCGTCTTGAACGTACCTTAAAAGATTTGAAAAGAAATCTTCGTAATGGTATGAAAGATGGTATAGTAACTGGTTACATTGATGACCATGAGTTTAAACTCAATTCAACTACCAAGGAACTTGGTAATATTGAGAAACCTTGGAACATGAATCAGCAATCAGTTGCAAATGGTTTGGGAGTTAATGGAAACCTTATTGGAGTTAGTTCAACAACGGGAGAGGGAGCAACGGGTATAATGCTGTCTAAATTAATCAGCCAGTTAAAAAATATCCAAATGCTTGTAACTTATGTATTAGATTTCCTTTATTCTCTAGAACTGCGTCTGGCAGGCTTTGATAATAAAGGAATAAAGATATCATGGGGAACTTCAACTATCTCTGATGAAGTTAAGGTTCAACAAGGTCTTCAGTATAAAATCCAAAACCTGGATTTATTATATAAGGCTGGTATCATTAGCCAAGACCAATATGCTTGGGCAATGGGTTATGATTCTCCTGATGAGAATGAACCAAGAGTTTCACTTGAGGACCAATTTGCTAAAGGCGGTAACTTAGACCCTCAAGAAGGAACTAAGAAGAAGCAAAGGCAAGATGATAAAAATCAATCTGCTCGTAGGTCAAGAGATAAAACTAATCCGGCTCCATCTCGTGGAGACCAAAATACAAAAGCAAGATGAGTAAATTTACTAAAAGAAACAAAGAGCATCTTGATTCAATGGTGATTGGCCAGGGTCATACCATTATGGCTGGGTATATCCCAGAAGCAGTTGGAGCCCAGGCTTTCTCAGAGAATTATTACAAATGGAAGACTCCGACACCGGATACCATTGCTCAATTTGGATTTTGGGGAGGGGATATAGATTATAATACCTATTATCCAAACCTTGATAAATCAGAACTTACTCCAAAGGATGAAGAGTTCATTGAACCTATGTTCAGATTACTTTCTGAAACGATTGTATCTAAGAACTGGAATCCTACTGACTTTGGTCAGAATGGAGTACTTAAGGCTTCTATGAGAATGTTACTTGGACAAACAGTAAATTGCGACCATGAAACAAATATTGGTAATGCAATTGGAGCTGTATCTCAAGTAATGTGGCAGGAGTCTTATAAGGATGGAAGCTTTACTATACCTGCAGGTATCAACGGTATTTTGAAGATTGATGGTAAAGCTAACCCAAGAATTGCTAGAGGTATTCTTATGGAACCTCCTTCAATTCATAGTAACTCGGTAACAGTACAGTTTAAGTGGGATAAATCACACCCAGGAATGGAAGATGGTGAATTCTATCAAAAGCTTGGTACTTATGACTCTAAGGGTGAAATGGTTCGTAGAGTAGTTACTGAGGTAGTTCGTTATATGGAAACATCTCTGGTATCTCATGGAGCTGATTCTTTTGCTCAAAAGATTGGTGAAGATGGTAAAATCATTAATCCAACCTTTGCAAAAAGAACCTGGTCTTCTTATGAGGAATATCGGGATGACAAGTCCAAACAGTACTTCTTTACTGACTACAAAACGGACTTCAACTCATTCCAAGAAAAGGACAATACTCCAGATTCTTTTAATGATAATGGTACCCAAGAAAATCATAATCCTAATAAAGAAAATATGAACAAAGAATTGCAAGAATTTTTAGAAAAGCTTTTCGGAGATAATATGTTATCTCTGGCAGAAGGCAAAGAAATGACTCAGGAAGAAGTTATTTCTTGTATTCAAAGCTTGGTATCATCCAAAAACAGTCTTCAGACAACGGTAGATAATCTTACTATAGAGAAATCTTCTCTTACAGAACAGATTACCAACCTGAATGCAGAAGTTGCAAACTTGAAGGAAATGGCAACCGTAGGAAAGAATCACATTGCTTCTCTCCGTGAAAATGCTGTTACTACTTACAAGAAGTTGATGGGTGACAAAGCCGATGAAACTATTGTTACAATGTTGAATGCCGAAACTACTGGCATCGTTACTCTTATCTCCTTGACTAAGGATTATCAGAGTCGTCTGGAAGAAAAATTCCCAATGGTATGTGCAAGCTGTGGTTCTCACGATGTAAGCCGTGCTTCTTCTGTTGCAGAGAATGAAAATGAGGGTAAAACTGAAAAACCTGCAACTACTTCAAATGCAGAAGCCAAGTCTACTTCGGAAACCCTTGAAGACTTGTACAAGAAGAAATTCAAGTAATAATCGATAAATATCACTGTTATGACTAAAATCGTAAACAAAGACCAGCCAATGACGCTGTTTGGGGAAAAGACCCCAAGAGCGGTGATTTACAAAAGTGAATCACACAAATTGCACCAAGCTTTCTGTGTAAAAGATGGTGAAACAATTTTGCAAGGTATGCCGGTAGCTCTTGGAGAAGACGGTTTAATTGAACCTTACACTGAATCTACTCAGGTATATATCGGAGTGGCAGTAACCGACAATGTAAATCCTGCTTACCAGGCACAGAACAAATTCCCAGTAGAGGTAACTGTTGCTGTAGAAGGTTACATGATTTGTAACTGGGTATCTAATGCTGCTGACTTAAAAGCAGGATATGTAGTTCCCTCTGGTGACTTGCTGAACGACAGATTTGTAAAAGCAAATCAGTCAACAGATGCTACACCTTTCATTGCCATCATACCTGCAGATGAGGCAAACGAGGTAATTCAAGTACTTATTAAATAAGAGAAGAAGAAACATGGAAAAAGTTGATATTTCAAAATTGAAGAGAGAAGACTTCGCAAAAGAACTTCCTCAAATGGTACAGCAGTTGGATGCTTACCGTCAAGGTTCACAGAACAAGAAACCTGTGGACATCACATTAGGTGAACTTACCACTGGTAAATGGGGTATTACCCAAGATGAATTGTTCGAGAAGTTGGATATCAATCCGAAAATCGACACAATGGAAAACATCTTCACGATGCCTCAGCAAGATGTTCGTTGGATTGTTCCGGAAATCATTCGTTCTGCTATCACTCTTGGTATGCTTCAAGCTCCGTTCTATCCGGAGATTATTGCATCTGACCAGTCAATCAGTGGTCTTAGCGCAATCATGCCGATGATTAATATGTCCGATGCTGCACCTGCAAAGGTTAACGAAGCAGAAACTATCCCATTGGGAGATGTAAGCTTTGGACAGAAATCAGTAAGTCTCTTCAAAATTGGTAAGGGATTCAAACTTACTGATGAAGTTCGTAACTACGTATCTCTGGATGTATTGGCAATCTACCTTCGTGACTTCGGTGTTCAGCTTGGTTATGCAATGGATACTCTGGCAATGGATGTTGTTATCAACGGTAACAAACCTGATGGTTCAGAATCTGCTCCGGTTATCGGTGTATATGAAACTACGAATGGTATCACTTACAAAGACTTGCTACATATCTGGGTAAGAGCTGCTCGTATGGGACGTAACTTTACTACTATGATTGGTGGTGAAGACCAGGCAATCGAAATGCTGAACTTGCCGGAATTCAAAGAACGTCATTCTGGTACAACTGAAGCTACACTGAACGTGAAGTCTCCGGTACCTAAGAATGCTAACTTCTATATTCACCCGGGAACACCTGACCAAGGTTTGCTGTTGATTGATACAACTGCTGCTTTGATTAAACTGACTGCAAAACAGTTGATGCTTGAATCAGAAAGAATCGTATCAAATCAGACTCAGGCAATCTATGCTACTCTGACTACAGGCTTCTCTAAGATGTATCAGGATGCTGCATTGATTCTGTCTGCAGAGAAGAAGTTCTCAGAATTTGGATTCCCCGAATTTATGAACATTGACCCGTATCTCTTGGTTAACTTTGAGTAATAATACACCCGGTTTATTTTACAAATAATTCCATTTCTTGATGGGGTAGGTTTTGCGAGGACCTACCCATAATTTTAAACATCTAAAAACTTAGTAAAATTATGGATAAATATAAAGTAACTGTAGGTGCTAAAGCTTACAGCTTCCATGACCAATCTACAGGTATTACAATTTGTAGAGGAGAAGAAAAAGAATTGAGTGCTCGACAGTACAGAACTAAAAAGATTCAGATGGCTTTGAATTCAGGTCACCTGCGTTTGGTTCTTGATAAGAAAGCTGTCGACAAATACTCCAATGATGACATCGATAAGTTGGAAAAGAAACTGAATGCTCAGTTCGAAAAAGGTATGGAAATCAAAAAGATTGCCAAAGCCTATACTCTCGAAGAAGCAACCCTTATCGCTGCTCGTCACGAAATTGTTGCCGACAAAGGTGATACAGTTGAAACTCTGATTCAGGTTCTGTTGGAAGAGTTCGAAGAATCTAAAAAATAAGATACCATGGACAATCTAGACTTTGTAGCTATTGCGAATGGTCTGGAAGTTTCATTTAGAGTATTAACCAAAGTCCCAGCCAAGGCCATTTTTGACTGGGACTTTGGTGATGATAAGGGGTCCGTTTATGATGTTAAACAACCTACTTATACTTATGAAAAGTCCGGATTCTATACAGTAGCGTTGAACATAACGAACTCCGAAGGACTTAACTTAAATGCAACTAAAACCGTAATTGTAAATACCGAGTCTAAAACTACATTAACCGATAGTATATATAACCTAATCAATTATTACATTCCTTCAGAAATCTCAGATGGTATGTCATCAGAAGAGAAAGCAATGTACATAACTAAATGGCAGTTATATATCCAACCGCTAGTAAATCATATTATCCCACTGGATAAATATAATGATGAGTTAATGTATGAAGCTCTAGAAAACCAATTAATTATGGAATTGGCAGCATGGGATTATCTCAATGTTAAGCTCCTTAATTTATTAACAAGTACAGGAGAATACCTAAGTCAACTTACTTCAACCAAAGAACAAGTTGGTGATGGTTCTTCTAAACCGGAACAAGCTCGAGGTGATAGAATCAAACAAATCACAACTGGGCCTACTGAAGTACAGTACTATGATACACTTGCCGATGCAACATCTTCCCTATGGAAAACATTTTCTCAAGCAATGCAACCTGGTGGTATCATAGACGAGTTAAGAAAAAACCTTTGTATGTTAGCTGGACGATTGGAAATCTACTTACCATTCTGTGACCAAGCAAGTCATGTAGTAGTTCCAAGAGTAGTAGACAGAAGAAGACCTGGATTAATAGATGGGCCAAACCCCAGCTCTCCAGTAAAACGTAATGGTAGAACCTTAATTAGAAAACGATGACCAAGACTCCTCATAGATTGGTTAAGAACCGGTCTTGGGATAGATACAAGAAGATTATAAATGATTTCTTGGATGTAGATGCTGGTAGGCAAACTATAACTTGGGCAAAGAATGTAAATCAACTCCTAAGTCATGGAGAAGATGAAATCCCTAAATATTATAATATACCAATCGAGGCATTATGTTATTACAATGCCTTCAGAAACTGGCCTATTAATAAGGCAACAGTAACTGGAGAACTCGATGATGAGAATTTATCAATACTGGTTACTAAATCATATATAGAACAACTGGGATATTTAACTCCAGAAGGCTATTGGGATTTTAACTGGTCTGAAGATAGATTTGTAATCAATGGTATTACTTATAAACCCTCTGGAGATACACAAGTTGCTCAGGCCAAGGATGAAGCATTAGTCTTCATGGTTATCCTAAAAAGGGACCGAGATACCAAAATACAATTCGTAGAATAAAATTGAAAAGTATATGGCAAAGATGTTAATGTTACGATGGAAACCAATTAATACTGGGAACGGTATTTGGTTTGACAGTAACCTGATTGTCTTGAACGGTACATCTGGAGTACATATTGAAAGTAAGAAAAGTAATTTAGACGTTACCACATTCCAGTCTATGACTGGAGGTAAGTTTGTTACTTGCTTTCAAGATTACTTTGGAGAAGTTTGGGATAAGATAATACCTCATCCGGGTATTGGCCAGGTGATAAAATTCCGTATCAATCAACTTCCAGATTATGCAATAATCAGAGGTGATATTGAAGACGGGGGAGACCCAGACCCAGAACATCCAGATATTCCAATGAATGCCTTCTGTGGAAAAGAAGGAGAACCATTCAGAGATAAGAATTCTGACTTCTTCTGTGGTAAGTAAGTAATCAATCCTTAAAATAATAACAATATGTACGTAAGTAAGTATTACACAAATGAAGAAATTGACCAAAGACTTTTACAAGGTTATTTCGATGACTTCGTAAAGGCTGGGTTTGCCGGAACTATTAATGAGTTCTGGGCATTCGTTCTTTCTATTGCCAATAAGGTAGATAAGAGAGAAGGATACGACTTATCTAAAAATGACTTCACAGATAAACTCAAAGAGAAACTGGAGGGCATTGAAGAAAGAGCAAACTACATCACTAAGCTTTCTCAGTTGGAGAATGATACTAAGTTCCAAACTGAAGAACAGGTAAGACAAGCTATCAGTGATTTGATTGATGGTGCTGATGATGCACTTGATACATTAAAGGAATTGGCAGAAGCATTGGGAAATGACCCCAACTTTGCTACTACAATTACCAACAAATTAACGGATTTACGTAATGCACTGACAGATGAAGTTAACCGAGCTAAGGAGGAGGAAGGGAAACTGAGTACCCAAATTAGTGAGGTTAACTCTAATTTCATTAAGGCAGTGGATTTACTTAATGATAAAATCGACACTGCAGTTACTAACCTTATCAATAAGATAGATAAAGTAGAAGCAAAAGTCGATAAGAATACTGCTGACATTGCAGACCTCAGAAATGAAACTACTGGTTCATTGGCAGAAGCTAAGGCATATGCTAAAGACTTGGTAGATAAAGAAGCTGAGCTTCGTAAAACGGCTGACGATGCTTTATCAGAAAGTATTCACCAACTGAATACATTGCATATCAATGATAAGGCAGAGCTCAAACAAGACATTGCTGCAGAAGCCCAATTGAGAGCAAATGCAGATGCAAACATTCAGTTGAAACTCACTGAAGAAATCACTAATCGTCAAACTGGTGATGCTGCCTTAGAAAGTAAACTTTCTGATGAGGTAGTAAATCGTAAAGCTGCCGATGAAACTCTTCAGAATTCAATTACCAAAGAGGTAGCTGACCGTACCAATGCAGATAATACCCTCCAGGTAAACATTGATAAAGAGGCTCAAGCTCGGGAATCTGCAGACCAGGTTCTTCAGACTAATATTAATTCCGAAGCTGCAACTCGTACTGCTCAGGACCAAATCCTTGACCAGAAGATAACTGCCTTAAGTGAAAAGACTGATGGTGATAAGTCAGATGTACTTGCTGCAATTGAAGCAGAGAAGGAAGCTCGTATTGCTGCAGATGCTGACCTTAATTCCAAGAAGGTAGATAAAAGAGAAGGTTATTCTTTAACTAAGAATGACTTTACAGATCTCTTGCTTGCCAAGTTGAATGGAATCGAGGAACATGCTAATTACATTACCTTGGTATCACAATTGGCAAACGATGCTGGTTATCAGACTGAAGCAGAAGTAGAAGCTGCAATTCAGAAAATCATTGGCTCTGCACCGGAAGTACTCGATACTCTGGAAGAAATTGCTAAGGCATTAGGCGATGACCCTAACTTTGCTTCAACTATCACCAAGAAGTTGGCAGCAATCACAGAAAAGGTAAATCAGGAGATTGAAGACCGTACTGCTGCCGATGCTGCATTGCAGGTAAACATTGATAAAGAAGTTACAGACCGTAAGGAAGCAGATGCTGCTCTTAAGGAAGAACTTAAGGAGTATGTAGATAACTCGGCTGCAACCGGAGATACTGCTCTTCAGGTAGTTAAGGATAACTTGGCAAAAGAAATCCAAGACCGTAAAGATGCCGATGCAATCTTGCAGGCAAATATTGATAAAGAAACCGTAGATAGAAAGGATGCCGATAAAACCCATACCGATAATATCGCTGCTCTTACTCAGAGAGTTTCGGATTTGGCTTTATCAATGCAGGATGCTATCAATACGGTTAAGAACGAATTGACTGCTCAGGTAAATGCTAATACTACGGCTATTGCTACTAACCAAGCAAATATCACAAAGAACTCTGAGGCAATCACTGCCATGAATAAAACCATTGCCGATAACTACAAAGAAGTTAAGGATATGGTTAATGAGGAAATTGTAGACCGTACTAATGGCGATAGTAATCTGAGTTCTCGTATTGATACTACCAATATTGCTTTGGGTACAGAAACGGCAGAACGCAAGGCTGCAGACCAAATCCTTCAAGTAAATCTAGATAAAGAAGTCGAAGACCGTAAGTCTGCAGATACTGCACTTGAAACTAAGATTGAAAGTCAGATATCTAACTTAAGCCAACAGACTTCATCCGAGATTACTCGAGTAGAAGGTGAGGTTACTCAAGAAGTTAAGGACCGGGAAGCAGCAGATAAAACTTTAAGTGACCGAATTGATTCTTTGGAGACTGGTTCTACTGCAGGTTTAAATGAAGTCAAAGCAAAGGTAGAAGCTAACACGGTAGCAATCAATACTGAGAAAGACCGAGCAACCGCTAGAGAGAATGCTATACAGGCCAATTTGGATACTGCAATAGCAAATCATAAAGACGAAGTAAATGGCTTAACTAAGGATATCTCAGATGAGGCTAATACTCGTTTAGCAGATGACACAGCTCTTCAGGTAAACATTGATAAAGAAGTTACAGACCGTATTAATGCCGATACCCTATTAGATAATAAGATTGCCCAGGAAATCTCAGACCGTACAACTGCTATCCAGGGTCTTGAATCTAAGAAGGTAGATAAAGTAGATGGTAAGGTACTTTCTTCAAACGACTTTACCGATGTTCTTCTGAATAAACTTAATGGAATCGAGGAACATGCTAATTACATAACTAAAGTTTCTGAACTTCTGAATGATTCAGGATTCCAAACTGAAGCTGAGGTAGAAGCTGCAATTCAGAAAATCATTGGTTCTGCTCCAGGTGTATTGGATACCTTAGAAGAAATTGCTAAGGCTTTGGGAGATGACCCCAACTTTGCTACTACCATGACTCAGAAACTTACTGAGTTAACTACTAAGCTTGAAACTGAAACTCAAAATCGTATTGATGGCGATGCAGCTTTGGATACTAAGCTTACAACTCTGGGTACTAATCTTACCAAGATAGTAGAGGATTTAAGAACTTATGTTACTGAAACTCGTACTGAACTGTTGGCAAGAGCAAATAACCAAGATGCTCTTATTACTCAGAATGCTGCCAATATCCAAAGAAACTTGGAATTGATTCAAGGCATTCAGAATAATATTTCTGGTTCTTACTTGGAAGTTAAGGCTTTACTTGAAACCGAGATTGCTGCTCGTAAGGCAGAAGATATTCGGTTGGAAGGTAAAATTGACCAGAATACTGCAGACTTGGGAACAGAAAGGGAAGAAAGAAAAGCTGCTGATAAGGCTCTTCAAGATGCTTTGGATGCAGAAGAAGCTGCAAGAACTGCTGCTGATACTGCCCTGGGAGTTCGTATTGATACCGAGATTGCAGAAAGAAAAGCTGCTGATAAAACTCTGCAAGATAATATTGATGCCGAGGAGTATGCAAGAACTCAAGAAGATACTAGGCTGAATGCTCGTATCGATAAAGAAGTTACAGACCGTACCAATGCCGACAATGAATTAGGTACTCGTATCGATAACGAAGAAGATGCAAGGGAAGCTGCAGATACTACTTTGCAGGATAATATCGATGCTGAAGAGACTGCCCGTACTGAAGCCGATACTACTTTGCAGGATAATATCGATGCTACCAATGCTCATACTATCAATACTCATCGTTTGGATTCTAATCCAGTACTTAATGGTACTGATATCAAACTCGATGGCTATGTAAAGGCAACCGGTACTACTCCTACAGACTTGGATGTAAAGGCAACAGATACTGCTTCAGCCGCATTCGGTAAAGTACAGAAACGTATCGAAGTAGATAAGGCAGATGCCGATGATAAGATTACTAAGGTAAAAACTGCAGTGGGTCTTACAGAGGCCTTGGCATTGCCTTCTCTGGAAGATACTAATTACCTTTCAGAATCCTCAAACATTGTAGATGGCATGAAGGAATTGGATAAGCAAATTGCCGACGGTAGACATGATGAGGTTTGGGAAGTATTATATACTCAGTTTACCCAAATCTCTGGCTTTTCGGTAAGTCCTACAATTATTGAGAAAGGAGTTGATGCAGATATTACTATTCGTGGTAATAACCTATTCAACAGTAAACCGCTTGTTCCAGAAACTTTATCAGTTAAAAGAGGAACTACTGTTATAAACAGTACACCAATTGCTAGCTTAAATATTAAGGATACCCTTAATACTAAGAATGACCGTACTACTTATACTTTAAGTATTACAAGCAAGGGTGTAACTAAAACAGCAACTGCTAACGTAAATGCTTACTATCCTATGTACTTTGGACATTCTGCTAAGGCAGCATTAACCGGTGAAGATGTTTTGGGTCTTACCAAACAGGCAATAAAGAGTTCTCCTAACGGAACTTATAACATGACGGGAATTGCTGAAGGAGAATATGTATGGTTATGCGTACCTTCTAACTTCAGTATAACTAAGGTAACTTCTTCTGGATTTGGAGTTCCTATGGCTGCTGCAGCTACAGTAACTGTAGAAGGTAAAGGTTCATACAAATGCTACCGTACTGAAGGAGCTTTAAAAGCTGGTAATTTCAATTTTGTAATCGGATAAAAACTTATAACTATGGCAGAAATTCCTATATATGGTACTTTGGTAAATGCTACCACAGACCCTAAGATTGTAAATACTGACCAAGCTTGGGATAAAGAGCTTGGGAAGTATCAATCTGAAATCAATAAAGAAAGAGTTGAGGGCAATGATTCTCTGAAAACTCAGCTGAACACATTGAGCTCAAAAGTAGATAAAGAAATCCAAGACAGAACCACAGCTGATACTGCACAGGGTGCAAAGATTGATAAAGAAATCCAAGACAGAACCACAGCTGATACTGCCTTGAAAACTGAACTAACTGATAGTATTCAGTTAGTTCGGGATGACCTTGATACTTTTAAGGCAACCAAGGGTCAGGCCAATGGTCTAGCTTCTTTGGGTTCAGACGGTAAGGTACCCGCAGCTCAATTACCTTCTTATGTAGATGACGTAATTGATGTATATGCAACCTACGATGTATCACCAACTAACCAGATATCTAATATCAAATTGTATTCTGATGCTGCTCATGCTAATCCAGTAACTGGAGAAGCTGGTAAATCTTACAACGATATAACTGAAGGACATCCAGGATATCAATTCCGTTGGTCAGGTACTACTTGGGTACCAATTACTTCTGGAGGTTTAATCATTGGTGAGATATCTGGTACTGCTTATGATGGAGCTAAGGGTAAGACTACTACAGACAATCTTAATGCTCTTATGGCTTTTAATCCTATACGATTAATCTCAATTGTTACAGATGCCTCTAAAGCTGCCATAAATTATGAAAGGGCAGATGGTACTGGTATCCAAGGATTACAAATTCCTACTGCATCATCTGCTAAAGCTGGTGTTATGGCTGCTGCAGATAAGGTTAAGCTTGATACTACTTTACCAAAACAAATCTCAGATGAGGTTACAGCAAGAACTGAGGCTATTAATGCTTTGCAAGGAGAATTGGCTGATGATATTGCTCAAGAGGTAGTAGATAGAAATTCTGCAATAGCTGCTGCTAAAACGGAACTTACTACTGTTATCAATAAAGAGGTATCAGATAGAAAAGCTGCAGATACTCAGGTAAGAACCGACCTTGAAGCTGCAGTTGAATTGGTTGCTGAAGAATTAAGAGGTGCTGATACTACTCTTCAGAATAATATCACTAAGGAAGTCAATGACCGAAAAGGTGAGATTACCCGAATAGAAGGATTAATTTCAGATGAAGCTGCTACAAGAGCTCAGGCAGATACTACTGTAAATGCCAAAGTAGATTCTCATATCGGTAATAAATCTAACCCTCATGCAGTAACTAAAGCTCAAGTGGGATTAGGTAATGTTAATAATACATCTGATGCCGATAAACCAGTATCTACTGCTCAAGCTACTGCTATTGCAGATGCTAAGGCTGCAGGTACCAATGCTCAAACCAATCTTACTACTCACATGCAGAACATGAGTAACCCTCATGGAGTAACAAGAGACCAATTGGGATTGGGTACTACTGCTGAGATTATCTTTAAGAAGGTATCTGCTCCTTCTGGTTTATGGAAAGAATCTGACGAAAGACTTAAGACTTTCATTAAACCCTTAGAACATACTCTTGATGAAATCTGCTCTATACCTACGGATTCATTTATGATTCGAGGTAATCATGATATAGGTACAATTGCTCAGACAATCGAAAAATATTTTCCAGAATTAGTTTCTGAGAATAAGGTTAAACCCGAAACAGTTCCTAATCCAGAAGCCTTCGAAAAGGTAGAAAAGGATGGAGAAACCTATATCCTGGTTAAAGAGGTAGATTATTCTAAGATGTCAGTATTGGCAATCGAAGGTATCAAACTTCTAAAAGCCGAGATTGATGAATTAAGAGAAAAACTTTTGTTCACAAACTTAGATTAATATGGGTGAGATAGCAACATGGAGTGCTGTCAAAACTAAAGTAGGCCTTGGTAAGGATTCAAACGAATGCCCTACCAAGGCTGAATTGTTGGCACTCTCTCCTACAGGAACGGGAGAAAATTACGTTGGCTTGGAAATATCCAATGCCAGTTCCTATGGAAACAATAAAACCGTACAACTTTCTGATATTCATAAGGTAACCTATAGATATGCTTTTACTGTAGTAGACACAGTTTTAAACTTCCCAGCTTTGGGAGGGTATCCTACTCCTCGGGGGTTTGGTTTAGGTACTACTAAACAAAAACAGATAGATGGAGTAGCTATCGGAGATACTATTTCTGTGGGTTATACCCAATCTGCTTATCCGGACTGGATTGTTTATGATGAAGGTTATAAAGCTTCAGAAAATACAACTCTAAATCAACGTTCTGCAAGTTTAACCTTTACTCAGAATGAGTCAGGTAAACAGATAACAGTTCAATTTACTCAGGATGCAGGAGTTGAAACTTGGGAATATACTTTTACAAGTAAGAATAATTCATTAGTATT
>OFPS01000871.1_pt1 | contig 25706 bp, 21 predicted proteins | sample 1542111 | NCBI WGS metagenome assembly OFPS01 (sample SAMN04209233, study PRJEB22552) | human gut metagenome | biome: gut; material: feces | host: Homo sapiens | place: USA: Oklahoma | reverse complement strand
TGGGATTCATGACGATGGGCCCGTTGGGTGCACTGGCCGGTTATTTTATCGGTTCGTGGTTTGACAAGCAGGCTGTAGGCATGCAAGAGGATTTGCAAGCGGATGAGGCGGGGCGAGCCCGCTATGAACAGGGGCAGCGAAACAGCTTTTTGTTTTCGATGTTGGTGATGGCCTCTTACGTGATACGGGCAGACCGGAAAATCATGCACAGCGAAATGGAATTCGTCCGTCGTTTCCTCCGTGCGAATTTCGGGGAGAGCGCGGTCGAAGAGGGGGAACAAATCTTGCTGAAACTCTTCGATGAGGCCAAACGGTTGGATGGTGTGTCTCCAGTGGCGTTCCGGAATATGATTTTCGATTGCGGCAGACAGATTGCTGCACATCTGAACTACGGCGAGCGATTGCAGTTGTTGAATTTCTTGGTAAGGATTGCACAAAGCGACGGGAACGTATGTGCGGAAGAGATAACGGCGTTGCGTGAAGTGGCTTTGGCCATGGAGTTGTCTGCCGGAGAGGTGGATTCTATGCTCAACTTGAAAGGCGAATCTTTGGCAGATGCCTATAAAGTACTGGAAATAGAGCCGTCGGCCACGGACGAAGAGGTGCGTAAGGCTTTCCGCAAATTGGCTCTGAAACATCATCCCGACCGCGTGGCGACGTTAGGAGAAGATGTGCGGCGGGCTGCGGAAGAGAAATTCCAGCAAATCAACAATGCGAAAGAACGTATTTACAAAGCAAGAGGTATGAAATGATTAACCTGATAAGCAATATAGGATGAAACTAAAGCGAATTTTGATTTTTTGTGTATGGGGACTTGTGATGGCGGCATCGGTAGGTGCCCGGTCTTTGGAACGTATTACTCCGGGGCAGGAATGGCCGGATCGGAAAGGGGAACACATCAATGCCCACGGGGGCGGTCTGTTGTTCCATGAAGGCAAGTATTATTGGTATGGCGAGAACCGGCCTGCACGCGGGTTTACCACCGAAGTGGGCGTAGAGGTTTATTCTTCTTCCGATCTGGTGAATTGGGAAGACGAAGGAGTGGCTTTGGCTGTTTCCGAGGAATCCGGGCATGACATAGAACGGGGCTGTATCATGGAGCGTCCCAAGGTGGTACGCAATCCTAAAACAGGGAAATTTGTCATGTTGTTCCATCTGGAACTGAAAGGGAAGGGCTATGCGGCCGCCCGTGTGGGCTTTGCCGAGAGCGATTCTCCGGTGGGGCCGTTTCGGTTTATCCGTTCTTTGCGCCCGAATGCGGGCAAATGGCCGACGGACTTTTCGCGCCGTGACATCCGAAAAGCTAAGAAACTGAAGGAAGCGGACTATAAGGAATGGTGGACACCGGAGTGGCGTGAGGCGATTCGTGAGGGTTTGCTTTTGGCGCGCGACGTACCGGGCGGACAGATGAGCCGGGACATGACCGTGTACGTGGACGATGACGGTAAAGCCTATCATATTTATTCGGCAGAGGAGAACCTGACGTTGAACTTGGCTGAACTGACGGACGATTATTTAGACTATACCGGACGGTATGTACGTATCGCGCCGGGCGGGCAGAACGAGGCTCCGACCATTTTTAAGCGTGACGGCGTGTATTGGATGATTACGAGTGGCTGTACGGGTTGGACACCGAATGAAGCCCGCATGTTCAAGGCCGCTTCTTTGTGGGGGCCATGGGAGCAGCTTCCTTCTCCTTTTGTTGGGAAAGATGCCAAAAAGTCTTTCCATACGCAAGGCACGTATATTTTTAAGGTGGAAGGCATGGAGGACGGTTTTGTGTTCATGGCCGACCGTTGGAATCCGCAGAGCCTGAAAAATTCCCGTCATATATGGTTGCCGATAGATTTTGAAGCCGACGGTACGCCGGTCATCCGTTGGGTGGACAGTTGGTCACCGAAAGAGTGGAAGTCGATTCGTTAGGAAAGTGCGGTCAATGTTGGTCGGCTTAAACGAATGAAGTGGAAAATAATGGTTCATTGTCTGTGAATGCAGATGATGGACCATTGATTTTTAATTAAAATTTATTCTTAGATAAAAAAATAGAATATTTATTGTTTGTTTTTTGTGTGATTTATTATATTTGTAGGGTATTAACTAAAAATATTGGACTATGAGAACAAGTAATTTTTTTATGGGATGTGCTTTGGCTGTTATGGCTTTGGTTGTAGGATGTCAATCAGAAGAACAAGTTTCGGAAAACAGCGTAAAAGAAGAGGTAAGAGAGGATGGTTTTGATGAAATTGCTTTTATGAATAAGGTTAAGTTTAAGTCTTTGGTTGATGAGCACCCAGATAAAAGGGCACCGAGCGCTACAGTCAATCCCAAAGATTTGAAATTTTTAAATCTTGTAAGTGTGAAATTAGCTCGTAAGAAACTTGACTGTAAAAGTGGTTTCGGTTTATGTGATTTTAAGTTTTTTCCGAAAAATTCTTCAAAAATCTACCGAATAGCTTAGAATGAGCGATTTATGAGTGTTTTACCTCAATAAAGGTAATGACTTGGCAATAGTTCTAATTTCTATATTATGCACAAAGCATACTTGTCAAAGCAACTCTTTATCGTTTGCAAATTTATAAAAAAAGAGGTGGAATTCCAAGTTTTCCATCTATTTTTTATGATAGTTTATATGTTAGTGTAGCCTTGGGCGGAATTCAAAGGCAGAATATTGTCAAAAATGTCCTTAAAAAGGGCGTTATTACATGCTTTTACCTCCAATATTAACATTTTGCGTAACTTTTGCGTTGTTTTTTCCTGTTTCGTACCTTTATTTCTCAGAAAATTGTTATTTTTGCAAGGCAATTTGTAACGAACGGACGAAGTCTATTGTTTAATTGCAAGAACCATATTGTTGAACTTTTAAAATTTACAGAAGAAAAAGAAACAGAAAGAAACACAAGAATGAAACGCTAAAGGTTTTGCAATTTCAAGAATTGCGACCTGTCAATGAGATTTAATCGGGTGAAAATACCCACATTATTAACGAAGCGTTTCCGTTCTATACTTTTGATATTGAGCTTTAATGCTCTTGTTCTCTAATCATGAATACCGCCAAACATTCAACGCATGAGAACAAGCAGTAGGAAGGTTCACGCTAATAAGGCGTGGACTGTTCCTCGCTTGTTATGCGTGCAGGTCACTTGGCGGTAACCCATGATTAGACAAGCTGTGGAACGGTTGCACGCCTTTTTTTCAATGTAAGAATGAAAAAAATCAAAACAATTCTATTTTCCCTCATGGCAATTTTGTGCTTGGGAAATTTATCATCATGTAGTAGCAGTGATGATAATGATGGGGATGGTAAGTTGGAAACTCCTCAGTATGCAGCCGATGCTGCCAAATATGAGATAACAGATGAAAGTTCAGAAGTAAAGTCTATTGAACTTACTGAGAGTGGTCAGTATATTGTCATAATGAACAATGTGGGCAGAAATGCCAAGCGGTCAATTGGCTTGCGCAAGATGCCTGCAACTTTAACACGTGCGACATCAGAATACGTTGGTATGTATTATGGCAATTATACCAAAGATGCTAATGGCTATTACATCTTGGAAGATTTTGGTACTGTTAGAATAAACAAGGATGATAACGGAAGCGTTGCTTCTGTAACAATACATTCCAACAAAAGCGGAAACGAGTGGACTTGTCCCGCACGTTTGTATCCTAAGACCAATGAAAACAACCCTTTGTCCGATAAGATATGTCGCACTTGGAATTTCAAGAGTGTTAGGTACTGCGTCAAGATGAACGGCAAGACTTACTTTGACTACACAGCAAACAGTTACAAAGACTTGGCTATAAAGATAAAGGAATGGGCAAAGAGCCATCCCGATGAGGAAGACGGTTGGACTGATGAAGACGAGCAGGAGTATAACCAAATGATTGCACAAGCCGATGCTTATAAGTTGAAACAGTTCATTTTCTCAAAGTCTGGTACTATACTTATTAAAAGAGATGGTACAGAATCGCTTGGTGGTATGGTTTGGAGATGGGCAAGCAACAACTCTAATGAGATTCAGACTTGGTTTGTAGACTATGATTACAATGGAAATGGTGAGCCTGATGAGAACGAATGGTCTCATGAGTTGTTCTTCGGTGCAGAGAATGATGTACAGGTAGGCGGAAGAACTACAGCCTCATTCAATAAACATGGGCAACTTGTATTGGAAGAATCCGAACAGGAGTCTGACGAAGGCGAGTCGTATGAGCAAATAATGACTCTAACTTTTGATGAAGCCAAGTAAGATGAAAAAGTTCTTTTTAACACTGTCACTGTCGTTGACAGTAGGACTTGCATTTGCCCAAACAGAAACGACCAATGCATCCGTTGCAGCAAAAGTAGACTCTCTGCAACAGCAATTGAATGTACTTCAAACAAAAGAAGAGAAAAGAAGCCAGGCTGAGTATGATGACAAGATATGGGCTCGTAAGAAATACTTTACGATTGGCTATGTGTCTCAAAAACTAACAAACAAAGATTTAGGGTATGACAGAAAAAGTCAATTTGGAGCATCTCTCGCTTGGGGAAGAACCTATTATCTCCACAAATCAGCGATTGCGCATATCTTAAAAATAGGCTTGGATTGGACAAGATTGAGCGCTACTTTTGCGAAGTACAAAACAGACGACCTTACAGAGGTGAATACATTGGAAAGTGATTATGGAGATTACGATGATGATGACAATGGCTCAGATAAGGACAATATCTATCAGCTTGATTTAGGCATGGGCGTAGGTCCCTCGCTGAACATTGCCCCATTCTATTCAGTCGGACATGGATTGCAGCACTTAAAGTTGCATACTTATTTCCACGTTACTCCGTCTTACTCTCTTCTTATTGAAAGTACTGATGGAGATACGGAATGCCATCATGGTTATACTACATTTTTTAACTTTGGTGTAGATGTAGCTTACAAAGCAATATCTTTAGGCTATGAATACAGATGGGGAAATTCTAAGTTCAACTCCCTCTCATTGGCATACGATGAAGAAGAAGGTGAAGGCATAAAGACTGATAAACAGAAGTTTAAGTTTGGAACATCAACCGTATATCTACGCTTTAATTTCTGATATACAAGGAAGTCCGTGGGCACATTAACAAAACGTCCACGGACTTTTTGTATACTTATCAGACAAGCTTAGAACGTTTTGTTTTTTGCATGCGGATGGTATTCTACCATTCCTTTTCTTTCATTCTTGTATGTTTGCTTATCGATATACTGATTGCACTTGGTACACTCACTTTCTGCGACCATTGGGAGCAAAATTTCTCCGCCCTTATGGTGGAGCGAGGAGTTTTGGGGTTCCCAAAACATAACCTCGCTCCCTCCTCTAAGAACAAAAGACGAGATATTTGCCTTTCGGCTTTCCATGCCCAAGGTTGCAGACCTTAATTCTCTCAATTTGCGCCAAACATCAAAGCTGCCACATTGAAAGAACAAGGTCACAGACACAAGCTACTTTGTACATGGAGTTTGCAAAGGAAAAGGTGATATTTTCAGTGTGAAACTTGCCAAGTGTTTCAGTTGTGTGTTGTTGATTTCCTTTGTGAACTATGCCGAGTGTGTTATGTGTGCTGTGTGTCCTCGGTATAGTCTGCATAAATCTAATGCCATGCTAAAACACTGCGGAGGTTCGCCCAAGTGGCTGGAGGCGCAAAGCCTCCAAGGAACGTTGCTGCAACCATTTCGGAGAATAGAGCGGTTGCCAATTAATCCACAAGCACATTTTACAGCGTACCAAGTGAGGGCATGTAAAACGTTGAATTGTTGAAGATAGGTGTTATCTTTATGAGAACCAACCACTTATACCCTCAACAAACTCTCAACAAATAGCTCTACACAACAAATTACTGGGCAAAAAAGAAAGAAAGGAATGGTGTTCATGGTTTTCTCTTTTCAACATTATCTTTCTTTTGTTGAGAGATTTGTTGAGAATATGTTGAGCCGTAAATGCCTGATGTTCAATACTTCTTTCATCATATTCAACAATTCAACAAAAATAAGGGGTGTTTTGTCCGTCATTTTTATGAACAGAACTCATCCCCCTACAAGTAAGAATGTCATGCTTATGCTTCAGTACTTATTCACGACAGTACGACAGCGCCAAGCCAACAAACAAGCAAGAGGACATTCAACTAAAGGCGGTTGTTCTTCTATTGAGTTGTAGGATAATGACACTACTTTTCTCTTTTGCCCCGTACAATCTCTTGAAGATGGTGGCACGAAACCGAGCTGCCCCGTATGAGTTTATACGGAAGCAAAGGGCAACAATCATCGGAAAGCCATACAACGTTTGCCAAATGCCATTGGAAGTTTCCTGTTTCTGTTGGACTTCCGACACCGTCAATAAACCATCCTTGTATATTGACCTTATCACAGCATGGAGTTTCATGGCGGTGACATGAAGCATATCAACCAATTCACCCTCACTCATCCACAAGTCTTGCAAGTTGGACGGAATGGATAACATTCCATTTCCGTCCACGGTGATTACAGTCCTTTTCATGCCATTCCCCCCATTGTCGGCATATGCCCCTTGATTCGACTTTCAAAAGCTGATATGTCATGCTCCAATTTAGTACTTGTCACCTTTGCGTAAATTTGTGTTGTGGCGATGTCCGTATGTCCCAGTATCTTGCTTACACTCTCTATCGGCATACCGTAGTTTAAAGCCAAAACTGCGAACGAATGCCGGCTTACATGAAATGAAATTCGCTTCTTGATGCCACACATTTTTGCCACTTTCTTTATACGCTTGTTTACCATGTCAAGTGAGCCAATATTAAACAAGTGCATATCTTTTCTCAATGGCTTGTAACGTTCAATTATCTGTATGGCTGCATCTATCAGTTTAATTTTGAATGGTACGCCTGTCTTTTGACGCTGAGAAACTATCCATGGAGACCCACTTATAATGGCAACATTGTCCTCTGTAAGATTCTTGATGTCAACGAAAGAGATACCTGTCCAACAACCAAACATAAACAAGTCTCTCGCAAAAGCAAAGTTGGGATTTTCCAACTCTATTCCTGCAAATATGTCCAATTCTTCCTCTGTCAAGAACTCACGCTCCTTGTGGTCTGGGTCAACGTGGTACATGGCAAACGGATTTCTCTGTATCTTGCCGTTGTAGTGTGCTGCCGTGACGATATGCTTCAATGGTATGGAGTATATCCAAATGGTAGATTGCGTGAGTCCAATGACATTCTTCAAATACAGACAAAAATCACGGATGAACTCCTCGGTAAGCTCATTCATGGACATATCGCTGCGCTTGTACTGAAATTTGATGAACTCGGCAACGTACTTTCTTACCGTCAGATACTTGCGGTAGGTTCGGACAGCTCGGTCTTTTCCCACGCGTTGGGCAAAGGCTGCGTTCTCCTTGTCAAAAGCTCTGAGTAATGTCTCATACTCCGTACCTATGCCTTGATATGCGTTTCTCACCATTTCAGCGGTAACGAACGCCTCACGGTCGGAAAGCCGTTGGTAATGCTTAGCGATTTGAGCCTTGATGTTATCAAGCGCAAAGTTCACCTCATTGGCTTCCTTGCTTCTGCCTTTGGCTCTGTTGCCCTTGGCATCCCATATCGCCTTGGTCACGCTCAGCTTGCAACTGAACTGTGCGATAGTTCCGTTGATTGTCACACGTCCCATGATAGGGACAATTCCGTTTCTCTCCTTGCTTCCGTTTACATAGAAGACTGTCTTGAATGTACTTCTCATAATTCCTTGCTTTTTGTTCTGTGCAAAATTAAATCATGAGAGTTGCATGGCAAATTCACAACCTGTGCAGAATTGAGAAGTAAAAACCGAAGCCGTTAAAAATGCTTATTAGAGCGTTTCTTTGAGGTAATGACTTGAAAGCGTTTCTACTTCTCAAATCCGCCATTTTCGCATTTCCTCACGAATGCCACAAAAAGCCAACGACTGCCACAACCACTTGAAACTCAAAACAAAAGCTCAAATCTGCTATTTTTTGCTTTTTTAGTCATTCTTTTTCCGAAAAATACGACTGTGAAGGTAGCCGAAAAAGCTATATTCCCAGGCGAATATTTGGTAGAGTTAAAGGAGGATACGTTGAATTCCCGTTATTATATGGAGCTGTTGTTGGATGAAGAGTTTCCTGATGGATTTGATAAGAATGATGCTTGTTTGATAGTTGATGATGACCTTTATTGGGTGAATGATCCCGTAACGGTGCAGGATATGGAAGATTTGTTGAATTCAGATAAAATGTATGAGGAAATGAATCGGAGGATTGAATATTTATTTGAAACAGGACAAATAGGAGCCGGTAATATTCCTTTTATTGATTCTTTAGGTCAACATGGTGGGTATGTTATCGAAGTTGTAGGAAAACCTGTGGATAGACCTTGAGGCAAAGTACCTATTAAAGAGAATGCGATGAGAAAGTTAAGTCTGATTTTATTTTTGAGTTTGTTCGGCTTTCAGCTTTATGGCCAGGTTGTGAATTTAGGAGACGCAGAGTTGGCTACAAAAATCAAGAAATCTACGAAGCCCTATAAAGTAGTATATATCCTTTGCGACTATTGCGAGCCTTCTTTGGTGCTTTATCCTCAAATCTATAAGCTGCTTTCGGGACGCAAGGATGTGGACTTTTATCCTATTTGTGCACAGAGCAGTGCGGAGGTGGAAGCTTACATGGAAAACCATAAAGTTGGAGGCCCCATTTATGTGGTTAATCAAAACCGGAAGAGAAAATGGTATGCCATTATTGATTTCTACAATCCGATAAGTGCAGCAAGCGATTATCTGACAAAATTCTTAGGGATAGATGCCGATAAGATGGGTGCTTCCAGTTTTGTGGTATTGAATGAGAAAAATAAGGTGATAGCCCAAACGACTTATGAAACAGAAGATAACTCTTGTTTGAATATACTAAAAAAGGCGATAAGGTAATAACCATTCCTGTATATGAGATAAGCCGGTATACCAATAGCTGCACGATTCGGATATTCGTGCAGCTATTTTTATTCGCGGTAGCTTCTTGCTTCTTATTTAAACTTTTTCAATTTCTTCGTCATGGCCGCCATGGTTTTGGGGTCGGATGTGGTGTCAAGCACTTTTTGGGCTTCGGCCAACAAAGCCGGGCGGAGTTCAAGTTGTTTCAGCGTCAGTGTAGGGACGGGACGCGTACGGAGGTCATTCACCGCAATGCTCAGCTCGGACCATGCTTCCAACCGTTCCCGTTCGGCCTGCGTGATGTGCATGACAGAGCCGTGGCGCGGTGTGAAGTCGCCGTGGGTCTTCGTGTTTTGCACGAATGTAAAGTCTTTCAGGTTCGTGCTCTTGCAGAATTGGTAGAAACCCTGTGCGTAGCAATCGTACATCAGGACATACTCGTCCGAACCGATGAGGGGGAACACACTGGAACCTTCCACCGGATATTGCCCCTCTTTTTGCAGATGCCGCCATTCGATGGTGTAGGGGCCGGTGGGTCGGGGCGCAGTGGCACGCATTACGCCTTGCCGCGTGCGGAATCCTTTGTTCATGACCGAGCGGCCCTCGTCTTTGAAGAACAGCACGTATTCTTTCGCTTTCGGGTTATACACGATGTCCCCGTCTATGGCGGCCGTACCGAAGTCGAACAGCAGTTTCGGCTCCGTGATGTCCGTGAAGTCTTCGTTCACGTAAGAGTAGAACAGCTTGAAGTAAGGCTGTTTGAAGTTCGGGTCTTCCGTGGGATACTCCCAGTCGTGCCGCCCGATGGAGTAATAAATCATATATTTCCCAACTTCGTCGTCCCAGATGATTTGAGGCGCCCAAACGGCGTGCAGGTTTTTGCGGTCGAATCCCGTCAGGTCGGGGAAACGGGTGGGGAAGTCGATGGCCGTGTGTTGCCAATGGATGAGGTCGGTGCTCTTCATCAGGATGAGTCCGTCATTGCTTTGCCAACCCTCGTCCGAGCGCATGTCCGTCATGACCATATAAAATGTTTTCCCGTCCCGTCCTCTTGTGATGTACGGGTCCCGTATGCTTTTCTTCAGGGCGATGGTGTCCGAGGCCACGACCGGACGCCCTTGGTTGAGGGACGTGTAGTTATATCCGTCGTCGCTCAAGGCATAACGTACTTGTTCGCCGTATGGGGAATTGTTGGAGAAGAAGGCGAAGAGGTAACTGCTGTAAGGAGAAGGCTCGGTCGTTTGTGCCAACACTGGTGTCATGGCTCCGAGGGTGGCGGCCAACATGCCGGTCATCATTCGTTTTTTGAGTTTCATGATTAGGTAATGTTTGAGTTTTGTTGTATATGTGCGGGCAAAGATAGGCAGAATCGGCCGATAAAGGAAGTTTTTACAGGGGCTTTTCGCACGGTGTGGCGAGAATGTGGCATTTTTTGCGTTATGCCTGATTGCCCGTCCCGTCTTTTTTTTGTCACTTTGTGACCGATACAATGAAAACTAATCAATGTGATGAAAAGAATTTTTTTTTGTGGGATGCTGGCGGTTCTGGCGGCCGGACAGGCAAGTGCCGATGTCGTGCCGGAACAAGTCAGTTGTGTGGTGAAGCCTTTGTATGGGTATAGACAAGACCGTTCGCCGGGACGTATCGTTGCCGTGCGGTTGAAAGGCCCCGAATTGAAAGGCGAAGTCAGTGTGGATGTGGCGTACAAGAAACTGAAGGAGACTTCTACCTTCCGTGTCGATGCGAAGGACTCGGCGGAAGTGGAAATCATGTTGCCTTCCGCCTTGCCTATGGACAAGGTCGCGAATGTTTCGCTGACGGTGCGCGGGACGGAAAAGAAAGTGAAGACGAAAGTCACCGTGGAACCGATGCGGCATTGGACGGTGTACCTTTACAACCATTCGCACGTGGACATCGGTTACACGAACACGCACAAAAACGTGGAGATGTTGCACAAGACGAACGTGTGGGAAGGCATGAAACTGGCTCGGGAAACAGCCGGACATGTGGACGGTGCACGCTTCGTGTGGAATCCCGAGGTGACTTGGCCGATTGAACGCCTGTGGATTTCAGAACCGGAGAAACGGGATGAGGTCATTGCGGCTATCAGGCGAGGCGACCTTTGTGTGGACGCCAGTTATGTGAACCTGAATACGAGCATTTGTTCGGATGAGGAGTTGTTTCATGTATTCAAGTTCTCGCGCGAGTTGCAACGGCTGTCCGGCGTGCCTGCCGATGTGTTCCAGCAGTTCGACATCCCCGGCATTTCCTGGGGACTGGTTCCGGTCATGGCACAGGAGGGCATCAAGTACGTCATCTCGTGGCCGAACACCGACCGGGGCGGCAACGCACATTCCCGGAATATAGACGGCATGCCTTTCTGGTGGGTAGGACCCGACGGCCATTCCAAAGTGTTGTTCCTGCAACCGGGCAAGTATTCCAACAGTGGCAGCATGGACAAGGGGAACACGACCGGGCGGCCTTGGTTCGGCCAGCGAGACCCGCGTAAGGTGCCGGCACGCATCCGGATGGGGAGTGCCAATGTAGACTTTACGGGCAAGCTCGTGGAGTTGGAGCGTGACCATTACCCCCTCGATTTCATCGTACTCTCTTGGACATTGTGGGACAACAGTCCGGTGGATGCCGATGTCCCCTACGCCGTGAACGAATGGAACAAGAAATATGCTTATCCGAAGATTGTCATCAGCGGCGGGCATGAAATCATGGAGCGGTTGGAAAAAGATTATGGCGACCGCCTGCCGACCGTGACGGGAGACTATACGGAATACTGGACCGACGGGTTGGGTACGGCTGCCAGGCTGACGGCCATTAACCGCCGTAACAAGGAAAGAATCACGCAGGCGGAGACCGTGTGGTCGATGCTGGCAGGGGGAGCTTGTGCCCCGCGTGTCGATTTCGATGAAGGTTGGCGTTATATTATGATGGGTTCGGAACATACTTGGGACTTCGAGAATCCGTGGGAACCTTATTTCCATGAAGCCATCGGAAAGGTGAAACAATCTTATTTCCAGGAAGCGGAAGCCCGTTCGATGGCCTTGTTGGACGAGGCGTTGGGATTGGCCACGGACAAGTCCAACGGAGCGTTGGGGCCGCGCGAAGGGCCATCGAACGGCGGTATCGCTGTGCTCAACACGCAGTCGTGGGCGCACGGCGGGTTGGTGATGCTGACGGCCTCCGAGAGCCAGAAAGGCAACAAGGTGGTGGATGATGAGGGGAACGCCGTGCCTTCGCAACGTTTGTCTACCGGCGAACTGGTGTTCTGGGCTTCGGACGTGCCCGCCTTGGGCTCGCGCCATTATCGTGTGGTGGAAGGCGATGCCGTGCCGGGCGATGCCTGCAAGGTGGAAGGCTACACGTTGGACAACGGTTGCGTGCGTGTCACGATAGACGGCAAGACAGGAAACATCACGGCCTTGACCCGCGCCGGAGAAGATTACAATTATATCGATGCGTCGGTGGACGGAGGGGCCAATTCGTGCAGTTGGCTGCCGGCCAACGAAAACAAGCCCGAGGCCGACAAGGTGCAGGCCGTCACGGTGACCGAGCAAGGCGGCTTGGTGGTGGAATTGAAAGTGGAATCCACGATGAAAGGCTGCCGTTCGGTGACGCGTACCGTCCGTCTGGTGGCCGGACAACCGTGGGTGGAGACCACCAACGTGGTAGACAAGCTGCCGTTGCTGGACAAAGACGGCATACATTTCGGTTTCGGTTTCAACGTGCCGCAGGGCGTGACGAAGGTGGACATCCCTTGGGGCGTGATGGAAATGGAGAAAGACCAATGGCCGCAGGCCAACCGCAACTGGATAGCCCTGCAACGTTGGTTGGACGTTTCTAACGACACGCGCGGCGTGACTTGGTGTGCCTTGGATGCCCCCTTGTTCGAGTATGGCGACCGCACGGCCAACATTTCGTTGGGATGGGGCGGACAAGGGCCTTGGCTGACCCGGTTGGAACCGTCTTCCACGGTGTATTCCTGGGCGATGAACAACCATTGGCACACGAATTTCCCCCTGACGCAGGACGGGCCGGTGGCTTTCCGTTACCGCATCCATCCGCATGGCGGATATGACGCCGTGGCCGCCAACCGTTTCGGTCTGGAGCAGGCGCAACCGTTGGTGCATGTCACTGCGGACAAGAACCCGGACGTGAAGCCGGTTGTGGCGGTAGACAACCGTGCCGTGTACGTCACCGTGCTGAAATCCACGGGGAAAGACAACGAGATGATTGTCCGTTTGCGTTCCGTGTCGGACAAGGAAGAGACTGTGGCTTTGGACTTCCCGGCCCGCCGTCCGTCGTCCGTGTCGCTCTGCCCGCTCGAGGAGCAGCCCGGACAAGCCGTGGAGGAGACGCTGACGATGAGACCCTACGGCATGGCCACGTTGAAACTCACTTTCTGATGACGGGAGCAGGGGAGGCTTCCGTTGTCAGAAGGCAGCGTGCGGTACGGGCTTCCGTCCGTGGATAGATGACTGTAAAGAAAATGCAGGCCTGCCACGGTGCTGTGTTTCAGTCGTCTAAGTCTTTGAAAAAAATCTGCGGCAAACGGAAAATCGTTTGCCGCAGATTGGAAAATCATTCGCAGCAGAACGGAAAACGTTTCTGCGCCGAATGATTTTTGTATATAAGTTTCTGTTTATTCTCCTCTCCGTTTGGCCGGTTTGATGTCCAGATTGTAGGCAAGGCGCAGCATGGCATAACTGGGGATGACGTTGCGCCACGTCTCGTAGCGTCCCTGTCCGTTCAGTGTCTGGGTGACGTTGGAAAGCTGCCCGAGGATGTCGAAGCCATCGAGGGAGAGCGTCACGCGGTTTTTGAAAAGTTTCTTCGACAGGGTGGCGTTCCATACGATGTCGTCCGTGTTCATGCTGCTTTCGCCGTAGCCCCTGCGGCTGTACAGGGTCAGGTCGGTGTTGAATTGCAGGTCCCATGGCAGTTCGGCCTGTGCTATCAGGCCGTAATTGTAGTCGTAGGTGTTGAGGGGCGTGAAGTCTTCCCGGCTGCCGGTCAGGTAGTTCCACGTGCAGCGGGCTTTCACGCCCACTTTCACGTCCTTGGGGAAGGCATATTCCATGTTGAGGCTTCCGCCCGAGTTGTAAGTCTGCACGGTGCTGCGGCGCGGTGCCATGCCGTCCGTCACGCCGATGAGGTCCACCGAGTTGTAGAGCCGCGACCAAAGTGCGCTGTTCAGCGTGAGGCGGCGGGCTTTGTCGAGCGGCATGGAGTAGTTCACGTTGCCGCCGATGTTGTAGTTCCCGTTCACGTTCTCGGGGCGGTAGGTGCGCACGCCCGTTGCCTTGTCGTACACGTATCCCTGTGCCACGGCATCCTGCGTGATGGAGTAGCTCCAGTAGGTGTTGAAGTAGCGTTGCTTGCGGTTGCTGTTCAGGTAGTAGTACACGGAAATGTTGTGTTGGTGCGAGTTTTTCAGTCCCGTGTTGCTCAGGCGGATGTTCAGCGGGTCGTCCGTGGAGCGGATGTCGATGAACGAGGTCATGGACGGGAAAGAGACGCTTTTGTTGTAACGGATTTCGATGCCCCGTTGGAAGTTGTGCCACCGGCCGTAAACCCTGAAACTCGGCTCGAACATGACATGGCGGCGGCTGACGGTGGTGTCCAACCGTTCGCGTTGGTAGTCCAGCGTCTGCCACACGTACATGAGCGGCAGACGGGCCTCCACGTACCACCACGTGCCTTCGCCCGATGTCCGGGGCCTGCCTTCCCATTTGGCATAGAGGCTTCCCCGGTGGGAGTAATCGGTCAGGTAAGACCAGTAGCTGTTGGGGTCGTCCAACGTCTGTTGCAGGAGTTCCGCTTCGGAGGGCAGCATGCCTAAGGGATGGTCGCCGTCTTCTCCCCAACCGGTCAGTTCGTCGAGCCGGTAGAGTTCGTAACGTTTGGTATTGTCATGCCAATGGTAGTTGTAGCCCGGCACTACGGCCAGGTTGTGCGGAAGCCATAGCCAGTATTCTCCTCCGGCGTTGAGGGTCAGGTCGCGTATGGGACCGTCGTCGTTGGTGTATTTGTTACGGTAGTCCGTCTGTCCGCTGCCTGCCGGATAGTCCAACCGGTAGTGTTCGTACCATCTCTGTTCGTAATCGTTGTACCGCACATTGGTGTAAAGGTTCAGGTTGTCGTTGCCGAGGCCGGTCTTGATGGCGGAGTATGCGCTGAAGGCGGCGTTCGTCTTGTTGCCCTTGTTGCTCTGGTCGGTCTTGGAGCGGTTGATGGCGATGCGGCGCATGAGGTCACCGGCTTCGGGCGAGGCCAGGCTGTCCAGCAGGTTGCCGGAGGCGTACGGTTCGGGGTCGGTGTTGAACGTACCGGAAAGGTAAGTGTTGCGGTCGTCCCATTTGCCCCAGTTGAACGACGGTTGCAAGTTCAGGAACGCCTTGTCCCAAGTGAACTGGAACGTGTGCGAAGTGTTGAACCACGTCTGGCAGAAGAACTGTTCGTGTGCCTCCTTGGAGTAAGTGTCGCCGTCGGGCAGGAAGTTCACGCCGGTGGTCTGCGAGCGCACGTCCGTGTCGTAGTGCATGTAAGATGCGCTTCCGTTGAGTTTGTACTTCCCGTCCTTCTCGTTCACCATGTAGTTCACTCCGAAGTTCTTGTTCGAGCGCAGTCCTCCGGTCAGTTGCGCGGGAGACCATTCGCCGTTGTAGCCCGGTTGGCGGTTCTCGTTCATGTTGTTGACATTGGCGAAGGCCGAGAAACGCGTGTGGGGCGTGAACCGCAGGCCGAAAAGTCGGGCGCGGTAGCGTTCCTCCGTGCCGTATGCCCCTTCGGCGTTGGCCAGCCATCCCACGGAGTATTCCCGTTTCAGGCGTACGTCCATGACCAGTTCCTCGTCACCGGTTTTCCGTCCGAGAAATTCGCTGAGCTTTCCGTCTTTGTCGTACACTTTCACGTCCTTGACCGCGTAGGCAGGCAGGTTCTCGAGCATGACGGAAGGTTCGCCCTTGAAGAAATCCTCGCCGTTGAGCAGCAGGTTTTCCACGTAACGCCCGTTGACGAGGATGCGCCCGTCGTCTTTCAGTTCCACGCCCGGCAACTGGCGGATAAGCGCGTCGAGCATGGAGCCTTCGGCCAGTTGGAAAGCGTCGGCATTGTAGACCACCGTGTCTCCGCGCGTATATATCTTTACCTTCGTGGCCTTCACGGTCACTTCCCCTAACGCCTTGTGCTTTATGGCTTTCTCCATGTAGACATCCGCGATGAAGCGTGCCACTTCCCGGCGGCGGAACGTGAAAGAGTCCACGGGCACGTCCTGCGTTTCATATCCCTCGGCCTTGAAGCGCAGGATGTAGGGTTGGGCAGGGCGGTTTTCCATATCGAAGAACCAAGCCGACGGCCGGTCGGCTATCCGGTTGTTTGGGGAGTTGCGCATGGAGTCGAGGGTGACGTAATGCTTGTCCATAAGTTCCACTTTCACATCGTGGAGGCGTTGGCGCGTGACGGAATTGAACACGCCGCCGTAGATGACCTGCCCCATGGCATCGAAGCTGGCAAGGGACAGGAGGATGGCCGCAAAGGCCGGAAGGAGGTTGAAGAACACTTTTCTCATGTGATGGCTGATTTAGGTTTGTTAATCATGGTATCGACCACATTCTGTTACTAATAATACGCAGGACGCGCTGTTTTGTGACAGCCCGGAGCCGTTTTTTTTGAAAAATATCGTGTGGGTTTTGCAGTTAACACTCTTTATATAGGCTTTGGAGGACGGGCGAGAGAAAAACGTTACATTTGCAAAAACATATGGCAATAAAGTCTACGCTTATGGCAAACTATATCCGTTTTGATTGGGCGATGAAACGCCTGTTGCGCAACAAGGCTAACTTCGGGGTGTTGGAAGGCTTGTTGACCACGCTTCTGGATGAGAAAATCACCATCAGTCAGTTATTGGAGAGCGAAAGCAATCAGGAAGACGAGTTCGACAAGTACAACCGTGTGGATTTGTTGGCCTTGGATTCCAAAGGGGAACTGATACTCATCGAGGTGCAGAACAACAATGAGTACGCTTATTTTCAGCGCATGTTGTTCGGCGTGTCGAAGTTGGTGACGGAATACATCAACCGTGGCGAGGGGTATGAGAACGTGCGCAAGGTGTACAGCGTGAACATCGTTTATTTCTCCTTGGGGCATGGCAAGGATATCGTGTACCATGGCAAGACGGAATTTCGCGGCATCCATGAGAACGACATATTGGAACTGACTCCTTTCCAACGGCAGACCTTCAAGGTGGATGCCGTGAGCCAACTTTATCCGGAGTATTATATCCTGAAGGTGAACGATTTCAACAAAGTGGCCAAGACCCCGTTGGAGGAATGGATCTACTATTTGAATACGGGTGAGATTCCCGAAACTGCCCACGCCCCCGGCTTGGCGGAGGTACGTGAACGCCTGAAGGTGGACGGGATGACGAAAGGCGAGCGCGAAGCTTATTACCGTCATCTGGATAACATCGTCATTTTGCGCAACAATATTTATACAGAGCGTGCCGAGGGGCGTGCGGAGGGGCGTATGGAAGGCCGTGCGGAAGGTCGCATGGAAGGGCGTGCCGAAGGAGAGCATGCCAAGGCTTTGGAGATAGCCCACAGGTTAAAGGCCATGGGATTGTCCGTGGATGTCATTATCGGTGCCACGGGGTTGTCGGCGGAAGAAATAGAGAAGGCCTGATAGTCCCTTGTTTCCTAATCAATAGAAAGTCCCGGTCGCCTTTCACAAGGCGGCGGGGACGGATTAACTTATTTCTGGTTTGCTTCTGCGCACGTACACGTATTTATTTTTTTCATGTAGTCGAATTTCCATACAGGGTCTTCTTCCGCCCAAGCACGTGGGAGCATGCCCGCGCCGTTGATTGAGCCTTCCACCCTGACGAGGTAAAGATCATTGCCTTTTAGTGCGGCTCCCATGTACATGGGGCGACCGTTGCTTAGGCGGACACGGACGGCCACTTCATGGTATTGCCAATATACATCGTTGGTGGATACGAGCAAAGGCACCTTTTTCAGGTATTTATGGAATAAATCATAGAAGCGGGAATAATCGCGCTCATTACAACGGGGGACGACGTACTTGACCCCGTCGGTTCTCCGTTCTCCTCTATTGGGTCCTTGTATAAGGCAGATGATGCGTACGAGGTTGCCCTGATAGTGTACATCTTCTTCTTTTGTGCCTTTACGTCCTGCATAGGCGTTGAAAAGAGAATCGAATTCGGTCACGATGCTTTGGTCGGGGACAGGGTCGCTTTTCTCATCTATCAGTTGGTTCATGGTTTGATAATAAAAATACACTCCCTTTGTGTCGGCTTCGAACGACAAGTATTCCATTTGTCCGTTGATGTCAGAGGGCAAGGTCATGATATATTTTTTCTGTTGCACGTGTTGACTGTCGGTCGTTTCCGTGTACTTGTGGAACGTGCGCATGCCGTCCAGTTGTTGGAACATGGCATCAATTTCGGGTTTGAATTTTCGGTATTCTTCTTCACTCTCATACCAATGGTTTACCCAATATTGGGCACCCGTTAGCCAACGGTTGGTTTGGTAGCGTTTGGGGAACATGCTGTCCAATTGATGGTACAAGTTCATGACCGTAGGGTTTTCCTGATAGAATATTTGTGCATGGCTCGAGGTCGTGGAAGCTATGATGGCTATCGTCATCCATAGCAAAGGTTTAATACACGTTTTCATAAGGCGGGATGTTTATTTCATATTGTTTGGAAAATTCGTCCATTCTTCTTTTCTGCTTTTGGAACTCGGCCTGAATGTCGGCCAAGTGTGGCATGGTCTGCTGTCGGGCTGCCGTGTCCGCGTCTTGTAGGGTGGTGTCGGACGGGGGGATTGAGGCCGTTTTGGTGGAGGACGTGTCCTGTCCTGTCGAGAGGGCTGCCCACATTTGTCCTTTTGGGTGGCTTGCGGGGAGGACAATCGTGTCCCGGACTGTGATTATTTTGGCGGTCAACGCAGTGGGTACTGGCTTTTCGATGAATACCGTATCGGTTTTCCACTTTACTTCCGTGAGGACGGTAGGGGGCATGGGGATGGAATTTGTAGGCTGTGCGGCTTCCTTTCGCGAGACGGTGGTGCCTAAGAAAAAACATGCGGCTGCAACGGAAGCTGCCGCTATCCAACGTACGGCGATGTGTCCTGTGCGACGTATACGCTTCGGTTGCGTCGGAGGAACGGTCTGTAGGGCGGAGGAGCCGGGAATTTCTTCCAGTGGGCATGACTGCATCCACCTCTCCTGTTCTTCTTCCGTGAAAGAAGGTTCGCCTTCGTCGAACTGGTCGAACATGGTTTTGAAGTCGGCAAAATCCTTGTCGGCATCCGGCGAACGGAAATACTCCGTCAGCAGGGCTTCTTCTTCCAACGAGGTCTTTCCCTCCATATAGAGGTCAAGCCATCGTCTGATGTCTTCTTTGTTTGTTGTCATGTTCAATCTCTCCTTACCTTTAGTTGTTCCATCATTTGTTTCCTTGCCCGTGACAATATGGTGCGGACTACGCCTTCCGTTGCTCCGATGATACGGGCTATCTCGCCCATTTCCAGATGTTCCACCTGACGCATGCGGAGCACGGCCCGGTATTTGTCCGGCAGGTTCCGAACGGCCCCGCGCATCCATTCCGCATTTTCGTGGTCTTCCATCATCGCCTGTGCGCTTCGCTGTCCGTCGGGCGCGTCATGCCCCGTCAGGCTTTCGTGCGGATGGGTCTTGAGTCGCCGCAGGCGGTCGATGCAAAGATTACGGGTGACGGTCATACCCATGGGAGAAATGTTCTTTTCCCGGTCAAGCCGGTCTCGGACAAGCCAAAGTTTGAGCATGGCTTCTTGTACGATGTCTTCCGCCTCGTCCTCATCAGACAGATAGAAACGCGCGATGTCTATGAGTTTGCCTCGTAGCATGGATGCCGCTATTTCGAATTCTGTCTTTTCCATGAGGTTAATGTTGCAAGGGGCGGAACCGTTTCCGGCAATTAGGACGTGGCCGTTCTTTCCCTTTTTATAAAGAATACGCAGAAGCCGCTCTTTTGTTTCATCGGATGATGTTAAAGAATGTAATAAAAAGGAAATGAGGGAGGCTGGGCAACAGAATGACAGAAGGAGAACGTTTCTCGTATGTAGATTTTTAGAAGACAGAAGAACAAAAGAACAGAAGCTTGAAAAACGCTTTCCGTAAGGAATCTTATGTCCTTATGTTCTTCTGTCCGAATCATTTTCCCAAAGGAAACATGTCCTTATGTTCTTTTGTCTAAATCATCTCCTCATAAGAAAAATGTTCTTCTTTCCGAACCGCATTCCGTATGGAAACAAGAACATTGGTCATTCATTCTCGCTTTCATTCATAAAAGCATGTCCGGTTCATTCCCGAAAAGTTTCTTGTATTCGCTTTCAAAATTGGGCGTGAAGATTCCTTTTCCCATCGCTTCATGGATTTCCGTCGTGCTCCAGAAACGTCCGCCATCTGTTTCCGCACTGGGACGTATTTCCCCGTCGTAAGTACAACGGTGGGGGAAGACTAATTCACGTTCGCGGTCGGATTCAAATACATAGTAGGGGAGACGTTCGGGAGTAAAGCCGGTGAGGCCGAGTTCTTCTTCCGCTTCGCGGCGCAGGGCCATCTCTACGCTTTCGCCCAAGTCCACATGCCCTCCTACGGCCGTGTCCCATCTCCCCGGTTGGATGTCTTTCCAATGCGGACGCTTTTGCAGGTAAAGTTCGCCCCGGCTGTTGAACACATGCAAGTGCACCACGGGGTGAAGGCATTTGCTGCCATTGTGGCATTCGCCGCGTGTGGCGGCTCCGATGATGTTCCCCTCTTCATCCACGAGGGGAAACATCTCTTCCCGGTTATCTTTTTGTGTAGCTATCATGAGGCCTTGCGAGGTTTAAGGAATGAGCAATGAGCTGTCACCGTAGCTGAGGAAACGGAAATCGTGGGCGAGGGCATAGTCGTAAATCGTGCGCCAATCGCCGTGCACGAAAGCCGAGACGAGTAACAACAGTGTACTTTGCGGTTGGTGGAAATTGGTGACCATCATCCGCACGATATGGTATTCGTATCCGGGAGCTATGATGATTTGCGTACTGGTGTGCAGGGCTGTCAGCTCGTGGCGGTTCAGATAATCCCATACGTTTTGCAGGGCTTGCATTGTGGTGAGTGCTTCCGGACATCCGTCGTCGGGGCTTCCGGAGGGGCGTGTCTGGGCGGCATACTCGTAAGGTATCCACTGTGGCACGTGGAGTTCCTCCTCCGATGCGTCGGGATTTCCGTCCAATGCTACACCTATATAATACAGGCTTTCGAGGGTGCGCACCGAAGTCGTGCCCACGGCAATGCATGCGCCGCCGTGCGCCAACAGTTTCTCTATCGTGCTGCGATGCACGCAGATGTATTCCGTGTGCATCTCGTGCCCGGCTATTTCTTCGCTTTTCACCGGTTTGAACGTGCCCGCCCCGACGTGGAGCGTCACTTCCTCGCGGTCGATGCCGTGGGCATCCAAATCGGCCAACACGCGTTCGGTGAAATGGAGCCCGGCCGTGGGGGCAGCCACGCTACCTTTGATTTTAGAGTACACCGTCTGGTAGGTCGTCTTGTCGCTTTCCTGTGTCTCGCGGTTCAGGTAGGGCGGGATGGGCAGTTCGCCCACGGCTTCCAAAATTTCAGCCCAAGTCGTTTGTTCGTCGTCCCATTCAAAGTCAATCCAGTGGCTGGTGCCGCGATTCTCGCCCCGGGTAGCCTTCAGGGTGATGCTGCGTCCGCCGATTTCCACGGGACGGGATAAGCTACCGCTTTTCCATTTTTTCAGATTGCCCACAAGGCAAAGCCAACTGCAACGACCGGTTTGTTGGAACATCAGCGCGTAGTCGTGCGGACGGACCGGTTCCAGACAGAACACCTCGATGAGCGCGCCGGTATCTTTGTGGAAATGCAACCGCGCCTGTATGACTTTTGTGTTGTTGAATACCATAAGGGCACCTTGGGGCAAATAGTCCGGCAACGAAGTGAACGTGTCCTCGCCCACCGTTCCGTGACGGTACACCAACAGTTTGGACTGGTCACGTTCGGGTAGGGGGAATTTTGCGATACGCTCCTCGGGCAGTTCGTAATTGAAGTCTTTAATCTGGATATGTTTGGTCTCTTCCATTGGGATTGATAGCTTTTGGGATGCAAAGTTAGGTATATTTACCGAAGTGGAACGGGTGTTTGGGATAAAAAAGCATAAAGGCGGCAGACAGATATTGTACTCCTTGTGCTTTGCTGTATATTTGTCTGCACGAAGATAGGATGCGGCCCGGCATAGCCCAATCAGAAAATTCCGTTTTCGTTTGCCTCTGCGCCTGTCTTTCGCTATCTTTGCCGGGAATAAAACATGGAAGATATGAAAATCGGAGATAAAGTAAGGTTTTTGAGCGAAGTGGGGGGCGGCATCGTGAGCGGCTTCCAAGACAAAGATACGGTATTGGTGCGGGATGAAGACGGTTTCGACATTCCGATGCCCGTGCGTGAGTGTGTCGTAGTAGAGACTGACGATTATAATATTGCCAAGGTGAACACCGGTACGCACGACAAGAAGAAACTCGTAGGGGAGCGGGCGGCCAGACAGTTTCGTGATGAAGATGAGGAAGACGACCGTCCTGTGACATTCGTGCCCAAACCGCAGGAACGCCGGAACGGTGACAAGCTGAACGTTTTTCTGGCTTACGTGCCGATGAATTCCAAAGAAATGACCACCACGTCTTTCGAGGCTTATTTGGTGAACGACAGTAACTATTACGTCACCTTTCTTTACATGAGTGTGGAGGGTACGGGATGGCGCGTACGTTTCCAAGGGACGGTGGAGCCGAACACCAAGCTCTTCATGGAGGAATTCGACCGTTCTGTGTTGAACGACATGGAGCGCGTCTGTGTGCAATGCTTGGCCTATAAACAGGAGAAGACTTTTCTGCTCAAACCGGCCGTACAGGTGGAATTGCGGATAGACACTGTGAAGTTCTACAAGTTGCACACGTTCCAACCCTCGGATTTCTTTGAAGAAAACGCCTTGGTGTATGACGTGGTGAAGGATGACGTGCCTGCCCGTACGGTTTTTGTCAATGCAGAACAGTTGCAGGAGGCTTTGCTGAAAAAATCGGCCGACGAGCGTCCGGTACGCCAACCGGCTCGTAAAGCGGAACAACCGAAGAACGGCATCATAGAAATAGATCTGCATATCCGTGAATTGTTGGACAATACAGCAGGGCTTTCCAACAAGGAGATGTTGGACTGCCAGATGAAGGAGTTCCGCCGCGTGATGGACGAGAACCAAAAGAACAAAGGACAGAAAATCGTTTTTATCCATGGTAAGGGAGAAGGTGTGTTGCGCAGCGAACTCTTGAAGGAATTGAAGCGGGTTTATAAGAATTGCACTTATCAGGATGCCTCGTTCCGCGAGTATGGATTCGGGGCTACCATGGTCACGATTCATTGACGTCCAGAGCCTTAAAGGCTCTTAAAAGATGTGTATTTTATTGGGGTTCTGCATGGAAAGGTGTATTTTTGGCATCGAAATCCATGTCGAACCCTTAAAATTAATATCAAAATAATGATGCGGTGTCTTTGGTCTCTGCTTGTTTTGTGTGCTTTGTTTTGTGTGTCCCCCGTTTCTGCCCAGACGTTATTATCGGAAGAAATAAAGGAGGATTCAGTCACCGGCCAAGATGTCGTGGAGAAAGCCAAAGAGTTTATCGGAGTGCCTTACCGTTACGGGCAAATGAATCCTAAGCGCGGATTTGATTGTTCCGGTTTCACTACTTATGTCTTTAAGTCTTTGAATATCTGTTTGACGCGTTCTTCGCGTTCCCAGTTTAGAGAAGGAGTCAAGATAGACGACCGCCGCGACTTGCAGCAAGGGGATTTGGTGTTTTTCACTGGTACGCGTTCCAAGAAGACCATCGGGCATGTGGGTATCGTGACGGATGTGAATGAAGAAACCGGTGAATTTGAATTCATCCATGCAGGGCGCAAAGGTATTTGCATTAATTCTTCTTCCGACGGCTATTATGACCGGCGATATGTAGGGGCATGCAGGGTGTTGGGGTAATACCTGCCAGATACGAAGAGAGCCGTTTCCGGAGTGCGCAAAAGCACATGGGAACGGCTCTTTTTCGATATAAAGTGGCTGACGGGTCAGAACAAGTCTACCTCTACAGGGCAGTGGTCGGAACCGAATATTTCGGTGTGTATGGTTGCGCTTTTGAGTTGCGCTTCCAGTCGTTTGGATACTAAGAAATAGTCGATACGCCACCCTGCATTCTTTTCTCGGGCTTTGAAACGGTAAGACCACCATGAGTAGATGCCTTCGCGGTCGGGATAGAAGAAACGGAACGTGTCTGTAAAACCGCTGTCTAACAAGATGCCGAATTTTTCCCGTTCTTCGTCCGTGAAACCTGCGTTTTTACGGTTCGATTTCGGATTTTTCAGGTCGATTTCGCGGTGCGCCACGTTCAAGTCGCCGCAGACGATGACCGGTTTCCGGGCATCCAGTTGCAAGAGATAGGCGCGGAATGCTTCTTCCCACTGCATACGGTAATCCAGACGTTTCAGTCCGTCCTGCGAGTTGGGCGTGTAGACCGTGACTAAGAAAAAGTCAGGCATTTCAAGCGTGATGACGCGTCCTTCCTTGTCATGTTCCTCCAAGCCGAGGCCGTATGTGACATTGAGCGGGGCATGGCGGCTGAAGATAGCCGTACCGGAATATCCTTTTTTCTCCGCATAGTTCCAGTAGGAGCGGTAGCCTTCAAACTCCAAATCGAGCTGACCTTCCTGCATTTTTGTTTCTTGCAGGCAAAAGAAGTCCGCATCCAAGGCGGCGAAAGACTCTTTAAATCCTTTTTCACAACAGGCTCTCAGGCCGTTGACATTCCATGAGATAAATTTCATAGGCTGTAAATTTGCTGTATTTCTGCTTTTTATTTTCAAAGGTAAGCCTTTTCTTCCGGATGTGCAAACCCCGTCAGAACCGGGCAATGGCTTCTCCTTCCTCTTGAATGTAGAGGAAACGGGTTTGCATTCGTTCCGCTTCCGGACCGAAGGTCATGGCCCTTTCGCGAGCCGGAGGGAAGTGCATCGGGGCAAAATAACGGGTGGGGATATATTGCAACCATTGTCGTGCGCCACGGGCAAAGTCGCTACCCAAACGTGGGTCTACGGGAAACATTACCAGGTCGAAAGCCGTACATTCCTTGCGGATGTCGTTCAGGATAGCCAGAAAGTCGCCTTCCCGTTTTTTGATTTCCTGTGGCGTGGATTCGTCTGCCCAATGCCAGTTGTTCAGGTCGCCTGCGTGGAATATGTCTTTGTCTTCAACATGAACAGCCCAAGATACGCCGGAATCAGTGGAACCGAAAGCATGTACCGTGATGAGGTCGTCGCGGTAGCTTTCTCCCCGTCTCAGATATGCCGTTACGCCTTCCGTTCCGGCACGCCGCCGACGGTAGATGTCGCGGGAGAGGATGACTTCCTTTTCCCCGTGGGGTACGGGCAGGTTCAGGATTTCCGGATTGAAATGGTCCTGATGGAAATGGCTGGCCAGAAAGTAGACGCGTTTATGCGTTGTGGACAGTGTCCGTTCCACGATACTGTTGTCGGCATCCCGCCAGAAATCAAAAATCAGGATGACCGATACTCCTTCGAGCATGAAGCCGCTGTGGTAAATATAAGTTAGAATCATGATTTCCTTATTTTTCGTATCTACAAAAATAAGGAAATCATTTGATAGAGGCC
>OFPS01000870.1_pt1 | contig 25707 bp, 24 predicted proteins | sample 1542111 | NCBI WGS metagenome assembly OFPS01 (sample SAMN04209233, study PRJEB22552) | human gut metagenome | biome: gut; material: feces | host: Homo sapiens | place: USA: Oklahoma | reverse complement strand
GACAGGAAATCATTCAGGATGTGACGCTGTTCACATCCCAAAGCGCCGCCATGTTTTACGACAAGCTTTTCAGCAGCTTGGACTTCACGCTGCCCAGGGCGGCAACCGGTATGTTCAATATACTTTTGCAAGCTAATCCATTTCTCGATACCGCGCCGCGATTTCTTCTGTAATCGGCAGAAGCTGACAATCTTCAAGCGAATACACCTGATCGCATAACTGTTCAATATCCTTATAATGGTGTGAAGTCAGGAAAATGGTCTTGCCTTCCGCTTTCAGCATACGGATGATGGCCTTTACATCCTCATAGGTTTTGTAGTCCAATGCGTTAAAAGGCTCATCCAAAATCAGAATATCCTGCCCCTCCATAATCGCCTGCGCAAGCCCCAATTTCTGCTTCATGCCAAGAGAATAATTGTCTACTTTCGTTTTATTATCAGGGTCAAGCCCCACTTTGCTCATGGCCTGTCGGATTTCTTTTTCTCCAATTTTCCCTTGAATGTCCGCAAGGAATTTCAGATTTTGAAAACCATTGTAAATACCGATAAAGCCAGGGGAATTGATAAATACTCCCAAACTTTCGGGGAAGTCGCAGCCATTTTTACCAAGCTGGTTTCCGCGCACATATACGCTGCCCTGATCTGGCTTCTCAAAGCCGCATATAATCTTGAACAGCACCGACTTTCCGCTGCCGTTAGCGCCAACCAAACCAACAGTTGTTCCCTGTTCTACAGGCAGGGAAATATTCTGAAGAATTGCCCTGCCGCTAAAACTTTTTGATACATTTTTCACTTCAATATATGAACTCATATTCTGTCCTCCTAATTCAATATTTTCTTGTAGCCCCACATAAGGATTCCTGCAATCATCAGCGTTAAAATAGCGGCCTCTATACCAAAGGCGGACACAGCGGAAATTCCAATTCCCGGTTCCACAACAGAAATTCTTGTCAGGCTGGAAAGGCCAAAGGGCGAATAAGCTACCCAATTCCCCGGAAGGATACAGAGCAGATTTCCCGCCACTAACACAAGGAAACCGATTGTAACCTGTCTTGTGGCAATGTAGATGTCGAGCACAATCAGATATTGTGCCAATATATCAAGGCACTTCATTAAAACCGCATAGAGCATAAGCCTGAAAGAAACGATTGTTAATCCAGTGCTGAATAGGGATGCCCCTATAAGGCCAGCCATAAGCCAAAAGAATGCATATATTATGAGAAATTTTGTACTGACTGATAAGATCCCCTTCACTAAATGTCTACGGCTTTTTGCACGCACAGAAATAAAAATAGATTGTCCGTTTACCGTATGTTCCACAAAAGCTGCCAGCAGGTATAGCGGTACACCGCTGGTAATAAGCATTTCCAGAAATGGGAACACCTGAAAATATCCTGTTCCGTGTCCCGCAAACAGCGAATATATCCATTCTGCGTCGGATTCTGCTGCGCCATATCCCAGCCCTTTATAAAGCGTAATTCCAACCACAACGGCCAGAAGGATCAGAATATTGCGTTTCGTCATCAGCTCATAGGAATAGTACGCGGCAATACCGTGACATTTCAGGCGAAGTTGGGGCAAATGCCCCCGCCATGCGAACCGTACAGAAAACATAATTGTCAGCATGAATAGCAGCAGCGTGAATCCTGTAATCCATGGACGAGCCGGCTCTCCAAAATTGTGGTGTAAAATCAGCAAATGATTAAAACTCGTCAGCGGAATATTTTGAATTGCCGGAAGCTTGATCCACACAGCCGAGAGGACATAAAGAACGATTACAATTCGGATCGTCCACTTTCTCCCAGCGAAATGTCCAATCCACATACAGATTCCAAATATCAGCCAACTTCCAATAAGCTGATAGAGGGTAAAACAGACAAACGCCTGCAAGGGACTGGCAAAAAGCTGTTCCAGAGTGGAAAATAACTCGGCTTCCGTTGCACCCGCAGCAAGGTTCCATTCGTTGCCTAAAGGTAATCCTATACCAGACAGAAGAATTGCCCCAGTTTGAACAGCCGTCAGAATGACTGTAATCAAACCGACCCCAATCCATTTTTTCAGAAAATAAGAATGGTAACTTTGAAACCGTAAGATTACTGGCTCTCCGTCGTCATCAATAAAGGAAAAGCAGCTTAACAGTACAATCGGCAGCACAAAATAGGTCAGATAGTAATGGTCTGATACCGCCGACAAGATGTGCCGCTCGTATGCAATACCTCCGTTTAACCTCCCGCTGATGGAAAAAAGTATACATCCGGCAAATAGGGCAAGCGACTTTCCATATCCCCACAAACGGAGATTTTTTCTGATAAGCGCAATCATAACGGACTCCTAAATGGTTACGATAGCATTTTTCTTAGAAAGGAGAAACGCTGTCAGGCCAATCACAATGCTTAAAACGATTGGGCCAAAGAAGAAAGAGAAGATTGACACGACCTCTGGATTGATTGTTGTGGGATCAAAAGCTACGACCAGCCGCAGTCTCTCCAGGCAGAGAATAGCCAGGACAAAATTTTCTAAAATGGAATACATAAACGGTCCGGTAAGGATTACAAAAATGTTCTTGCAGTATAAAGCGAGGACAAATCCGAAGGTCATTACAAAAAGGCTGACTATGCCCCTCCAAAGGGATAGGGCAACTGCATATAACAGCGGGGCCTTTATAAATGCGTTTTCAAATATATGGCTAAACGGATTTTCAACGAAAGGAACCACTGGCGGTTTCACATAGATGGCAAACACCGCCGATAGTATATAGGGAATCACAATAATACAAAGAGTTCCCAGCGCATATGCAATCCATTTGGCAGTCAGGTACTTCTTAATTTTCACTCGCGGCATGACATAGAGCAGGAAGTTATTTTTGCGCTCATAATACAAATTCCAGCATAGCGGCACCACAACAAATAGCGGATAAAGCAGAGAAAACAGTTCTGTTCCAACTTCCCATGCCTCTAAATCGTAGTGCAGTACATAGTTTTGGTAAATTGTGCAGGACAACACACTCATGGCGATTGCCAGAAGAACCGTTGTCAATAGCACCGGCAGAAAAACTTTTTTCCACTCATTTCTCACAAGGCCTATCATATTTCATTCATCCCTTTCTTTGTTTTTCCCAGTATATCGAACTCTTTCGGGCGCTTCAATAGGCCGGAAACAAGAGAGGGTTTTAAGGGAACAAGATAAATTTCGTTCCCTTAAAACCCTCGTTCATACCCTTTTCTCATGGCATGAGTATGCCAAAGACAACATAATTTTCATTCAAAATGGATTCATTGCGGGTCAGGATTTTCCCATGATACCGTTCCGTCATGCGTAGGATGTTATACAGGCCAAATCCGTGGCCGTCCCGACTTGCCTTTGTTGTTACGCCTTTTCCAAACAAGGCCATAAATTCAGTATTTGACAGCGGCGGAGCTGGATTGGAAACTGTCAATTCCAGAAAGTCCCCCTGTTTCTTACTGGATAAAAAAACCGTACTTCCTTTCGGTGAAGCCTCGATTGCATTATCCAATAAAATTCCAATAGCCTCGATCCATTCTGTTTCCGGGGTAACAGTTTTCTTGAAAAGACCATGTAAAGATAATTCTATGTGACGATTTGCCGCTTCTGCCTGCTTTATTTTCCCAAACAGCATCCCGGCAATCATTTTGCTGTCGCATGAGAGCAGTTCCCGGTCATTAAGACTGATTCCAATGCTTCCCGTGAGAGCCGTCACTTCTTTCCGGGCTTCTTCTAAAGTATCAGCAGAGGTAACGACAGCTTCAATCGCCATCATCCGGTTATTAAATTCATGCTGTCTTGCCCTAACCTGTGAGATCAATTCTTCTACAATAGGCACATACTGCTCAATCATGTGGATTCGCTTTTGCTCCTGCGTCCGACGCTGATGTAGGAACAGCAATATACTGTCCAGCAGCAACACCGCAAGGATCAGAATTATAATCACCCACAGATGGGAAAGAATTCTATCCACATCAAAAGAGAGGATAGAAAGCACTGCCATGAGAAGGACAGCGATATTGGCAGATACGATCAGAACTGTGAAATCGCTTCTTTGGACGAGCTGATGGATCAAGCCGAAAAGTGGCGTGAACTCCAGTACGACTATAAGGCACAACGCCGCTATACGGCTGCCCAACAGGAGTAAAATATCCGTAGCTCCGCAGACAGCAAAAAGAACCGCGCACAGGCATTTGACGAACAGGAAAATGGAGAAGGCCGCCATTGTGCCGCAGAAAACCGTTCCGCTGGATTTGGAGCCGAAGAAAATACTGCTCAACAACAATACTGCAAAAATCAAAAACAGCAATCCAACAATATTGTCTGCTGGTAGTATTTCAAAGCCTTCACTGCGGAAAGATGCCGTCATATTTGCTCCGACAGAAAAATCCACTCTCGGTACAACACAAAGAACAAGAAGAATGGGAAAAATGAAAAAATCTTTTGCCTTTATTTCTGATTTTTGCCGGAAAACGGCTTCACAGCAGAGAGCCAGTATTCCCACATCCAATCCTAACTGTATCAGATTCATTAGAAAGTTCATGTTTACCCCCATAATTCGGCCTGATATTTATTTCCGATGGGGATTGTATCTGTAAATCCTTTCAGAAAAATCTTCCGCTCGGATTTGTCAATTTTCTCAATATGGGATTTGTTCACGACATAACTCTTATGGCACTGAACAAATGCTGGATCATCAAGCAACGCCAATAAACCAGACAAAGTGTACCCGGAAATCGTATCTTCTTTGATGCCGGACAGACGGCTACTGGTATGGATCACAAGTTTTTTTCCAAAGGCTTCGATATAGGCAATATCCTGTGTAACATATTCTAAGATAAATTGCTTTTGCTCAATCTGAATGGTTTTTGCTTGTTGGCTCATCTGTTTAGACAATCCCAACGCGTCACGAAATGCCGTTACAAATTCTTCTTCGCCAAATGGCTTTACAAGAAAACTGTAACACTTCACATCTCGATAAGCTGAAAGTTCTTCTCCTGCCAATGCCGTTTCAAAAATGATCGGCATATATTTATATTCCGGCAATTCGCGGAGCTGCTTTGCTAAATTTGTTCCTTTATAGTCCTCTAACTGAATATCGAGGATAAACAAGGAAATATCGTTCGCTTTTGCGTATTGCAGGGCATCGCCTGCTTCGGGAAAAGAAACCACGTCCAATTCAGCGAATATTTTATTGATATATCGGATTATCCTTTTTACTGCATCTGGATTATCCTCTACTAATAATATTTTACTCATTATGATGGTTCTCCACTATTATCTTTGAATTTTACAAATCAATTATAGTATAATCTTTTTCGCCCAAAGGTACAAGCAGCAAGGGTTGAAATTAGATAGTCAGGCAAACGAAATGATACCTTGTTCAAATAATGGCACCTGAAATGTAAAATCCATTTAAGATGATTTTTACAGTCTACTGATTTGTTGTATAGAGAGGATAGGGTGGTAGTCGTACTCTTTGTTTACAGCGGTGCGTTTTTAAAACAAAAAGCGTGATTGCGGATAGCTTTAATTTCCCACTTCATTTTTCACAAAAACCGTGGTATACTGTTTATGAGGTGAGGGCTGTGCAGTTTCGACCATTTGTTTACGATGCAATGAATCGACAAGTGCCGGTGGCTATTGAGCCGATGACGCCGCAGGATGCTGCGTTGACAGACCGAGAACCCTTGTGGCAGACCTCCTGGGCTAGCGAATATCTGGCCGACGAAAATTACGAAAAATACGCAGCCAGAGTTGGAGATGAGCTGATTGCTCTGGCAGCATATGAGGTCCTTCCGACTGCGCTGGTCGTACACATTGTGTATATGGAGGCACAGCCTGAGTCAAATCCTACACTCGACGGAGGAACCCCGAAGTACAGAGGGATAGGGAGGCTGCTGATCGCCTATGGCATCAAGCTGTCCATTGACAGCGGTTTGACCGGCGATGTGGTGCTTGAAGCGAAGACGACGAGCTTGGCGAAGCATTATGAGGAAGACTTTGGGGCCGTTTTACTTCCAACCTTTCAATCTTCCGCGCCAAGGTATTTGATTGCGGACGAGGCTGCCAAACGAATTTTCTTCACCTATCTGGATTGATTTTCTGCGAGGAGGTGCTTTGCATGGATATGAATAAAATCAGACCGGCGTCTGATGCGGCGTGGTATTGCCGCAAAGATGCAGAGGAAGCACGTTTTTATGAGATATTCTTTCAACTGTGCCGCAAATACAGTGTGCGTTGGGCAAGCGCCACACCGAAGGAGAAAAGCTTTATTGAAGAAGTGACCCGCGTCACCTATGAGCGGGACAGGGCGCAGCGGCTTGGTTTGCCGCTGTCGGAGGTGCGCCCCTCGTTCGCGTCCTGAAAGTTGCTTGACCCACACCGTGACCCACACGGGGAAACGTGCGGATGGAAACAATGGAACAAACAGGCTGCAACCTCATCCTTTTTGGACAAAAAACTGCCGAAAAACCTTGTGCAGCAGGGGATGGAAGGCTCTACGGCAGTTGGTAAGGATGAGGTCGGCAGTTCGAATCTGCCCAGCAGCTCCAAAAAGCATCGAAAACTTCGGTTTTCGATGCTTTTTTGTTGCAAAAACGCCGGAAATGGTGTGGGTCAACTGCCTGACCCACACCGTGACCCACACAACGAAATGTGCGGAAAGAGCCAAAGAGCACCGGAGAGGAGGCTTTGCCTTCTCTCCGGTATTTTTGCGCCTTTTTTCTGCTTACATGACCTGCGCCATGAAGCTGCCCATCGTTTGTGCTGCCTCGTCTTGCTTCTGCCTTGTAGCGTGGGTGTAGGTGCGGAGTGTGAATCCAGCGTCATAGTGGCCGAGCATACTGCTGACGGTCTTGACGTCCACGCCGTTTTGCAGGGCTATCGTCGCGAAGGTATGACGGAGATCATGAAATCTGATGTGCGGCAGCCCAGCATCCTTCAGGATCTTCTTGTGCAGATTTACGACGGAGTCTGGGTAGTACATCTCGCCGGTTGCCGGCGAGGGGAACATGTAGGGATTCTCAGGATGCTTGCCATGTTCCGCTATCAGTAGGTCGACAGCCTCCTGTGGAATGCTGATTTTTCTGACCGAAGTCTCCGTTTTGGGGCGGGAGAGCGTCAGCTCACCATTGGGATTCTTTACAGACTGCTTGCTGACAGAGATGGTGTTATTCCTTGCGTCGAGGTCACTCCAGAGAAGCGCCGTGATCTCACCCTTCCGTAAGCCCGTGACCAGCTCCAGATAGAACATGGGGAGGAGTCCTCTTTTGTCGGCGGCATCCAGATAATCCTTAATATGCTCCGGTGGAAGAATCTGCATTTCGATTTTTTGCACCTTCGGCGCGATGCAGTCCTCGGTCGGATTGCGCGGAATCAGGCGATCCTTGACCGCCCACTCGAAAACGCTATGCAGCATGAGAAGCGGACTCCGAACTAAGAATCGTTGGAGAAGGAAAAATGCCTCCTTCTCCGGCGTTTTGTTCTACCACCCGTATTATATTCTTGCAATGCGAAGATCATTTAGCGGCAGGGCTGCTTTGTACGCTAAGGTACTGCAGTGCCTCCTCCCCGATGCTCTTTGCGCATTTTTCCTCTTATTGTGTCCTTTTTGCTTCAGCAGAAAGGACGATCTCCCTGCTGCCGGCAGTGCCCAGCTCTGTCGGCAGCAGGGACCGTTGTGTCGCTGCTGAACCCCAAATCGCTCATTTCCCACTTTCCAATGCGGCAGCGAGGAAACCCTGAAACAGCGGGTGAGGCCGGGTGGGGCGGCTTTTGAATTCGGGGTGATACTGCACACCAACATAGAAGGGCTGGCTGCTCAGCTCCACTGCCTCCACCAATCTCCCGTCAGGGGAGAGCCCACTTATGGTCATTCCCGCCGCCCGCAAAGCATCTCGATAGTCGTTATTGAACTCATAGCGGTGGCGGTGACGCTCCCAAATCTGTGCGCCTCCATAGCATCGCGCCATGGTCGTTCCCTCGGCGATCACACAGGGATAACTGCCCAGACGGAGGGTACCGCCCTTGTCGATGTCCTCGCCTTGACCAGGCATAAAGTCGATGACCTTATGGCGGCACTCCGGGGCAAATTCACCCGAATCGGCGCCTGTAAGACCGAGTACATGGCGGGCAAATTCGATGACGGCAATCTGCATACCGAGGCAAATGCCCAGATAGGGAATGCGATGCTCCCGGGCATATTGAGCCGCCAGAATCATGCCTTCGATGCCGCGGCTTCCGAAGCCGCCCGGGACAAGAATCCCGTCAAGCTGGGAGAGCAGCTCGTCCTGCGTGTCTGCCGTGACCGTCTCCGAGTCGATCCATTGAATGTCCACCTTTGCACCAAGGGCAAACCCGGCGTGCCGCAAGGCCTCCGCAACAGACAGATAGGCATCGTGAAGCTGCACGTATTTTCCCACAAGGCCGATGCTTACCGACTTGCTGCGGCTCTTGATGGCAGCGACCATCGCCTGCCACTGGCTCAAATCCGGCTCAGGTGTGGATAGCCGCAGTTCTCGGCAGACCACCGCAGACAGATTCGCCCGCTCCAAATAGAGAGGAGCCTCATAAAGAATGGGAAGCGTCAGATTTTCAATGACGCAGTCGGGCTTCACATTGCAGAAACCTGCAATCTTGCGGAAAATACTGGGATCGGTGATGGGTTCATCACAGCGCAGGACGATGATGTCCGGCGTGATGCCCAATCCCTGCAGCTCCTTTACGGAGTGCTGGGTTGGCTTGGACTTATGCTCTCCAGATGCCTTCAGATAGGGGACCAGCGTGACATGAATATACAGGGCGTTTCCGGGCCCCACCTCATGCCCCACCTGCCGAATGGCCTCGATAAAGGGCTGGCTCTCAATATCACCGATGGTTCCGCCAACCTCGGTGATTACGACATCAGCCTCCGTCTTGCTGCCCACATTATAGATAAACCGCTTGATCTCATCTGTGATGTGGGGAATGGTTTGCACGGTGGCCCCCAGATACGCGCCCCGGCGCTCCTTGGAGATAACGTTGGAGTAGACCTTTCCGGTGGTCAGATTGGAATATTGGTTCAGATCCTCGTCAATGAACCGCTCATAGTGCCCCAGATCCAGATCTGTCTCAGCGCCATCCTCGGTAACATAGACCTCACCGTGCTGGTAGGGGCTCATGGTACCGGGGTCCACATTGATATAGGGATCCAGTTTTTGCGCCGCTACCTTCAGCCCCCGGGCCTTCAGCAGTCGCCCCAAAGAGGCTGCGGTGATACCCTTCCCCAACCCGGAAACAACGCCGCCTGTCACAAAAATATACTTTGTCATGTGTTGACCTCCCGTGGAAAACTCAAAAAAGAGAAGGCGTCCATCAGGGGACAAAAGTCCTCTGACGAACGCCTTCGTTCAACGATTCATATTCTACTGCGGCTGACGGCAATTTGTCAACCAGAGTTTTCACAATTTTGCACATTGCGATCCGCGGGATCCTTGTGCTATTGATATGTTTTTATCACAGTTTCCGCCACTTCCCGTTTGGATATGCGCCGGTCCATGGACTGCTTTTCAATATAGTGGTGGGCTTCCGGTTCCGTCATGCCAAGGCACTCAATCAGCAGCCACTTGGCCCGGTTGACCAGCCGGATCTCCTCGATCTTTTCTTCTACGGTAGCCTGTTTGGCTTCCATCTGACGCATGCGCTCTCGGGTGGCGCAAAGGATCCGCAGATTTTGTGCCACCATTTGCATGCTGGTGGGCTTGGACAGTGTGAGCACGCCGTAACTGACGACTCTGGCATAGATATCGTCAAACTGATCGTTCCGAACCAACAGCAAAACCCCTGCACCGCTTCCGGTACAGATATCTACGGCCAGACGCATTCCAAAGTCGTCCGGCAAAGGAGCGTTGATCAGCACAATATCAAATGCCGTTTCCGAGATTTTTCGGCGCGCCTCTCCGATGCTGCGTACCACCGTTACCGGCCAGTAATCCGTCACAGGGAGCAGAGGCATGATCTTCTCGGTAAAACTGTCCGTGGCGGTGACAATCAGTACGCTGTATGTCCGTTCCTGAAAGATCATGTTCTCCCCTCCTTTCACCTGATCCAATCAGGGCTCTTTATCGATGACAGTAGGCGGAGATCACGGCTTCCGGGAGATGCTTGCGGATAAATGCGCTTGCTTCGGCCAATGCGGCAGCCTCATACAATGAACCGGGCAGCTTCTTTAGACCATTGAGCACCTCGGCGGGTGCGGTATAGACATTGAAATCCGAGGCGGGACAGAGCTGCAGGTCATGCTCGACCCCGTGCATTCCGGCGTAGATCAGGAGCGCATAGGCAATGTACGGATTTGCCATTGGATCGGCAGAGCGCAGCTCAGCCCGGCGGTATTCGCCCACTGCCGCCGGAATGCGGATCAGCTGGGAACGGTTTTCCGCAGACCACGTCACGTAGAGCGGCGCTTTGTTATGGCCGAGACGGCGGTAGGATTCCTCACAGGGGTTCATAAACAGGGTCATGTCCCGGATATGTGCCAGAATCCCTGCGATGATACCGGGCAGCGGCTGGGCGACCTCATCACATTTGACAGAGACGTTGATGTGCATTCCGTTTCCGTCCCGATCTGCCAGCGGCTTAGGAGAGAAACTGGCACAGAGCCCGTTCTGAGCTGCCGCAGTGCGGACCACCGCGTGAAAGGTGACGGCGTTGTCGGCGGCGGTGAGGGGGGCTGAGTAGCGAAAGTCGATTTCGTTCTGCCCCGGACCGCTCTCATGGTGAGAGCTCTCTGGCTGAATCCCCATCTGTTCCAGCATCAGGCAGATCTCCCGGCGGATCGTCTCTCCCTTGTCATCTGGTACGATGTCCATGTAGCCGGCATGGTCGTAGGGGATTCTGGTGGGCTCACCGCATTCATCAAGGCGAAATAGATAGAACTCCATTTCCGCACCGAACGCAAACTGGAAGCCCCGGGCGCTGGCGTCTGCCACCGCTCGCTTCAGAAGGCTTCGGGTATCCCGTTCAAAAGCCCTGCCGTCCGGGTAGGAAATATCGCAGAACATCTGCATGACCTTGCCCTGCTCCGGCCGCCAGGGAAGCTGGATCAAGGTGGAAGGATCCGGGTGAAGCAGAAGGTCGGAGCGAATCTCGCCGCCAAAGCCATCTACCGCCGAGGCATCAAAGGCGATCCCATACGCAAAAGCGCGCTTGAGCTCACTGGGCATGATGGACACATTGTGCTGCTTTCCATAGACATTGCAGAAGGCCAGACGGATAAACCTGACATTCTCCTCCTGAACGAACTGGATCACTTCTTCTGGCGTGTACTTCATGTTTTCACCTGCTTCCTTTCATTCAGACCATACGTTTGCCGATCAAACTTTTTCATATCTGGGGCGATCGCGGCAAGGAAATTACCATGAAACAACCGCGATCTTTCACAAAACATGAAATATGATACCACACCTTCTGTCAATTTTCTATCCCGAATTATTCTTTTGACGTGAAATTTTTAGGAGCTCCAAGCGATCTGACCGTTGAACCGATGCGACAAAGCGTTCCTGCTTCGCGGATAAAACGGGGAAAAACAGCCATTTGTAAGATCAAAATTGCTAAAAATGATATTTCGACAAAAATGATTTTCAACAAATCGACAATTGACTTTCCGAACTGATGGCTGTATATTTTGCAATGTTAAGAGACATTGGCGTCTCGGAGGCAAAGCCTTCCGCAGCGTCAGCGTCTCTTTTTATTTCTTTGAAAGGAAGACACTACTATGACGACTGTACCAGAAATATTTGGAAGCATGGTCTTTGACAGCCGTGTGATGAAAGCCCGTCTGTCCGGGGAGGTATATCACTCTCTGAAGCACACCATTCAAAAAGGGGCCAAGCTGGACCTGTCGGTAGCCAATGCGGTGGCCGACGCAATGAAGGACTGGGCAGTCGAAAACGGCGCGACCCACTTCACCCACTGGTTCCAGCCCCTGACCGGGATCACGGCGGAAAAGCATGACAGCTTCATCACCCCGGCGCCAGATGGCAGAGTGATTATGGAATTCTCCGGAAAGGAACTGATCCGAGGGGAGCCAGATGCTTCGTCTTTTCCGTCTGGTGGCCTGCGCGCTACCTTTGAGGCACGCGGTTACACCGCCTGGGATCCCACCAGCTATGCCTTCATCAAGGAAAAAACGCTTTGTATCCCTACCGCATTTTGCTCCTATGGCGGGGAGGCGCTGGATAAGAAAACACCCCTTCTGCGCAGCATGGAGGCGCTGAACCGTCAGGCCCTTCGGGTGCTGAAGCTGTTCGGCCATGATGAGGTCAGGCGCGTGGTGCCCGCCGTCGGTGCGGAGCAGGAATATTTCCTGATCGACAGGGCGTTGTACGAGCGGCGCATGGACTTGCTCTACACCGGCAGGACGCTATTCGGCGCCAAGCCCCCCAAGGGTCAGGAACTGGACGACCACTACTTTGGCTCCATCAAGCCGCGCGTGGCCGCGTTCATGGAGGAGCTGAATACCGAGCTGTGGAAGTTGGGAGTCCTTGCCAAAACGGAGCACAATGAGGTGGCGCCTGCCCAGCATGAGCTTGCTCCCATCTATACCACCGTCAACCTGGCGACCGATCAGAATCAGCTGACCATGGAGATCATGCAGCGTGTGGCGGCTAAGCACGGCATGGTGTGCCTGCTCCACGAAAAGCCCTTTGCCGGGGTCAACGGCAGCGGCAAACATAACAACTGGTCCCTTTCCACCGATACCGGCGTCAACCTGCTCTCTCCCGGCGAGACCCCCCACGAAAATGCCCAGTTCCTGCTGTTTCTGGCGGCTGTCATTCAGGCGGTGGACGACTATCAGGGGCTGCTGAGAGCTTCTGTCGCAACGGCCGGAAACGACCACCGATTGGGAGCCAATGAAGCGCCTCCCGCCGTGATCTCGATCTTTCTGGGCGATGAGCTGACCGCTGTGCTGAATGCCATTGAGACCGATTCCGCCTACGTCGATGTAGAAAGAAAGAAGATGAAGCTGGGGGTCGATGTGCTGCCCCGTTTTGTCCGGGACACCACGGACCGCAATCGTACCTCTCCCTTTGCCTTCACTGGCAACAAATTCGAATTCCGAATGGTGGGTTCTTCCGATTCCATTGCCTGCGCCAATATCATGCTCAATGCTGCGGTGGCACAGTCCCTGAAATGCTATGCGGACGAACTGGAACAGGCAGAGGACTTCAATACCGCTCTGCATGAGCGAATCAAGCGTACCATCAAGGAGCATAAGAGAATTATCTTTAACGGAAATGGTTACGATGATGCATGGATTCGGGAGGCCACAGAGGAGCGGGGGCTGCTCAATCTGCGTACCACGCCGGACGCGATCCCGGAGCTCTTGAAAGCGAAGAACGTCGAGATGCTGACGGCCCACGGGGTGTACACCGAAGCGGAGCTGCGCTCCCGGTACGAGATCATGCTGGAAAACTACTGCAAAACCGTGTGCATCGAGGCTCAGACCATGAGCGACATGGCGCGAAAGCAGATCCTTCCGGTCGTTGCTCGCTATGCCGCAGACGTGGCCCGGGCTGCCGCCGACAAAAAATCCTTAGATGGCGAAATCAACTGCGGCTATGAAACAAAGCTCGTCAAAAAGCTGACAGCGGTGACCGAGAGCATTGACTCGCGGGTCGACGCACTGGACAGCGCGATTGCCAGATTCAAAACCATTTGCGATGTGACCGAGGGTGCAAACTTTATTCGGGACGAGATGCTCTCCCGAATGACAGTGCTGCGCTCTGCCGCAGACGAAGCAGAGACGCTGACCGCGGAAAGCGCGTGGCCGTTCCCCACTTACGGAGAGCTGCTGTTCAGCGTCAGGTGAACAAGATGAAAAAAGGCGGCGCCGCGAAAGCGGCGCTTGCCTTGCGAATGATGAAATGATATGATGCAGGAGGTCAATTTATGAAAACTTGTGCCATTGTTGGCATCAACTGGGGCGATGAGGGGAAAGGCCGCATGGTCGATCTGCTCACGCGGGACTATGATATTGTGGTGCGCTATCAGGGCGGCGGGAACGCGGGGCACACCGTCATCAACGAATATGGGAAATTTGCGCTGCATCTGCTTCCATCGGGGATCTTCCGGCCGAATGTGGTCAATATTTTAGGAAATGGCGTTGCGCTGGATATGAAGAGTCTTTGCGGCGAGATGGAAAGCGTTGCTGCAAAGGGCGTGAGCGTGACGCCGGATAACCTGAAGATCAGCGACCGGGCCTCACTGGTGCTGCCGTGGCACATTCTGCTGGATGAACTGGAGGAAGAGCGCCTGAAGGATAAAAAATACGGCTCTACCAAGCAGGGAATCGCCCCCTTCTACTCTGACAAATATCAGAAAAAGACGATTCAGGCCGGCGAGCTCTTCTATCCGGAATACCTGGTCCGCCACCTGGAGGATCTGCTGGAATGGAAGAACCTGACCCTGACCAGGGTCTACGGCGCAAAGCCCTATACCATGGCGCAGCTGTGTGATTATCTGCATACCTATGGGCAGAAGCTAAAGCCCTTCATCTGCGATACCGGCAGCTGGCTGCGCAAGGCGCAGCAGGACGGGAAGAGCATTCTCTTTGAGGCACAGCTGGGGGCTCTGCGGGATCTGGATTACGGCATCTACCCTTACACCACCTCGTCCAACGCGGTGGCGGCTTACGCGCCGGTCGGGTCCGGCCTTCCCTCTGCCAAACTGGATGAAGTGGTTGGCGTGGTGAAAGCCTACTCTACCTGCGTGGGCGAGGGGCCGTTCGTCTGTGAGTGGTTCGGCCCTGAGGCCGACCGGCTGCGGGAGGCCGGCTTTGAGTACGGCGCAAAAACGGGGCGGCCCCGCCGCGTCGGCCCGCTGGATATCGTCGCCACCCGCTACGGCGTACAGACCCAAGGCGCCACGACCATCGCACTGACCAAGCTGGACGTTCTCAGCTATATGGACAAGATCCCTGTCTGCACCAAATATGTAGTCAACGGGGCGGAAACGGATGCGTTTCCCTTCCCCGCGGCGCTGGAAACGGCGAAGCCCGTTACGGAATATCTGGACGGCTGGGGCTGCGACATCTCCGGCGCTCGCACGTGGGAAGAACTTCCCAAGCAGGCGCAGGCTTATGTGGAGTATATCGAAAAGGCCATCGGCTGCCACATCGGATACGTATCCGTCGGAGCGGAGCGAGATGCGTACATCAAGCGGTGAGTGGGCGCATGGCACAGGATCGACAAAGAAAAAATACGACAGCGTTTGCCGCTGAGAAAACCAGATGGAGAAAAGTGTCCATGATGTACGAAAAATATGAATCGCCCCTCTCGTCCCGTTATGCTTCCGAAGAGATGCTGCATCTGTTCTCCCAGGAAAAGCGTATTCGGGTCTGGCGAAAGCTCTGGACTGCGCTGGCCCGGGCGGAGCATGACCTTGGCCTGCCCATTACGGCAGAGCAGGTGGCGGAGCTGGAAGCGCACATCGATGATATTGATTTTGAATGTGCCGCGCAGCGGGAAAAGGAAGTGCGGCATGACGTGATGGCACATGTCTATGCCTACGGAAAAGCGGCGCCCGGCGCTGCGGGTGTGATCCACTTGGGGGCCACGAGCTGCTATGTGACCGACAACGGGGATCTGATCCTTTATCGGGACGGTTTGCGTTATCTCCGCGGAGAACTGCTGGGTGTGCTGAAAAATCTTGCCGCCTTCGCAGAAAAATACAAGTCGCTGCCCACCCTCGGATATACCCACTATCAGCCTGCTCAACTTGTCACTGTGGGGAAACGGGCAACCCTCTGGATGCAGGATTTTCTCTCCGATCTGGAGGAACTGGACCATGTGTTGGCGCATATGAAATTTCTTGGCTGCCGCGGGACCACCGGAACCGAGGCGAGCTTTCTGGACCTCTTTGACGGTGATACCGACAAGATCGACCAGATGAACCGCCAGATCAGTGCAGAATTTGGATTTGCGCACTGCTTTGACGTCTGTGGGCAGACGTATCCCCGGAAGGTAGACAGCCGTATCTTAAACTGTCTGTCTTCTATGGCCCAGAGTGCCTATCGCATGGCAAATGACATTCGCCTGCTGCAGCACGATCGGCAGCTGGAGGAGCCTTTTGAAAAAGAGCAGATCGGTTCCTCCGCCATGGCATATAAACGAAATCCCATGCGGAGCGAACGAATCTGCTCTTTGGCGCGATATCTTATTTTGGACGCTGCAAATGCCCCCATGACGGCATCTGTTCAATGGCTGGAGCGCACACTCGATGACTCCGCCAACCGCCGCATCTCCATGCCGGAAGGGTTCCTCTGCGCCGACGCGATTCTGCGCCTTTGCAAAAATGTGACCCGCGGGCTTGTAGTAAACGAGAAGATCATCGACAAGGCCGTTCGGGAATACCTGCCTTTTATCGCTACGGAAAACCTGATGATGGAAGCCGTCAAGCGCGGCGGAGACCGGCAGGAGCTGCATGAGGTGATCCGCCGCTGCTCGCATGCGGCTTCTGCAAAAATGAAGGAAGGGGAGCCCTGTGACCTTCTGCATCAGCTGGCGGCAGAGCCGGCCTTTTCCATGAATGAGGAGGATCTTACCGCCCTGCTGAAGCCGGAGGATTATATTGGCCGCTGTCCGGAACAGGTGGATACGTTCCTGCGCAAGGTAAGGCCTGTACTCGAAGGGATACCCGAGGAATCTGCCGACATTGCCTTGTAGGGGAACCTTCTCTTAAAATGTTCCGCCATGCGGGATTATACACAACGCAGGGAGCATCGATCTCTCGGCAGCAGGAATGCTGCGGGGAGTACCGGTAGGGAGGCGTTGTGCGGCTTTGCCAGGTGCAGTTTTGCTGGGTGGGGAACGTTTTACTTCGCCAACGCCTTGCCCAAGGCGCGGCAGGCTTCCAGCGCCGCGTCGTCGGGCGTCTCCGTGCAGATCACGCTCTCGCACACAAGATTAATTCCCACGTCATCACAGTCCTTCTCCCAGCTGCGCATCCACTCGCCGTCGCCCCAGCCGTAGGAGCCGAACAGCGCCGCGCGTTTGCCGCCGAGGCTGCGCTTGCACGCGTCGAACATCGGCTGGAACTCCATTTCCTCCAGCACCTCGCTGCCCATGGCGGGGCAGCCGAAGGCGATGGCATCGTAGGCGTTCAGATCGCCGGGGGCGACCTCGGCGGGCGTGAGCAGCACAGCCTCTGCGCCTGCGGCGGTCATGCCCTCGGCAACGGCACGCGCCATTGCCTCCGTATTGCCTGTGCCGCTCCAATAAACAACAGCAGTTTTCATTTTTGTAAATTCCTTTCTTTTTGTGTTTTATCAAATCAAACCGCGACGGCAAGCTGCTCGAGCTTCGAGCCGTTTTGCCAGAGTGCGCAGTAGATCTCCGTGCATTTTTTGTATTTTGCGAACAGTGAGCGCGCCTTTTCCTCGTCGCCGTAGACCTTCCAAAGCCCCGCGCATTTGAAATTGTTTGCGCGGTGATCGATGAAGCCCTTCACGTCCTCCGGCGGGTAGCTGAGAAACAGCCCTACCTCGTGCGGAAACTCACCGCTCTCGCGGAAGCGGCGGGCAAGGCGCGCTACGCAGTGCGCGCAGCTTTCGTTGCCGTAACCTGCCTGATGCAGCAGCTCGGACGCCTGCGCGTCGCGCAGATCCCGCCGCAGCTCGGCGGGGCGGTAGAGGTAAAGAAGCGCCTGCCCTGCCAGAAAGCGGATCGGCAGCAGGCAGAGCCCCTTTGACGACAGCCGCCGGTTCAGCTGCCGGATATCGGACAGCAGGGCCTCACGGTCCTCGCAGGGACAGGGAAACAGGCTTCCCGTCTTGATGCCCGCGAGCGTCGGCGCGCCCTGACGGATCAAAATTTCTTCAGACATTCGCTTTCGCCTCCTTGTTTCCTTGTTACGGTAGTTAGACTCGTCTAACTTCTGGGCCTTTCAAAAGCCGCCCAAAAGCGGCTTTTTGGGGTTAACTGCCTGCTTTCGCGGTTGCGTGGTAAGGAATGTTAGCCGTACGGCGAAAAGCAGGCCGCGCCCGAACGATTTACCTGCGCGCAAGGGCAGAACTCCAACGCAAAAAGAGTACCGCGTTCGAACATAACGGTTAGACAACTCTAACTGCCTTGCATTTAAATTACCACATGTTTGCAGGAAATGCAAGCATGTTTTTTCGCCTTGTCCTGATTTTGCCCTTTGGATTTGTTGCGCTTAGCAGGGCGGGCAGCCCCTCGAAAGGAAGGCTTGTTTTTGAACACAGAAAACGATATACTGAAAGCGGGAGGGATCAAATATGAAACGTATTTCAATAAAAAAGATGGCGGTGCTGTTGTTCTGCACGGCATTGTTGACCGGCTGCGGCTCCAAAAGCGAGGTGTCCCTGCCGGACGATTTCCCAATGGATCTTGAATTCTCCAGCGGCGTGGGCGGCTGGGGAACGTCCTTGACGCTGGAGCGGGACGGAACGTTTTCAGGACAGTTTCACGATTCCGACATGGGAGCCATTGGTGAGGACTATCCAAACGGAACGGTCTATCTCTGCCATTTTTCCGGACGGTTTTCGGACATTGAAAAAGTGGACGAATACAGCTATTCCATGACGCTATCAGAGTTGAACTGCGATGACGAGGGCGGGAAAGAATGGATCGAGGACGGTATTTGCTATGTGCCCGCTGCGCCGTACGGCATGGAGGACGGAGAGACGTTCGTTTTGTATCTGCCCGATACACCCACGGACGGGCTGGACGAGGATTTCCTGAGCTGGTGGCCGGGGTGCTATGCGCCGGAAGGCACGCCGGAAACACTGGAAACGTATGGGCTGTTGAATGCCAAAATGGGATATGGGTTCTTCTCTGATCCGATGTAGACTGTTTCCGCCGATGTGTCTACTGTATAAGAGCGCGAAAGGCCGTGCAAACTTGTAGCGCAAGACGATCATTTACAGGAAAGGCAAAACGATTGATGAATATGAAAAAACAGCTGCTTCCCGCTTTTTTGGTTCTTGGTATTCTCTTTGCAGGACTTTCCGGCTGCGGCGAGCAAACAAAACCAGACACAGACAATGCACAGCCTCCGCTGGAAACGGTCACGTACGCGAACCTGACGGACGGGGATTCGCGCGCGCTGCTCACCGCTGCGCTTGCGAACGCCGGCGTGGACGAAAGCCGGGTCAGCGCTTTTTTTGAAAAGGTCGATCTTTTCAACCGGAGCGTCAAGAGCGAATGGCTGACGGACGGCTTTGAGAGTGCCGCGCCGACCGCCACCAAGTACGACCCCTATGAGATGCAGGATCTGTGGGCAGAGAAAAACGGCAGTTTCCCCGGCTACAACTGCCGTATTACGGCGTTCTCGCTGTTTGGCGAATTTCTCACCGCCGGAGCGGATCAGCCCGATACGCAGGGCGAGGACGCCCTTTTTCTGGATCTTGAAACGTTGAGCGCCGACCCGAACGCCCTCTGCGGCGGCAGCAGCGCTGCGTTCTGCGCGTTGTTCGCCCCGGTGGCGGCTGCGGACAGCACAGAGGTTACCGCGCAGGTCGAGGCGCTTCAAGCGGGCTGGGCGGCGCGCGGCATCGCCTTCTCAGACAGCACTGCACGGCTGATCTCCGTCGTCCTGCACGATAAGTTCTCCGATACCGACAACACGCTCTTCATCGGGCATGTGGGCGTGCTGCTGCCGGCAGAGGACGGAAGCCTCTACTTTGTCGAAAAGGTGGCCTTTCAGGAGCCGTACCGTCTGGTGAAGCTCCGGAACCGCACAGAACTGAGCGACTATCTGATGGAAAAATACGATACCGCGTGGGATCAGGATACGGCGCGTCCGTTCATCATGGAAAACGATAGGCTCATGGAGGGATACCGTGCCAACCCGCTGGACAGCCTGCCCTGAAAGAGAGACGCTGGGGAAGCTTAAAAGGGAGAAAGCCGGCATTCCGCTGCAAGCGGAATGCCGGCTTTTGTCTGTTCAATGATCCAAAAAGTACATATTCACCTCTGCGCGGGCGATGAGTGCACCTGAGTCGTCGGTGATATCGACCTCGAAAAAGCCAATGTGGCCGCCGACCTTCACCTCGCGGCCAACCGCGGTGAGCGATTTGGAATGCGTTGTCGGGCGGAGGTAGCTGATCGTAGCGCTGAGTGTCACGTTGCGCTGGGCATATTTGATGCGCGCGAACGCGCCCGCGGCGGTGTCCGCCATTGCGTAGAGAAAGCCGCCGTGTACGCCGCCCCAGACATTGCGGCTTGCGTCGGTAACCGCCGCTTCGAGCACGCTTTTCTCTTCGTCGACCGAAACGATGCGAATGCCGTTGTGACGGATAAAACCGTTGGATTCCCGATCAAGCATTTCCTGATAGTTTTCGACCATGGCGCTTTTGCCTCCTTTTGGCGCGGAATGTTATACTGAACCAAGCATAGCAGAATCGCGCCGGAGGCGCAACAGAAAAATGCGCCGCGCCGCGAAACGGCAAGATTTGAGGTCGCTTTCCGCTTCGGAACGATTTACAAGCGGCGAAAATTCTGCTACATTAAAAGCGATTCGAACTAAGGGAGAATTTTTATGAACGACTATCAGGCTAAATTTGTTACGCCGGAGCAGGCCGTCAAGGCGGTGCAGTCCGGCGACTGGGTGGATTACGGTTTCGGCGCGGGCTTTCCCGAACTGCTCGACCGCGCGCTCGCTGCGCGTAAGGGAGAAGTCAAGGACGTCAAGGTGCGCGGCGGCCTTGTGATCCGTCCGCGCATTGAGATCGTCGAAAGCGACCCCGAGCAGGAGAGCTTCACCTACTATAGCTGGCACATCGGCGACTATGAGCGGAAGCTCCAAGCGCGCGGGCTCGTGAAATTCATGCCGGTCATGCTGCGCTCGCTGCCGTATCTCTACCGCGACAAGCACATCCGCTGCGATGTGGCATTCGTCCCCGTTTCAAGGCCCGACGAGAACGGCTACTGCGGCCTCGGCATCTCGCCGTATGCGTGGCGCACGATCTTCGAGAGCGCGAGGACGGTCATTTTTGAAATCAACGAGCACTATCCGAGGCTGCACGGCTTCGAAAACTCGATCCGCGTCCACCTCTCCGAGGCGGACTATGTTGTCGAGGGTGAGCATGAGCCGCTGCCGCTTCGCTCCTACCGCGAGCCGAGCGAAACGGACATCGCCATCGCCAAGCTGGTGGTCGAGCAAATTCCGGACGGCGCGGTGCTGTCGCTCGGCGTGGGCGGCGTACCCTATACGGTCGCCAAGATGCTCGCGGAGTCCGATAAGCGCGACCTCGGCTGCCACACCGGCACCATTTCCGATGCCTTCCTTGAGCTTTACAAGGCGGGCAAGCTGACGAACGCCCGCAAGGAGCTCGATACCGGCCTTTCCGCGTGGAACCTTGCCATGGGCTCGCAGGAGCTTTACGACTGGCTCGATGCCGAGCCGGACCTCTTCCACCCCGGCGACCTCGATTACATTCACTCGGTCGAACGTATCTCGAAGCTCAGCAACGTCATCAGCATCAACGGCGGTGTGCAGCTCGACCTGATGGGGCAGGAGAACGCCGAGAGCGCGCTTACGCGCCAGCTCTCGGGCATCGGCGGGCAGATGGACTTTCTCGAGGGCGCCTACCGCTCGAAGGACGGCAAGGGCTTCATCTGCATCAACTCTTCGCGCCTTACGAAGGACGGCGAGCGCAAGAGCAACATTCTTGCCACGATCCCCGGCGGCAGCACGATCTCCGCCCCGCGCACGATGATCCAGTATGTTGCGACTGAGTACGGCATTGCAGAGCTTTCCGGCAAGAGTCTGCGCGAGCGAGCTGAGGCCATGGCGGCCATCGCGCACCCGGATTTCCGCGAGGAACTGATGAAATACGCGCGGGAAAACTTCAAGTAATGAAACCAAGGATAAAGGACGATGTAGGGTAACATGGCACAGACGGTTTTGCAGCAGGTTTTGATTCTCTCGGCAATGATGATGCTCGGCTTTTTGCTGGGAAAGCTGGGCAAAGTGGATCGCAAGGGGGCAGACCTCCTTTCCATGCTGCTGCTGGACGTGTTTTTTCCCTGCAACGTGCTCGCCGCGGCGAGCGGCGACTTCGGCGATATGCCATTTTCACAGGTGCTCAAGATCATCGCGGCGTATTTGTCGATGTTTATCCTGTTTACCTATCTGGCAAAGCCCATCGCCAAGCTCATGGGGCTGAATGAGGACGAGACACTTGTTTTCACCCGCAGCGTTGCCTACCCGAATAACGGATTTGTCGGTATTCCGCTCTGCTCGGCAGTGTTTGACACGGAGGGAACGGTGCTCGGCTCGCTTTCCGTGCCCTGCGCCACGATCTACATGTTCCTTTTCGTCATGCAGAGCTTCCGGCGGGAGCCTGAACACGCCGCCTGCTGCGAAAAAGAGCGGCAAAAGAAAAATGACTGCGGAGGGAAACCATGGAGATCAACGACTATCAAAAGCGCGCGATGGTGACGCTCAACCCGGAGCTTGCGTGGAAGGACGTTCTGCTCAACAGCGTGATGGGACTGTGCGGCGAATCCGGCGAGGCCATCGACATCGTGAAAAAATGGCTTTCGCAGGGGCACGCGCTTGACCGCGCGCACCTTGCCGAGGAACTGGGCGATATCGCGTGGTACCTTGCAGAGGCGGCCACAGCGCTGGAGATCCCGTTGGAGGAGATCCTGCAAAGCAACCTCGATAAGCTGCAAAAACGCTATCCGGACGGCTTCGATGCGCAAAAGTCCATCGACCGCGCGGAAAACGGGCAATAAAAAAGGACGCATAAAGCGTCCTTTTTTGCTATTTACGATTCCCGGCGGGGTGCCTGCGATAGGCCTTGAGCGCGCGAAGCGAGAACACGAGGCACAAAAACTCGGAGAAGATCGGCGTGAACCACACCGCGTCGCCGCCAAAGCTCACGGCGAGTGCGAAGAGCACGGCGCTTTGCAGCACGAGCCCGCGGCCGACGGAAATGCAGATGGCGGGCACGGGGCGCTCATTGGCTGTCATAAAGCCGCCGATGACGATGTTGAAGCCCAGCAGCAGATACGAGATGCTGTACTTCCGGAAAGCCTGAATGGAGTATGCGATCAGCTCCTCCGTTGCATGCGAGAGGTAGGCGCGCACGATCTGCGGCGCGAAGAGGAAAATGAGCACGAACAGCACCGGCGCAAGCACGCACACGGTCGTGAGCGCGTAGCGCAGGAGCTTGCGGCAGGAAGTATAGTCCTCCTTGCCGTACTGGTAGCTCACGAGCGGCTGCGTGCCCTGCGACACGCCGACCATCAGATTGATGATGATGGTCGTGGCATAGGCAATGACCGTATAGGTCACAACACCGTCCGTGCCGATGCACTTGAGCACCGTGCGGTTGAAGAGGAAGATCATCAGTCCCGTGCAGAGCTCCGTCACGCCATCGGACAGGCCGATGGGCAGAATGCGCGCGTAGAGGCGCGGATCGCAGCGGAACTTCCGCAGACGGAACGTGCACTTTTTGCTGAAGAAGTGGACAAAGTAAGAGATACAGGTGACGAGCTGGGAAATACCCGTGGCAACCGCCGCACCGAACACGCCCATATCAAGGTGGAAGATGGCGATATAGTCAAGCACACAGTTCGTCAGGCACCCTCCAATCACCGTAAAGAGCGCATAGCGCGGGTAGCCGTCCGTTTTGACGAGCACCTCGAGATTGTAGGATACGAGGTAGCACACGCTGAACGGCGCGATGCCGAGGAGGTAGTGCTTGACATAGTCGAGCGTGATCTCATCTGCGCCGAGGAGCCTTGCAAACGGATCCAGGAAGAGCAGTACCAGCGCGGTGATGACCGCACCGATGATGAGCAGGGTGGCGAAGTTCTGCGAAAAGAGCGTGTCGGCCTCATGCCGTTTATCCTGCGCAATAAAAATGGCGATGAGGGTTGATGAGCCGACGGCGAAAAGCACCGCGATGGAAAAAAGCGCGTTGGTAAAGGGAATGGCGAGGTTGACGGCGCTCATGGCGTATTCGTTTACGCCGATCGAGACCATGAGGCCATCGACCATGGAGTAGAGCGAGAATACGACCTGAGAAGCCATCGTGGCGGAGACAAAACGGATGAAGTCATGTTTCAGACTTTTCCCCGAGAGTAACAAAATAACACATCCTTATAACATTAAAATTTGTTGGCGCAGGCCGGTCAAAAACCGGTATTTACTTTTCGTGCAGAACGGGGCCGCAAGATGCTCAGAAACTTCCTGACGGCGAGGGTACATGGCATTTATTATAGTATAGGGCAGTGCTTTTTACAAGGGCAAAAGGCGGCGCACTTTACCGCGGTGAATCGGAAAAGCAGAGGAACGGGCACAATGTCCCGTTCCTCTGCCGTTTTGATGTGTTTTGAAATTGGAGCCTCAGCCCTCGCTGTTTGCGATCGCCTGATCGATGAGCTTTTGCAGCGCTTCCGCCTGCTTCTCCTCCGTGACGGCGCCCACGATGGGGTCACCCACGATGTTGCCGTTGCGATCGACCACATAGGTGGTGGGGAAAGCGAAGATGTTCTCCACGAACTTTCCGGCCTCACCGCCGGAGCCGAAGTACACGTTCTGATAGGTGGCGCCCTTCTTGGCCAGCACGTCCTTCGCCTCGGCGATGGCCGTTTCGTCGCCGTCGAGCGTGAAGGCGTTGACACCGATGAGAGAGCCGCCCTTTTCCGCGAGCTGCTGGTTCAGCGCTTCCAGATCGGACAGCTCACCCACGCAGGGGCTGCAAGTGGTGAACCAGAAATTCACGACGGTGACGGTGTTGGCGGCAAACAGCTCGTCGCTCTTGACCGTGTTGCCATCCAGGTCTTTCCCCTCAAAGGCGGGGAACTTCTGCATACTGCCGTCGTCGGGAGGGGTGCTCGTGTCGCTGCCCGCGGGCATGCTCATATCGCCGTCCATGGATTTCTGCATGATCTCGGGATACTTCTCTTCCAACTCGGTCAGCTTGTTTTCAATATTGCTGATCTCCGTGGCCGACTCCTTCAGCCACTCATACTCCTCGTCACTGAACTCTTCCTTGGCGTCCTCGATGGTCTTGAGCAGGAAGTCGCCGTAGTTTTTGCCGTCCTCCTGCATGGTCATGCCCTTATCGGCCGCCCTGAACACCTTCTCCCAGAGTTCGGCATTTTCCGACAGGAGCGCGTTTTCCCGCTCCAGCAGCTCCTTGTGCAGGGCGAGCGCCTCCTCGGCGGTTTTCGGCTCGCTGGTCATGGCGGAGCTGTCTCCGCTCATATCCGCCTGCTTGTCGTTGTCCTTTGCGCCGCAGGCCGCCAGGGCCAGCACCATCAGCACGGCAAAAGCCAGTGCAAAAATTCTCTTCATGTTCATTTCGATTCCTCCATCGTTGTTTTCTTTGATGTTTCTTTCCCGCTGCCGAAGCCGTAGCGGAAGCACACGGCGTTCGTCGGACAGGCACGGATACACATCCCGCAGCGGATGCACTCGGTATGGTTGGGCGTTTTCGTCACATCCACGTCCATCTTGCAGGCTCTGGCGCATTTCCCGCAGGAGATGCACTTATTCTTATCCACCTTCATCTGGAAGAGGGACACCCGGTTGAACAGGGCGTAGAACGCACCCAGCGGGCAGAGCCACTTGCAAAACGGCCGGTAGAACAGTACGCTCAGCACGATCACCGACAGCAGGATGCTGAACTTCCATGTAAACAGCTTGCCCAGCGCCGCCCGGATGCCGGAATTGGCAAGGGACA
>OFPS01000834.1_pt1 | contig 26817 bp, 25 predicted proteins | sample 1542111 | NCBI WGS metagenome assembly OFPS01 (sample SAMN04209233, study PRJEB22552) | human gut metagenome | biome: gut; material: feces | host: Homo sapiens | place: USA: Oklahoma | reverse complement strand
GAAAATAGAGCGGTGCCAACACTTTTCAAAGCGACTTGTTTTAAGTCGCTTTTTTGTTATATTAAAATTTTATATCAAAAGAGGTCCCCACTGAATTTCTGGGGACCTCTTTCATATTTTATAAAATGATTCAGTTGATGAGGAAACCAGTCCTCCTCGGGATGCACCAGAACCGGATTGTCCTTGGCAGTCCGAAAATCCAGCACCGCAGGTAAAACCCGATAACTGACCTTGATCAGCTTCATTGCCTTAAGGGCAGCTTTTTCAGTTTCAGCGGCAATGATGGCGACAGCATCGCCGGAAAAGCGCAGATGGCGGTCCAGAATCAAACGGTCATAAGGGGAAGGCTCGGGAAAGGTCTGACCGGCGATGGCAAATCGGGTTTGAGGCACATCTTCCCAGGTGTAGATGTCTACAACACCCGGAACTTTTTTTGCAATGTCTGTCTGAATGGATTCTACCATGGCATTGGCATGGGGAGAACGTAAGATTTTAACTACCAGAGCATTTTTAGGGGTTACATCGTCGGTATAGACCGGTTTGCCCAGTAAAAGCTGCATCGAATCCTTTTTGCGGACCGATTGGTTGACGACTTTATATTCTTGATGTTCCATAATTGCCTCCTTATGCCTTTCGGGAGTTTAGGTAGCTGCGGATTCCGCGCAGCTGTCCGTCATAACCGGAACAGCGGCACAGATTTCCTGCGAGGAAGGCGCGAATCTCGTCATCGGTCGGGTCCGGGTTTTCCCGCAGCAAAGCGATGGTGTTCATGACAAATCCGGGATTGCAGAAGCCGCACTGGTCGGCACCCTGGTCTGCAATGAATCCGACAAAATCGGAAGCTTCCTCCTGTAAACCTTCCAGAGTTTGGATTTCATGTCCGTCTGCGCGGACCGCAAGTGTGGAGCAGGAAAGGATAGGCTTGCCATCCATCAGGACCGTACAAAGTCCGCAGTTGGAGGTGTCACAGCCTCGCTTCACACTCAAGCAAGCGTTTTCGCGCAAAAAGTCCAGAAGGACCGTGTCTGCCTCCACCAAAGCTGTAATGGCTCTGCCATTGAGTTTGAGCTTGATTTCCATATTACATTCCTCCCAGTTCGGTCATACAGCGCTCGGTTAATACCCGAATCAAATGCTCATGTACGGTAAAGTAACACACAACAATTTGATAGACAGCAGCCCCCCTATTCCGAGTGTCAGATACAGCTATTTTTGATAACTGTATCTGACAATTTTATTTTGAGGATTGACTATGATTAAATATGTGTTATAATGTACTTGTACATTAAGTACATTATAAAAGTAAAGGCGGTGAGTTATGGAAATCATCATCAGTAATAACGCCAGCAAGCCGATATACGAGCAAATCACATCACAGATTAAAGCTATGATAATGAGTGGGGAGCTACAATCTGGAGACGCAATCCCCTCAATGCGGGCATTGGCAAAATCAATCCATGTAAGCGTCATTACTGTTCAGAAAGCCTATGAAGATTTGCAAAGGGACGGTTTCATAGAAACCACAGTAGGCAGAGGGAGTTTTGTGTCAGCACAAAACAAGGAATTTTATCAAAAAGAACAACAACGTATTGCAGAGGAACATTTACAAGCCGCTGCCGAGATTGGGCGGACAAGTAATATCTCTCTTGAAAAATTGACAGAGTTGTTGGCTTTATTCTATCAGGAGGACGAATGAGCATGGAAAATATTTTGGAATTACAGCAAGTTTCCAAGACATTTCCCAAGTCGAATTTCACATTGGAAAATGTGACCTTTTCCCTACCGTATGGGGCTATTTTGGGATTTGTTGGAGAAAATGGAGCAGGAAAAACTACGACGATTGGTTGTATTCTGAATACAATCACGAAAGACAGCGGAACAGTAAAGCTATTTGGACAGGAAATGCTGGACGCAGATACGAGCTTGCGTGAAAAAATTGGTGTTGTCTATGACGGCGACAATTTTCCCCCTTACTGGACAGCAAAGCAATTATCCAAAGTCATGGAGGGGCTTTATACACAGTGGGACAATTCCCTGTTCCAGAAGTATTTAGAGGACTTCCACCTATCGGCGAAGCAAAAAATCAAACATTATTCCAGAGGAATGACAATGAAACTGGCGATTGCCGCTGCACTGGCGCACCACCCGGAATTATTGATTTTGGATGAAGCGACCAGCGGCTTAGACCCAATTATGCGTGATGAAATGTTGGACGTTTTTCTGGAATTTGTACAGGAAGAAAATCACTCCATTCTGTTATCTTCTCATATCACAAGCGATTTAGAAAAAGTTGCGGATTATATCACTTTTATCCATAATGGCAAACTCATTATGACCGTATCGAAAAATGATTTGGTATATAACTATGCTGTTATGCGCTGTAAGGAAAGTCAATTCCTTACATTAGACCCGAAAGATATTCTTGCTTATCGGAAACGTGATTTTCAAATTGATGTGCTGGTTTCTAACGGGAAAGAAGCACAGAAAAAGTATAAGGGTGTTGTGGTAGACCATGTTTCTGTTGATGAAATCATGTTACTATTGGTAAAGGGGGAACGGGTATGAAAGGACTCTTGAAGAATAATTTTTATGCGACACTTTCAAATGCGAAAGTCTTTGCCGCTATCATGCTCCTACTGGGTATTTTTGTTGTCGCTATGGACAATAAAATCCCGTCGCTAATAATTGGTTATATGTTGTTGGCTATGATTGGTTTTTCTCTCAATTCGATTGCGAGCCTGCGAAAGGAAAGTGCTACCAAATGGAGCAAATACAAACTTACCACACCTGTAAAGAGGTCTGCCATTGTACAGAGTTATTTTTTGAGCTTGTTATTGTGGTTGATTGTCGGAATGGTTTTTGCGGGAATTGGAGTAGCTTTATCAATCATGCTACATGGTTTCCCTTTTGACAAGGATACAGATGTTTTCATGCTGTTTGTGATAGGCGTTGGAATAAGCCTGTTTATGGGAGCCATATTTTTCCCGCTGTTCTATGTAGGCGGAGAAGAACGAAATGAGGTATTTTTAGTAATTAGCTTGCTCTGTGGGATTGGATTTGTTATGGGGCTTACGACCCTTATAAACACTTTGTTTCCAGCACCTATGACTACAATGCAGATAATTTTAGGCGGCGTAATTATTTTTGCGTGTGCACTGCTTGTATTTGTTATTTCTTGTCCTGTAACCGCCTATGTCTATCACAAAAGAGAATATTAAGTGAAATAGCAAATCCATCCGAGCCAGTCAACGGCAAGTGAATGGGCTACGCCCACTGTTGACAGCCCCGTCTGTCCTTGCTGGTGGGTAATCAAGGGCGACAGCAAAAAGTGCTGCCGCCGGGATTTTGTTTTTGTCCGGCGCTGCTGCGGTGACAGCATCTGCCTTTGCCGGAGCGCTGCTGGCGGTCGTGCTGGCGCTGGCACTGTCGACCCTCAACCGTAGCGGGAAAAGCAGCACCATCGTCTTAGCAGGAATTGCAGTTCACTTCCTTGCCCAGACGGTGCTGATGTGCCTGAAGCTGACAGCCGACCCGGAGAGGGAGCTTGCCTCCATTGAATATTGGATGATGGGGAGCCTAAACGGAGTCAGCGTTCACTCCATCGGCGGAAATTTGATTTTGTGTGTTCTGTGCATGGGGGTATTGTTTTTGCTGCACCGGCAAATCATCCTGCTTTCTGCCGAAGAGGGAGAGGCAAGGATGCTGGGTGTTCAAGTTGCACAGCTTCGTTTGCTCGTTTTAATGGTGGCAACCCTTTCGGTATCATCGGTGGTCAGCCTGACCGGACTGATTAGCTTTGTCGGTTTGCTGGCGCCTCATGGGGCAAGGCTGTTGACCGGGCAAAATCGAATGGGCACTATGTTGCTGGGCGGACTGCTGGGCGGGATTTTGCTTTGCGGAGCAGATATTCTGGCGCGGTCGGTGGCGTCGACGGAGCTTCCGGTCAGCATCTTCACCAGTGTTCTGGGAGCGCCGTTTCTGATTTTTCTGATTGTGCAGGGGAGGCAGAGAGAGTGAACTTTTTATCGGTTGAGAAAATCTCTGCCGGCTATGGCGGGCACCCGATTCTTGCGGATGTTTCCTTTCAGTTGGAACAGGGCTGTATGATGGGGATTCTGGGAGCGAACGGCTGCGGAAAAACCACCCTGCTCAAGACAATATGCGGAATCTTGCCGCATAAAGGAACCTGCCTGCTGGAGCAGGCGGTGCTGGAGCAGCTGTCTGCCCGCCGGATGGCACGACTGGTTGGATATATTCCCCAAAGAAGCGGTATCTCCATCGACATATCGGTGCTGGATGTGGTGCTGATGGGCTTTAATCCTCGCTTGGGTCTGCTGGAACGTCCGGGAAGAAAAATGCAGGACTTGGCTGCACAGGCGCTGGAGCAGGTGGGACTGGGTGGAAGAGAGCAGAGCAACTACCTTTGCCTGAGCGAAGGGCAAAAGCAGCTGTGCATTCTGGCGCGGACACTGGTCTCCGGGAGCAGGCTGCTGCTGTTGGATGAGCCGGAAAGTGCTCTGGATTTTCGATACCGCCACCGGATGTTCAATCTGCTGAAGGCATGGGTCGCACAGGAGAAGCGTGCGGTGGTGGTCACCTTGCATGACCCTTCCCTTGCGCTGCATTTTTGTGACCGGCTGCTTTTGCTTTCTCAGGGCAATGTTTTGGGGATTCTGGAGCCGCAGAAAGATTCATTGGAACGGATGGAGCAACTGCTTTGTCAGGTATATGGAAAGGTCAGCCTGCACCGCTGCCAAAATCATCAGGGAAAAGCCCGGCTTGTGATGCTGAGTGAGGAGGAAGAGGATGAAAGCGGTAACGAAAATCATCTTTTTGGACGATGAGGGCGAAAAGTTCTTCGGCGAAGGACCTGCCCGCCTGATGCACGCCATTGAAGAGACAGGTTCATTGAGAGCTGCGGCAATCTCCATGAATATGGCATACACCAAAGCTTTAAAACTGATTCGCAATGCCGAAGCGGCGCTGGGTTTTTCCCTGATTCATCGGCAGACCGGCGGGAAGGATGGCGGAGGAAGTACCTTGACACAGGAAGGAAAGGAGTGGCTGTGCCGCTATGAAGCCTATCGAGATGCCTGTAAGCAGGCTAACAGCGGACTGTATCTGGAGTTCTTTTCAGAGCAGCCAAAAGCGACACCTGATTCTGACCGGAGCTAGGGGCAGCGGCAAGACCACCTTGCTTCATCAGCTCTTTTCCGAGCCGCAGCCGGGAATGACCAGCTGGGCAAAACCTGGGCAGGCGGTCTATCTTCGGGAAAATCTCTCCGGGGAAACGGTGCAGGTGGGTGCTTTTGACCCTTCCTTGCCGGGCACTGCAAACCGGATGAAGCCCTTGCCGGAAGGCTTTACCAAATTGGGGATACCCGCTCTGCTGCGCTGTGCCCATTTAGACACCCTGTGGGTCACCGTCGATGAGGTTGGCTATCTGGAATCGGGAATGGAGGGGTATCAGCAGGCATTTCGCACCCTTCTGGAAAATAAGCAGGTCGCAGCGGTGGTTCGCAAGCAGCCGCTTGCTTTTTTGCAGGAGCTTTGCAGCCGAAAGGACGCATTTGTGGTCGATTTGGACGACCCATTTGGAAAAATCGGCTGTGTCATCATGGCATCGGGCTTGGGAAGACGATTTGGCTCAAACAAACTGTTGGCGGATTTTGGCGGCGAGCCGATGATTTGTCGGATTCTGGATGCAACCGAGGGCATCTTCCGCCGACGTGTGGTGGTGACCCGCCACGAGGAGATAGCCCGACTGTGCCGCAAACGAAATATTTCGGTGGTCCTTCACTCGCTTCCCAACCGCAACGACACAGTGCGGCTGGGTTTGCAGGGGATGGAGGAAATGGACCGCTGTCTGTTTGCACCGGTAGATCAACCGCTGCTGCGCAGGGAGACGGTAGCGGCGTTGGCACTGGTGTCCAAAGCTTCGCCGGATTGTTGGCGTCTGAGCTGTGAAGGTGTCCCCGGTTCTCCGGTGGTATTTCCAGAATGGACATTTGAACAACTAAAAAATCTCCCGGAAGGAAAGGGCGGCGGAATTTTACTAAAAAAATATCCCGAACGCTTACGCACGGTAAACATTCGGGATGGATATGAATTACAGGATGTCGACCGCCCGGAGGACCTGGTCGAATTGTTGGAGCAGCGATGAAAGCTGCTCCTCTTTTTTATTTTGCAGCAGTTTCTTTTGGCAGCAGGATGTTCAGCAAAATGGCAACCATAGCGGCAGGCACGATACCGGAGCCACCGAAAATCAGCTGGACAGCCTGTGGCGCATGAGCCAGAACGCCGGTGTTGGCGCCCATTCCGTAGCCAACACCCAAAGCAACCGATACGATGGACAGGCTGCGTGGGGTCAGCGGCTCTTTGGTAATCAACTGGATACCGCTGATAACGATGGAAGAAAACATCATGACGGCAGCGCCGCCCAGAACCGACTGCGGCATGATGGAAACCACAGCACCCAGCTTCGGACACAGACCGCACAGGATGAGGAAGATTGCACCGGTGGAGATGGCAAAGCGGTTGACCACCTTGGTCATTGCAACCAGACCTACGTTCTGGCTGAAGGAGGTGTTGGGAAGAACGCCGAAGAGAGCGGCAAAGGAGGAGCCCAGACCGTCGCAGATGACGCCGCCGGACAGTTCTTTGTCGGTAGCTTCTCGACCCAGTCCACCCTCCATAACACCGGAGATGTCGCCCACTGTTTCCACAGCGGTGACGATGAACATAATCAGAACCGGCAGGATGGCACGCAGGTCAAATACCGGTTTGATTGGCATCAATCTGGGGATTTCAAACCAGGGAGCGCTTGCCACCTTGTCCCAGTTTAAAACCCATGCCTTGGTGTTGTATTCCACGCCTTCGGCAGTGACGCCGGTGGTGGGCAGGAAAAATCCCATCAGAAAAGCAGCCAGATAGCCGCAGATGATGCCCAGCAGGATGGCAGAGGAGCTGGTAAAGCCCTTGGTGCAGTGCTTAAAGAACAGAATCATCACCAGAACAAAGATTGCCAGCAGCAGATTTTCCATCGAGCCGAAATCGGAAGCGGTGTTGCCTCCGCCAAAGGAATTGATACCGACGGAAATCAGGCTCAAACCGATGGACATGACCACTGTGCCGGTGACCACCGGAGGGAAGAAGCGGCGCAGCGGCTTCAGAAAAAATCCCAGGATTCCTTCAAAGATGCCACCGATGATGGAAGCACCCATAATAGCGCCGTAAGCAATCACACCGCCGCCCATTGTTGCGGTAACCGAGTGGAACACACCGATAAAGCCGGAGGAGGTGCCCATTACAATCGGAACCTTTCCGCCGATGGGACCGATAGAGAACAGCTGAATCAAGGTGACAATGCCGGCAACCAGCATGGCGTTCTGCAAAAGATGCAGTTGCAGGTCGGCAAATTCGCCGCCGGCAATGCCGCAGGCGCCGGTGATAATCAACAGGGGAGTCAAGTTCCCGACAAACATGGCAAGTACATGCTGCAAGCCAAGGGGAATTGCCTGTTTCAAAGGCATTTTACCGTCGAGCTGAAAAGCAGCTTCGGACAGTTGGTACGTTTTCTTCATAGGAAGACCTCTCTTCCCTTTTTTTCCGCAGATAAGTATATCATTCTGCCGCAAAGAAGTAAATTGTCAAATATGCAAGAAAATGTTTTTTTATCAAGGGAAAAAAGAAGAAAAAATTGCGAATTTTTTTCGAACGAAAGAAAAAACGCCTGATTTTTAAAGAATTTGCCGCAGTCGATTCTGTAAAAAAGGATGCAGGAAAGATTAAGGAAAAAGGTATATCAATTCAGATGCGGATTCAAAAAAATAAAGGAAAGAAGATTTTTCTACACAGCCCTTGTGAAAAAGAAGAGCCATTCGGCGGGTGATGTCCCGGGAAAAGAGAGCGATTCAACAGAAAAATTTGATTTTACAAAATATACTTGACATTAACGTTGCGTCATAGTATATACTTTCAGCAAGGTCAGGGAAAAACGCCGGATATTTTCTCATCCTTGGTAAGGATGAGGTCAGAATACACCCGATAGGAGGGAGGAAATGTCGAAGCAAAACGGAATCTCCATCAAGCAGGCGGCACAGTGGAGCGGAGTCACCGTTCGTACACTCCACTATTACGACCAAATCGGCTTGCTTAAACCGCAGGAGGTCGGGGGAAATGGGTATCGTTATTACTCACAGGAAAATTTGCAAACCTTGCAGCAGATTTTGTTTTTCCGGGAGTTGCAGTTTCCGTTAAAAGAAATCATCAAAATCATCCATCAGCCGGATTTTGACAGAAAAAAGGCGATGCAGGAGCATAAAAAACTGCTGATTTTACAAAAGGAACGGTTAGAGCGTTTGATTCAGTTGACAGAAGAAGCTTGGAAAGGGGAAATGGAAATGAATTTTCAGCCATTTGATGAAAGAAAACTGGAAGAATATAAAAAGGAAGCAAAGGAGCGCTGGGGAAAAACCAAAGCCTGGCAGCAAAGTCGGGAGAAGGAACAGAAGCGTGGAGAGGAGGAAGGGAAAGAGATGCAGCAGCGGATGGAAGAAATCTTTGAGCGGGCAGCACAGCTGAGAAAAACAGACCCGGCTGCTCTGCCGGCACAGCAGCTGGTGGAGGCGTGGAAAGCACATATCACCCAATATCATTACGAGTGTACAAACGAGATTTTAGCGGGTTTAGCGCAGATGTATCGGTATGATGAGCGTTTTATGGCAAACCTTGACCGCTATGGCAAGGGAACAGCCTGCTTTTTGGCAGAGGCAATCGATTGTTATTGGAAGGAAAAATCCGGTTGTTGACTGTGTAGAATGTAGTAAAATAACAGCATAAATGCAGGGATTTTTGACAGCTGGTCCAAGGTTGTCTATATGATAATTTTTTAACAAAAAAGTTCTTGATAATTTTTCATAATCCTTTTATAATAGAAGCGTAAAGTCCAAAAGTTTTTTAGAGCAACATTGGAAAGGGGTTATCGATATGAACTATTCTCACGAGGTAGAGAGGATGTGCCCGATCGCAAAGGGTCCTCATCATGGTCCGGCTCCAATCCCGGAAGAAGGCAGATGGGTCAAGGCATATCAGATCTCTGATATTTCCGGTCTTTCTCACGGCATTGGTTGGTGTGCTCCACAGCAGGGCTGCTGCAAACTGACCTTGAATGTAAAGGACGGCATCATCCAGGAGGCACTGGTGGAAACACTGGGCTGCTCGGGTATGACCCACTCCGCAGCGATGGCTGGCGAAATCCTGCCGGGCAAGACCCTGCTGGAAGCACTGAACACCGACCTGGTCTGCGATGCAATCAACGTAGCAATGCGTGAAATCTTCAAGCAGCTGGCATACGGAAGAACACAGACTGCTTTCTCGGAGGATGGTCTGCCAATCGGCGCCAGCCTGGAGGACCTTGGCAAAGGTCTGCGCTCCCAGGTGGGAACCATCTTCTCCACCGGTGCCAAAGGTGTTCGCTATCTGGAGCTGGCAGAAGGATACATCCTTTCGGTTGCTCTGGATGAGAACAACGAAGCAATCGGATATAAATTTGTCCGCGTAGGAAAAATGCTTGAATCGATTCGCCACGGTATGGACCCGAAAGAGGCGTATGAACAGAATATCGGTACATACGGTCGCTATGAAAATGCTGCCAAATATATCGATCCACGCGAAGAATAAGGAACAGGAGGGAAACTATCATGGCGAAATTTGAAGGACAGGAAAGAAGAATGCCTAAAATTGAGGCAGCTCTGAAGGAATATGGAATGACCTCTCTGGAAGAAGCCAGAGACCTGTGTCTCTCCAGAGGAATCGACGTGGAGTCCATCGTCAAAGGCGTACAGCCAATCGCTTTTGAAAACGCAGTATGGGCATACACCCTGGGCGCTGCTATCGCTCTGAAAAAGGGCATCACCAAGGCAGCAGAGGCAGCAGAGGCCATCGGTATCGGACTCCAGGCATTCTGCGTGCCGGGCTCGGTTGCAGAAAACCGCAAGGTAGGTCTGGGACATGGTAACCTGGGCGCAATGCTGCTGCGGGAAGAGACCAACTGCTTCTGTTTCCTGGCAGGTCACGAATCCTTTGCAGCTGCTGAAGGTGCAATCGGTATCGCAAGAACTGCCAATAAAGCAAGAAAGTCTCCGCTGCGCGTCATCCTCAATGGTTTGGGCAAGGATGCAGCTTACATCATCTCCCGAATCAACGGCTTTACCTATGTGAAAACCCAATATGACTACTTCACCGGCGAGCTGACCGTAGTTCGCGAGGTTGCTTTCTCCGATGGAGATAAAGCGAAGGTCAGATGCTTTGGCTGCGATGACGTACAGGAAGGCGTAGCGGTTATGCAGATGGAAAAGGTAGACGTTTCCATCACCGGCAACTCCACCAACCCGACCCGCTTCCAGCATCCGGTAGCAGGTACCTATAAAAAATGGTGTGTGGAAAACGGCGTGAAGTACTTCTCGGTTGCTTCCGGCGGCGGTACCGGCAGAACCCTGCACCCGGACAACATGGCAGCAGGTCCTGCTTCCTACGGTATGACCGATACCATGGGCAGAATGCACTCGGATGCACAGTTCGCAGGTTCTTCCTCCGTTCCGGCTCACGTTGAGATGATGGGTCTGATCGGTATGGGCAACAACCCGATGGTCGGTGCTACCGTTGCCTGCGCTGTTGCAGTAGAAGAAGCAAATAAATAGTACCTTTTCACAGGTGAGCAAAGGGTGGACCGCAGGGTCCGCCCTTTTTCTTATCGGATTTTTCACATCTTCCACTGGAAAATGTGGAAAACAAGGCATAATGCTGATTTTACCGGATGCTCTTTGTGCGTTCTTTCGGATTCTCGGAAAAGACAAAATGTTGTATAATAGAAAGAAGTCCCCTGTAAGGTGCGATACTCGATCGTAATCTGCCGCAGAGAAGGGGAATTTGAGAATAGCAAGGAATAAAAAATGGAGGAATCACCCATGATAGAAGACCCAAGAAAGCAACAGATGAAGGCACTCAAAGGAGAGATGGTGCGCAACATCATCATTTCTTTGTTGATTGCCGTCGTCATCTTCGTCGGCTTGAGCGGGCTGCCGCTGTCGGGCGCTCCCAAGGCAAAGCAGATTGCTTCTGCGCAGGCGACCTTTGACGGAAAGACGGTGGAGGTTTCGCAGCAGGATATGCAGATTGCTGCCGACCTGGCGGGCGGTCTGCGCAGATGGTTTGGCAAAACCGAGCAGACGATGCCGCGCGCCTACATCACCTATCAGCTGACCAACGGGACACAGGTGGTCATCGGCGCCAACGAGCACACCATTTATGAAAACGGAAGCTACTATCCCAACAAAGGGGAAAAGGGAAAGCTGTTTGAACAGGTGGTAGAAGGGCTGTTCTTCGGTGGAGAAATCCCCGCGCAGCCACAAGGAAAATAAAGAGTAAGGGATGAAATTGGGATGAAGACATTGATTTTTAACGGCTCCGCAAGAAAAAACGGAGAAACGCAGAGCATGATCGATGCACTGACAGCACAGCTGGAGGGTGAATACAAGATTGTAAATGCTCATAGCTGCAACGTGCGCGCCTGCATCGACTGCCGTTACTGCTGGGAGCACCCGGAATGCAGCATACAGGACGGCTGGCAGGAAATTGACAGCTACCTCAGAGAGTGTGACAACGTGGTCATTGCTTCGCCGGTCTATTTTTGCGAAATCACCGGTCCGGTGCTTAGTGTACTCAGCAGGATTCAGGTTTACTGGGCAGCCAAGACCTTCCGCCATGAAAAGCTGCTGGAAAAACCAAAGCGCGGCGGGATGATTCTGCTGGGCGGAGGACAGGGCACGGCGACCGCACCGATGAACACCTCGGCGGTGCTGCTGCGCCAGATGAATGCCAAAGAGATTTTTGATCCGGTCTGCTGTTTTGCCACCGACCACCATCATGCGCTGGAGGACGAAGAAACCATGGCAGATTTGAAAAAATTTGCGCAATTTTTAAATAGAAAGTAAAAAGCAGCGCAAAAAGTTTCCTTCTTTCCGACTGAAAAAGAAGAAAAAAGGAAGAAAAAGAAAAGAAAAGGCAAAATTCCCAAATTACAAAGTATACAAGAAACACGATATTTTATTCTTTTGAAAGCGAAGCAAAAACGGAGAAATTCCGCAGTTTGCTTCGCTTGGCTTTTGTAGTAAAATCAAATTGAGAAAAGTGTGTTTGCATAAAGGACAAATGTTTTCCTAAAGTGGAAGAATATTCTAATGGCGACAGAAAACAGTTGTGCAACTTGCTGGGATTGAGAAAAGAACGGCAGAGTGCATTTTAGATGAATAGGAAAATCATGTACAAAATGCACAATAATCTGAGCGGATTGTACCTAAAAGATAAAAAACTTTGTGATTCCAGTGGATAATTTAAAATAGATATGAACAAATATGATGAAAATGAATCAGATTATTAAGAATCTATGGACAAATCCGTCAAATTACGATATAATGAAATCACCGACAAACAAATTGTTGAGGAGGAAAATGTATGGAAGCTTTTTTGGATCAATTGAATGAAGTGGTATTAACGCTCCAGGACTTTATGTCCGGTAAACTGTTGGTAGTACTTCTGGTAGGTACTGGTTTGTGGTTCACCATCCGTCTGGGCGGTGTACAGTTTACTCAGTTCGGTCGTGCTTTTAAATCCGTTTTCGGCAACATCAAACTCAACGGTGAAAAAGCAGGCAAAGACGGTATGACCTCTTTCCAGTCTTTGGCAACCGCGATTGCTGCTCAGGTAGGTACAGGTAACCTTGCCGGTGCTGCAACCGCAATGGTAATGGGTGGTCCTGGTGCTATCTTCTGGATGTGGATATCCGCAATCTTCGGCATGGCAACCATCTTCGTAGAGGCATCCCTGGCTCAGAAATATAAGACAACCGATGAAACCGGCGAGGTAACCGGCGGACCTGTATACTACATCCGCGCAGCTTACAAAGGCACTCTGGGTAAAGTCCTTGCAGGTGCATTTGCAATCCTGATTATCCTGGCTCTGGGCTTCTTCGGCAACATGGTACAGTCCAACTCGATCGGTGACGCTTTCAAGGGCGCATTCGGTATCAACCCTCTGTTCGTTGGTATCGCAGTTGCTATCCTGGCAGCATTCATCTTCTTGGGCGGCATTGGACGTATCGCATCTGTAACTGAGAAGCTGGTTCCAATCATGGCTGGTTTCTACATCATCGGCGCCCTTGTTCTGATCATCATGAACATCGGCAATCTGCCAAACGTAATCAGAATGATCTTTGTCGGTGCATTTAATCCAGAAGCTGCTATCGGTGGTTTTGCCGGCGTAGCAGTATCTCAGGCTATCAAATACGGTGTTGCCCGTGGTCTGTTCTCCAACGAAGCTGGTATGGGTTCCACTCCACATGCACACGCAGTAGCAAAAGTAAAACATCCTTGTGACCAGGGTCTGGTAGCTATGATGGGCGTATTTATCGACACCCTCATCATCCTGAACCTGACTGCTTTCGCAGTAATGATTACTGGTCAGCTGAACACCTACAACCAGGACCTGACCGGCGCTGCTCTGACTCAGGCTGCATTCACCGCAGACTTTGGTAAATTCGGTGCAATCTTCATCGCAATCTGTATGTTCTTCTTCGCATTCTCCACCATCATCGGCTGGTACTTCTTTGGTGAGAAGAACGTAAGATACCTGTTCAGCAAACATGCAAACCTGGCAACCAAGATTTATGCGGCTCTGGTAGTTGTATTCATTGTTCTTGGTTCTACCCTGAAGGTAAACCTGGTTTGGAACCTCTCCGACCTGTTCAACAGCTTGATGGTAATCCCGAACGTACTGGGTCTGTGGGCACTGTCCGGTACTGCAAAAGAGCTGTATGAAGACTGGAAGAAACAGGCTCCTGCAAAAGTTAAATAAGAGATTACGTATACATCACGATACATGTCTATCTAGGGAAAAAGCGTCCGAAAGGGCGCTTTTTTCCTTTGTGTAAAAAGGCGCCCATGAACCACTTGACGGATGCTTTGCCATATACTATAATAAAGCCGAAAACTGAATGGTCGAAATACAGGTGCAGATGCACAAAAGGAACCGGGTGAAAATCCCGAACAAGACCGTTGCCGTGTTTAGCTCAAAGGGATGTGCAGAGAAAAGCTTTCTCAGCCACTGGAAAATTCCGGGAAGGCGCACATACCGCTGATTTCAGCAGCTATCAGTCGGAATACTTGCCTGTGTTTTACTCGTTTCCAAACGGGTGTTGTCTGTTTTCTACGGAACTCTGGAAAACAGATGAAGAAACTGTGGAGATCAGCATGGTTCAAAGATATTTTGAAGGATGCTTTGCTTTGCTGTTTTGTCAACACAAGACATCGTTTGGAAAATTCCGAACGGTGTCTTTTTTATGTCAATCTCCGGTCGGAAAAGGAGTGACCATGATCCATCAGAAAGAAAAGAGGAAGCGTTATGGAACAAAAAACAAAAATATGGCTCAGTGACTTTTTGATTTTAAACTTTGGTACCCTGCTGACAGCGATTGGAAGCTACTTTTTTAAATTTCCAAATAACTTTTCTACCGGTGGCGTCACCGGTATTTCGGTCGTGCTTGCCCACTACTACCCGCAGCTGAGCAACGGTACCATTGTATCAGTCATCAATATCGCCCTGATGGTGGTCGGTCTGCTGCTGCTGGGCAAGGAGTTCGGATTTAAAACCTTTTATGTCACCATTGCTTTTTCGGCAATGCTCAAGATATTTGAAGTTCTCTTTCCGCTGACGAAGCCTTTGACCGACCAGCCGTTTATGGAGCTGCTGCTGGGCGTTTTCCTGCCGGCGTGGGGTTCGGCGTTGCTGTTTAACATCGGTTCCTCCACCGGTGGTACCGACATCATTGCGATGGTCGTCAAAAAATACTTTAAATGTCACATCGGAAAGGCGCTGTTGGTGGTAGACTTTTTTATCACGGTAATGACCTTTGTTGCCTTCGGTCCGACCACAGGGTTATTCTCGATGGTGGGTCTGGTGATTCGTTCCTTTGCGGTTGACTTTTTCCTGGAGGACATGAACACCTATAAGTCCTTTACCATCATTACTGACAAACCGGAGCAGATTTACAACTTTATTACCATCACCCTCCATCGAGGAGCGACCGTCTACCATGCGGAAGGCTTGTATGAACACACCGACAAGACGGTTATCCTGACGGCGCAGAATAAGAAACAGGGAATTCGTTTGCAGGAAGCCATCAAGCAGGCGGACCCGCACGCCTTTGTGTTGATTACCAACACCAGCGAAGTCATTGGAAAAGGATTCCGCGGCGGTAACTAAAAAAACAAGAGCAAAACAAACGCCTGCTTTGGAAAAAAAGCAGGCGTTTTTGTTCAAATTTTCGTTGACGGGAAATAGATAGATTGGTACAATGGTAAAAAGGAATTTAAAACGGCGCAGTTTGTACCGAACAGGGGGAAAATCGGATGGAAATATTAAAGCAACGAATTTTGAAGGACGGTAAGGTCAAGGAAGGAAATGTGCTGAAGGTGGACAGCTTTTTGAATCACCAGATGGACATCCGCCTACTGGATGAAATCGGCAGGGAGTTTCGCCGCCGCTTTGCAGGGGAAGAAATCAACAAGATTTTGACCATCGAAGCGTCGGGCATTGGAATTGCTGTGGCAGCCGCACCACACTTTGACTATGCTCCGGTCGTTTTTGCTAAAAAAAGCAAGTCGAAGAATCTGGATGGGGAGCTGTACACCTCGCAGGTCACCTCCTTCACCAGAGGAACCACCTTTGATGTGCAGGTTTCCAAAAAATATCTCAACCCGGGTGACCGCGTGCTGATTATTGATGACTTTCTGGCTAAGGGACAGGCGTTGCTGGGTCTGCTGGACATTGTGGAGCAGTCGGGCGCAACCGCAGTCGGCTGCGGCATTGTCATCGAAAAAGGCTTCCAGGAGGGCGGACAGATGCTGCGGGAGAAGGGAATCCGCCTGGAATCGCTGGCAATCATCGACCGGTTTGAGGATGGCAGACCGATTTTTCGTGACTAAATAACAGAAAGGGGACTTTGGAATGCGGATGTACGATTTGATCGAGAAGAAAAAGCGGGGACACGCCTTGGACAAGGCTGAAATCTGCTGGATGATCCAGTCTTATACCGCAGGGCAGATCCCTGATTATCAGATGGCAGCCTTTTTGATGGCAGTTTGCTTTCAGGGGATGGATTTGCAGGAAACCACCGAGATGACGCTGGCAATGGCACACTCGGGACAGATGGCAGATTTAAGCGGCATTGCCGGTGTGAAGGTGGACAAGCACTCCACAGGCGGTGTGGGCGACAAGACCACCCTGATTGCAGCTCCGATGGCTGCTGCCTGCGGGATTCCGATTGCCAAGATGTCCGGCAGAGGGCTGGGCTTCACCGGCGGCACGGTGGATAAGCTGGAATCCATCCCGGGTTACCGCACAGTGCTGCCGCGGGAGGAATTTTTCGAGATTGTCAACGAGGTCGGAATCTCCCTCATCGGGCAGAGCGGGGAGATGGCGGTAGCGGACAAAAAAATCTACGCCCTGCGGGATGTGACAGCGACGGTGGACAGCCTGCCGCTGATTGCTTCGAGCATCATGAGCAAGAAGATTGCTGCCGGAGCGGACGCAATCCTGCTGGATGTCAAGACCGGCAGCGGCGCTTTTATGAAAACAAGGGAGCAGTCGGCTGCTCTGGCAAGGACGATGGTCGGCATCGGCAATCGGGCAGGCAGAAGGACCGCAGCGCTGATTACCGATATGGACACGCCGTTGGGGGATACGGCAGGCAACGCCATCGAGGTCCAGGAGGCAATCTGGACGCTACGTGGAAAGGGTCCTGCCGATTTGACCGAGCTGTGTATCCACCTGGCAGGCAACATGCTCTGGCTGGCAGGTCAAGGAGAGCCGGAGGATTGCCTGCGCAGGGCAGCAGCATCCTTGCAGGACGGCAGCGCCTACCGGTGCTTCTACCGGATGGTGCAGCGGCAGGGTGGCGATGTCAGCTATCTCGAGCAGCCGGAAAAATTCCAGCTGGCTCCGGTTTATCCGATACAGGCGCCGCAGGATGGCTATATTGCCTCGATGCAGACCGATGAGATTGGCAACGTGGTCGCCTTGCTGGGAGCAGGCAGAGAAAGAAAAGAGGATGCGGTCGATGCCGGAGCGGGTATCCGCTTTACAGCAAAGACCGGTGCGAAGGTCTGCAAAGGACAGACGATTGCTCTGCTGTACACCCATCGTCCCGAGCGGGTGCAGGAGGCAACCGAGCGGTATGTAAATGCGCTGCATTTTTCGCAGTCGGCGCCGTCACCGTCCGCTTTGATACAAGAGCGCATTACCGAAGTATAAAAAAGGACTCCCCTCGGGAGTCCTTTTTCTTTTGCTATTTTACCTTGCGGATGATACCGATTGGAGTTTGTTCCAGCGACTGACCCAGCGGGTTGTCCTTGAGGATTTTGACCAGCAGGTCGCGGTCCATGGATGGGTCGGAGGTGCCAAGGATCTGACCCTCCAGGTCGTTGATGTCGGTGATGGCTACCTTGATACCGCCCAGACACTGGGACATCTTCTGTGCAGTTTCGTCCGGCTGCGCAGGACCCAAAACGACATATTCATTGTACGGCGGCAGGGTGTAGTCGCAAGGACCGTCGATGGAGCGTGCTTTGTATCCGGCAATGGTGTAGAACCAGCCGCGCTTGTGGAACAGCTTGCCCACCGCAGAAACAGCAGCAGCAAACAGAATCCTTGGAGTACCGCATTCCTGCAGCGCCATCTCCATCGTTTCCGGGATGCCCAGACCGATGCCGTATGGAGTTTTGAGGACAAATTTGCACAGGAATTTTGCCAGCGGGCGCGGGTGGATGTCCTTCATCGGGATGGCGCGGCGCTGGGTGCAGGCAACTGCCTTTTCGGTCATAAAGACGATGTCGTCCGGCTGGGCGTATGGCTTGGCATACTTTTCGATGACCTGACATACATCATCCTTATCGGTGATGACATGGGTGCGGATTGCAAGACGCTGGTATGAAACGCCATCCACCTGGATGACCTCATTCTTTCCTTCATTTACGATATAGCTTTCTTCGCTCATTTTTCACAGTCCTTTCAAAGACGGATGCACCGCTTTGTGCGCATCCTTTTCCAGACAGACCTCGGTCGCCTGTAAACATATCCTTATTTTACCCCAAAAAAAAGATAAACTCAATATTGTGGGGAAATTTTATCGACAGTTTGTCAAAGGCGGCAATTTGTGTACAACAGGCGGTGGATTTGTGTATCAATCTGCCAACGACCCGGCAGAATTGGAAAATAAAAAATTGCGACGAGTGAAAAAAGTCTCTTTTCATCCACAGGGATGTGTTATATAATTAAAAAAGCGAAGAGAAAGGTCCGGGAGGAAAAGCAAGATGGTGTTTTCAAATCTGTTTTTTATTTATCTGTTTTTGCCGTTGAATCTGATTTTATATTTTATATCGTCCAACAAAACCTGGCGCAATGGGGTGCTGTTGGCTTTTTCCTTCTTTTTTTATGCGTGGGGAGAGCCGGTGTGGGTGTTTATGCTGATGCTCACCGCCTTTCTGGATTACACCTGGGCAAGGTGCATCGAATATTTTCGCCTGAGCGGGCAGAGCCGCCGGATGAAGCTGGCGCTGGCAGCCTCGCTGCTGTTTGATTTAGGGATGCTGGGCGTTTTTAAGTACAGCGGGTTTTTTGTGGAGAATTTGAATCTTCTGACCGGTCTTTCTCTGCCGGTTCCGCAGATTTCTCTGCCCATCGGTATCTCCTTTTATACCTTTCAAACCATCAGCTATGTGCTGGATGTCTACCGCGGGCAGGTGCCGGCGCAGAAAAGCTACTATAAATATTTGATGTACCTGTCGAGCTACCATCAGCTGGTGGCAGGACCGATTGTGCGGTACAGCGATGTGGCAGCACAGATTGAGGAGCGCCACACCACCCCGCAGGACATGAGCGAGGGCATCACTCGCTTTTGCATCGGCTTGACTAAAAAGGTGGTGGTTGCCAATGCAGCAGGCAAACTGGTGGAGCAGTATCTGAATGCGCCTTTGCAGGAGCTTTCGGTAGCGGGCGCGTGGTTTGGGGTTCTGCTCTATTCCATCCAGCTCTATTATGATTTCTCTGCCTATTCGGATATGGCAATCGGGCTGGGCAGGATGTTTGGATTTCATTATCACACCAACTTCAACTACCCGTATCTTGCCAAATCGGTCACCGATTTTTGGCGCAGGTGGCATATTTCGCTGGGCAGCTTCTTTCGGGACTATGTTTACATCCCGCTGGGCGGCAACCGCAGGCACCAGCTGCTGAATATCAGCGTGGTGTGGCTGCTGACCGGACTGTGGCATGGCGCCAGTTGGAACTTTGTGCTGTGGGGCGCCTTTTATGGAATCCTGCTGATGGTGGAAAAGCTGGGACTGCTGCGCTGGCTGCAAAGGATACCGGTGGTGTTTTCCCATCTGTATCTGCTGTTTGTTACCTTGATTGGCTGGACCCTCTTTTACACCACCGACCTGAGCCGTCTGGCAGGCTATTTTCAGGTGATGTTCGGCGGATCGGGTAATCCGCTGACCGACCCGCAGCTTTCCATCACCTTTGCAAATCACCTCTTCTGGCTGCTGGCAGCGCTGCTGTTCTGCCTGCCGCTGACCCAGTGGTGCAAGAATCGTCTGGAGAGCTGGGTGGTACAGGACGGCAGAGGGCAGGGCAGACAGGCGCTTGTTTCCATCGGGACAGCGATGATGAATGTAGCGCTGCTGCTGGTGTGTACAGCGCTTCTGGTAGGGGACAGCTACAATCCGTTTTTATATTTCCGTTTTTGATGGCGTTAATCACCGGTCAAGGCGCTGCCAGGCAAAGGCAGTTGCCCTGTCGGTGGAAATAAGGAGGAGCTATGAAACAATCAAACCGCTCTCAGCAGCTGTATCTGGTCAACGTCAGTGTGGTGATTATGTTGCTGGTCCTGGTGGGAATCCTGGCAGTCGTTCTGCCCAAGCCCACCGTTTCCGAGGTGGAAAAAAGAGAGCTTGCAGCAAAGCCCCAGTGGAGCCTGCACAGCTGGTTTTCCGGCGAGTATGCCGAGCAGTACGATGCCTACTATGCCGACACCTTTCCGCAGAGGGAGCAGTTGGTGTCGCTGGCATCGAAGCTGGAACAGATGCAGGGTGTTCACCCGGATGATGTTCGCATCCATCCGGCAGGAGGAAATGCCCAGCAAAGCCAGCAGCTGCCGCAGCCTGAGCCGGAAGCTGAGCAGGAGCCACAGCAAGAGCTGGCAGAAGAGCCGCAGTCCCCGACAGTTGACTATGACGCTTACAGCGACCCGAATGCACCGGGAAACGGCTTGAGCGAACAGGGAACCGCAGGCGAGCAGGTGGGCAGCCTGTTTTTGTACCGCAATATGGGGATGCAGATTTTCGGCTCCAGTCAAACGTTGTCGGAAGAGTATGCGCGGGTCATCAGCTCCTATGCCCAGCAGCTGAATGGGGTACAGGTGTACAATCTGATTGCACCGACCTCCATCGAATTTTATCTGCCGGAAAAATATCAGGGCATTGCAAGCAGCGAGCGGGAAAATATCGACTTTGTGGCACAGCAGATGAGCGACAAGGTCATCTCGGTGGATGCGTACAGCCAGATTGAAAAGAATCGGGAGGATTACCTGTATTTCCGCACCGACCACCACTGGACGGCACGCGGCGCTTATGAGGCATACATCGCCTTCTGCAAATCGGCAGGGTTGACCCCGGTTTCGCTCGAGGAGATGGAGCATCAGCAGATTGACGGATTTTTGGGTACCTTTTACAGTCAGACCCATGACAGTCAGCTGGCACAGACACCGGATTTTGTGGAATACTTTGTTCCGCCGGTTCAAACGACCACCACCCGCTATCAAACGGGTGCGCCGTTTACGCCGATTGACAGCAGCATCTTTGCTTCCTATGCAACCGGCGGACAGAACACATACAGCGTTTTTCTGCACGGGGATTTTCCGTTGACCCACATCCAGACGGACAACCGCACCGGCAGAAAGATCCTTCTGGTCAAAGAATCTTACGGGAATGCCTTTGCCCCCTTTTTAGCCTGCAACTTCGATGAGGTCTATATTGTGGACCAGCGATATTTTGAACTGGGTCTGGTCGATTTTGTCAAGGAACATGGCATCACCGACCTGCTGTTTTTAAACAACATCTTTGCAGTCAATACCGATGTGCGCATCCGGGAACTCAGCCGCATCCAAAACCAGAGGTACCAGCCGATTTCTCAACAGCCGGTACAGCAGCCGCAGGAAATCGAGAAAGAAGCGGAAGAGCAGATAGAGGAAATGAGCAATCAATCGAAAGAACAGGCAGAGAAGCGGGAGAACGAAACACCGTCAAAGCCGTCCAAAACAGGTGAGGTACCCAGAAGACTGGGTCGCAGAGAGTAAGCAGAGAAGAAAAGAGGAGGGATAGGATGCACAGGATGATCAAACGGCTGGGAGCAGTAGCAGCAGTTATTCTGCTCCTTTCTGGATGTACACAACAGGAGGCGCAGAAGGAGCAGGAGGAACAGCCGCGGACGATGTCGATGGTGATTGCCTCCGATGCACCGACGAGCATCCAACTGGCAGCGCAGGAATTTGCCAACCGTCTGGCATACTATTCAGATGGGGAACTGGAGATTTCATTGAGTGCCAGCGACCAGCTGGATGCTGTGCTGACAGCGGACGACACCCAGTTTGCTTTTGTGGAAAACGAGCGGTTGAGCAAAACCATCGAGCAACTGGAAACCTTTACCCTGCCCTTCTTTTTTCAGGATGCCGATTATCTGTTCAGCGGGCTGAATTCCGAGCGCACCCGCGGACAGCTCAATCGTCTGTTGGAAGAGGAGTATCCGATGGAAATTCAGGTGTCGGTGGTGTACGGCTACGAGGATTTGGCAGCGGATGCAACGGTTGATTTGACCGATTTTCGCAAACGCTATCCATTGGCGGTCACCCGTTCCTTCTTCTCGCAGGAGCAGCAACAGGAGATTGGTGCATTGGAAATCGAAGGGGAAGAGCCGTTGCAGATGCTGCTGGACAAAGAGGTGGAAATCGCGCCGGTGGAGCTAAGCGAGCTGGTACAGACCGTGCAATCTCAGGACAGTGCACTGGTGCTGTTGGAAAGCTCTCACCAACTGAAACCGGCTTATCTGATGATGCAAACCGGTTTGTATGAACAGCTGACACCAAAGCAGCAGGCGGCGGTGGAGCAGGCGGTGGTGATGGCGTGCGGATACTGCCGCACCGTTGCCGACCAGAATCGGCAGGAAAACCTGGAGCAGCTGCGCCAGTTGGGCGTGCAGATAGAACCGGTCAACCGGGAAAAGTATCTTGCACTGTTGGCAGACATCTACCAGTATGATGCGGGCAATATGCTCTATCGACCGGATGCCGAGCTGGACCAGATGGTGCGCAGCGATGCGGTCAAATACAGTGTTTCTTAAAAAGGAAGGGGGCTACGGCTCTCCTTCTTTTTTGATTTGCCGATATTTTTGATAAAAGAAGAGAGCAGCCAGCACCAGACATGGCATCAGTAGACCTGCGATGCCAAACAGCTGCAAGCCGGCGTAGATGCTCAGCAAGGTTACCAGCGGCGGCAGACCGATGCTTTTTCCCACCAGTTTTGGTTCCAACAGGCTGCGGAGCAGGTTGATGGCAAGATACAACAGCAACAGCCCGAATCCCAGCAGGCGGTTGCCCTGAAAAAGCGAGATAACCGCCCAGGGAATCAGGATAAAACCGATGCCGATGACCGGCAGCAGGTCCAGAAGGGAGGTCAGCAGAGCGACCGGGAAAAAGTTGGGAACCTCCAGCAGCCATAGACCGCAGGAAAGCGCAGAGAAGGTCACTGCCATTAAAATCAGGTAGGCTTTTGCCATGCAAAATAGGGTGGAAAAGAGAAAGTGCTTCATCTCACAGGCAAGCGAACGCAGCGAGGGCGGAAGCAGGCGGAGCAGAAACTGGGTCACACGCGGGTAGTCCAGCGAGATAAAACTGGAGCAGAGGATGGTGACCACCACGCCAAAGAAAAAATGAGGCGTACAGGCAGCAAAAGAGGTACAGCACTTCAGCAGGGAAGAGGACAGGGAAGCGGACAGTTGGGCAGCGGCTGCGGAAAAGCTTTGCCGCCACAGGGCGACGGTCTGGGCAAGGTCGGGAGAAAAACGGGACAAAAAACGGCTGAGCCATTCGAAGAAATCAGCAGTAGCAGGCAGAAAAACCGTCCGATAAAGCTGTGGCGCGCGTGCGGTCAGGGAGGAAAGCCAGCTCCACAACAGCAGGAGCGCCAGCCAGAGCAGCAGACCCAAAAGCAGGTAGAACAGGGTCATCACAAAGGCAGCAGCGCGGCGCCGTCGCAGATGTAGCTTTTGAGAAAAGAGCAGCGACACCGGACGCAGCAGGGCAGCGATTGTCAGACCAAGCCAAAAGGGAAGGGTGGCGGGTAGGAAAAAACGCAGGACCAGCCAGCCAAGGAAAAGCAAACTGCCGACTGCCAGAGCAATCGCAATCAATTTATCTGCCGCTTTCATTCCATTTCCTCCTTCACCGTTTCAATATCTTGTGTCCATTAGTGTGCCCGAAGAGCCTGAAGGGATGAAAGAGAAATATTTCCCGGGAAAAGCTTCCTGAATTGGGGAAAAAGCGAAAATTGCCCGGGAAATTATTTTCCGGGCAATGATTTTTGAAAACAGCGAAGAATATGGCAAATCAAAAAATCTGAGTTGACAAACAAAACAAAACGTGGTAGATTAAAGTATACCCAAAAGTCAATACCACATAAATCGATGAGAAGGAAGTAAAACGACCAGCGCACTCACAGAGAGCCGGCGGCAGCTGAAAGACCGGCAGAAAGCGGGATCGACAAGGTAGCCTTTGAGAGTATGCCGAACGGCGGGAGGACCGCTCAGTAGACCATAACGGCTGAACCCCGTTACCGGTTCGGGGTGTTTTTTAAGCACCTGCCGAGTGGGCAGAATCCTCTGCCAAAAAAGGTGGTACCGCAGGAAATGATCTCCTGTCCTTTGTATAAAAGCAAAGGACGGGAGTTTTTTTATTTCCCAAAACATTTATTTTTAAATACGCAAATACACAAGGAGGAAACACCATGAAAGAACTTTCCAAGGTTTACGACCCGAAACAGGTTGAGGACCGCACCTATCAGTTCTGGCTGGACGGCGGCTATTTTCACGCTGAACCAAACCCGGACAAAAAACCGTACACCATCGTAATCCCGCCACCGAACATCACCGGTCAGCTGCACATGGGACACGCGCTGGATGAAACCCTGCAGGACATCCTCATCCGCTTCCGCAGGATGCAGGGCTATGAGACCCTCTGGCTGCCGGGCACCGACCACGCTTCCATTGCAACCGAGGCAAAGATTGTAAACGCAATGAAGGAAGAGGGTCTGACCAAGGAGGATTTGGGCAGAGAAGGCTTCCTGGAGCGCGCATGGGAATGGAAGCGCAAATACGGCGGCAGAATCATCGAGCAGCTCAAAAAACTTGGTTCTTCCTGCGACTGGGAGAGAGAACGCTTCACCCTCGATGAAGGATGCTCGCAGGCAGTCAAAGAGGTCTTTGTCAACCTCTACAACAAAGGCTTGATTTATCAGGGCGAGCGCATCATCAACTGGTGCCCGCACTGCATGACCTCCATCTCGGATGCAGAGGTTGAATATGAGGAGCAGGCAGGACACTTCTGGCATCTGCGCTACCCGCTCAGCGACGGCAGCGGAGAGGTCATCCTGGCAACCACCCGCCCGGAAACGATGCTGGGCGATACCGCTGTTGCTGTTAACCCGAAGGATGAACGTTACCAGAAGCTGATTGGCAAAACCGTCATCCTGCCGCTGGTCAACCGTGAGATTCCGATTGTCGGTGATGACTATGTCGATATGGAATTTGGTACCGGCGTTGTAAAAATCACTCCGGCACACGACCCGAACGACTATGAGGTTGGACGCCGCCACGACCTGCCAATCCTCAAGGTGATGAACGACGATGCCACCATGACCGCTGCCTGCGGCAAATATGCAGGTATGGAGCGCTATGAGGCAAGAAAAGCCATCGTGAAGGATTTGGAAGAGCAAGGCTATCTGCTGAAGGTGGAGGACCACACCCACAATGTAGGAACCTGCTACCGCTGCGGCACCACCGTTGAACCGATGGTTTCCAAACAGTGGTTCGTCAAGATGGAGCCGCTGGCAAAACCGGCAATCGACGTTGTCCGCAACGGACAGATCAAGCTCATCCCGGAGCGTATGGACAAGACCTACTATAACTGGATGGAAAACATCAAAGACTGGTGTATCTCCCGTCAGCTGTGGTGGGGTCATCGCATCCCGGCGTACTACTGCGAAAGCTGCGGAGAGGTCGTTGTTGCCAAGGAAGCTCCGTCTGTTTGTCCAAAGTGCGGCAGCACCCACCTGCATCAGGATGAGGACACCCTGGACACCTGGTTCAGTTCGGCACTGTGGCCCTTCTCTACTCTGGGTTGGCCAAACAACACCGAGGAGCTCAAATACTTCTACCCGACCAGCACTCTGGTGACCGGCTATGACATCATCTTCTTCTGGGTAGCCAGAATGATTTTCTCCGGTTTGGAACACATGGGCGACATCCCGTTCAACACCGTTTTGTTCCACGGTCTGGTTCGCGATGCCCAGGGCAGAAAGATGAGCAAATCGCTCGGCAACGGTATCGACCCGCTGGAAATCATCGACCAGTACGGTGCAGATGCGCTGCGCTTCACCCTTGCCACCGGCAACACACCGGGCAACGATATGCGCTTCAGCGATGAGAAGGTCATTGCCAGCCGCAACTTTGCCAACAAGATTTGGAACGCGTCCCGCTTTGTTCTGATGAACCTCAAGGACGAGCAGATGGATTTGGCTCTGCCGCTCGATCAGCTTGCCATCGAGGACAAATGGGTGCTGACCAAGTACAACACCCTGGTCAAAGAGGTCACCGATAACCTTGAGAAGTTTGAGCTGGGCATTGCAGTCAGCAAGCTGTACGACTTTATCTGGGATGTTTTCTGCGATTGGTATGTTGAGCTGGCAAAATCCCGCCTGTGGGAGGATGGAGCCGAAGCAGAGGTCGCCAGAAAGGTTCTGGTCTATGTGATGGGCAACACCCTCAAGCTGCTGCATCCGTTCATGCCGTTCATCACCGAGGAAATCTGGCAGGCGCTGCCGCATGAAGGCGAAAGCATCATGGTTTCCCAGTGGCCGGTTTATGAGGAAAGCCTCAACTTTGCAGCCGAGCAGGCAGAGTTTGAAAAGGTGATGGATGCCATCAAGGCAGTCCGCGCCCGCCGCAGCGAGATGAATGTACCTCCGTCCAAGAAGGCTACCCTGTACATTGAAACCGCTTCGCAGGAAATCTTTAACCTTTCTACCCCGTTCCTGACCCGTCTGGCATGGGCAGATGAGATTATCCTGAGCACACCGGATGACCCGAACGGCTGCGTTCAGGTCATCACCGACAGCGCAAAGGTTTATATGCCGCTGTCGCAGCTGGTGGACCGTGACAAGGAGATTGCCCGCTTGACCAAGGAGAAACAGGCTTGTGAAAAGGACATTGCGTTCCTCTCCGGCAAGCTGAACAACCCCGGCTTTGTGGCAAAGGCTCCCGAGAAGGTCATCAACGACCAGAGAGCCAAGCTGGAAAAAGCACAGGAACTGCTGGCAAAGATTGAATCGAGCCTGGCAGCTTTCAACAACTAAACCGTGTAATTGTGGAAAAAAAGCG
>OFPS01000823.1_pt1 | contig 27067 bp, 22 predicted proteins | sample 1542111 | NCBI WGS metagenome assembly OFPS01 (sample SAMN04209233, study PRJEB22552) | human gut metagenome | biome: gut; material: feces | host: Homo sapiens | place: USA: Oklahoma | reverse complement strand
TTATTGCCGAAAAACGCTTGAAATCGTGCGATTTGGTGGATATCGTATCCCCTTACAGATGGTTCGTTTGTCAGAAAGGAGCAAGTTTCGGCGATTCTCGGCTTACTTACCGTGGCATGCCGATCCCGTAACTAAGTCGGGAACGCACCGTTCCCCACCCTTTCTGCACTGTCACCTTACCACACCCAAAAAATCAAGTCAACGATTTCGCCCCATCTGTAACACACTTGTAACAAAGCGCGCGCTTCGTTACAGCTTGACATAATACCCGCCTTTTCGCCGTTATCCGCTACTATATACATATATAATTATCAAATCATTATCATCATTTTTTGAAGCGCAGACCCCGCGCGGCGGTCAGGCGGCGTGTTATTAAGTGTCCGCGCCGCCGCGCAGGGCGCTCCGGGCGGGCAATTCCCGTATTTCCGGCTGCGGCCTGCCGAAAACGGAAGATCCCCGCTCAATCATGCGGCCGCCGCCCGTCCTCCTTGCACAAAACCGTACAACCGCCCCAAAATCATGCAAATTTACTCATTTTTCGCGCTCGCGCCGCGCCGCCGCCCGCTACCACACCGCTACCCGATCCCCGCGCCCGCAACCCCTTGCCGCGCAAGGGCTTTTCCCCGTCGGGACTGCCAAAATTCCGCCGCCGCGCTACCAAACCGCTACCAGGAAACGCCGCCGCGCCTTGCGCGGCAAGGAAAACCAATTTTCCTAAGGGGATACGATAACGACCAAAACGGCAGTTTTCTCCGCAAAACGGCGTGAAAATGGAAGAAATCGAAAAGTTTCGCAACTTTTTGAGCATCTTCGTTTTTTCGACCGCCACCCGGAAGGGCCGCCGCGCCGCCGCTTGACTGCCCCGGAAAGATGGAAATTTATGAAAGGAGAGTAACATCTATGAAAAAGTTACTCGCAATGGTGCTGGCTCTGGTCATGACTCTGTCCCTGGCCGTCAGCGCCAACGCAGCTTTTAAGGATGTCAAGGACATCGACGAGACCTACGCCGAGTCTGCTGCCGTTCTCAACGGTCTTGGCGTCTTCAAGGGCTACGAAGAGAAAGATGGCACCTTCAGCTTCCAGCCGAAGAACGCCATCACTCGTGCCGAGGTGGCTGCGATCGTCTATCGCATCTACACCGGTGACGTGAAGGACGCCTATGTCAAGAACTATGAGACCTACAACAAGTTCGGTGACATGGCCGGCGCCGGCTGGGCCAAGGGCTACATCGGCTACTGCGCCAACGCCGCTCTCGTCAAGGGCTATCCCAACGGCACCTTCGTCCCCTCCGGCAAGGTCACCGGCTATGAAGTCCTCGCCATGATCCTCCGCGCTGTCGGTTACGATCAGAAGAACGAGTTCACCGGCGCTGACTGGGCGCTCCACGTTGCCGAGATCGCTGAGCGTCAGGGCATCCTTGACAACGTCAAGGGCGTGGACCTCAACGCTCCCGCTACCCGTGAAGTGGTTGCTGAGCTGCTGTTCCAGTCCATCAACGTTCCCATGGTCACCTACACCGCTGCGTTCGGCTATCAGAACGTTGGCCTGAACGAGAAGGCTGACAACAAGATCTTCGCCAAGAACGAGACCCTGGGTTCCAAGAACTTCGAGCTCGACTGCGTTACCGGTTATGTCACCGCTAACGACTACGGCACCAAGTTCAAGAACATGCAGATCAAGGGCGAGAACCTCGCCGAGAAGGAAAAGACCGTTAAGGTCGCTGACCAGGACATCTTCGACGCCGGCCGTTACGGTCACGTCTGGACCTCCAAGGGCAGCGTGATCACCGACGTGTTCTATGATGACGCTCTGCTGTCCACCAGCTATGCCGGCACTGCCATCGCTACCCTGACCACCAAGAAGACCGGCAACTCCGACTATGTTGCTGATCTGGCCAAGAAGAACATGGTTGTTTACAACGGTAACGAGACGGTTGATCCTACCATCGTTAAGGGTACTGAGGTTGCGATGTACTCCATCGACGGCAAGACCATCAGCTCCATCATCGTTGTTAACCCCACCGTTGACTACATGGAAGCTGACTACGTCGTCAAGGGCGACGAGGTCAAGATCCAGGGCGTGAAGTACGACAAGGACGAGGTCTCCGGTTACGAGGATCTGGTCAAGGGTGACGTCTTCACCTTCGTCGACATGGCCGACGCTGTCCGTTACTATGAGGAGCTCGCTCCCATCAACGGCCAGAAGACCAAGTACACCATTCCCACCAAGGACAGCGCTGCTCCTTACATCACCTTCGCTGACAAGGACTATGAGCAGTCCGGCCTGAAGGATCACGAGGATAACGTTCCTCTGTTCTCCAAGAACCGCGACACCTTCGACACTGACGCCACCATCTACCTCGATCGCGGCGGCTACGTTGCTTACACGCTCGCTACTGCTGATGTTGCCAAGTACGCTATGGTCATCGACAGCTACAGCGTCCTGGGTGAGAAGCACAACACCATCGAGTACTATGTCAACCTCCTCCTGACCGACGGCACCGAGACCGGTTACGTTCTGGTCGATGAGGACTGTGTTAATGCCATCAACGATAAGGTTCTCTTCCCCGACTTCACGCAGGTCAAGGCCAGCAAGAACGTCTACATCGGCCAGCCCGCCGCTACCGGCAACTACATTGACCTTGGCGTTCTGGTCGAGTACACCGTGAAGGACAAGGTCTACACGATCAAGGCGTTCAACCACATCGCTCACGGCGACAATATTGGCGAGTGGCTCGCTGTGGACTACACTAAGGGTTCTGCCGCCATGGACTTCCGTCAGGCTAGCAGAAAGGCCGTCATTGAGGATACCGTTGCGTTCTACTTCTATGGTACTCCCCACTCCACCAACTTCGAGCAGACCCCCAGCAAGAAGGTCGACATGCACTACGGCGTGAACACCGGCAAGTACAACAAGGACACCAACGAGGCCGGTATCCCCAGCTATCGTGGCGGCACCGATGTTTGCTACCTCGAGACCAGCGGCAACGGCAAGGTCGTTGATGCTGTGGTCTTCTCCGGTATGCCCATGGGCGAGTATGAGGACTTCGTGTACCTCTTCAAGTGCGAGAAGGAGACCTGGACCAGCAGCGTTGGCCAGCTCTACACCTACTACGGTGTGACCTCCGACGGCGAAGTCAAGGAGTTCGAGTCCTATGACGAAAGCCGCGTTGGCACTGTTTGCTACTACTTCCTGCGCAACGACAAGACCTATGATTTCGCTCCCGCGCCGTATGTGACCGATCTTGTTTCCGTCGAGCTGCTCGGCGACAAGGATACCGTCGAGTATCGCTATGAGGGCAAGAACACCGAGTCCAACATCTACAGCAACCTCGACAAGGTCTATGATCTGACCGACACCTCCGACCTCAAGGCCGGCGATAAGGTCGACACCTACGACTGGAAGTGGCAGACCACCAAGGTCGTTGAGGGCATGCTCGTTATCGATAGAAAGGACGGCGACGTCGAGTGCCTGTTCGTTCTCGATGACGACGTCACCTTCGGCGAGTTCAAGATCAACGGCGTGGTCAACGGCGCTAATTATTGGTACCCCGTTGCCAACTACAACGGCACCAAGCTCGTTGAGCGCGCTCTGGCTGACCTCGACGGCGGCGACTTCAAGGCTGACAAGTACTATCACATCAATGACGCTGACGCCATCAAGGGCGACGCCGGCTTCAAGTTCGAGGCTGGTAAGACCTACACCGTTGTTGAGCACAAGGATATCGTCAACGATATCAAGGCTGTGACCGGTGCTACCCTGAAGGACAACGTCCTGACCGTTCCCATGGATGCTTACGTTGCTGATCAGGCTGCTGACTACATCGAGACCGCAGGTACTAAGAAGCTCGAGGGCAACAAGCTGACCGTCACGCTGACGTCCGAGGACGGCATCTGCACGAAGGATGTTGTGATCACCGTCAAGTCCGAGAAGTTTGACGTTACCTTCACCACCGCCAAGATGGACGCCGCCAAGGGCGCCGAGGTCGTGTTTACGGGCGAGAGCGATCTCGGTAACCCGCTGAACAAGCCCCTCGTTAAGAGCGTTGAGATCGTCAACAAGGAAGGCACTCTCGTGTATGCACTTGAGAACGTCTCCGATCTGAACGATTCCATTCAGGCCATCGGTACCAGCACGCTGACCGCTGGCAAGGAGTATACCGCTGTGGTTACCCTGCTGGATGGCACTTCGTACAGAAAGACTCTCGAGGCTCAGTCCGGCATTCCGTCCGGCATCTAACTAATCCCTAACGCAAAAAAAGAAGACCCCCTCGGGGGTCTTCTTTTTTTGTTCGCTTCAAGCGCCTGCGTTGTCGAAACCGACGATCACATAGTGGTATTCCACGTTTTTGCTGTTGCCCGCATAGGTGCTGCTCATGGTGCCGCCGGAGGAGCAGACCCACGAGAGCTGGCGCGCGCCCCATGTGACGGTCAGCGATTTGCCATCGCCCACACCGAAGTCTTTGTTGTTCTGCACCGTGTCGGCACTGCGGAACAGGCAGAGCGCGGTGGCCATGCCCGCGCTCTGCACGAACGCAAGCACGGGATAGAACGGAGTGGGAATGCTCACGGAGGTCGTTCCCGTGCCGGTGTAGCTGCCGGTGAAGATGCGGCAGGTCTTGCCGCCGCTGCCGATGGCGGCAGACAGCGCTGTTTGCAGCGCCGCGAGCGCCGCGCTGCGGTTCTCCGCTTCGGCGGCCAATGCTGTGGCGGCGGCCTTTTCCCCGAGCGCCGTGTCATGCGCCTTGAGCGCCGCGTCGGTCTTGCCGAAAGCGTCGTTGAAGTCCTCCATCTTGATGAAGTCCTGCTTCTCCCACTGCGGGAGGGAATAGTTGTCGGTTTTTTTCATGTCGATCCCCCAATTGATAAAATTGGCAAGGCAAATCGTTTGCCTTACAGCTTTAGGCTGTAAGGCAGCGGACATTGTACGTTTTGCGGCAACGCGCCGGAAAAAATTTCTTCCGCGCGCGTTATCGGCGCGCATTTTGCTGCCAAATAGTTACAAATGGGAACAAAACCGCGAAAAGCGTAGCCAAAAGAAAGGAAGTCTGCTATAATAGCCGCGACAAAAGGAAAGGAGATCCGACATGAAACGTTTTTTGGCGCTGCTGCTCAGCGCGCTGATGCTGCTCTCGCTGCTGACCGCCTGCGGCGATAAAAATTCCCCGCCCGACGACGGCGACACCGTGGTGGACGACAATCCCGACGCCGAGCCCGGCGACTCCGCCGCCGACCCCTACGACGCGGTGCGCACCTACTGGTCGGAGGATCAGCTCACGCAGGCGTGGGGGCCTGAGCAGGTGGTGGAGCATCTTTTCTTCCACCCCGTCATCGCCTATCCGCAGTGGGCCTTCCACGACTGCAATGCCTCGCAGGATCAGCGCTACGGCCTCGATGACTGGATGGTCACGGCGGACGAGTACAAGAAGATCTTGCAGTCCGTGTACGACCGCGGCTACATTCTCGTTGCGATGGAGGACGTTTGGAGCGAGGTGACGGACGAGACCGGCACGCACATGGTGCGCAACACCCTCATGCTGCCCGAGGGCAAAAAGCCCCTCGTCATCAGCTTTGACGACGTGAACTACTATCCGTATATGCTCGACGAGGGCTTCACGAGCAAGCTCGTCGTCGGCGAGGACGGCGAGATCTGGGCGCAGTGCACCGATCCGTACACCAATGAGACATTTTTGACCAAGGAGCTCGACGCGACGCCCATTCTCGACGAGTTTGTCTACGAGCACCCTGATTTTTCGCTGAACGGCGCGAAGGCCATCTTCTCGCTGACGGGCTATTGCGGCATTCTGGGCTACCGCACGCAGGACGACCGCGACATCGCGGCCGATTCCCCCGACCGTCCGGCGTTCGACGCCTATCGCGCGAGCGAGATCGAGGCGGTCAAGCCCGTCATCGAGCGCCTCAAGGAAACGGGCTGGACGTTCGGCAGCCACACCTGGGGCCACATTCGCCTCGACAGCAAGTCGATGCAGACCATCATCAACGACACCGAGCGCTGGGCGGACGAGGTCGGCTCGCTCGTCGGCCCCACGCAGATTTTGTTCTATCCGCACGGCGGACGGCCCGACGGCGACGACTGGCACACCACCGGCGAGCGCTTCAAGTACCTGCAAAGTCAGGGCTTCCGCGTGTTCGCAAGCGTCGGCACCAGCTCTTTCAGCTTTGTCAAGCCCGACATCTCCGCCGTCATCTGTGACCGTCTGCACCCGGACGGCACGACGCTGCGCGGCAGCAAGCGCGTGCTGAGCTGGTATCAGCAGTTCTATGACGCAAAGGACATCATCGACCTCGACGTGCGCCCCGATCTTGGCGTGCGCTGGGATCAGTAAGGAGGGCAAACCATGACGCTTGACGAGCTGAAAGCCAAAGCTGTCGCCATGCTCGACATGGCCTATGTACCCTATTCCCACTTTCCCGTCGGCGCGGCGCTCGAATGCGACGACGGCGCGGTCTTCACCGGCTGCAACATCGAAAATTCGAGCTACGGTCTCACAAACTGCGCCGAGCGCACCGCGGCCTTCAAGGCCGTGAGCGAGGGGCACCGCCGCTTTGCGCGCATCGTCATCGCTGGGCGCAGCGACGATTACTGCTACCCCTGCGGCGCGTGCCGCCAGGTGCTCTACGAGTTCGGCCCCGAGATGGAGGTCATCTGCCTCAACAAAAAGGGCGAGGAGAAGCGCCTGTCGATCCGCGAACTCCTGCCCTATGGCTTCGACCGGACGTGGCTTGCAATCGACGAGAAATAACGAAAAAAGAGAGCGGCATGCCGCTCTCTTTTTTTTGTTCGCTTCAGTTGCTGCCAGAGGAAGAGGCTTCGATCGTCACTCCGCCGCCTTCGTGCAGAAGGAGTAGAACGCCCTGCCGCAGTAGTCCTCTGTGTCCCACTGCGCATCCACCTCAAAAATACCGACGCTCGGGAACAGCTCAACAGTATACGTTCCGTCGTCCTGCCGCTGCACGGTCAGTTTTTCGGCAGTCGCCTGCGTGTCGCCCCAGCACTGCTCGTTCCAGTACCGCAGGGTGACGGAATCGGGCGCACAGTCGCCGAAATCGAGCGTCACCGTGTAGTAGAAGGACGCCGACACCGCGATGGGCATTTCAAGAGCCGGCGTGCTGTCGCGGAGCGTCTCGTCCAGCGGATGCATGCCGCAGGCGATCGCGCCTGTGCGCTGGCCGCCTCCGGCCTCATAGTCCCAGTCGTAGCTGCCGCCCATCGCCGTGATGCTCGCCCCCTGCGCGTTCGTCACCGTCAGCTCCGGCGGCTCGGTGGGCGCGGACTTTGCGCCGCAGCCCGCGAGCACAAGCAGCAGCATCAAGATCAGCAGGAGGGAAGATCGCTTTTTCATATAAGTTCACCTCTCGTTTCTTTCGGATACCTATATAGACGCAAACCGCGGGAAAAATGTTCCGCAAGTGTGCGAGCATAGCGAGTGCGCGCAGCGGAGTGGATTGAAAAAACAAAAGGCGTGGCAAAGCCACGCCTTTTTCGTTTTTAGAAGTCCGCGTTGCCCACGGTGCGGGGATGCAGCTCCACATCGCGGATGTTGCCGATGCCCGTCAAATACATCACCATGCGCTCGAAGCCGAGGCCAAAGCCCGCGTGACGGCAGGAGCCGTAACGGCGCAGGTCGCAGTACCACCAGTAATCCTCGGGATTCATGCCGAGATCGCGGATGCGCTGCTCGAGCAGCTCGATGCGCTCCTCGCGCTGGCTGCCGCCGATGATCTCGCCGATGCCCGGAACAAGGCAGTCCGCCGCCGCGACGGTCTTGCCGTCGTCGTTGAGGCGCATATAGAAGGCCTTGATCTCCTGCGGATAGTCGGTGACGAACACGGGGCGCTTAAAGATCTGCTCGGTCAGATACCGCTCGTGCTCGGTCTGGAGGTCGATGCCCCACTCGACGGGATAGTCGAACTTCTGTCCGCTCTCCTTTAAGAGCTTCACGGCCTCGGTGTAGGTCACGCGGCCAAAGTCAGACTCGGCAACGTGCCTAAGTCTCTCGATGAGGCCCTTGTCGACAAAGCTGTTGAAGAACGCAAGATCGTCCGGGCAGCGCTCCATCACGCGGCGAATGATGTGCTTGATCATCGCTTCCGCCACTTCCATGTCGCCGTTGAGGTCGCAGAAGGCCATCTCCGGCTCGATCATCCAGAACTCGGCGGCGTGGCGCGCGGTGTTGGAGTTCTCCGCGCGGAAGGTCGGGCCGAAGGTGTAAACGTCGCCGAACGCCATGGCGAAGTTCTCGGCGTTGAGCTGGCCGGAGACGGTCAGGCTCGTCTTCTTGCCGAAGAAATCCTTGCTGTAATCGATCTTGCCGTCCTCGGTGCGGGGCGGGTTTTCAAGGTCGAGCGTCGTCACCTGGAACATCTCGCCCGCGCCCTCGCAGTCGCTGCCGGTGATGATGGGGGTGTTGACGTAGACGAAGCCGCGGCTCTGGAAGAACTCATGCACGGCGTAGGCCGCCGCGCTTCTCACGCGGAAGGCCGCGGAGAAGAGGTTCGTGCGCGGGCGCAGATGCTGGATGGTGCGCAGATATTCAACGCTGTGGCGCTTTTTCTGCAAGGGATAGTCGGGCGAGGACGCACCCTCGATCTCGATCTCCGTTGCCTTGACCTCGAGCGGCTGCTTGGCCTCGGGCGTCAGCACCACCGTGCCGCGCACGATGAGCGCGGCGCCGACGTTCTGCGCGGCGATCTCCTTATAATTAGAAAGAGAATTCGCGTCCATCACCACCTGCAAATTGCGGAAGCACGAGCCGTCGTTCAGCTCGATGAATCCAAAGGTTTTCATATCGCGGATGGTCTTCGCCCAGCCGCACACGGTGACGCTTTCGCCGCCGTAGCGCTCGCTGTCGGCGAAGATCGCGGCAATTCTCACTCGTTCCATAATAATTTCCTTTCCTTTTGTGGGTTTTCGCGGGATAATGCGCTTATTATATGCTACTTTCTGTGCGATTGCAAGTCCCGCTTTTGATTGACTTTTCGGAATTTGTGTGTTATCTTAAAATCTTACCTCAAAAGGTAAACGTGAAACTTTCACCTATTACTTTACAGGAGGATTTTAACATGAACAAGTATCTGGACATCGCCCCCGAGGTCGCCGAGGCGCTCAAAGCCGGCAAGCCCGTCGTGGCGCTCGAATCCACCATCATTTCCCACGGTATGCCCTACCCGCAGAACGTCGAAACCGCGCTCAAGGTTGAGCAAATTATTCGCGACGCGGGCGCAGTCCCCGCCACCATCGCCATCATCGGCGGACGGCTCAAGGCCGGTCTTTCCAAGGAAGAGATCGACTACCTCGGCCGCACCGGCGCGGGCATTCCCAAGGCCTCCCGCCGCGACCTGCCCGTGCTCGTCGCGCAGGGCAAGGACGGCGCCTGCACCGTCACCACCACCATGATGATCGCCGACATGGCGGGCATTCGCGTCTTCGCCACCGGCGGCATCGGCGGCGTGCACCGCGGCGCGCAGGAGACCTTCGACATCTCCGCCGACCTTGAGGAGCTGGCAAACACCTCCGTCATGGTCATCTGCGCGGGCGCGAAGTCCATTCTCGACCTCGGCCTCACGCTCGAATACCTCGAGACCCACGGCGTCACCGTCATCGGCTACGGCACGGACGAGCTGCCCGCGTTCTATACCCGCTCTTCGGGCTTCGGCGTCGACTACGAGCTCGACACGCCGGAGCAGCTGGCCAAGGCGTTCCACGTCAAGCGCGAGCTGGGTCTGCGCGGCGGCCTCCTCGTCACCAACCCGATCCCCGAGGAGTACTCCATGGACAAGGAAGTCATCGACAAGGCCATCGCCGAGGCCGTGGAGGACGCGAAGAAGGACGGCATTCACGGCAAGGCCACCACGCCGTACCTGCTCGCCAAGATCAAGGATCTCACCGGCGGCGACAGCCTCGATTCCAACATTCAGCTCGTCTTTAACAACGCCCGCCTCGGCGCGGCGGCGGCGGTCGAGCTTGCAAAACTCGAAAAGTGAGATATTTTGCCGTCTATCTCGCCGCGATCAATCTCATCACGTTTTTCGTCTACGGCGCGGATAAGCGCCGCGCCAGAATCCCCGGCGCGCGCCGCGTCCCCGAAAAAACACTCTTCGCACTCGCGCTGCTGCTCGGCAGCGCGGGTGCTCTTTTGGGCATGCGCGTCTTTCACCACAAAACGCGCCACTGGTATTTCCGCTTCGGCATTCCGGCGATCTTACTCTGTCAGATCGCGGCGGGAGTATATGTGTACCTGCGGTTTTTCGCGGCGTAAAAAAATTTTGAAAATTTTTGTCCGTTCCTGCAACAAATCCCCCCTTTCCTGCGTCTAATAACATACAGGGGGGCGGCAGGAAAAATTGGAAAATAAAGTTTTTCTGAAATTTGCGTTTTCCTGTTCCCTTATTTCCCGCGGCATGATATAATGCCGATGTATGAGAAGCGCTCTGTGCGCGCAGAGCAAATCACAAAAATGAGAAAGGATGAAGAAAATTATGAAGAAATTTCTCTCATCGCTGCTGGCGTTGACCATGATCTTGAGTCTGGTCATTGTTCCGGCAAACGCAATCGGAAACACCATTAGTGGTGTGTCGATTACACCATCTAGCGCCACACTTAAAGTTGGTGAAACGCAGACGATCAAGGTCGACACCACAGAGCTTGAGATGTTATCTGCGAATAGTACGCTGACCATTAACGGCGAAGAAGTAACTATTACTGAAGCGCCGAGGGTTACAATAGGCAACTTTAAGTCCAGCAACAGCAAAATTGTGACAGTTGCTCCTGCCAACACTGGAAAGTCTGGTGAGGCAACAGCTACGGCTGTAGCTGCGGGTACTGCAACCATTAGCTGTGACGTTACCTGTAATTACAAAACCGCGAAGGCAGACGGCTCCGTCACTGTGACTCTGGAAACCACAATCACCGTCGCTGCTCCCGAAGTCACCTACACCATCACTGGCACGCCCACTGTCAAGGCAAAGGTTGACGGCAAGGATGTTTCTAATGTCAAGCATAATACCATGGTTGACTTCTCCATTGACGGGGATATTACCGTTAAGAGCAAGACCGGCGATGCCGGAGAAGTAACCCTTGATAGCAGCGCTTACACTCTGGAGTATGCTTGGAGTGGCGTTTCCGGCAGCAGCGCGAGTGTCAGTCAGAAGCTGACCAACACCACCAGCTCTCCGAAGACCGTGACGGCTGGCTGCACCATTACCGTTAAAGTCGGTGGCAAGGCTGTTGGCTCTCCCGTCAAATGCACTGCCGCTAAGGTCATTGTTGCCAGCGAGCCCGGCATCTCCATCACTGGCAGTGTTCAAAAGGTCGGCGAAAACTACGAAGTTCTTAAGGGTGGCAGACTGGAATTGACCGCATCTGCTACCGGCGTTGAGAATCCCACCTATAAGTGGTATGTGAATGATAGTATTGATTCCAGCCACGGCCGCAATGAGAAGTATATTCTGACTGCTTCCGATACCACCCGCACTGGTACCACTACTGTGACCTGCAAGGTTTTCTCCGGCGACAACGAGACTCCCGTAAAGGAAACGACCTGCACCTATAAGATCGTCGACGAAGATGTTCGTCTGACTCTGGACAAGGAAAGCGTTACGCTTTCGAAAAAAGGTGCCTATGATACGGTTACCGCCTCCGTGATTGATTGGTCGACTGACCGACCTGTTTCCGGCGAGGTCAAGTATAAGTTTACTCCCAGCAAACGCGGCGTTGTGTCTCTTTCTTCTTCTGAGAACACCACCGGCAAAACGCGCATTACCCTTGATGCCAATGACACAGTGACCATCACCGTCGAGGCCACCTATAAGGGCAAGACCCTCGATGCGAAGACGATCTATGTCACCGGCGAACTGCTCAGCGCCAGCCTTGATAAGGTTGAAAACGGCGATCCGCTTAAGTTTGACTACGATGATCTGGAAGCTGCTGCCAATAAGGCGCTCCCTTCTCGCGTCAACGTTAAGAAGAACAGCTATATCAATCTTTCCGGTGTCCCGACCGCAGCTGACGAGGGCGGCGTGCTCTACTATGGCTCCAATAAGGTCTCTGCCTCTGGCCGTAACATCGATAAGAATGATAGTCTTGAGTTCCGTACCGCCGCAGGTTTCATTGGTGATGCCACGATGACCATGACTGTGAGCGGCGATGATAACAAGTCCTACACGATCACGCTCACCATTCCTGTTATCTCTGCTGGCACCATCAAGGAGACCGTGACCGGTAACGCCGCCAACAAGGACGTTACGTTCACCAACTCCGACTATAAGTATCTCTATTACACCACCTCCAAGGTATCCGATTACAACGGCTACTACGACGGCAGCAGCAAGGTCGGCAAATTTGACGGCCTCGTCAAGGAGGACAAAACCGTCACCATTCCCGCTTCCAAGTTCAATAACAGCAAGACCGTAACCCTCTACGTCGTCGGCCTTGACGATGACGGTGTTGCTTCCACCGGTACCATTGAAGTTTCCCAGAAGTCCTACGCCATCGAGTACAATGTGGTCGCCGGCGAGACGCTCTCCTTCGACCAGAAGGCTTTCGAGTCCTTCATGGAAGACTACGCCGATGACAACATCAAGACCAGCAAGGGCGACTACTTCGAGTTCGACTACGTTAAGTTCGACTCCCTGCCCAACTCCACCAGAGAGGGTGTCCTCTACGAGGGCAAGGACAAGATCAAGACCTCCACTGAGGTCGAGGATCTCGACAAGGTGACCTTCGAGTCCGTCGCCAAGGCCAAGGACACCATCAAGGTTCCCTTCACCCTGTATGCCAAGCAGTACGACAAGAACGACAAGGTCATCGACAAGAAGGTCAGCATGACCGGCGTGGTCGAGATCTCCGTCGTCAAGGAAGACATCGTCTTTGAGGTCGGCGTGAACAGCGCGGTCAAGCTCGGCTCCGACAAGTTCATCGACTTCCTGCGCGATTCCGACAAGAGCTACAGGAAGGCTGACCTCGACTATGTCACCTTCGATGTGGGTAAGAACAGCGCCATCACCTCCTACTTCAACGGCACCGGCGCGCTCTACCGTTACTACAACGGCAACACCGGCATCAACGCCACTGTCAGCGCCAAGGACGAGTTCTACTACAACCCCAAGACCAGCAGCAAGCACTATGACCTCGACGACGTGACCTATGTGACCTCCAAGTTTGCCAAGGTCGGCGATATCGTCTATATCCCCTTCACCGCCTACGGCACCAAGTCCGGCCAGAAGGCTGAGGGCACGCTCGCCATCAAGGTCAAGCAGACCATGAACTTTGTCGACGTGAGACCCGGCGACTACTTCTATGATTCCGTCCAGTGGGCCGTGAACCTTGACATCACCAAGGGCACTTCCGCCACCACCTTCTCCCCGAAGCAGGGCTGCACCCGTGCGCAGATCGTCACCTTCCTGTGGCGCGCCGCCAATTCTCCCGCGCCGCGCAGCAGCACCAACAAGTTCACTGACGTTTACGCCACCACGCACGCCGACTACATGAAGGCAATCATCTGGGCCACCGAGCAGGGCATCACCACCGGCACCGGCAACGGCAAGTTCTCGCCCGACGCCACCTGCACCCGCGCGCAGATCGTCACCTTCCTGTACCGCTTCAAGAACAACCCCGCGGTTTACGGCTCCCTGAACTTCTCGGACGTCAACAAGACCGAGCATGCCGCGTTCTACAACGCCATTCTCTGGGCTGTGAACAACAAGATCACCACCGGCTACGGCAACGGCATCTTTGATCCCAACGGCACCTGCAACCGCGGTGACGCTGTGACCTTCCTGTACCGCGCCCTCGCGTGATCTGAATCTCCGCGCAGCGATTTCCCGCGAATCAAGAGGCCGCCCGTTTGAAAACGGGCGGCCCTTTTTTGTAAACTTTCTGTGATAGCCCTTTCCCCCGCCTGCAAACCGTGCTACAATACTCCCATCTTGATTTTCCGGGGAGTTGTTACTGTGAGCAAATTCCGCAATGCCCTTTCTCGCTTCATGTACGGCCGCAACGGCGTGGACGCGCTGAGCTGGGCGCTCGTCGTGCTTGAGGTCGTCCTCAGCCTGCTGAGCTCCTTCATTCACGTGCGCGGCGTGTCGCAGGCGCTGTACTTTGTGTCCACGGCGCTGATGTTCGTGGTGCTGCTCCGCATTTTTTCGCGCAATCTCGCGCGCCGTCAGGCCGAGAATGCGAAATTCTTGACCTGGTGGACGCCGAAGGCGAACGCCATTCGCGGCGCGCAGGCCCGCCGCGCCGACAAGGCGCACAAATACGTCCGCTGCTCCTGCGGCGCATACTGCCGCGTGCCGCGCGGCGTGGGCAAGATTGAGCTGACGTGCCCGAAGTGCGGCAGGAAAAAGGTCATCAAAACGTAAGAGAGAAAAAATCCGTCCCGATGGACGGATTTTTTTGTAAGAAAACCGGTTTTCCGCCGTCTAATAGACAGAAGGGGGTGAGGGTGCTGACGGATTTTGAAGAGGTCTACGCCGTGTACTTTGACGATGTGTACCGCTATCTTCTCTCGCTTTCCGGGAGCGAGAGCGTCGCCGAGGAGCTGACGAGCGAGACGTTTTTCCGCGCGATGGACGCCCTCGGCCGCTTCCGCGGCGAGTGCAGCGTGCGCGTCTGGCTCTGCCAGATTGCCAAGAATCTCTATTATTCGCATCTGCGGCGCGAAAAGCGCCTTGTGCCGCTCGAAGACTGCCGGATCGCCGAGGAACGCCACGAGGAATCGCTTGAAGATCGCAGCGAGGCCGCGCGCATCCAGACGCTCCTGCACGCGCTCAAAGAGCCGTACAAGGAGGTCTTTATGTGGCGCGTGTACGGCGAGAAGAGCTTTCGCGACATCGGCGCGCTCTTCGGCAAGACGGAAAATTGGGCATGCGTGACCTACCATCGGGCCCGGCGCATGATCCGCGAGGGATTGGAGGACTGAAATGAACAAGGATTGCAGCATCGTGCAGGATCTTCTGCCGCTTTACGCGGAAGATATGCTGCGCGAGGGAACGAAGGAATATGTTGACGGGCATCTCGCTCAGTGCGAAGCCTGCCGCGCAGAGCTCGCAGCGCTCAAAGCGGACGTGACGCCCGCGCCCATCAACGCGCAGCCGCTGCGCAGCTTGAAAAAGCAACTCCGGCGCAAAAAGTTCACTGCTGTGCTGCTGGCCGTCGCGCTCGCGCTGACATTGGCGACGGCGGGTTTTGCGTACCTCACCGCACCGCAGTATCTGCCGTATGACGAGACAGAGTGGATGATCACGCGCTCTCCCCGAGCGCTCGCGGACGGCTCGATCATGGCGGACGGGCTGACCGATCTCAGCGGCATTGAGAGCATTTCCGTCAACCTGCTCACGCCTGTGTCCGGCACAAAGGTCACGAGTACGCAGGACCCGGACAGCGGCAAGACGGTCTATTTCATCACCGCATGGCGCACGCCGCTTGACACGTGGTGCGGCACCTTTGACGTGTCGGACACAGGCGACCACGCGCAGCGCGAGGCGGACGCGCTGCAAGGCGCGCTTGGCAAAGTGGAGTCCGCGCGCACGCTCTTCACGCTCGAAACCGCGAACTGCGCGGCGGTCTACTATTCGCCGAACAACGGACAGGACGATGTGCTGCTCTGCGGCAGCAGGGACGGCGGCATCATTTCCCTGCCGCGGCTGGCGCTCGGTTATTACGTTTTGCTATCATTGGCACTTTTTATTCCTCTGAGTATTGCCTTTTTCCTCTGCCGCAGGAAAAAAGCGGGCAAAGCGCTAGGCCATCTCGCGCTGATCCCCGCGTGCTATCTCACTGGCCACCTGCTCGTCAAGGGCTTTGCGATGACGAGCTACCAGATGCAGCGCGATTTTTCGCTCATCGTCCTCACCGCCGCGCTCCTTTATGCCGCGGCGCTGTTGGCAGGAACCCTCCTGCGGCAGAGACGGGACGCAGCAGAGTAAAAAAGAAGAGACACCATCAGGTGTCTCTTCTCTTCTTGGCGCAGCGGGAGGGATTCGAACCCTCGTGCGATTGCTCGCAAACTGATTTCGAGTCAGCCCCGTTATGACCACTTCGATACCGCTGCATTTTTTGCGCTGTTATCAGCCAAATTATTATGCCATAACTTTTGGCGTCTTGCAAGGTATTTTTTCGTATTTGCGGCATATTCTGCTCCCATGAAGCGTGTTTATCTATCGGTACGCCTGAAAAATTACGAAGATGCGCTCTCGCTCATCGGCGCACGATGCGCGGAAACGCCCTGGGAGGCGGATCTCCTTCTGCTGCCCGGCGGGGGCGACGTTCACCCGCGCTTTTATGACCAGCAGATCAACGGCTCGACAGATATCGACGCAGCGCGTGACGGGCGCGAGCTTGCGCTTGTTGACGAATTTCTGCGCGCGGGAAAGCCCGTCGTCGGCATCTGCCGCGGCTTGCAGCTCCTCAACGTCTATTTCGGCGGCACGCTGCACCAGCACATTTTGGGCCACGCCCAAGTGTGCGGCCGCGACCATCTGCACGTTGTCCATGCCGCACCGGGACTGCTGCGTGCGCTGTACGGCGCGTGCTTCACGGTCAACAGCGCCCACCATCAGGCCGTCGAAACCTTGGGAGAGGAGCTGCAAGTCCTCGCCTGCGCTCCCGACGGCACGGTCGAGGCGATCGCGCATAAGGCGCTTCCTGTCTTTGCTGTCCAGTGGCATCCCGAGCGTCTTTGCGGCGCATTTTCCCGGCCGGAAACCGTCGACGGAGCGGCGCTCCTGTCCGCTTTGCTCCGGTAACACAAAAAGCCGAAGGAATTTCTGAAAAAATGTTGACAAAACGGGACACTGATGCTATTATAACAGAGCTGACGATTTTTGCGGAGGGCGAATGCAGGTGTAGCACAATGGCCAGGGCACCAGCCTTCCAAGCTGGGGATGCGGGTTCGATTCCCGTCACCTGCTCCAATCCATTTGCGCCAGTAGCTCAGCTGGATAGAGCAACTGCCTTCTAAGCAGTAGGCCGGGGGTTCGAGTCCCTTCTGGCGTACCATTTTTTAGGCTCTCAGCATTGCAGCAAATATCGCACGGATACAGGATATGTGGTGGGTGTAGCTCAGTTGGTTAGAGCACCGGATTGTGGTTCCGGGTGTCGAGGGTTCGAGTCCCTTTACCCACCCCACAAAAAGAGAGGGATGGGATTTGATCCCAGCCCTCTCTTCCCAATAGGGGTGTAGCCAAGCGGTAAGGCAAGGGACTTTGACTCCCTCATTCGCTGGTTCGAGTCCAGCCATCCCTGCCAGTTTTTCTCCGCCTCGGTGGTTTATAATAGAATACGCTTCGTTAGCTCAGTTGGCAGAGCACCTGCCTTTTAAGCAGGGTGTCCGGGGTTCGAATCCCCGACGAGGCACCAAAAAAGAGATGGCTTTAAGCTGTCTCTTTTTTTTAGATTCCGTTAGAAATTAAAATACTCGGGGCAAATAAACACCTCAGGGCAGCTTCTCTTGCCGCTCTGCAGCAATTCACCTTCTGTCGCGGCAGAAAACGAATTTGAATTTATTTCGTGCCGTGCGCGGCACGAAACTCTACGAGGCTTTTCATTCTACGCCGCCCGCAAAGAACCTTTGCTTGTCTGCTCGTGGCTTTTTTGCTATGATGTGGACAGCAAGGGAGGTTGATCTATGTCTGATTTCAGTTCCAACCTGCGGAGGTTTCGGAAAAAAGGTGGGGCTTTCGCAGGACGCGCTTGCGGAAAAGCTCTCCGTTTCGCGCCAGACCGTTTCAAGCTGGGAGCGCGGCAACTCCTATCCCGACCTTGACATGTTGGTGCGCATCAGCGACGTGCTCTCAACGGATTCGAACGAGCTGCTTTATCCGAATCAAAAGCGCAGGAGCGGCGGCGTAAGCCGCCTTGTAGACGACGACTTTTTCGGTAAGCTCACGGTTGTCATTTGGATCGCAGGGTTCCTGCTCGGCCTGTCCGCCGGCAGTCAAGGCTATGCGTCGGGGCCGAACACCATCTCGTGGCATTTCGTGTTTTCTGACGCATTGCGCTGCTGGGTTCCCGCATTTTTGACCGGCATGGTATTTCTCGGCCTTCAGAAGATCATCGACCTTTTGAAAGAGCGCGGCGAGTGAGCAGGGCGGTTTGACTTGCCCCCGGAATCATGGTAAAATTCTCCTATCAACACTCAGGAGGAATGCTGTGTGAAGCGCTGCAAATTCTTAGCTCTTATGTTCGCCTTGCTTCTGCTGCTGCAAAGCTCTGTGCTGGCGGCGAACACGGGCGCAACCGTCACCGTCACGCTCCCGACGTTCGCCGTTACGCTCAACGATACCAAAATCGACAGCGCGCACAGTGAATATCCCCTGATTGTCTACCGCGATATTACATATTTCCCCATGACCTACCACGCCTCACGCTTCCTGCACCTCAAGAGCAGCTGGTATCAGACTGAGCCAAAGGGTACGCTGTTCGTCGGCTACAGCGACGCAAGCGAGGACACGTGGATCGACACGCCCGCGGCTGGCAGGAATGCTTCGACCGCCAAGGCAACCGTCGCTGACTACCAGATCGCCGTCAACACGGTGGACAAAAGTGAATTTCTCGACAATTCCGCTGAGCCGTACCCGCTGCTCAACTTCCGCGGCGTGACATATTTCCCGCTCACGTGGCGCTTTGCTGCGGAGGAGTTCGGCTGGGATTATCGCTTTGATACCAAAACCGGTCTGAGTATCCGCTCGACCGAGCAATTCCGCCCCGAGCTTGAGGATTCGCTGCTTGCGAACTCCGCGCCGTCTGCCGCGCTGGTGCAGAAAACATATTTTTACAGCGCGGACAAGTCCGAATACGCGGGTGTTCCCTATTCCAATCTCTCTGGCGCAACATTTGTCTACCGCAGAAGCGGCGAGGCGGCGTTAACGCTCAAGGCGGAAGATCTTTTTTCTGACGGAGAATACTACTATGATTGTCAGGACGGCACGAACGCGCCCGTGCTCAGTGACGGCGTGCTGACGCTCTCCGCCCGCCAGATGGACAGCACCGGTCAGACAACCGTTCGCCTTAAAATCGACCTGCGCAGCGGAACACTGCTGCCATAATTTACTTTCAAAGGAGGCTCCCCTTGCACCTCACCACTGTTTTATTTGATCTGGACGGGACGCTGCTGCCCATGGATCAGGAAGCGTTCACGACCGGATATTTTAAGCTCCTTGCCAAAAAGCTCGCGCCTCACGGCTACGAGCCGAAGTCTCTCGTCGACGCCATCTGGGCGGGCACGGCCGCCATGGTAAAAAACGACGGCAGCTGCACCAATGAGCAGGCCTTCTGGAAAAAATTCTCCGCCATCTACGGCTCCGAAAAGGCGCTCGCGGATCAGCCGCTGTTCGAGGATTTTTACGCCAACGAATTTTCTGCCGCGCAGGAGATCTGCGGCTTCACCCCCGCCGCAGCCAAGACGGTGCGCCGCCTCAAAGCCCGCGGCGTTCGCGTCGCGCTCGCGACGAACCCCATCTTCCCCCGCATTGCGACCGAGCAGCGCATTCGCTGGGCAGGTCTCGCGCCGGAGGATTTTGCGCTCTATACGACCTACGAGAATTCGACCTTCTGCAAGCCGAATCCGGATTACTACCGCGAAGTCGCGCGCACACTGGGCGTGCAGCCGGAGGAGTGCCTGATGGTCGGCAACGACGCAACGGAGGATCTCGCCGCGCGCGAGGCGGGCATGGACGTCTTCCTGCTGACAGACTGCCTCATCAACACAAAAAATCGAGACATTTCCGCCTGCCCCCGCGGTGATTTTGCCGCGCTGAACGCTTACCTCGATGAAACATTGAACTAAAAAAGTGCCGCCCAACGGGCGGCACTTTTTCTGCTGTTTATGATTTCATTCGGTTTCTGCGCTGCGCGGTCGCAAGGCGGAACACCGTGGACACCAGCAGGATCGCCACGGCGATGCTGCCCGCAACGCCCGCGGTCTCAAGTCCTTTGTGCACCGCGGCCTGCACATCGCCGCCCAGGCCGAGGCTCATCGTGTAGTAAATGCCCGCGCCAGGCAGCAGCGGAATGCTCGAAATGACAAGATACGACGTGACCGGATATTTGCGCGAGCGCGCCATGATCTCGGAATAGAGCGCCGCTACTATGGCGGCGATGAAGTTCATGCCGTAAATGCTGAAGCCCAAACTGCGGCACAGCAGATATACCATCCACGTAAGCACGCCGCCGGCTGCGCAGAGCGCGCTGCCCCAGCCGTGCGTATTGAAAAGGATAAAAAAGCCCGTGCAGGCGAGAAAGATCATGATGGCCTGCGCCCAGACGGGATAGCTCGTCGCACCGGCCGGCTCCGTCACGCCGTAAACGCCCGCCGTTACGCGCCAGGCGGCCGCCGTTCCCATCGCGATGGTAAAGGCCGAGAGCAGTACCTGCACGATGCGGTTGATGCCGGAGTTCGTATCGCCGTAGATGATGTCGCGCATCGAGTTTGTGATGAGCAGCCCCGGCACGAGGATCATCAGAGAGCCAATGATCACGGCATCAACATAGTCGATAAGGTGAAGCCCCGCAAGAAAATACGCCGGCACCGCCATGGCAAACGCCGCGGCAATGGTGCTGAAAAAAGGGTTGGTCTCGCGCTTGTCCATCTGGCGCGTGACAAAGCCGATGATAAGCCCCATCAGCCCCGCAAACAGGCAGTCGCGCAGCGAGCCGCCAAAGACGGGGCAAAAGCCTGCCGCACCGCAGAAATTGCCCAGGTAATAGATGGGCGTTGAGTAGTGCCGCCGCTCCCTGAGCGTTTCCTCGAGCCACTGCGCGGCAACGCTCGGCTCGGGCACCTCGGCACAGATGCGGCGCGAGAGCGCGTTGAGTTTTTCCACCGCCTCCAAGTCGTTCCCGTGGAAGCCGACGCGCTTCATCACCATCAACGGCTTGCCGTTTGCGGCCTCCAGGCTGACCATCACGCAGTTTGGAATGGAAAACGCCTGGCATTCGATGCCGTAAGCGCCGATGACGCGGCGCATCGTCTCTTCGATGCGGAATGTTTCCGCCCCGCTGAGGGCCAGATGATAGCCAATGCGCGCGGCCAGTTCGGTCAGAAGATAGTAATCCATAGCGTCCTCGCAATTTCGGGAAATTTGACGTCTGCGCGCTTATATTACAGCGAAACAGCCGCCCTGTCAATGCCGGGCGCATGAGGGCGGCGCTGCAAGAAACATTTGCTATTTTGCCGCGGCAGCGATATACTATCCGCGGTCAAGTAAAACAAGAAGGAATCGCGGTCATTATGGAAAAAACAGTCAGAAAGCATGAGATCGACATGCTGCACGGCTCGATCTGGAACAAGCTCCCGCTCTTCGCCCTGCCGGTGGCGGCAACGGCGATCCTGGAGCAGCTCTTTCACGCTTCAGATGTGGCCATCGTCGGCAACTTTTCGGGCGATGCATGCACGGTGGCCGTTGCGGCCGTGGGCGCAAACGGCCCCATCATCGGTCTCATCGTCAACCTTTTCATCGGTATCGCGCTGGGCGCAAACGTTGTCATTGCAACCGCCATCGGCTGCGGAGACGGCAAGGCCGTCGAGCGCGCGGTACACACGGCGATCGTCTTTTCCGCGCTTGGCGGTGCGATCGTCTCTCTGCTCGGCCAGCTCATCGCCGCGCCGCTTTTGAGCATGCTCAATGTGCCGGACGATGTGCTTCCCTATGCGCTCTTGTATCTGCGCATCTACCTGCTCGGTATGCCGGTCATTCTGCTCTACAACTTTGAAGCAGCGATCTTCCGCAGCATCGGCGATACCAAGGTGCCGCTCGCGGCACTGGCGATCTCCGGCGTTTTGAACGTCCTGCTGAATCTCTTTTTCGTTGTCGTGCTGCACATGACGGTCGGCGGCGTCGCCATCGCAACGGCGGTGTCAAACGCCGTGAGCGCGCTGCTCCTCTACCGCCGCCTCACGCACACGGACAAGTGCGTGCGCGTTGAGCGGAAGCTGCTTCGCATCGATGGGGCAAGCCTCAGGCGCATTCTGAGCATCGGCATTCCCGCGGGCGTGCAGAGCGCGGTCTTTTCCTTCGCCAACATTGTCATTCAGTCCGCCATCAACAGCCTCGGCACGGTGGTGATCGCGGCGTCGAGCGCGGCGTTCAACATCGAGATCCTCGCCTACGACGTGCTCAATTCCTTCTCGCAGGCCTGCACGACCTTTGTCGGCCAGAACTACGGTGCAGGCCAGATCAAGCGCTGCAAAAAGACGATGCAGCTGAGCCTTCTGGAGGACGCCGCCGCCACATTCCTCGCTGTCGCCCTCGTGCTGCTGAGCGCAAGGTCACTGCTTGCCATCTTCAACAGCGATCCACAGGTCATCGACCTCGGCTATGTCCGCCTGGCAACGATCCTGCCGGCCTATGGCTTCTGCCTGCTCTACGAGATCCTCTCTGCCTACCTGCGCGGCTTCGGCATCTCGCTCGTTCCCGCGCTTTTGACGATGCTCGGCGTGTGCGGCATTCGCATTGCGTGGGTCAAATTCGTCTTCCCACAGAGCATGACCTTCCAGACCATCATGCTGGTCTATCCTGTCAGCCTCGGCGCAACGGCACTGCTCATTCTCATCGCCACGCTGATCCTCCGCCCGTCTCGCCGATACGCTCATCTGGAATCCCCGCAGGGGGACAAGTGAGGGCTTCCCTCACTTGTCAAAATGCTCCCAGAAGGCGCGCATCGCCGCTTCATACGCCCCGCGCCCCATATAGTAGGTTCTGGCGTGATCTGCACCGGGAATGACCAGCAGCTTGCAGAACGAGGCGCAGGCGTCGCGGTTTTCAAACGCCATGCGCAGCGGAACGAAGTGGTCGTCCTCGCCGTGGATCAAAAGCACCGGCACCTCGGTATTCTTGAGCGCCTCGACGGTGGAGTAGCTGCCGGACGAGGCGTTCAGTCTCTTTTTGCACAGTCCGTCGGCGATAAACGTCGCCGCGCGCGTGGGCAGGCGGAGATTCTTTTTCATCACATACTGCCAGATCTCGCGCGGCGACGTGTAGGCCGAGTCGGCGATCACGCCGCGCACCGCGTCGGGCAGCACGTCGCCCGCGGCCATGAGCACCGTCGCGCCGCCGAGCGACACGCCCATCAAATAGATGGGAAGCGCTTCCCCAAAGCGTTCCGACGCCCACACAGCCCAATCCACGCAGTCGTAGCGCTCCGTCAGACCAAAGCCGATGTAGTTGCCCTCGCTCTCGTTCTGCGCGCGCTGCTCCACGTAGAGCACGCTGCACTTCTTGCGCTCCAAAAAGTCTGAAACCAGGCCGAAATCCCGATACCATGCCGAGCGCCAGCCGTGAAACGCGATCACAAGGCGCTCGGCGTTTTCGCATTCGCGCAAATGGCCCACGAGCGTCAATCCGTCGCGGTTTTCAAGCAGCACCGTCTCCGTTTCCGAAGAGGCAAGCCGGTTCGCCGCCGTTTTCTGCGCCTCGCGGTAAAGCTCGTCATGGCTCTCCCCTGTAAGATGGTCGCCGCTTTTATGCTGTAGCGCCTTGGGCATGTCGCGCTTCATGGCAACGTCCATCAGCGTCCTCGTCACGCCGTAGGCCGCCGCGCCGTAGAGCGCTGCGACTGCTGTGGTGGCAACGGCCGCCTTTGCACTTTTTTTCATAACTGTGACCTCCGTGTATCCAAACTGTAAACTCTTATCCGGGAGACTGGACAGCGGCATTTCCCCGTGCTATACTCCCTGTTAATCTAAGTTTTGGGCGGTTTTGACCGTTCCTTTCTTCTTTTAGCGTAGCAAAAACTCCGGCTTTTTGCTACGTTCAGTTTTTTCCATTTGTATGCATTTTTTGCCGGAAATTCAAACGATCGGAGGAATCCTTCCATGAATGAAGTCAAATCCCCGAAAAAGCCGCTGCTCTACTACTATGTGGTGGCGCTCCTTGTTGTGATGCTCTTCAATTTTATCGCCATGCCGTGGATGGCCGAGCATCAGATCAAAGAAGTGGACTACAACACCTTCGTCACCATGACCGAGCAGGGCGAGGTCGGCAAGGTGGAGATCCAGCAGCAGGACAACCGCATTCTCTTCACAAGCGCGGATGAAAAAACGGTCTACAAGACGGCGATGGTGCCGGACGACGGCCTCGTGCAGCGTCTTCTCGACGCAGGCGTTTCCACCACGGGCGAGGAGATCGAGCAGACGTCTACGCTCGTCAGTATTCTTGCGTGGGTGCTGCCCATCATCATCTTTGTTGCGCTGGGACAGTTCATGTCGCGCAAGATGATGGAGAAGATGGGCGGCGGAGGCAACTCCATGATGTTCAACATGGGGAAGTCCAACGCCAAGGTGTATGTCAAGTCCGCCGAAGGCATTCGCTTCAGCGACGTGGCAGGCGAGGACGAGGCCAAGGAGAACCTCACCGAAGTCGTCAACTACCTGCACGACCCCAGCAAGTATCAGGAGATCGGCGCGTCGATGCCCAAGGGCATTCTGCTCGTCGGCCCTCCGGGAACCGGTAAAACGATGCTCGCCAAGGCGGTCGCCGGCGAGGCAAACGTGCCGTTTTTCTCCATGTCCGGTTCGGAATTCGTCGAAATGTTTGTCGGCATGGGCGCAAGCAAGGTGCGCGACCTCTTCAAGCAGGCCAAGGAAAAGGCCCCCTGCATCGTCTTTATCGACGAGATCGACGCCATCGGCCAGAAACGCAGCGGCGGCCAGTATGGCGGCAACGACGAGCGCGAGCAGACGCTCAACCAGCTGCTGACCGAAATGGACGGCTTTGAGGGCAACAACGGCGTCATCATTCTCGCCGCGACCAACCGTCCCGAGTCCCTCGACCCCGCGCTCACGCGCCCCGGCCGCTTTGACCGCCGCGTGCCCGTGGAGCTGCCCGACCTCAAGGGCCGCGAGGCCATTTTACAGGTTCATGCCAAAAAGATCAAAATTGCCGAAGACGTGGACTTCAACAAGGTCGCGCGCATGGCCTCTGGCGCTTCCGGCGCGGAGCTTGCCAACATCGTGAACGAAGCAGCGCTGCGCGCCGTGCGCGACGGCAGACGCTTTGCCACGCAGGCAGACCTCGAAGAGAGCATCGAGGTCGTCATCGCTGGCTACCAGAAGAAGAACGCCATCATGACCGACGAAGAAAAGAAGATCGTCGCCTACCATGAGATCGGCCACGCGCTCGTGGCGGCGAAACAGACGAACTCCGCTCCCGTGCAGAAGATCACCATTGTGCCGCGCACCTCCGGCGCGCTCGGCTACACGATGCAGGTCGAAGAGGGCAACCATTATCTGATGAGCAAGGCCGAAATGGAGAACAAGATCGCAACGCTCACCGGCGGCCGCGCCGCTGAAGAGGTCGTGTTCCACTCCGTCACGACCGGCGCGTCGAACGATATTGAGCAGGCGACGAAGCTCGCCCGCGCGATGATCACGCGCTACGGCATGAGCGATGATTTCGACATGGTCGCGCTCGAAACGGTGACGAACCAGTATCTTGGCGGCGATGCGTCGCTCGCCTGCTCCGCCGAAACGCAGACGAAGATCGACCAGCGCGTGGTGGAGCTTGTGAAAAAGCAGCACGAGAGGGCTGTGAATATCCTCACCGAGAACCGCGCCAAGCTCGACGAGCTTGCACGCCATCTTTACGAGAAGGAAACCATCACCGGCGAAGAGTTCATGCATATTTTAAACGAAGCATAACACATTTTGCAAACAACCATCGGCATGACCGTCCAACGGATATGCCGATGGTTATTTCATTTCCTGTTGCTGTATATCTAAAAGAGGAACCGGCGGTACGCAGTTGCGAAAATCGCCTGCTGCAACATTATCAGCAATATTGAAGCTGCCCTGCGCACAAGCAGGGCAGCTTTTTTATCCGCGCACCGGCGTGGAGAGATAAAAGTTATTTTACTCCGCGTTCGTCTGCGTCGCAGCGTCCGGCGCAAAATATTTCCGCCACGGAAAGCGGTCGCAGAACGTCCAGTGCTTTTCATAGAACGCAGAGAACCGCCCGATGACATAGCCGTTGATCAGCGCGCACAGGATCGTCCCCCACTTCACGCCCTCGAAGTGCCAAAGTCCGAAGGCAAGAAAGCTCATCGCCACGCCGATCAGACAGCTCACGCAGTCATACCCGGTTTTGAACCGGTTGATGTCTGCGCCGAAACGGGCAGAGACCTCCTTCACAAATAGCTCGTAGACCTCAGGCGAAATATAGGTGTGGAACATGGCAGAAACACCTGCCGCGCAAAAAAGCATCCCCAGCACATAATAGATCGCGCGCAGCCAGACGCTGCCCGCCGGCAGCATAGCGCCCAGCAGCATGAAAGCGTCCAGTACAAAGCCGTAGACGACCGCCGTGACAAAGGAGAAGAGATACGACACACGGAAACGTCGCAGCAGCAGGCACATGGCGAGCAGCAGCACCGCCTGCAAGCAGTATTCCGCCATGCCGAAGGTGACAACGCTCCACGCAGGAGACAGCCAGCGGTAAAGAAGGTATGCAGGCGCGACCACCATGGAAACGCCGAAGTCAGCCTTTTCCATCAGGACAACGCCCCACGCGACAAATACGATGCCGAATACATAGGCAAGCTCCGTGCTGAATGTTCTCTTCATTTTTGATCCTCCAGGCAAAAAATGAGCCTTCTCCGTTTGGTATAGAAACGGAAAAAGCTCATTTATATTGTACCACGCCTGTCAAGCGGCAAAGAACTTTGGCAGCACTATGCCTCATCCTCCGCCAGCATACGGTATCCAATGCCAAGCTCGTTGATGATATAGCGCTTTTCGCCGGGCGTCACACCCATTTTCTTGCGGATGTTCTTCATGTTGACTTGCAGCTTCTTAACGCTGCCATAGTCCGAATATCCCCAGACCGCCTGAATGATGGCGGCATACAAAAGGACAAGCATCAAAAATGGATGCTTGTCCTTTTATATCCGACGCATTATGTTAAGATGTGCAGTAAATGTTCCATCTTACCATCCCACTCTCTGCTGGAATCGGCGCACTCTTTCAGTTCAGTTTCGACTTCAGTATTTATTGGCAGGTTTTTCTTATAGCGGATGGTATGCTCAAGGCTTGCCCAGAAGTCCATAGCGATTG
>OFPS01000814.1_pt1 | contig 27222 bp, 17 predicted proteins | sample 1542111 | NCBI WGS metagenome assembly OFPS01 (sample SAMN04209233, study PRJEB22552) | human gut metagenome | biome: gut; material: feces | host: Homo sapiens | place: USA: Oklahoma | reverse complement strand
CTACATCGCCGGCCCCGCGCAGCGCAAGGCCGACCGCCGGCAGGCCCCTCCACGGGGCTCCCGCGCGGCACATCCACGGCAGGGCGTTGACGAACGTGTGGCTGCCGCGCCGCCACGTTGCCGCGCCGGCGCGGCAACGGATGCGCGACCCTCATGAACCGGTCAAGCATGATGCCATACCTCGGCATACACATACGACAACTATCACGCAAAACTTAAATAGCGTAAACACACCCTAGATGCCATTGTAGGCCACTCAACTACGGTATACGTTTGCATTCTCCATTCCAGCCCCCGCGTTAGAATGACTTATAAATCGGTTTGTTTTAAGCAATACCCCAAGGGTGTGGCAGCACTCTTGGGGTATTTTCATCAGGCGGGAACCGCCAAACATGTTCGAATGGACAAACCCCGGCAACCGAAAGCACCCGGGATCCATCAGCATGAGGCAATTACACGCCGAACGGCACGGCATGTGCATAAGCTGTCTCGGGGGCAATGTCGATAGTGCCGTTATCCCATTCGACAGTACTCATACCGGCTCTGGCCGTCCTGAAAACATTCGGGTCACGCAACCGCTTGAACACGCCATCGTCCATATAGGGCGACATGTCAAGCACGCCGCAATGACCATCGGAAAAACGCAAAGCCACATGCGAGCCATCCAACGCCACAGCGTCAGTAACCCACACTTCATCGGGAACGCTCACAATAAACCTCGTTTCATAGGGCAAGCGGAGCAATCGGATAAACATTAGCATTTCGTGGGCTGCCGCGCCCGTAAAGAGCGCCGGCGGCCTCGGCGGATCAGTCCGCCGAAGAATCGGAATCAGGATCAAGCAGTTTACGCGGATTACGCACCTTGAGCGCGTCGCAAATACGTATCGCAACATCGAGACTCATTCCGCTCGACGGGCGCACGCCGGTCTCGAAGGCCGCTATACGCTGTCGTGTCACGCCGGTTTTCTCGGCCAACTCGCGTTGCGTCATTCCGCGTTTCGTTCTCAAATCCTTCAACCCCATGCCTCACTCCTTTCGATGGTGAGGCGATTGTAAGCCACTCAGACGGCCCGGGGCAATTCCATGCCGGACACCGCGCCACGTTGGCGACTCGACGACGGTTCGGCCCTGCGCGATGTGAGGGTGCAACGGTGTAACAGCCGCTATAAGGGTCATTTCAATCCACGCACCCCGTGAGGGGTGCGACTGCGAGAATGGACTTCGTATTCCAAGATACGGGCACTCCGACCACTCCTTAGCATCGATTGTACGGTACAATCCATCCGTATCTTCCCCGATACGCAATCGCTGAATCGACATGCCAGCAGATCATTCACTCTTGAGTTATCAAACAACAAGAAGAACACACACCGTCCCCAAAAACTATAATCTGCGGTACGAACGACTCAGTGCTTCATGAGAGCTCAGGGCTCACACCGCACAAGACAACTTGGCAGAACACAACGAGCATCGCGAACGGCTGCGCCGTGGACCGGCTCACCGCCAGCCAACTCAACAGCGACGCGATTCCGCCGAGCGTCAAGGCGGTGTGGCATGGGAATGAAGCACTCTGGGCACAGATTCGTAAGCAGGAATCTGGCTTTGCCGACTGTGTACAGCGTGAATAGCTCTTACTCTGATCACAGTGCTCCAATGCATTCGTCCGGCTAAATGATTATTTGTTAGCTGCGTGAGGTCAACCTTCGAAACGTCGATTTCGCCGGACATGAGTTTGGGAAGAAGATAATTCCTTAGGTTATTTAATTTCCGTGTTTCGTTTTCATTACTCCTAATTAGTGCATCTATCGGTGCCGCAAATGACTCGAATTGCATCACTTCGTTATGAGATGGAAGCGCAACTTCTAAGCTTTTGAGAGCCTTACCGTTGATTGAGCCGAATACAGTACCCTCTCCGTTGTAAGCCTCAAGTTGAGGCTTAAGGAATCGCATTAAGTACAGAGCAAATGACGGGGTTTCGCTATGGATAGCTGCCAGACCACGTCCGATACAGCAATTTTCAAAGGCAACGTTGAGGTCCCCGACAGGCGCACGAACGCTCATTAGGACGTCACCCTCGCAGGCTAAACGTTTTGGCTCAGTGGTATAGAGACGACGCTTTGGGAAACGCCATCCAAATTCACCCCTTCCTTGATAGAAGATTATGCCAGCACCTTCTTCGTTATACGAACTTCCTGCTGGTGATTGCCCCATCGTTATTTCGGCAACATCAGAGAGCGTAGCGTTGAAATTAAGACCACCAAACAACTCTTGAAACTTACCGTCTACAAGCTGCTCTAAATAATCATTTAGCCGATTATTAAGGGCAATTTTGTCGACAATGGAATCAAGCACTTCTACGATTGCATCTTGCGTTGCCCTGTCAGGTATCTTGACAGGGCAGAGATTCACGTGATTTCGATTGACGCCTGGCACAGCACTAGCTGTTGTGTATCCCTGCCAAGGAATTGTCTGCAAAAGATAATAAATAAATCGAGGATTGTTGCCGTTGAATTCGGTAGAATACAAAGCTGTGTTGAGAGGCCAACATGGACCACCCGAAAAGAAAACTTCTCCGATAGTGCCGCATCGCCCTGTGATTACACAGGGCCCCTCTACTGCTGCAGTACTATTAGATCCGGTAATTCCCGATGATGAATAAACCGGCACATCCCCTTGCAAACGCTGGCTTTTCGGCAAATCAAATCCTCTTTTTAAGTCGGTAATCTCACCAAGGGTCGTCTCTCGCCAGCTCATTCCAAATACCTTCTGTGTGAAGCTTTCACGTTGTTCTGGTTGACCATGACGTAGTGCATGGTCGTGTCTATTCTCGCATGCCCGAGCAGTTTTTGCACCTGTTCGATCGGCATGCCTTTGTCGATGGCGTGCGTGGCCAGAGTACGACGGAACTTATGCGGATGAACTCGATGAATGCCGGCATCTTTGCCGAGCTGTCTGAGGCGGCTTTCGATGCCGCCGATGCTGATACGGTCACCATCGCCATTCAAAGCAACGAATAGCGCTGGATTGCTGTCGTTACGTGATTGCAGGTATGCGGTGAGATGAAGCTTCGTTCTGGCGTCGAAATAAACGGGACGCTGCTTGTTTCCCTTGCCTGTGACCAAGCATTCCCGCTCCTGAAGATTCACGTCGGCTATGTTCAAGCCGACCAGTTCACCCACTCGCATACCCGTGGATGCGAGAATGTCCACGATGGCAAGATCCCGCAAGGTGCCGCATCGGTCCCGCAGAGTTTCCAGATTTTCGTCGCTCAGGACTTCCTTAGCCATTACAGCGGTCTTCACACGGTGGATGCGCCTTACAGGGCTTTTGACGATATAATCCTCGTCCTCAAGCCACGCGAAGAAGCTTGACATGATACGCCGAATGTTGTCGATGGTGACCTTGCCCGCATGACGTTCGTTCTCGTATCTGTTGAGGTACTCGCGCAAGTCATCGCTGTTTATCCGCGTACAAGGCTTGGCGAGGGCCTGGGTCATGTGCTGGAGTGTGCTCTCATAGTAAGCGATGGTTTTCGGCGAGCAGCCTTCGACCTCTTTTGCCGTGAGGAATAGCGTCAGCAGATTCTGCGGCGCTGATGTTTCCTGAGTTGGCAGCAGCGTGACTCTGAGTACTTCGGCCAGATGTTTGAGCTGTGACGGATCAAGCATGTTCTGCATCTGCGACAGAACACTATTAATGATGGTTTCCATAGGGGTTCCTTCCAATAACAGTTAGGAACATTGTGCCCACGCACCGGCAAATGATTATTTGTTAGCTGCGTGAGATCAACCTTCGAAACGTCAATTTCGCCAGACATGAGTTTGGGAAGGAGTGCGTCACGTAGCAGTTCGAGTTTTGCTGTCTGTTGTTCATTTATCTGGATATGACGATATATCGGATCAGCAAAAGTGCAGAAATCCTTGATTTCTTCTTTACCTGGATTTGGCATCAAGTAGTTAAGAGTGTCTTTGGACTGAGCTCTCTGACGACTTCCCGTGGAACCACTTACGTGCTCAAGCAGATAGTCAGTAAACCTAGGCGAATCAATGGCCGCATAGTAAAAGCTCTTATATTCCTTCAAATATGGTCTATACACAATGAATTCTGTTGAACACACTGCGTTATTACTTGAGCAATATGGCATCCAGATTCGCTTGGTGGATGGATTTAGCTTAGAGATAAGAATGCACTCACTGTCGATTTGGTACTTGTTGCTCTTGATTCCTGACGCCGGTTCAAAAACAGGTCTATGATTTTCGTCAAATGCTGGAATGCTGTAATGTTCCCATATTTCGCCAGCATGCTCCTGCGGCTTTAATGCCTTTGTTGAGATCGAAAGAACATTTTTCAGTTCAGTCGTATTGACATTGTTGCTAAACCGATATGCAAAAACTGATGATACGAGCTCAAGCAAATAATCATTTAGCTGGTTGTTAAGCTCGATTTTCCTATCAAACAAACTAAGAACATTTGCAATAGCATTTTGTTCCGCCATCGAAGGAAGAGGCAATTTCATGGCACAAAGATTACTCTGGCTCAGCTTTGGCTGCGTAGATCCTGTTACGTAGGCAGAAATATCAGTCATATTAAGAAGATGTCTCAGAAAAACGAGATTACACTTTTCGGACTCAGCAATAACATGCGCATGATTATTCACTCTGAATTTTCCAGAAGCCGCATTCGCAATAGGATTCTTGCGACTCCTAAGATTTTCCCCATCTTCAGCAACCAGTAGGTAATCTCCCTCATAGGTGTAATCATCTAGATAATCGACAATACCTTGAGCTCCGTAATAAGGATAGGAACCTTTTCTGTCCTTTCTGTCCCTAGAAGATATCGGCTCTCTCTTGACATCTTCAAGCTCGATAACATCACCTAGACGCGTCAGCTGCTCACATGCCATAGCCGATGGCCTCCAGATTCTTCTTGATCTGCTCTTGCAGACGGTTGGATTCTTCGAAGCATTTGGCGATCTCGTCGGTCAGACGGGTCATCTTCTCCTCGAATGGCTCATCGTCTTCTTCCACTTCGGCGACACCGACGTAACGGCCCGGAGTCAGGATGTAATCCTGCGCCTTGATATCTTCCGTCGTGGCGATGGCGGAGAAGCCCTTCTCCGTTTCCAGAGTGCCGTCACGGAACGCGTCGAACGCAGTCGATACCTTGGCGATGTCCTCATCGGTGAACTCGCGGAGCCTACGGGACACCATGGTTCCCATATCACGCGCGTCGATGAACAACGTCTTGCCGGACTGCTTCTTGTTCTTGGTGATGATCCACAAGCTCACAGGTATACCGGTGCTGTAGAAAAGCTTGTCCGGCATTGCGATGATGCCCTCGACCAGATCGGCATCCACGATCTTGGCGCGGATCTCGCCCTCGTTGTTCGTCTGGCTGGACAACGCGCCGTTCGCCAGAACCATGCCCATGCGGCCGGAACGGTTGAGATGGTGGATCATGTGCTGGACCCATGCGAAGTTGGCGTTGCCCTCCGGTGGGGTGCCGTACTGCCAGCGTACGTCGTTCTTGAGTTTCTTTCCTCCCCAGTCCTTCAGGTTGAAGGGCGGGTTAGCGAGGATGAAATCGAATTTCTCGGTCTTGTGCAGGTCCTCGAAGAACGTGTCGGCATTATGATCGCCCAGATCCGCGTCGATGCCGCGGATCGCGAGGTTCATGGTCGCCATTTTCCACGTGGTCGGATTGGACTCCTGGCCGTACACGGAGATGTCGTTAATGTTGCCCTGATGGCGTTTGACGAAGTCCGCGGACTGTACGAACATGCCGCCGCTGCCGCAGCACGGATCGTACACTCGCCCGTGGTAGGGTTCGATGACTTCGACCAGCGTCTTCACGACGCACGCGGGTGTGTAGAACTCGCCGGCGTTCTTGCCCTCCGCTTCGGCGAATTTGGCCAGGCAATATTCGTAGGTGCGTCCGAGGATGTCGCGGCTATCGCCCTTTTCGGCCATCTTCACGTTGGCGAACAGGTCCACGACTTCGCCCAGACGTCGCTTGTCGAGCTCCTGGCGTGCGAAGTTCTTCGGCAGGATGCCCTTGAGCTTGTTGTTCTCGGCCTCGATCTGGCGCATGGCCTCGTCGATGGCCTTGCCGATCTCGGGCGTGTGCGCGGCCGCTGCGATGGTCTTCCAGCGGGCGCTCTCGGGAACGAAGAAGATGTTCTCACTCGCGTATTCGTCGCGGTCCTCCTCGAAGCCCTCTCCCTCCTCAACGAGTTCCTGGTATTTCTGGTCGAACTTGTCGGAGATGTACTTCAGGAAGATGAGGCCGAGCACGACGTTCTTGTATTCGGAAGCGTCGATGTTGCCGCGCAGCTTGTCGGCAGCGCTCCAGATCTGTTCCTCGAAGCCGATCTCGGCGGTATTGTCCTTCTTCTTTGCCATGTCTTGTATTATCCTCCTGCTCGTCCTATTCGCTGATCTTGGTGTCGGCCCACAGCTCGCACTGTTCCATGACGGTCTTCATGGCGTCCTCGACGCCTTCGGGCGGATACTTGTATTTGCGCAGCAAACGTTTGATGGCACGCCGCATGCCGGCCCTGGCGCTTTCCTTCTTCTGCCAGTCGATCGTGGCGTTGCTCCGCATCGCATCGGTCAACTCGCGGGCTATCGAGACGAGCTGGTCGTTGTCGTAGAAGTCCTTGACCGCCTGCGGCTGGGTGATCGCGTCGTAGAACGCCATCTCCTCGTCGCTCAAGCCGAGCTTCTGCGCGTCGTCGCGGTCCTTCATGATCTCCTTGGCCATGTTGACGAGCTCTTCGATGACCTGCGCGTTCGTGAGCATGCCGTTGAGATACGCGTTCAACGTGTTCTGGAGCATCTCGCTGAACTTCTGGGATTTGACCACGCTGGTGCGCCCGTACGCCCGCACTTTCTCCTTGATGAGGCGTTTCAGGCTCTCGATCGCGATGTTCTTCTCCTTCATGCCGGCGACCTCCTGGAGGAACGCCTCATCGAACAGGGAGATCTCCACGCTGTCCTTCTCGAACAGGTTGAGCACGCCGTCCGCATGCACGCTCTGCTGGAGGATCTCGCTCACCTGCTTGTTGAACTCCGTGTACGTCATGCCGCTGCCCCCGCCGGAGCCACGTCCGGTCAGGCGAAGGACCTGCACGCGCAATACGGATAGGTAAGCCGCCTCATGCGCGTCCTCTTCGCTTACCATGCTTTTGCACAGGCTCAGCGCCTGGTTCATGAGCTGGCATTGCTTGAGGAACGATTCCGTGTCTTCGTGCCGTTCCAGATCGAGCAGCCAGTCGGTTCCCTCCGCGATGGCGTCGGCAAGCGCCTCCCTGCTGTTCTGGAAGATGAGTTTGCGGTAGTTGAAGCCGTACATGAGATCACGGCACACGTCGAGCTTTTCGAGGAATTTCGGATAGGCGGTCTCGGCGATGTTCATGTCGCCGTAATTGTGCTGGTCACGGCTGGTATAGTCCTTCATCGCCCGCTTGAGCGCGCCTGCGATGCCGATGTAATCCACGACCAGACCGCCCTCCTTGCCCTTGCACACGCGGTTGACGCGGGCGATGGCCTGCATGAGGTTATGGCCCTTCATCGGCTTGAACACGTACATGGTGGACAGGCTGGGCACGTCGAAGCCGGTGAGCCACATGTCCACGACGATGGCGATCTTGAGGGAATCGGAATCGTCCTTGAACCTGCGTTCCATCTCCTTCTTGTGCGTGGTGCCGCCGCACACGTCGAACCATTCCTCCGGATCCTGGTTCGACATGGTCATCACCACGCCGACCTTGTCTTCCCATTCGGGGCGCAGCTCCATGATCCTGTAGTAGATCTTCATCGCAATCGGCCGGCTGTACGCCACGATCAGGGCCTTGCCGGCCAGGACGTCGGCGCGGTTGTTCTCGTAATGGTCCACGATGTCGCGGCACAATGCGTCGATGGTTTCAGGAGTGTCGAAGATGGCATCGAGGCCGCCGAGGTCATGCTTGGACTTCTCCACGCTCGCCTCGTCGGCCTGGTCCGCGAACTCCTTGTAGACCGCGTCGATGCGGCCCAGCGCGTTCTCGTCAAGATGGAGCGAGACCACACGGCTTTCGTAGTAGACCGGCTTGGTGGACTCGTCCTCGACGGACTGGGTCATGTCGTACACGTCGATGTAGTCGCCGAAGATCTCGCGGGTGTTGCGGTCATCCGTGGAGATCGGCGTTCCGGTGAAACCGATATAGGACGCGTTCGGCAGTGCCTTGCGCACGACACGGGCCGCGCCGACCGACACATGACCGTCCGCGTTGATCCGTTCGGTCAGGCCGTACTGGCCGCGGTGAGCCTCGTCCACCATCACCACAACGTTGCTCCGGTCGCACAACGGCTCGTCGCTGTCCGAGAACTTCTGCATGGTCGTGAAGATGATGCCGTTCGCCTCACGACCCTCAAGCAGTTCCTGAAGATTCCTGCGGCTCTCGGCCTGGACCGCCTTCTGGCGCAGGAACCTGGCGCAGCGGCTGAATTGTCCGAAAAGCTGGTCGTCGAGATCGTTGCGGTCGGTGATGACCACGATGGTCGGGCTTTCAAGATAACGCTGCAGCAGATGTGCGAAGAACACCATCGAAAGCGATTTTCCGCTTCCCTGGGTGTGCCAGAACACGCCGATCCTGCCATCCCCATTGACGGCCTCTTCCGCTCTGACGATGGCTTTCCGCACCGCGAAATACTGGTGGTATGCGGCGATGATCTTCACGACCTTCTCGGAGGAATCGTTGAAGCATACGAAGTTTTGGATGATGTCGAGCAGCCGTTCCTTCGGGAGCATGCCGTCAATCATGGTGCTCCATGCCGCGGCTTTCGTTCCGGAATAGTCGCCGTCCGCCGACTTCCAAGCCACGTAACGGTCCTCGTCGGATGTGATCGTGCCGACCCTGGTCTGGGTCATATCGCTCATCACGCAGAACACGTTGGGCACGAACATGCTCGGTATCTGCTTCATGTACTGGCGCAATTGCAGGTACGCGTGTGAAGCGTCCGTCTCCTCTCTCGACGGGGACTTCAGCTCGAACAACACCAACGGCATGCCGTTCACGAAAATGATGACATCGGGACGTTTCTCGGAATACTCCACGAACGTCCACTGGTTCACGACATGGAAATCGTTGTTCTCGGGATCGTCGAAATCAAGCAGCCGGACGATGTCATCACGCTCTTCCTTGCCGTCAAAGAAGTGCACTTCGACTCCTGATTGCAGGTAGTCATTGAATATCTCGTTGCGCTGCTCCAAGCTGCCGATCTCGACATTCTGAATCTTCCGGATGGCCTCCTCGACGGCTGCTTCCGGCAGATTTCTGTTGATTCGTCGCAACGCATCCGGGAGAATATCAGGAAGGAATACGTCGCGATACGAGTCGTCGGTGCGGCGAACATCGGGCCCGTACAGGTGCTCATATCCAAGTTTTTCCGTCATATGATCGATGATCAGATTTTCGTACCATTCCTCGTTCAACGGATCCATGGACGTGAAGTTGTTCAGAGAACACTCCGAGACCGTATGAGATTCGGCTTTGGAAACAGCCATTGCTCACCCCACAAACATATGGATTCTCACGCAAACCACCTTTCGGTTAGTCTATCAACCAGCCTATCGTTTGGGTGTAATCAACATGGTTGCCGCAGATTTCTAGTGGCGGTTGCAACACCTGAAGTTTGAGTGGCCTTCCGCGGTCGCGTTGTTGGTTGTTGAGGTTATCACACGGCGTTGAGCCTGAAACCACGACACAAAACCTTCAGGCGTTGCAACCACCACTAGAATCCTCCTCACATCATGCCCAACTCCAAACGCGAAGTTAAAACATGTGATGAATTTGCGCGATAACCGGCATGACGGATGACGACAATGCATCTTTAACCATGTGAGAGCGAAGAAACGCCATATTCAAAAACTGCATGCCGACCGCATTGAACAGTTGAACAAATACCTGACGCAACCTTTATAGCATACCGCGGAACAACAAAAGTGGTCCCGCCGTTGAACGGCAGGACCACTTCATGCATTCCACACGCCCGTGCGTCACGCAGCCGGCGCGGTCGGCTCACCACGGCGTCACGCCTTGGCGACCTCCACACCCAGCTCGGCGCCTTCCTTCACCGCGAAGGAGGTGGCCAGCGTCTCATGGGCGATCAGATCGCGGAACCGCTCGACATCGGCCACATTGGCGGACGGCACGGTCAGCACCAGGGCGATGCGATCGGCGATGTCCAGATCGGCGGCCTTGCGGGCGTCCTGCACGGCGCGAATCACGTCGCGGGCGTAGCCCTCGGCCTCCAGGTCGGCGGTCAGCACGGTATCGAGGATCACGAAACCGCCGGTGGGCAGAGCGGCCGACACGGAAGCGTCGGCCTCGGCGGCGTTCTCCTCCTCCACGCGGTTGATTAGCTCGTATTCGCCGGCCTCCAGCGCAACCTCGCCGTTCGGCGTCTCGACGACCGGAGCACCGGTCGCGGCATCGACGTGCCAGGCACCGGTCTTGGACGCCTTGATGGCGAACTGGACCTGCTTGCCGAGGCGCGGGCCGGCGGCGCGGGCGTTGACCTTCAGCTCGTGCACGATCTTCAGCCCCTGCGAACCGGCATCCTCCATCGTGCAGAACTCAATATCCTTTATATTAAGCTCTGACTTGAGAATTTCGTCGTACGCCTTGACGGCGTCCACATCCTCGACCACGACGGTGAGCTTGGCGAGCGGCTGGCGCACACGGATCTGGGCGGCCTTGCGCAACGACAGAGTGCCGGAGACGATCTCGCGCACCTTCTCCATCGCGTCCACCAGTGCCGGGTCGTCGACCAGCACACGGCCAAGCTCGGTCGCCTCACCGGTCTTCTCGTCCGCGACGTACGGCCAATCGGCCAGATGCACGGATTCGCCGCCGGTCAGGCCACGCCACACGGATTCGGACTCCATCGGAGCGAGCGGCGCGAGCACGCGCATGAACACCTCAAGCACGGTGTACAGCGTGTTGAACGCGTTCGCGTCCTCCTTCCAGAAGCGGTCGCGGGTGTTGCGGATGTACCAGTTGGTGAGCACGTCGATGAAGTCACTTGCCGCATCGCACGCGTCAGAAATCGCGAACTCGTCGAGCGACTTCTCTACACGCTCTACGAGCCTGCGGGTGCGGGCCAGCAGGTAACGGTCCATTTCCGGCAGCGATGCAACTTCGTCGGCGCGAAGCTTGCGCGCGTCGTACCCGGCCGCGTTCGCATACAGCGTGAAGAAGTAGTAGGAGCTCCACACCGGCAGCATGACCTGGCGCACGGTGTCGCGGATGCCCTCAGCGGTAACAATGAGGTTGCCGCCGCGCAGGATTGGTGACGACATAAGGAACCAGCGCATGGCGTCGGAACCGTACTTGTCGAACACGCCGTTCACGTCCGGGTAGTTGCGCAGGTGCTTCGACATCTTCTGGCCGTCGGAACCGAGCACGATGCCGTGGCAGATCACGTTCTTGAACGCCGGGCGGTCGAACAGCGCGGTGGCCATCACGTGCAGCAGGTAGAACCAGCCGCGAGTCTGGCCGATGTATTCGACAATGTAATCGGCCGGGAAGTGCTGCTCGAACTTCTCCTTGTTCTCGAACGGGTAGTGGAACTGCGCGAACGACATCGAACCGGATTCGAACCAGCAGTCGAGCACGTCGCTGATACGGTGCATGTGGCTCTTGCCGGTCGGGTCGTCCGGGTTGACGCGCGTGAGGTTGTCGATCCACGGACGGTGCATGTTGACGTTGCCGTCCTTGTCGCGCGGGTAGTCGCCGAAGTCGGCCTTGAGCTCCTCCAACGAACCGTACACGTCGACGCGCGGGTACTTCGGGTCATCGCTCACCCACACCGGGATCGGCGAACCCCAGAAGCGGTTGCGGGAGATCGACCAGTCGCGCGCGTTGGCGAGCCACTTACCGAACTGACCATCCTTGACATTCTCAGGAATCCAGTTGATCTGCTGGTTGAGCTCCAACAGGCGCGGCTTGATCTTCGTCACCGACACGAACCAGGAGCTCACAGGCTTGTAGATCAGCGGCGTGGCGCAACGCCAGCAATGCGGGTAAGAGTGCACATAGCTCTTCTCCTGGAACAGGATCGCGCGATGCTCGGCCGGGATCTCGGCCAGCGGGCCGTCTCCGTTGCGCAGGTTGCGCAGGATCGGCTTGTTCGCGTCGAACACGTACATGCCCTCGTAATCGGGGCACTGCGCGGTGAAGCGGCAGCCGGCATCGAGCACGTCAGTGCTCTTGATGCCGTGCGCGTTCAGCGTGTTCATATCGTCCTCACCATAGGGAGCCTGGTGAACCAGGCCGGTACCCTCGACGGTGTCGACGTAGTCCGCGGTAAAGATTTGGTAGCCTTCGGGCCCCGGCACGTTGCCCTCAGACTCGGCTTTGTCGCCAGCGAAGTACGGGAACACCGGCCAGTAACGCCAACCGGCCATCTCGGAGCCCTTGAGCTCGCGCACGACCTCGTAATCCTCGCCGAGCTCCTTCTCGTACTTGGAGAGCAGGGGCTTGCCGAAGTAGAACTTCTTGCCGGCGTACTTGCCCTGCGTCGGGCGCACCTCGACATAGTCGATGTCAGCGCCGACGACGATCGCGAAGTTGGTAGGCACGGTCCACGGCGTGGTGGTCCAGAAGACCGCGTAGGCGTCCTCCTCGTCGCGCAGCTTCACGGCCACCGACACGGTGGTGTCCTGACGATCCTGATACACGTCGGCGTCCATGCGCAGCTCGTGCGCCGAAAGCGGCGTCTGATCCTTCGGGCAGTACGGCAGCACGCGGTAGCCCTGGTACGCCAGGCCCTTCTCGTACAGCTGCTTGAACGCCCACATCACCGACTCCATGTACGGGATGTTCAGCGTCTTGTACCCGTGCTCGAAGTCGACCCAGCGGGCCTGACGATGCACGTAATCCTGCCATTCGTGCGTGTACTTCAGCACGGAGGCGCGGCAGGCGTCATTGAACTTGTCGATGCCCATCTTCTCGATCTGGTCGACCGAGTCGATGCCGAGCTCCTTCTGCGCCTCCAGCTCGGCGGGCAGACCGTGCGTGTCCCAGCCGAACACGCGGTTGACCTTGCGGCCCTTCATGGTCTGGTAGCGCGGGATCACGTCCTTCGCGTAACCGGTCAGCAGGTGGCCGTAGTGCGGCAGGCCGTTCGCGAATGGCGGGCCGTCGAAGAACACGAACTCGTTCTGGCTATGGTCGCCGGAAGGATTGCGTTCAACGGACTTGTTGAAGGTGTCGTCCTTGTCCCAATACTTCAGGACGGTTTCCTCCATGTTGGGGAAACTCGGGTTCGGCGCGACGCTGGCGGTCTCGCCGCCCTCGTTCGCCTTGGGATACACGTGGGAATTGGTGGTTTCGCTCACCATTGCTCTCCTCGATGTCGCATTGCACTGGTCCTACGGGAGCTGGCTATAGCGAACCATTCACGGGAAGAACAGGGATTGAGACGGCCGTTCGCCACACCGGCGGCATATATGCGCCGGCGATGTCCTCGCGGCCGGAACCCTTGTTCCGCCCGGAACGGCCGTCATGGCCATTCCCGCCTACGAGGACGATGATCGGCGGCATGCCCTCAGGCTGCCGACCGCCACCGCGGTACCACCTCGCTTGTCGCTCGCATCCGGCCATCCTAAGACGGCGAAAACTCGCGACCGCTTGTGTTCGGCTGTGACGGGCCGATCCCGTCGGTTCTACTCAGCTTCGTGCCGTCGACGTTCGATCGACCGTCATGAAGCTTTTCTTCCGAAGACTCCCCGCTGATAACGGATCATCGCCTTGACTTCGGTGCATATCCTAGCACGGTGTGTGGCCGACGGAACCGGGGTGTCCGCGAACGCCGTCGGCTCGCGGCCAGGCAATCATGCGAGGCCCGAAATCCGACCATCATGCCGGATGTACGCCGACGCTCAATCGCGCACGATGCTGCCGACGATCCCCGAGACAATGGACATGATGAGAGAGCCGAGCACCGCCCACCAGAACCCGTGCACCAGCACGCCAACACCGAACAGACTGATTGCCAACCATGAGGAGAGCCGCATGAACAGCCAGTTGATGACCAGATACAGCAGCCCGAACGTGAGAATCGAAAACGGCAGCGCGATCAGCTGCGTCATCGGCTTGATCGAGGCGTTGATCAGCGCCATGAACAGCGCGAACACTGCGATTCCCAAAATCGGAGGCTGCCCCACCGCGGTCATGCCGGGCAGAAGCACCACCATCACCGCGGCCGCAACCGTCAGCACCAGCCATCGTATCAGAAAATCCTTCATGGCGCCCATCTTATGCCATCCAGGCCGTCACCGATCGGTTGCGATGTGCCGGTTCGGTGCATTCATCATATGTCGGGCACGATCATCGAGAACGATTGCACTTAAGGGCACAATCGCCGCCTAAAGACCCAGACCACCCTCAGTCGGCTCCGCCGACAGCTCCCGCCAGCAGGAGCCAGCATGCAACTCCAATACGACGTCAGGGCGGAAATCGTCGATTACGTTCCGCGGATTCTTCGGCTACCATGCAAACAGGAGGACGACGATGACTACAAAGGAAACGGCGGCGGCGACCACGACGAAGCAGGCAGCCGCCCGGCAACGGGCGTTCGCGCAACTGGACGCGACCTTCCGCTCAGGAGTCACCCGGCCACTGCGCTGGCGAAAGGCGCAACTCGACGCGATGGCCCGAATGCTGAGGCAGAATGCCACCGTCATCGCCCGTGCGGTACGCGCCGACCTGGGCAAACCCGCCGCGGAGACCGCGCTGATGGAAATCGGGCTGGTGCTCGATGAGATTCGCTTCATCAAGCCACGCCTCGGCAGGTGGGCGGCGCGGCATCCCAAGCCGATGCATTACCTGCTGCAGCCCGCAGTCGGCTGGACAGTCGCCGAGCCGAAAGGCGTGGCGCTCATCATCTCGCCGTGGAACTATCCGGTGCTGCTCAGTTTCGAGCCTATGGCGGACGCGATCGCCGCAGGCAATTGCGTGTGCATGAAACCATCGGAGCTGTCTCCGCACACCAGCGGCGTGATGGCGGACCTCATCGCACGGTACATGGACCCGCAGGCGTTCCTCGTGGTTCAGGGAGGGCAGCAGGAGACGACAAAGCTGCTGGAGCAGCCGTTCAATCACATCTTCTACACCGGCGGAGGAAAAGTCGGTTCGATAGTCATGGCCGCCGCCGCGAAGCATCTCACACCGGTCACTTTGGAGCTCGGAGGCAAGTCGCCGGTGTTCGTCGACCGTACCGCGAACCTCGACGTCGCCGCGCGGCGCATCGCCTGGGGGCGGTTCATCAACGCCGGGCAGACCTGCGTGGCACCCGACTATGTGCTCGCAACGTCCGATGTCATCGAGCCGCTGGCAGGAAAGATCGCCGAGGCCGTCACGCGGTTCTTCGGCTCAGACCTGCAACATTCCGACAGTTTCGGACGCATCATCAACGCCCGGCATTTCGACCGGCTGACTGCGCTGCTGCCCGATCCGAAGAGCCCCGCCACCGGACGCACGGTATGCGGTGGCAATACCAGACGCGATGACCTCTACATCGCACCGACCGTGCTATTGGGCGTCAAACCCGATGCGCCGGTGATGCAGGAGGAGATATTCGGCCCGATTCTGCCCATTTTGGAAGTCGCCGACGCGAAAGCCGCAGTGGAATTCATCAACGCCCGGCCACGCCCGCTGGCGGCCTACGCGTTCACGGGCAGCAAGAGGGTACGGCGGATGTTCGAGCGCGAAGTCAGTTGCGGAGCGCTGGGATTCAACCTGCCGCTTGGCCATCTGATCTCCAGTCGGCTGCCGTTCGGCGGCGTGGGAGCTTCGGGCATGGGCTCATATCACGGCAAGGCCGGGTTCCTGGAGTTCAGTCATGTCAAGACCGTGGTCGGCAAGCCCGCGGTGCCGGATACGCTTTCGCTGGTGTATCCGCCGTATGACGGCTTGAAGAAGATACTGATTTCGGCGGTCAGCCATACGCCGAGAGTGCGGTAGCGGGACACGGCGCACCTCCCGCTGGCGGGAGATGACGCGCAGCGCCGGTGGGTGGTGACCATCCCCAGTCGGCTCGGCCGACAGCCCTTCGGGCCCTGCAATTATGGACGAACTAAGCATGACTGTTCCACTGGCTCACTGTCGTTCGCTCTTCGCCTACAAACAGCACCGCTGTTTGCTTGACGGCTCAGCCCGTCAACGGGGGCATAATGTAAAAGCCCCTCGCGATGAGGGGCTTTATCGATGAGTAGGACTTGTTACTTGGCTTCGTTGGTGGTGAGCATGGCCTTGGTGACCTGTTGGTAGAGATCCTCGTAGCCGCCGGGCGTGGAGGCGGGCAGCACGACGGTCTTGGCGTTGTTCGACTCGGACAGCGAGCGCATCACATCAAGGTACTGGTTGAACAGCACGACGTTGTTGACGTCGTTGATGTCCATGCCCACGGCCTGCAGGCTCTTGATCTGGTCGACGATGCCGTTTGCGATCTCACGACGGTAGTTGGCCTGGCCCTCACCCTGGAGTCGGGTCTTCTCGGCGTCCGCAGCGGCCTGCGTCTCGATCTGGATGCGCTGCGCCTCGGCACGCTGGCGGGTGGCCTCCTTCTCACGCTGCGCGGCGTTGATGGAGTCCATCGCGCTCTTGACCTGCGGGCTCGGGTCAATGGCGGTGATCAGCGTCTTGACGACGGTGAAGCCGAAGCGCGCCATCTCGGTGCCGACCGTCTTCTGCACGTCGAAGGCGACGTCGTCCTTGCGGGCGAAGGCGTCATCGAGGCTGAGCGCCGGGATCGCGGAACGCAGCGCGTCCTCCATGTAGCTCCTGAGCTGTCCGGCGGGATCGCGCAGCTCATAGTATGCGGTGGCGACGTTCTCAGGATTGACACGGAACTGCGTCGAAGCGACGACCGTGACGAACACGTTGTCGAGCGTCTTGGTTTCCAGCTGCACGTTCAGCTGGGAGACTCGCATGTTCGTCTTCGTCGAGATGCGGTCGACGAACGGGATCTTGGCGTGGATGCCGGCGAACTGGACCTTATTGTATTTGCCGAACCGTTCGATGATGTATGCCTGCTGTTGCGGCACGATGAAAATCGAGGCGCACAGCACGGCGAGGACGATGACGACGATGACGCCCGATATGATCAGAGCACCCGTCATTCCCACCAGAACACCCATCATTCCTCCTTGCCTGGTGTTGCCGCACCCTATTTCGGGCGCGATGTCTATTCCATCCTATCTGAAAACGACGGGCTTTCAGTGAAAGCTCACATAGAATTCAAGAGTTGTTCGCCGTGTGGCCCTTCTTCGTCTCACCGTACGGGACGGCGGCATGCCCACGTCTACTCCCCGTATGCGCCGGCTATGGCCCGGTCAAGGTCGGCCATCAGGTCTCCCGCGTCCTCAAGACCGATGGACAGACGAATCAAATCGTCGCTCACACCGGCGGCCTTGCGATACGATTCCGGCACCTCGCGGTGAGTGATGTTCGCGGGGTCGACGATCAGCGACCTTGCATCGCCGATATTTGGCACGTATGAGAACAGCTTCACGCCGTCGAGGATGCGACGCACGCGGTCCGCGCCGCCTTCCACCTTGAACGAGAGGATCTGGCCGACGCCTCGGGGGAAGTATTTCCCGGCGAGCGCATGATACGGCGAGTCCGGCAACCCTGAATAATTCACCGACACGACATGCGGCGTGCGTTCGAGGTGCCCGGCGATGGCCGTCGCCGTTTCGACCTGGCGGGCGACCCGCTGCGGCAGCGTCTCCAGTCCGATCAGCTGCAGGTATGCGTTGAACGGGCTTTGCACGGCACCGAACGTGCGCAGGTATTTGACGCGGATGCGCCTGATGAACGCTTCGGAGCCAAACGCCCCGGAGAAGCTGCGCCGGTTGCCGTCGATGTCGGCGATGACCTGCTCAGGCCGCGTGAATTGCAGGAAACGGCCGTTCGCCCAGTCGAACCGTCCGGCGTCGACGATCACGCCGCCGATGGCGTTGCCATGCCCGGTGATGCCCTTGGTGGTCGAATGCACAACGATGTCGGCGCCGAATTCGATCGGGCGCAGCAGGTACGGCGTCGGCACGGTGTTGTCGAGAATCAGCGCCAGCCCGTGCCGGTGCGCCAGATCGGCCAGCGGACGAATATCGGTGATGGCGGTGTTCGGGTTGGCGACCGTCTCGGCGAAGATGGCACGGGTCGCGGGACCGATCAGAGACTCGATCTCATGCAGGTCGTTGATGTCCTTGACGAAATCAGCGTGGATGCCGAACTGCGGCAGGAAGTCGCCGAGCGCATCGACTGACGCCCCATACAGGTTCGTCGGCGCGATGATGCGGCCACCGCCCTCCCCCGCGCACATCAGCGCGTATGACACCGCGGCCATGCCCGACGACACCGCCACCGCGCTGACGCCACCCTCCAGGGCGGCGAGCCGGCGTTCGAGCGCATCGACGGTCGGATTGGCGACTCTGGAATACTCGAACCCGGATATCTCACCGGCGGCCAGATCACGGCCACGAGCGGCGTTCTCCAAATCGAAGGCGGCGGAGGCGTAGATGGGTACGCTGACCGCATTGTCGTTGCGGTTCGCATTATACCCGCCATGAACCGCAAGCGTGCTGAAATCAGCCATTCCCAAATCCCTTTCATCCGCATGACCGCCAAAACAACGAACACCGACCGCCATATTTCTTCAAGACACGACAGTGCGGGCGTCATTGCCATGAACGTCGACGCCCGCACGGCCCGCACCGCATGATAGGCACGGTACGCGACCCTATGCGGCCACTTCCGTCGTCAGCCGGTCGAGCACCTGACCGCTTACGCCGTCGATGTCCAGCGCCTCGAACGCCTTGTCGAAGCCCTGCCCCAGATCCTCGATCAGGTCAGACACGTCCTCGATGCCCACCGACAGACGCACCAGCTCGTCGGTGATGCCCACCTTGAGACGCTCCTCGCGAGGCAGCTCGAAATGCGTCATGCGGCATGGCAGCTCGGCAAGGCTTTCCACCGCGCCCAGACTGACGGCGAGATGGAACACGTGCAGGTTGTCGAGCACGATGGACGGGTCGACCCCCGGCACCACTTCGAAGGACAGCACGCCGCCGAACCCCTTGAGTCCATTCTCGGCGAGCAGACGGTTGCGGTCGCCATACACGCCCGGGTAATGCACGGCCCGAACGAGCGGATGCGCCAGCAGATATTCCGCCACGGCCTGCGCGTTGCGCTGCTGACACTCCATGCGCAGCGCCAACGTCTGGATGCCACGGCGCACGTCGTTGCATTCGGTCGGGGCGAGCACGCCGCCGAACCGGTTCTGCGCGAAGTAGATGCCATTGCCGACCTCATCGTCCAACACCACCACAAGGCCGGCGTTCACCTCGGAATGGCCTGCCAGGTATTTGGTGGCCGAATGGATGACGATATCCGCGCCCAAATCGAGCGGCTGCTGCAGGTACGGCGTGACGAACGTGTTGTCGACGATGGACAGCGCGCCGTATCGGTGCGCGATGGCCGAGATGCGGTTGACGTTGCTGATCTGCAGCAGCGGGTTGGTCAGCGTCTCGAAATATACGGCGCTGGCCGCGCGGCCGCCTCTGTCGCGCCCGCTGATCGCGGCGTCGAGCGCCTCGTAGTCGGCGGTGTCGACGCTGTCGAACTCCAGCCCGCGCTCGGCGAAGTACTCGTTGAACAGCGAATACGTGCCGCCGTAGATGTTCTTGCCGACCACGATGCGGTCCCCGGGTTTGAAGATGGACAGCACCGCGTGAATCGCGGCGAGTCCGGACGCGAACGCGAAGCCGCGAGTCCCGTGCTCCAGCTGGGCGATCTGCTTTTCCAGAAAGTCGCGGGTCGGGTTGCCGCTGCGCGCATAATCCCAGCGGGGCATGGCGTTGACCGATTCGACAGCGTATGTGGATGAGTTGTAGATGGGCGGGTTGACGGCTCCGGTGTTGTTGTCGTTGACCGGCAATCCGTGGACCAGCTGAGTGTTGAACCTCGTCATGAGCACCCCCTGCGGTTTTTTTGGCGGGTTTCCCGATGAACCCCGCGTAACCCTTATGAAGGTAGTCAGCGGCCGGCGGCCCCGCAACCCGGACGGCATACACATTATTTATAGGATGCTCAAAACCTTTGCAAACACTGGATTTTCACGACTTGCACGGCATCTTTGACGACCGGCAAGAGCCATTTGCGACACGCACGGAATGTTCTGGCGGCAACCAAGGCGCGACTAAGTGCGACATGGCTTCGCGCAGAAACCGACGCTACGACCCATCGGCCATCGTGATGTTCGTCACATCCGGGCCCTGTAGGGCATTTGGTCTCACCCCGGCATCGGAACCGGGCGATATGCTGGAGTGACGCCGGCGGGATTCACGCGCCGGAGGGACCCAAGCAAAGGAGCTCGCCCATGACCACCGTAGCCATCGTCGGATGCACTCACGCGGGAACGTTCGCCGCCACATCCATCCTCAAGCAGCATCCCGACTGGACGGTCCACGTATTCGAACGCAACGACTCGCTGTCGTTCCTTTCCTGCGGCATCGCGCTGTGGGTCGGCGATCACGTGTCCGATCCGAAGCGCATGTTCTATTCGTCGCCGAAGGCCCTCGCCGAAGCCGGCGCCACGATGCACATGCGCCACGACGTGCTCGATGTGGATGTCGCCGGCAAGGTGTTGCGCGCCCGTGACATGAACACCGGGGAAGTCGGCGAATACCGATACGACAAGCTGGTGATCACCACCGGTTCCGCGCCCGTGGTGCCGCCGATCGACGGACTGGACGAGGCACTCGAATCGGGACGCGTGCTGCTGTGCAAGAACTGGGACCATGCGATGGCGATCAAGGAGCGCGCGGGCAGCGCGAAATCGGCCGTCGTGATCGGCGCGGGGTACATCGGCGCGGAGATCGCCGAGCAGTTCAGCGAAATCGGCGTGAAGACCACGCTGGTGGATGCGCTGGACCGCGTGCTGGCGAACAATTTCGACGCGACCATCACCGATGACGTGGAGCAGGCGTTCGACGAGCATGGCGTGACCCTGGCGCTCGGCCAGAAGGTGACGGCGTTCCGGCCGGCGGCCGGCAGCGACGGGATCGAGGGCTCCGGCGTGACCGTGGTCACCGAGAAGGGCGAGTACACGGCTGATATGGCGATCCTGGGCGCCGGATTCCGCCCGAACACCGCGTTGTTCGCGGATCAGCTGCGTATGCTGAAGAACGGGGCGATCGTCATCGACGACTACATGCGCGCCTCATTGCCGGACAACACGGTGCTCGACGACGTGTTCGCGGCGGGCGACAGCGCCACGGTCCGATACAACCCGACCGGCGCGGACGATTACATCCCGCTCGCCACCAATGCGGTGCGGCAGGGGCTGCTCATCGGCGAGAACATCGTCGCCGCGACGAAGCGGTATCCCGGCACGCAGGCCACCAGCGCAGTGCAGTTGTACGATCTGGCGATGTCCGCCACGGGACTCACCGCCGGCGGCGCGAAACGCCGAGGCATCGCCGCGAAATCGACGACGATCACGCAGGATTACCGCCCCGATTTCATGCTCACCACCACGCCGGTGACGACCACGCTGGTGTGGAGCCCGGTCACCCGGCGCATCCTGGGTGCGCAGTTCCTGTCGAAGCATGACATCTCGCAGGCGGCGAACGTCGTGTCCGTGGCCATTCAGGCGGGGTTCACGATCGATCAGCTCGCCGGCGCCGACCTGTTCTTCCAGCCGAACTTCAGCCAGCCGATCAATTTCGTCGGAGCCGTGGCCATTCAGGCAGTGGCCGAAAGCTGACCCCAATCGTTGACTCGCGCTCAACGCGGATGCGAAAGCCCCGATCATTGGGAAACGGCCATTCCGGTTCTCGTATCCGCGGCTAATGCGAGCGCACGATTCGCATCAGCCGCGTGACCTGTTCGGCGGTGCGGGCCACGTTCGCACGGGCGTCGCGCAGCAGCTCATCGAGACTCGCGGCACCCGGCGCGGCACCGAAGACCGCATCGATGCCGCGCCCGTGCAGACACTCGATGCCGTCGCCGACGTGGCCGGCGATAGCAATCACCGGTTTGCCGTGCCGCTTCGCCACGGAGGCGACCCCGACCGGCGTCTTGCCGAACATGGTCTGCGCGTCAATCGAACCTTCGCCGGTGAACACGATGTCCGCCCATTGCGCGGCGGCATCCAGCCCGGACTGCTCGATCACCAAGTCGATACCCGGGCGAAAATCGGCGTGCAGCACGGCGAGCAGCGCCATGCCGATGCCGCCCGCCGCCCCGGCTCCGGGATGATCGGCGATGGGCGTGCGGGTACGGTGGTCAGGACGGGAACGGTGGCCAGGAGACGATGATTCAGCCACGGCCGCTTCGACTTTTCCGCCATCGCCATTCCGTTCGGCGGGCACCTGTTCAGCGAGCGCACGTTCGATGACCGACGAGACGTGCCGCAGGGCGCCGTCCAACAGCGTCACGTCTTCGCGACTCGCGCCCTTCTGCGGGCCGAACACCGCGCTGGCGCCCTCGGGGCCGGTCAGCGGATTGGTCACATCGCAGGCGGCGATGACATGCACGTCGCCAAGCCGTCTGTCCAGGCCGCTTAGGTCAACGCGCTCCACTTCGGCGAGCGCCGCCCCGCCCGGCCGCACGTCACGCCCGTCATGGTCAAGCAGCCGCACCCCCAACGCCTGCAGGAGACCGCAGCCCGCGTCGTTGGTGGCGCTGCCGCCGAGCCCGACGATGATCGTCTCGGCGCCGGCGTCGAGCGCGGCCCGGATCAGTTCGCCCGTGCCGTATGACGTCGTGGCCTTCGGGTCGCGTTCGGATGGGCGCAGCAGCGCCAGTCCGCTGGCGGCGGCGGTCTCCACGACCGCGGTGCGGCCGTCGCCGAGCAGCGCGAGCCCGGCCTGCACCGGGCGTCCGAGGGGATCGTGCGCGCCGGCCGTCAGCATCGTGCCGCCGGTGGCGTCGGCCAGCGCCCGCGCGGTTCCCTCTCCCCCGTCAGCCATGGGCAGGCATCGTATTTCGGCGTCGGAGTCGCCGCGGCGGATGCCTTCGGCCAGGGCCCGTGCCGCCTCGGCGGCGGTCAGGCTCTCCTTGAAGGAATCAGGCGCACATAGGTATCGCATCGCCGGATCACACCTGCTATTCGGTGCGCAGCGCGGTGGCCGGGTCCTGCTTGGCGGCCTTGCGCGACGGAATCAGGCCGCCGATAAGGGTGAGCACCATGCTGAGCACCACCAGGATCACCGCTCCGGCCACCGGCAGCGCGGCGTTCACGTCGTTGGTGCCGATGAAATGGTGCAGCACCTGGTTGCCCGGTATGAGCAGCAGCAGCGTCACGCCTATGCCGATCAGGCCGGCGCACAGGCCGATGAGTCCGGTCTCCGCGTTGAACACCTGCGACACATTGCGCTTCGAGGCGCCCATCGCGCGCAGGATGCCGATCTCCTTGGTGCGTTCCAGCACCGAGATGTACGTGATGATGCCGATCATGATCGACGACACCACCAGCGACACGGACACGAACGCGATCAGCACATAGGAGATCACGTTGATGATCGTCGTCACCGAGCTCATCATCAGGCCGACGTAATCGGTGTAGACGATCTTGTCGGCCTTGGGCACGGTCTTGTTGTAGTCGGTGATGGCCTTGGACACGTGGTCCTTGTCCTCGAAGCTGTCGGTGTAGATGTTGATCGTCGAGGGCGCGTCCCGGCTCACCACGCCGAACGCGGCGAGGTTGTCGTCATACGTGCCGGTCGAGACGTACTGGTCGTAGATCTTGACCAGCACGTCCTGCGAGGCGGTGGCGATGTACTGGTCGAAGCTGTCGGCGAGCTGCTGCTCGCTCATCGCCGCCATCCGCTGCCCGCCCGCGGCTGACTGCCCGGCCTGCCCGGGCTGAGCCGACTGCGCTGACTGCGACTGCATCACGGCCTTGGCCATGTTCGCCTTGTCGCTCACGCCGAGCGAGGCCACATAGGTCTTGGCATCAGCGGCCTTCGCCGCGTCGTCCAACGGCGAGAACGCCAGGCCGTTGAGCACGTCGCGGGTCTTGTCCTTCTCCTGGTCGGTGACGATGGCGCTGGAGTTCGCATGGTCGATCAGCTCGTCGGTCAGTGCGCGGGTGTAGCCGATTCCGGTGGCCAGCGGCGTGGCGGAGGCGTCCTTGATCGGCTTGACCACGCCCACGATCTTCAGCTGCTCCGCCGAGTCGAAGCGCTCTGCGATGGCGTCCGCGTCGTCGCCGATGTACGTGTAGTCGCCGTTCGCGTCCTTCACGTACTGGTCTGCGGCGGGTATCATGGCCAGCTTCTGCCCCATCGCCGTCGCGTAGTCGATCTTGCCGGTGGGTGTCTTGACCGTCTCGCCGTCGTTGAGCTTGTTCATCATGTCGGTGTAGTCGCTGGCCTTGAGCAGGCCCAGCTCATACAGCGTGGTGAGCGGTACCTTGTTGTCGTCGTCAAGCACGAGCACGACCTGGTCCTTGCCGGTCGGCCATGCGCCCTTGACCACGCGGTAGTTGTCGGTGATGACCTTGCTGATGAGCTGATCGTCCTTCGCCCCCGGCATGATTTCATGGAACGAGTTGGGCGACGCGCTCGTGTCGGTCTTGCCGGTCAGCACCGTCATCTGCATGCTCGTCATGTCGGACATGCTCGACGACTGGCCCATCGAGCTCATCCGCGCAGCGTTCGATGTCGAATCGGACTTGGCACCGATGGTGACGCCGTTCGCGGTGACCAGCGTGCCGTCGGGATCGTGGCTGAACACGGAGAACTTCACGTCGTACGTGTATTGGATGCCGGTTTCGCCGACATATTGGCGAACCTCGCTGTTGGGGTCGTCCAGATACTTCTTGAAATCGGCGAGGTTGTTCTTCGTGATGCTGCTCGTCAGGCTGGAGGTCTGCTTGATGCTGCGGTCGTCCGGGTAGATGCCGTCGTTCTTCGCCGATTTGCCTCCGGTCTCCTTGCCGCCCGCCTGGGCGCCCATGATGCTGGTCATGTCGAAGGTCTGCGAGTCGATGGTGATCGGATAGGCGGTCATCGTGTCGCGCTGGATGCTGTCGATGTACGCGTTAACGCCGGTGGAAACCGACAGGATCAGGGCGATGCCGATGATGCCGATAGACCCGGCAAACGAGGTGAGCAGCGTACGGCCCTTCTTGGTCCTCAGATTGTTGAAGCTCAGCGCGATGGACGTGGCGAGCGACATCGAGGCCTTGCCCAGCCTCTTGTGTACGGGTGCCTCGGACGCGCCCTCCTCGACCTCGTACGGGTCGGAATCGCTGCGGATCACGCCGTCGCGCAGCTGGACGGTTCTGGTGGCGTACTGCTCGGCGAGCTCGGGATTATGTGTGACCATGACCACCAGACGGTCCTTCGCCACCTCCTTGAGCAGGTTCATGATCTGCACGGACGTGTCGGAGTCGAGCGCTCCGGTCGGCTCGTCGGCCAGCACGATGTCCGGGTCGTTGACCAGGGCGCGGGCGATGGCGACGCGCTGCATCTGCCCGCCGGACAGCTGGTTCGGCTTCTTGTTGATGTGGTCGCCCAGCCCGACCTGTTCGAGGGCCTTGCGGGCACGCTCCCGCCGTTCGGTACGGGATACGCCGGAGATCGTCAGCGCGAGCTCCACGTTCGACAGAATCGTCTGGTGCGGAATCAGGTTGTAGCTTTGGAACACGAAGCCGATCGTGTGGTTGCGGTACGAATTCCAGTCACGGTCCTTGTACCGTTTGGTGGAGACCCCGTTGATGATCAGGTCGCCGCTGTCGTACCGGTCCAGGCCGCCGATGATGTTGAGCAGCGTGGTCTTGCCGGAACCCGACGGGCCCAATATCGCCACGAATTCGCTGTCGCGCAGGTTCAGGCTGACGTCATCCAACGCCTTCTGCACAAAATCGCCGGTCTTGTATTGCTTGGAAATCGACTTGATCTGCAGCACGATGCTCCCCTTATTACCCATGGGTGGTTCGTCGTATGTCTCCATGATTTGCGATATGACACCACTGTATCCGACCCGTTCCCCCAGCGCCTCGTGATTCACCGCAAGCATGGGGAATAAAACCGACAACAAACGACTTTGCGTCGCTTTGACATGACGGAACCGTGACGGCCCTCGCGCGTCAAGTGTGTGTATCAAGCATGCTTTGCGTTTTTTTAGCGCCCCCCTCAGCAGTTTTCCCATACAGTCGAAACCATGACAGGACTCACTACATCTGAAGTCGAAGAACGCCGCGCGCGAGGCGAGGGCGAAACCGGGGCGCGAAGCGTCACCAAATCGACAGGCGCGATACTGCGCGAGAACATCTGCACGCTGTTCAACGCACTGAACTTCGCTATAGCGATACTGCTGTTCGCGGTCGGCGCGTACTCCAACATGCTGTTCATCGCGATCATCATCCTCAACATCGTCATCGGCATCGTGCAGGAATTCAAGGCGAAGAAACTCGTCGACGAGCTGACGATCCTCAACCAGCCGCACGCGGTGGTGCTGCGCGACGGCAAGGAGACGACCATCGAGGCCGGCGACATCGTCAAGGACGATGTCATGGTGCTGGATTCCGGCAAGCAGATCTGCAACGACGCCGTGGTCATCGACGGCCGTCTGGAAGTCAACGAATCGCTGCTGACCGGCGAAAGCGACTCCATCGACAAGACCGCCGGCAGCGAGCTGTATTCCGGCAGTTCGGTGATTTCCGGCCGCGCGTACGCCCGTGTGACGCACGTCGGCGACGAGAACTACACGAATTCGCTGATCAACGAGGTGCGCCAGGAGAAGCGCGTGCACTCCGAGCTGCTGGATTCGATGCGCAAGGTCACCCGGTTCACCAGCTTCCTGATCATCCCGCTGGGCGTGCTGCTGTTCGTCGAGGCGATGTTCCTGCGGCACTCCGGCACGTACGACGCCGTGGTGTCGTCTGCCGCGGCGCTGCTCGGCATGCTGCCGAAGGGACTGGTGCTGCTGATCTCCGTGTCGCTGGCCACCGGCGTGATCCGCCTCGCGAAGGCCAAGATCCTCGTGCAGAACATCTATTCACTGGAGACGCTGGCGCATGTGGACGTGCTGTGCCTCGACAAGACCGGCACGCTGACGGACGGCAACATGAGCGTGGACCGGATCGTGCCGCTCGGCGAGCGCGGTGCCGCCGAGGATTCCGACGCGCTGCTGCGCGCCTACCTGGACGCCAGCGAGGACAA
>OFPS01000754.1_pt1 | contig 28702 bp, 24 predicted proteins | sample 1542111 | NCBI WGS metagenome assembly OFPS01 (sample SAMN04209233, study PRJEB22552) | human gut metagenome | biome: gut; material: feces | host: Homo sapiens | place: USA: Oklahoma | reverse complement strand
CCAACGCATGAGGGAGTCAAAGTCCCTTGCCTTACCGCTTGGCTATACCCCAAAAGACTCTTATTATTCTACAGAAAAACTAGTAGGCTGTCAACACTTTTTTAAACTTTTTTCAAAAAAAGCAACCGGAAATACCGATTGCTAGGAGTTAGGAGATTTCATCATCTAAGCGAACTTAGATAGATGATATGAGGTCGCTTCAACCTCATATGAAAAAAGAAAAGTTTTAGGATGGTTTAATTATATGTTTTGCTAGAAATAAAGTCAAAGAATTTGACTCACAAAATCCGACTTAGGGGTAAGAGTTATGATAACCCTCTCTAGCCCCTAGATAACAAGCTTAGTTGATAGCTTTATTCATCATCCTGCGAAACCAAATGATGTCTAAAGGCATAAACAACAGCCTGAGTACGGTCATCAACATTGAGTTTTCCAAGGATATTAGACACGTGAGTTTTAACGGTTTTCAACGAAATAAATAGCTCATTAGCAATGGTTTGATTGTCATACCCCTTAGCCAAAAGGGCCAAGATATCACGTTCACGTGCCGTCAAGTCATCGTGTAAGTCCGGATGACTATCATGGTATTTAATCTTATTGTCCACCTCAGTTTCGATAGCTTCTTCACCACGGTAAACCTTACGGATACTATTGAGAATCTCTGCCGCACTACTAGTTTTAAGCATATAGCCTTTAGCACCAGCTTCAATGACTGGGTAAATTTTTTCATTGTCCAAATAGCTAGTCAAAACCAAAATCTTGGCTTCCGGCCATTCTTTGAGCAATTCCAAAGTCGCTTGAACACCATCTAATTCAGGCATGACAAGATCCATAACGACGACATCCGGACGCAGTTCCAAGGCAAGATCGACACCCTCTCGACCATTCCCTGCCTCTCCAACTACTTCTATATCTCCTTGGAGATTCAAGAAACTCTTAAGGCCCAAACGGACCATCTCATGGTCATCGACCAAAATCACATTAATCTTATTCGACATTGTCTTCTCCTCTTAATATCGGCACACGGACATCAATAGACGTCCCCTTACCTTTAGCAGATAGGAACTGCACAGTTCCTGCCATTTCATCGACACGCTCTTGGATATTTTTCAGGCCATAACTCATCTCGTCAGTCGAAGCATTTAAGTCATAACCAACACCATTATCCAACATTTTCAATTGAATTTCCTGACTATTTTGATAGAGGTAAACCTCTATCTGGCTAGCCTTGGCGTGTTTAAGGGTATTAGAGATAAACTCTTGGGCAATCCTAAAGAGATTATTTTCAATACGCTTGGGCACTTTCTTAACCATATCCTTGTAGACGACATGGATATTGGATTTATCGGTTAATTCCTTAAGAATCATCTGCAAACCTTCTTGCAAGGTCTTGTTCTCAAGCTCTGTCGGACGAAGATGCAAAAGCAAAACACGCATATCATTTTGAGCGTCCGTCAGCATGGCCTCAACCGCCTGGATCTGATTATGCAAATCTTCCTTACTTAGCTGGTCCGCCATCTGAGATACACCAGATAGGATCATACTAGCCGCAAAAAGCTCCTGACTAACGGTATCGTGAAGGTCACGAGCAATACGACCTCTCTCCTTCTTGATAATATCACGACTTTGTAGAGCTTGGGCATTCTCAGTTTTCTGCAAGTCCTTAGTCAATTTACGCATCTTATGAGACAGGCGCATCATATTCTTGTCTAACTCAATATCTCCCTGACGTTTGACTGGTTGATTATTGATAATGCGGCGCAAATCCTGATTGACTGAACGCATACTGTTATCATTGGCAATTGCCCAGAGAATATAAAGCAAAATGAGCAAACTCAGAACCACAAAAACCATGTTAAAAAGGAAGTGGAAGGCCTGAGACAGATTGCCGAAAACCAGTGAAAAGTTGAGGTTAAAGCTATCCATCACTACAAGGGTAACACCAACCAAAACTACAACCGAATAAATCAGGATTAAAAATAGGTACTGTTTCTTCATTTGCGACGTACCTCCACTGGTCCAGCTCCCACATTGAGAATCAATTTAACCGTCCGATGGGCATGCTCATACTCTGCCCCCTGCAAGGTCAAGCTTTCATAACGGAGATCGTATTCATCTTCATTAAAGAAGGTGACAGAGCTATAGATTGCCGATATGTTGAGTTTAACGGAAACATCAATTGGTACCAAGATAGTCGTCGGTCCATAGAGTTTCTGCAAAATCACGACATTATCTCGCCCCGAGATGATAACCTGGGTCAAATCAATCACATCTGTCCCAAAGAAACGGATGATATTGATATCATCAAAGTCATAACGATCACTGACAGGTTCCATTCGAGTCCCAATCCACTGGTTTCGCACAGCCTGAGGATCCAAGTCGTCTTCCTTGAATTGAATGAGAGCGTAACGATTCTTTTTCTTGACCTGTGAAAAATGGTTAATCATGACATAGGCTACCCCCACTAAGATGGCAAGCACCACATAGATATTCCACATGGAAACCAGAAAGAGTGAAATCAAACAGATGGTCAAGACAAAGTCACTCTTGGACTCCTTGTTAAAGAAGCGAACCGCCAACAAGGTCAAGACCAGTATGAAAATGAAACTGGTAATATCATTATTAAAGATGGTGATCAGGCCCAGAGTCAAAAGCAGGGCTTCCACCACTAAGAAAAAATTAAATTTGGTCATAAGGACCTCTCAAATAAAAGTATACAGGCTTCATTCTATCAAATTTTAAGGCAATTGACAAAAAGACCCAGTTTGAGCACCGACTAAGCAAGATAGAAAAGGGGCCGCAGAAAGCAAAAAAAGTGCCTCCATTACAGGAAACACCGTCTTTCATTCAAAAATCTTAATCGTCAGTTTTGTCCATTTTACTATTTACGAGTTGCACCGTACTTCTGATTTCCTCCAGTATGACACGCTGCTCTGCCAACTCCTTCTCAATCTCAGCCAATTTTCTTTCAGTCTGACGACCTGACCGCACAAAAATATTATTGAGAGAGCTTGTTAACAAGCCCAGAGTGGCAATCCCACTAAACATAAGAACGACCGCAACGGCCTTACCTACCAATGTTCGAGGGACGATGTCTCCATAACCTACTGTGGTAACCGTTGCTACAGACCACCAAATAGCATCAATAAAATTATGGTGCTCTACTCGGGCAATGACAGCACTACTGATAAGGATGATAATACTATTAACCGAAAGTAGAAAATAAAAGCCATTTCTGCGATTGATACGATTGGAAATATGCTTGAGCTTGCTACTCAAACCAATTAAACGTGAGAGTTTGGCCAACCTGGCAAAGCGTCCCACTCTTGAAAAACGGAGGAAGGTAAAGACTTCATTATAGGGAATAATAGCCAACAAGTCCAACACATGTGTTTTAACAAAGACTCGCTTACGAGGTGCTAAGGAGAAACGAATCGCATAATCAATGGCAAATATGAGCGTTATAGACTGATCTATCACTCTAAAAGGTCGCCTTCCAATTGAAATTAAGCCAACTAAATCAAAGATAACCAACCCAATGGAAATCAGGGCCAGGACCGTTATGACAATATCGTAGGTAATGATATACCTTCTCAGTTTTCTACGGTTTCTCATAGCATCTCTCCTATATGTAATGTCTTCATTATAAAAGAATCTCTGACCTCTGGCAAGCAGGTTTTTTAGGCTATCGACAAGATCTCTAGGTAGCAAAAAAGAGAGATTAAATAACCTCTCTTCATTATGTCTAAGTTTTTTAATCTATTGTAGTTCTGTGTGAGTAGCCTCTGTCGAGGTTTCAGTGCTTGAAGTTGTACTATCAGTACTTGAGCTCGTCGATGACGAATGTGTCGTACTGCTTGAGCTTGACTGAAGGTTTGAACTTGCTGTTACAACCGAAACATAGAGAATCACTGTACCATCAACACTTGTACCAGCTTGTGGATCTTGATAAAGGACCTCCGTACTGCTAGGAACCTTATCCTTATCTAATTTGGCACCAGTATTATAGTCGCGGTACTCGATGCTACTACTTGAGATATTCTTACGATTCAAGGTTTGAACCGCTGTTGAAACTGTTAAACCAGTCACATCAGGCATGGTAACTGTCTTAGGAGTTGCCACACGGAACTTAATCTTAGCCTTACTATCCTTAGGATTGAAAGACTTGTTTTTCCCTGGACTTTGAGATAGGATTTCTCCCTCTTCAGCACTGTCATCTTCGACATGCTGAATATCAATTTGGTCCTCAGAAACACCATAATTCGAAGTCAAGTCCTCAATGGCATCCTTATAGTTTTTACCCTTGTAGTCTTTCAAAGCGAAACCTTTACTACCAGAAGAAACATAGACATCAATGCTTGATCCTTCTTTTCGTGTGGTTCCAGCTGTAGGATCGGTCTTTATGACCTTACCCGTATCGACAGAGTCATCTTCCACTTCTTTGACTTCTCCTACCTTAAATCCAGCACCCTCAATTTTAGTCTGAGCTGTGGACAACTCCTGACCGACCACATTAGGTACTTGGACATTATCAGGATTGGTAAATACTAAATAGGCAAAGATGATAATACCAATAAAGACAAGTCCTAGGAAAACCTTGAGTAAGGTTGAGAAGAAGTTCTTCTTCTTTTTCTTCTTAGCTGGTGTCGTTTTTTTCCTTGGTTGTTTACTTGGAGCAGGTGTAGGCTCTGATGGTTCAGCAGCAACGGCTTTTTTCTCAGGACTTGCTGATGGAACTGGATCAACCTTCGGCAAGGTCTTGGTATCCGTCATATCATCAAAGACTACCTTGGCATCACGTCGATGACTAGGATGCAAACTCGTTACCAAGTCACGGCTCATTTCCAAAGTACTATTGTAACGATTTTCTAGTTTTTTGGCTGTTGCTCGAATAACCACGTTTTCCAAAGCTTGGGGAACGTTACGGTTCTCTGCCAAAATCGATGGTAGTGGCTTTTGGAAATGTTGGAGTGCAATGGTTACTGCACTATCGCCATCATAAGGAATATGACCTGTCAACATTTCAAAAAGCATAATACCCATAGCATAGATGTCACTTTGGATAGTCGCTTTAGATCCACGAGCCTGCTCTGGTGAGAGGTAGTGGACAGAACCCAACATAGAGTTTGTTTGAGTTAGACTAGTCTCTGCAAAGGCAACCGCAATTCCGAAGTCTGTGACCTTGGCTGTACCGTCCTTAGTTAAAAGAACGTTTTGCGGCTTAAGGTCACGGTGGATAATGCCCTTTTGATGGGCAAGAGTCATGGCGGAAAGGACCTCCCCCATGATACGCACAACATCTTGGTTAGAAAGTGGCGCATGGTCTTGAATGTATTTCTTCAAGTCCGAACCGTCCACATACTCCATCACCAAGAACTGCTGGCCGTCTTCTTCGCCAATATCTCGGATAGCAACGATATTAGGATGACTGAGTTCTGCCATGGCACGCGCTTCACGTTGGAAACGGGCCACAGCCACCTGATCAGTTTGGTAATTGGTACGAAGTACCTTAATAGCCACTTTTTCATTATCCAGAATCAGGTCATTAGCCAGATAAACATCCGCCATACCACCACGTCCGATAGATTTAAGGATTCGATAACGTCCAGCAAACAATTTGCCAACTTGGATCATTATCCTTCCTCACTTTCTACCTTAATGAGAGCAACGGTAATATTATCAAGACCACCTGCCTCATTGGCTGCAGCTACCAAACGACTCGTTTTTTCTTCGACGAAACCAGGGCTGTTGACAATATGAACAATCTGTTCGACTGAAATCATGTTGGTCAAACCATCTGAATTGGCCAAAATATAGTCCCCTGGTTCCAATTGTTGAACACCAAGGTCAGCCTCAATCGGAGCAGCTTGCCCTATAGATTGCGTAATGATATTACGTTGTGGGTGAACTGCTGCTTCTTCTTCGGTCAACTGACCAGCCTTGATAAGAGCATTGACCAAAGAATGATCATTCGTCAATTGCTTATACTCACCATTACGGATAAGGGCAATACGTGAATCCCCAACATGGGCAAAAATCACAGCATTATCAACAAAGGCAAGAACCTCGATAGTTGTTCCCATTCCCTTATATTCTTCGTTTTGGCCAAGTTCATAAATTTTACGATTTTCTGCATCAATGGCAGCAATCATCCAATCACGAATCTGACTCAACTCACGAAAATCAGTGTTAATCCAGTCACGACCAAGGTCAGTCACTGACATCTCACTGGCAATATTTCCAGCACGGTGTCCGCCCATCCCGTCTGCAACAACGACAAGGGTAACACCAGCTTGGTTGACAAATTTATTAACAAAATCTTGGTTATTTGACCGTTTTTGGCCAATGTCCGTTAATAATGATATTTCCATAGTTTTCTTTCTGACTTGCGTCAGCATTTCCTCCTCTGTAACCCTAAGCTTTTTTACGCAACTGTGCGATGAAAAAACCATCAGTTAGATACTGTTCGGGGGTAATTGCCAAACAGCCATTGACCACGATGTCTTTACATGGATGGTCTAAGGCAACTTGCTCAAAATCAGGATGGCTCTCAAGAAAGGCTTGAATCACCTCTTGATTTTCTTCTGCTATGATGGTGCAAGTACTATATGTTATTATACCACCTTTTCGTAGGGTTTGACAAACGCTGGATAGGATATCCAACTGCACAGCCTTAAGGGACTCAAAGTCTTGGAGATCCTTGTTATATTTGATATCGGGTTTCCGACGAATGAGCCCAATTCCTGAACAAGGTGCATCCACTAAAATCTTGTCAAAACTATCAGCTGGAAAGACTTGATGTACCTGACTAGCATCCAGTTTCTGAGTCTTAACCTTATCAGCTAATCCAAGACGTTGTGCATTTTCTTCGATAAGAGCAAGCTTATGATCATAGAGGTCAAGCGCCGTCACATGTCCACTCGTCAAATAAGAGGCCATATGGACAGTCTTACCACCAGGTGCCGCACAGGCATCCAGGATTTCTTCCTCGCCTTGAATCCCTAAAGTTGGTGCAACCAGTTGACTGGTCTCATCCTGAATGGTCAACAAGCCCTCTTTAAAATAATCTGTCCCAGCAAAGTAACCTGAAGACTTAACAAGCCCGACTGGGGATAATACTGAACACTCAGCCCCAGTGGCCTCCGCAATCTCTTCCAAACGTGACGCATCCGTTACACGCACACTAGCCTTGTTTCTCACAAAAAGGCTTTGGAAAATAGCAAGGGCACGGTCTTCCCCGTACTGGTCGATAAGTTTTTTAACCAACCATACAGGTAGAGAATACTGAACAGAATAGCGTTTATTGACACGTTTGATTGTGCTTGGAGCTGGCAAAGGCTGGCTAGATAGTTTACGAAGAACCGCATTGACCAGCTTCTCAGCCCCCTTTTTATTGCCACGATTTTTGGCAATAGAAACGGCATCATTAACCACCGCATGAGCTGGAATCTTATCTAAATAGGCCAACTGATAGAGACTCAAAAGTAATAAGTCATAGACCCAAGGTTCAAGCTTGTCACGGTCCTCGATGACATGGGCTAGGACCCACTCCAAAGTAATCTTACGAGCAACAGTTCCATAAACAATTTCCGTCACCAAGGCCTTGTCCTTGTCTGTCAGATGCGACTTGCTCAGATGGGCATTGAGAGCAATATTTGAGTAAGCTCCTTCCTGGAAGACTTCTTCTAGGACTTCAAGTGCCTGTCCACGGGATGTTTTTTTCCAATCATTGGCCAAATGCATCACCTACTTCAAGATTGCGTCCGACCCCATTAAGGAAATCAGCAATAGCCATACGGGGCTTTCCTGCAGGCTGAACTGTCTTAAGTGAAATGGCTCCCTGACCAGTCGCAACTACCAAACTCTTCTTGGTCTTTTCAATGATATGACCAGCCTGTCCTTGTCCTTCTGCCAAGTCTGCTTCATAAATCTTGAAACGTTTGCCGTCAAGCAAGGTATGTGCCACAGGCCATGGATACATGCCACGGATTTGATTGAAGATGTCACGAGCCGACTTATTCCAATCAAGGCGCTCCTCTTCTGGACTAATATTTGGCGAAAACGTTACCTGACTGGCATCTTGAGGAACAGGTTTGATTTCTCCAGCAATATAGGCAGGCAAGGTCTCAAGCAAAAGGTCGCGACCCAAGACGGCCAATTTTTCAAACATGGTACCAACATTATCCTCGTCAAGAATTGGCAAGGCCTTTTGGCTAACCATGTCACCAGCGTCCATTTCCTTAACCATTTCCATAATAGTCACACCAGCTTCTGCATCCCCATTGATAATAGCATAATGAATAGGTGCCCCACCACGGTATTTTGGCAAGAGAGAAGCGTGGACATTCACCGCAAAATCCATGCTATTAAGCAACTTGCTTGGTAAAAATTGTCCATAAGCTGCAGTAACAATCCCATCAGCACCAAGTGCCATCAATTGCGCCATTTCTTCTGACCCTGACAATTTTTCCGGTTGATAAATTGGCAAGTCATGCGCCAAGGCTACTTCTTTGACCGGTGTCATGCGGATTTCTTTTTTACGGCCGACAGCACGATCTGGTTGCGTCACCACAGCGACAATATCATAACGCTCATCTGTCAAAAGTCCTTCCAGCACAGTCGCTGAAAAGGCAGGCGTTCCCATAAATACTAATTTTGTCATATTCTTCCTTTTCTAGATTAGGTAAAATTCTGAGGTTCGTGATCGATAATCAAACGCAGGTCCTTGTTTTCAGGTTCCTGAGTCATGTCAAGGACCCTATTAAGCGTTTCTTCCAAGTTATCCTCAAAACGGTATTTGATAATAATCTGATAATGATAAAGGTTATGTGTTCGAGCAATAGGCTTAGGCGTTGGTCCTAGGAAGGTCACCTTGTCTGACAAGTGCTCTCTTAAATAAGCCATAACCTCATAGCTCTTGCGGACGACAAACTCTTCATCCTTGTGAGAAAGCGTGATTCCTACCGTATAAAAATATGGCGGATAGGCCAACTGACGTCGAATCCCCATCTCATAGGCATAGAAAGCTTCATAATCCTGTTGTTGCGCAAACCGAATGGCATAATGACTAGGATTATAGGTTTGAATAATAACTTCCCCTTCCTTGTCAGCACGACCAGCACGACCAGCCACCTGTGTCAAAAGCTGGAAGGTACGCTCAGCCGAACGAAAATCTGGTAAATTAAGCGATGTATCTGCATTCAAGACCCCTACCAAGGTGACATTGGGAAAATCCAAGCCCTTGGCAATCATCTGAGTCCCAAGCAAAATGTCAGCCTTACCATTTCCAAAAGTCTCTAAGAGTTTCTCGTGAGCACCTTTCTTACGTGTCGTATCAACATCCATACGAATCACTTTGGCTTCTGGCAAAAGTTCCGTCAATTGGTCATAAGCCTTCTGTGTCCCAGTCCCATAATAACGAATCTGACGACTCTGACAGTTAGGGCAGACATGTGGTATCGCTTTTTGAAAATCACAATAGTGGCAATTCATGGTCTTGGTATCCATGTGTAAGGTTAGTGAAATATCACAGTTGGGACAATCATCCACATAGCCACAGTCACGACACATGACAAAAGAGGAATAGCCACGACGGTTCAACATTAGCACGACTTGTTCCTTACGTGCCAAGCGTTCTCGGATTTTCTCTAAGAGAGGTGGCGTAAAATCACTCGCCTCTTGACGGCCCACAAAGTCCTTAAAGTCCACCACTTCCACCTGAGGAATTTTGGCATTAGGATTTGCCCTCTGAGTCAACTCAAGAAAATAGTAAACCCCTTTCTGAGCTCTCGCCCGAGTCTCAATAGATGGTGTTGCTGACCCAAGGACAAGCACGGCTCCATGACTCTTAGCCCTAAGCAAGGCCACATCTCTAGCATGGTAGCGAGGATTAGACTCCTGCTTATAAGTAGCCTCATGTTCCTCATCTATAATGATAGCTCCGATATTGTCCAAGGGAGCAAAGACAGCCGAACGCGCTCCTACGACAACCTTGGCCTGGCCTGACCTAACCTTTCGCCACTCGTCAAATTTCTCACCGTCTGACAAGCCTGAATGCATGATGGCCACCAAATCACCAAAACGGGAGATGAAACGATTGGTCATTTGAGGTGTCAAGGAAATTTCTGGCACCAAGACAATGGCAGTTTTCCCCATAGCCAGGGTCCTCTCGATAAGATGCAGATAGACCTCTGTCTTACCTGATCCCGTTACCCCTTCCAATAAGAAAGGTTTGCCACCTTGTCCGATTTGGCACGTCATTTCTTCAACAGCATGTGCCTGTTGAGCATTAAGCTCAAGAAAATCCGTCTTCTCTACCTTTTCAAAGTAGCTATCGGCACGATTGACCTCAACTTCAGTGATGACCAAGGCACCAGCTTCAATGAAAAACTTAACCACATCTCGTGAAAAAAGCTTGTGGAGGTCTGCCAACTTCCCAGGCTCACCCTTCTCTAGCAAGAAGTCTCGCAACTCCAAACGTTTCTTAGCTCGTTGAGAAATGGCTAGGGTCTCTAAAACACCCCTTTGAACACTATAATGCTTCTCAGTCTTGATATTCTGCTTATCCTTAGCAAGGTAATCAACCGTTACGCGACCAGACTGGACCAGACGGGGAATGGCTTGACGTTGCTCCTCTGACAACTGCGAGAAAAGAATATGATCCTTCCCCTGAAGAAAAGTCTGTTTATCTTCTTCACCTAGTTTATCAGTCGCCATGATAACCTTATCGTACTGAGAATTAAGGAGACCAGGTAGCATTGACTTCAAGATGGAAATCTTATAGGAAAAGACCGTATGTCGCATCTGATCAGCCAAATCCAGTTGATCCTGATTAAGGACTGGCTCATAATCTAAAAGCTCAGCGATAGGTTTTAATTCAGGAAAGTCTCTTAAATCCTCCTGCTCCTCGAAGCCAATAACAAAGCCTTGCAATAGACGATTTCCTTTACCGAAAGGTACATGCACTCGCATACCAAGGGCAATTTGACCTTGCATAGCTTCAGGGATAAGGTAACTATAAGGCCTGTCCGTCTGCATCAGAGGAACGTCTACAATAATTTGTGCTACTAAAACCATAAATTTCCTCCTGTCACTTCCTTAAGACCAGTATCTTTCAAACTCAAGAAAAGCTGAGCTCTTGATTATCATCATAAAGAAGGAAGCTGAGGCACTATGCCTCAGCTCCCCCTCTCCTCATAAACCAAAGCATGACTTTGATTTTAGATTTTATCGCCTTCTTCTTTTTCTTTAGCGATTTGTTCTTTGATTTTACGTTCTTCTTCCTCAGCAGCAAGACGTGCTTGAATCACTTTCAAACGTGCCAATTCACGTTTAGATTCTGGATCTGGGTGGATAGTCACATTACCAGATTCAATCTCTTCAAGGGCTTGAAGGGTTGGTTTTACTGACGTAAACTCTTGAGTTGGTTCAGCACCAGCGGCTAATTCATGGGCACGTTTGGCTTGCAAAATAACCAATGAATATTTTGAAGGCACTTTATCCAAAAGTTTGTCAATAGAGGGTTTCAACATCATAATTCTATACCTATTTCTAATTTATTTATCTGATAATTTCTTTTCTGAAATCATATTACGATAGCGACCAATCACACGGTCAACTCGGAAGTGTTCTGCTTCAATAACACGTTTGACACGCTCAGCAGCCAAAGGCACTTCGTCATTAACAATGGCATAATCGTATTCGCTCATGAGAGCAATTTCTTCACGCGCACGCTCGATACGTTGAGCAATAACTTCCTCAGAATCTGTCCCACGACCAATCAAACGTTCTTGAAGCTCGTTCAAATCCGGTGGTGTCAAAAAGATGAAGACAGCATCTGGGACCTTTTTCTTAACCTGAAGGGCACCTTGAACCTCGATTTCAAGGAAAACATCAATACCTTTATCCAAGGTTTCATTAACATAAGTCAAAGGTGTTCCGTAGTAGTTACCCACATACTCAGCATATTCCAACATTTGACCCTTACGAATAAGCTCTTCAAATTCCTCACGCGAACGGAAGAAATAATCCTTTCCATCAACTTCACCAGGACGTTGAGCACGTGTGGTCATTGATACTGAGTATTCAAATTTGTGGTCAGGTGTTGAAAAAATCTCCTGACGAACAGTTCCTTTTCCGACACCAGAAGGCCCTGAAAAAACAATCAAAAGTCCACGTTCAGACATGTCTTCTCCTTAAACTAAGATTAAAAATCTTCTTATGACTCACCTTAAAAAAGAGAAAACAATCATCTCTTTTTTTGGCTTAGGGGTTGTTCAGTGATTAAGTTACAGCTCACTTTTCAGAGCATGCGTTTTTCCTTACTATTTTACCAATAAAAGCGACTTTTTTCAAGGTGAGGACACCATTAAAAAGAGTGAACTCCTTTTCTCAGTACTCACTCTTTTTTAAATACTCTTTTAAACCAAACCAGTCAAGAGACCTTGCATGAATTCTTCTGAATGGAACTCACCAATATCATCAATTTTCTCACCAAAACCAATTAACTTAACTGGAATATCCAACTCTTGGCGAATGGCTAAAACCACCCCACCCTTGGCACTACCATCCAACTTAGTCAAGACAAGACCTGTAAGAGGTGTAATTTTTGAAAATTCCTTAGCCTGACTAAGGGCATTTTGACCTGTTGAGGCATCCAAGGCCAAAAGGGTTTCATGAGGTGCTTCTGGGACCACACGCTTGATAATACGACCAATCTTTTCAAGCTCTGCCATAAGATTGTCTTTATTTTGCAAACGACCCGCAGTATCAATCATAAGGACGTCAACTCCCTCAGCAAGGGCCTTTTCCATACCGTCAAAGACCACTGAAGCTGGGTCAGCCTTCTCAGCACCAGTCACTACTGGCACATCAACACGACGTCCCCACTCAACCAACTGAGCGACAGCTCCCGCACGGAAGGTATCGGCAGCAACAAGCATGACTTTTTTGCCTGCTTCTTTGTATTTATGTGCCAACTTACCAATAGAAGTTGTTTTACCAACCCCGTTAACACCAACGAAAAGCATGACTGTCAAACCATCTTGGAAATTAATCTGCTCCTTGTAGACATCATCCTTCTCGTAGATATCCACAAGTTTTTCAATAATCAAGCGTTGCAAGTCCTCAGTCTTTTTGACATTCTCAAGCCGAGCTTCGTAGCGCAAATCTTCCGTTAATTGCGTTGCAACATTAACCCCAACATCGGAAAGAATCAGCATTTCTTCCAATTCTTCGAAGAACTCCTCATCAACACGACGGAAATTCGCAAAGAATTCATTCAAGCGAGCAGCAAAACCAGTACGCGTCTTCTTGAGGGTACGGTTATATTTTTCTTGTTCTGTTTCAGTTTTTGAAGCCTGAACTTCTTCAGGTTTTTCCTCAACTTTACGGGTTTGAACGGCTTCAAAAGTGACAGTTTCACCTTTTTCTGCAGCAGCGGCTACTTGAGCCTTCTTAGCATAGTAATCAGCCATGACATCCGCAAAGTGGTTATCCACAGCAACTTGACTTTCTTCTGACTCTGAAACGCCTTCTGCTTCGCTTGAAGCCTGATTATCAACAGAACGGTCTTCGTCAGACACTGCTTCACTTTCTTCTGTCACAGTAGAATCACTAGATTCAACAGATTCTGTGGATGAAATCTCTTCTACTTGAGTCTCTGACTCACTGAGCTGTTCTGTTTGACTCTCGCTTATCCCTTCACTTGTTGACAAGTCTTGATTATCAAGAGCCTCAGTTTCTGAAATTTCCTGATTTGCTACAGTTTCCTGTGACTGGTTTTCCTCTTGTCCAAATAATCGATCAAATAGACCCATTTGGTTCTCCTTATTTCTCTAGAATATATTTGTGGATGGCCTCAGCCACTCCAGATTCCTCATTAGTTTTTGTCGTTACTGCCTTGGCAACAGCCTTAACCTTGGGGACAGCATTCGCCATAGCCACACCTAGACCAGGCCACTCCAGCATTGTCAAGTCGTTTTCCTCGTCTCCCATAGCCATGACCTGACTTTTATCCAGAGCAAGGTAATCAGTCAAGAGTCTCAAACCTACAGCCTTATGAACACCTTTAGGCATGACCTCTAGGATAATTTCACGAGACTTAAAGACCTCAAACGCTTGGTATAAATGGTCAGGTATTTTTTGAATTTGAGCATCCAAAAACGCTTCCTCACAGACCGTAACTACTTTATTATAGACGATATTTTCGGGAATGTCATCAATACTCTCCACATCAACGAAGGTCAAGGTAGGATTAGCCTGACGATAGAGAGAATGATTGCCTTTACTTGGCACACCATAGACAATGCCATCACTGATAACATCCATCGGGAGGCCTAGAGGCTCAAAGACAGCATAAATCTGCTTTAAATCTTCTCGACTCATCTCTTTCTTTATGAGGATATCCCCATTATTACACTGAACCAAGCCACCATTGAAGGTCACACTATAGTGCTTATCATCCAACAAGCCCAAATCTTCCAAGATATGAGTAATAGCTGGCAGAGGACGACCAGTCGTAATGACCACATGAACCCCCTTAGCTTCTGCCGCCTTAAGAGCAGCTCTATTTTCAGCTGTTACTTGCTTATCCTTAGTAAAGAGGGTCCCATCTAGGTCCAAGGCCAACAATTTAATCTCAGACATCCGAACCTACCAATCCTTCCATGAAGTCAAAGACTGCACCATCTTTATGGTGACCAATCACTTCGTCAGCTACTGCCTTAATCTCATGGCGGGCATTTTCGGTAGCAACCGCATGACCCGCGAAGGTCAACATCTCCATATCATTGAGATTATCACCAAAGGCTACAACATCTGAAGCCTGACGCCCCAACTCTTGGCAAAGATGGTAAAGACCAAAGCCCTTGTCCACACCTTTAAGGATAATATCCATAGAATCAAAGCCAGTTGTCACAGCTGTCATATCCTCAAAAATCGTGTTGAGGTAGTCACCACGTTCCATAATGGTATCCCCTTGGAACTTAGCAGTTACCTTGAAAATATCATCTGTAACCGCTTCAAGGTCCGTTGTCATAACATTTTCATAGTAACGTTCCATGGCCTTAAGATAGGCTGGATCTGCATCGTTTGGTGCATAGGCACCTCGACGTCCCGACAAGAGAACCCCTTCACAAGTTGGCAAGGCTAAAGTCGTGTCTGCAATTTCTAAATAATCTTTAGGTTCTAGCTTGGACTCAAACAGGACTTCGCCCTTGTACTGAACCAAGGCCCCATTCTCCGCAATAATAGCAATGCGGTCCACAAAACCATCAAAAAGCTCCTCCAAGGCCAAGAGAGCTCGGCCAGAAGCTACGGTAAAAACGTAATCTTTAGCTTCACAAGCATCCAAAAGGTTATCCAAACGTGCTTTGTCATAGGCACCAAGATGGTCTAGAAAGGTACCATCCATATCTGTTGCTAAAATTTTCAAAATAATCTCCCTTCAGGTCGAATATACTTGCCCCTATTGTACCAAAAATAGGAATATAAGTTTGGGAAAAGCCAAAGAAATTAGAGAAAATATGGTATTTTACTTGCAAATTCATCATTTTAGTTGTATCATTACGGTAGTACAAGAATAATACTATTATACTTTTAGAAAGGAGTCTCTTATGGCTTGGACATTTGATGAAAAATCGCCAATCTATCTCCAAATCGCCTATCGCGTCAAGCTGAAGATAGCTTCCAAGGAATTGAGTATGGGACAACAACTCCTACCTGTAAGGGAATTTGCTCAGGAAGCCGGGGTAAATCCCAACACCGTACAAAGAGCCTTCCAAGAACTTGAAAAAGAGGGGCTGGTCTATTCTGCCCGTACCTCTGGTCGCTTTGTTACTGAAGATGAAAAACTTATTGATCAAAAACGACATGAGATTGCCCAAAGTCTCATGAAAAACTTTGTCACTGAGATGGCAGCCATTGGTTTTAGCTCACCTGAAATCAAAGCCATCATTACTGACTACATCGAACAAACAGGAAAGGACTTATAGACCGATGACTGATATTGTAACTCTAACAAATCTCACCAAGACCTATAATGGTATTCCAGCCCTTAGAGATGTAACCATGGCCATCCCGTCTGGTAAAATCATTGGTCTCTTAGGACCAAACGGTAGTGGTAAAACAACTCTCATCAAGATTTTGAATGGCCTCCTTCAACCAACTTCTGGTTTAGTAACTATTAATGGATTTCAGCCATCACCTATCACCAAAGCTCAAGTGGCATATCTACCTGATACAACTTATTTAGATGAAAGTAAAACTATCCAATACTACTTGGACTTCTTCCAAGATTTCTATGCTGACTTCCGCTATCCTCTTGCCTTGCAACTCTTGCAGGATTTAAAGCTCCAGCCTGATTTGCGCCTTAAAGACCTTTCAAAAGGAAACAAAGAAAAAGTTCAGTTGATTTTGGTTATGAGTCGTGAAGCTAAACTCTATCTCCTTGATGAACCTATCGGTGGGGTCGATCCCGCGTCACGTGACTACATCCTTAAAACCATCATCAACCAATACTCTGAAGATGCTTCTGTGATCATTTCAACTCATTTGATTGCAGACATTGAATCTGTTCTAGATGAAGTTGTCTTCCTAAAATACGGTCAGATTGAACTTCAGGGTGATGCTGATAATATCCGTCAAGCCCATGGCAAATCTATCGACAAACTCTTTAGAGAGATGTTCCACAACTAGGAGGTATGAGCATGTTTTGGAAATTAGTTAAGTATGAATTACAATCGATCCGTAAATGGTATCTCGGCATCTATGGTATTGCCATCCTACTCTCAATCCCCTTGGGTTTAATGCTTCAAAAATTTATTTTTGTAACTGAACAGAGCCACCAAGAACCTAGTCTACTCTTTTTTGCTTTCTTCACACTGATGGTTTTTGCTACCATTATTGTATGGGGAGCCATTTACATAGCAACAATAGTCCTCATTGTCAGACGCTTTGCAAAAACTGTCTTTGGGAGAGAAGGCTATCTAACCAATACACTCCCAGTTTCTGCTCACCAATTAATCTTATCGAAACTCTTGGTAGCCTTTATTTTAGATATCATTTCATCACTCGTTATACTCCTTTCGATTGGAATTATAGCTGCTTTCTGCCTTGATATGAAAGATATCCTCCTAGCTACCAGCTACTTTGGCCAGATCCTAAAAGAGATAGGCGCTTTCTACCTCTTCATCCCTTCTACAATCTTGTCAATGATTGCTGGTATTCTTTTCTATTACCTCTGTATTAGTATCGGAAACCTCTTCAACACTAACAAAGTTCTTATGGGATTTGTCGCCTTTTTCGCCATTCAGGCTATCCTATTCTTTATTGGTTTCTTCTTTGGACTCGGTGCAGCCTTGACCGGAGATGCAACATATACTGCAATCAATAACTCGTCATATATCATTAGTCTAGTTCAGTCTCTCATTCTCATCGCAGCAAGTTACTTTGGTACCTACTATATCATGACCAAACGCTTAAATCTGGACTAAAGAAAAACCGTGTTCCTTTTGGAACACGATTTTTTTGCATTTAAAAGACTTATTTACTTTGTTCTTTACGATAAGTCTCAATTTCGGCTTTGTTACCCCAAACGAAGTGTCCTGGACGTAGTTCAACCATTTCTGGTTTATCAACAGAATAGTCGTGTTGGTTTGGATCATAAACCTTCAAGACTTTCTTACGTTCCAAGATCGGATCTGGAATAGGAACAGCAGACAAGAGTGACTTGGTGTAAGGGTGGATAGGATTGTTGTAGAGTTCTTCTGTCTCAGCAACTTCCACGATTGTCCCCTTGTAGATAACAGCGATACGGTCAGAAATGAAACGGACCACTGACAAGTCGTGAGCGATAAAGAGGTAGGTCAATCCCAACTCTTTTTGGAATTTCTTAAGCAGGTTCAAAATTTGGGCACGAACTGACACGTCAAGGGCTGAGATTGGTTCGTCAGCGATGACCAAGTCAGGTTGCATAACCAAGGAACGCGCAATACCGATACGTTGACGTTGTCCCCCAGAAAATTCGTGAGGGTAACGTGTCAAGTGCTCCTCAAGAAGTCCCACTTCTTTGATGATTTCCTTGATTTTAGCTTTACGATCTTCCTCATCCTTATAGAGATGGAAGTTATGCAAGCCCTCAGACAAGATATAATCAACTGTTGCACGTTCATTCAAACTAGCCGCAGGGTCTTGGAAAATCATCTGAATACGACGGATAAGGTCGTTTTTCTCAGAGTGAGATAAGTGCCCATTGATTTTCTTACCGTCAAAAATAATCTCACCATTACTTGTATCATTCAGACCAATAATGGCACGACCGATAGTAGTTTTACCACTACCAGACTCACCAACGAGGGAAAAGGTTTCACCCTTGTTGATGAAAAAATTAGCATTGTGGACAGCAACGAATTTCTTGCTTCCTTCACCGAAGGAAATCTCCACATCTTTTACTTCAACTAACTTCTCAGGCATTGCCTTCCTCCTCATCTCCTAAATGTGCAAATCCCATATTAGTACGGATTTTTTCATGTAGATTTTGGATAACCTCAGGTTTTTCAACTTTTGGTGCATCCTCATGTAAGAGCCAGGTCTTAGCCCAGTGAGTATCTGAAACTTGGAATTGTGGTGCTTTTTCCTCGAAGTCAATTTGCATGGCATAGTCTGAACGCAAGGCAAAGGCATCTCCAACAACTGGTGTATAAAGTGATGGTGGTGTCCCTGGAATAGAGAAAAGCTCACCCTTATCGTCAGCCAACTGTGGCAAGCTTGAAAGCAAGCTCCAAGTGTATGGGTGACAAGGCTCATAGAAAATTTCCTCAACCGTTGCGTACTCGATGATTTCACCAGCATACATAACAGCAACCTTGTCAGCGATACTTGCTACCACACCAAGGTCATGGGTAATGAAAATCACTGAGAAACCATACTCCTCTTTGAGTGATTTCAAAAGGTCAATGATTTGAGCTTGAATGGTCACATCAAGGGCAGTTGTTGGCTCGTCACAGATAAGGACATCAGGACGACAAGCCAAGGCAATGGCAATGACGATACGTTGACGCATCCCACCAGAGTATTGGAAAGGATATTCGTTGAAACGTTTTTCAGCATCAGGAATACCAACCTTGTCCATGTAATCAATGGCCATTTTTTTAGCTTCTTTGGCTGATTTTCCTTGGTGTTTGACAATGACTTCAACAATTTGGCTACCGATAGTCTTAATTGGGTCAAGACTGGTCATAGGATCTTGGAAGATAGTTGCAATCTTAGCTCCACGAATTGCTGCCCAATCTTGGTGACTCTTAAGCTTGGTCAAATCTTGGCCACGATAATCAATAGAACCACTAGCGACACGACCATTTTCTTCAAGCATCCCTGTGAAGGTCTTGGTCAAAACTGATTTACCTGAACCAGACTCACCAACCAAGGCTAAAACTTCACCTTCAACCAAATCAAGGGAAACCCCTCGAATAGCTGTCAAAACACGGTCACGAACGTCAAATTCCACGACGATATCGCGAGCCGATAATATTACATTTTTATTTTCTGTCATATTGGACTCCTATCTATGCGTACGTGGGTCACTGGCATCCGCCAAGTTTTGACCGACAATAAAGAGAGAGAGGGAAACGAGGATCAAGGTAGTCAATGGAATCCAGAAGAGGTAAGCATTGACTGTAACGTTCTGTGCATAGTCTGAAATCAAACGACCAAGACTAGGCGTCGTAACGGGAAGCCCCAAACCAAAGTAAGAAAGGAAGGCTTCGTAAGAGATAAATCCTGGCAAGAGCTGACTAGCCATAGTCACGATAACTGATACAAGTTGTGGCATGATATTTTTAACCACAATCTTAGGAGTTGGTGTTCCCAAAGTACGAGAAGCCAAGTTGTACTCCAAATCACGGTAACGCATGATTTGAATACGGATAGTATAAGCAATACCAATCCAACCTGTGACAGTCATGGCAAAAATCATGTTCCAGAAACCTGCACCCAATGAGTAAGTCAAGACGATAACGACAAGGAGGGCAGGAATGTTTGAGATGATGTTGTAGATCTCCATCATAATCATATCAAAGGTCTTAGAAATCCCCCAAACAGCACCAACGACTAAACCAATAACAACGTTAATGAAGGTAGCGATAACAGCAATAAGGATAGAATTACGAGCTCCAAACCAAACACTGTCAAAGAGAGACTTACCATTACTGTCCGTACCGAACCAGTATTGAGCATTTGGATGCACATAACGTACACTAAAGTCATTAACCTTAGACACGTCATTAAAGTCAAATTTTGAAAACATTGGGTAGATAAAGCTCATCAAAATGATAGCAATCAAGATTCCCAACATGACAGTTGTTGACTTTTTCTTGAAGAACTGACGCATCACCGATTTCCAGTATGAATAGGCCGGCGCATCAATTGTTTCAGAGGCAAAATCATCGCGCTTTACAAATTGGAACTTACTTTTATCAATTGAAGCCATTATTTACCTCCTTTAGATGTCAATTTGATACGTGGGTCAATCATAGTCATAAGGATATCACCCACAAGCAATGAGAAGATGGTGAGGGCTGTGAAAATAAATACAAGACCCACAACCATAGCGTTATTTGAAGCACGGACAGAGTCAATCAACATTTTACCCATACCAGGGTAGGCAAAGATTGTTTCTGTCAAGGTTGCCCCTGTGATAACACTAACGATAGATGCTGGGATCCCTGAAACCAAGGAAACCATAGCATTTTTGAAAATGTGTTTATTCGAAATTTCTTGTTCTGACAACCCTTTGGCACGTGCAAAACGAACGAAGTCTTGTGACTGCAAGTCAATCATGTAACGACGAATCCAAATGGCAAGACCTGGTGTAGACAAGAGACCGAGAATTACAGATGGCAAGACGTATGAACGCCAGTCACCCGCACCCAAGATAGGGAAAGAATCTGGAAGACCAATCTCAGAACCAATCAAACGAATGATATAAACCAAGGCGATGGTTGGTAGTGAAAGCAAGAAAGTCAAGATACCAGTTGACACACTATCAAAGAGTGTGTTTTTAAAGCGTGCCATGTATGATCCCAATGGAATTGCCAAAGCATAAGACAAGACCAAACCAATCAAACCAGCAATGGCAGAACTTGTCACCATTGATGGGTACTGGTAGCGACTCTTAGTAGCTGTGTAAGGGTCGTCACCATAGTAAGAACGATCCCTAGCATCAGCCTGACTTGGTGATTTATAAGTACGAGAGTAGATATCTACTGAAGATACTTTCTTACCAGTAGGGAAGTTGACCTCAGAGCTTTGTGTTTGCCCTTGTCCTTGTGTAATAACATCAAGAACACCCTGCTCAGCATAGGTTGGGTAAGATGTACCAAGGTTCATCTTCACAAAGTTTTGGTGAACAAATGGGAACTGACTGTTAAAGTAAAGCAAGTATTTATGCTTAGTCCCTGATCCGACAACTGACCAACCGATAGCTGGGTCATTTTCAATACGGATGTAACGCTTCAAGTTTGGATTTGTTTTATCTTTAACCCATCCAGTATTGTCAAATTCAAAGAGGTGCGTATAGAAGCCAAATACACGTTCAAGCACTGGAACATCACGTGTTGCATAGAATTGTTTACTTTGCTTGAATTGATGCAAACGCCAGCCATGTCCTAAACTATCCACATATTTTTGGTAAATAGCTTTATTTTCTTTTGTTGGCTTAGTGGTTACTGACTTATCAAGGGAGCTAGCTTTCTCCTGCAACTCCTTGGTGTCATAGTAATCAATGTAACCCATACGTTCATAGATTGTATTTTCATAGTTAGCCTTAGAATCAGCTGTCTTAGCAATCTTGTTGTAGTTAGGGTCCTGTCTGAAAATCAGACGCCTCGGCACCATGGTATAGATAATCGTGTAGGTCAAGGCCGTCACGACAAATATTGACAATAGAGAACGGAGGGTTCTCAATAAAATGTATTTTTTCATGTCTCTTCCTTTAATTCCAAAAGAACTTTCCCAATCTAATGAGAAAGTTCCATCGTCCTTTTATTTAACGTGTTTCTCAAGGTCTTTTTGAGCTTTTTCGTTGGACTTAGACTTTTCTTTAAGCCAGCTTTCACGGGCTTTATCATAGTTTTTCTTAGTGACAACATCTTTTTGAGGCTCAAGGTACTTGAAGTATCTGTCAGAACCCTTAGGTCCCACTTGAGAGTAAGCACCTGAGAATGGTGTCAAACGAGCTACCATTGGAGCAGCACCCTTGTTAACCATAAGTGGCATGAAGAGTGAGCTATCTTCCAACCAAGCTTGTGCCTCTGCATAACGTTCATAACGTACATTGAGGTCGCTTGTTTCTTTAGCTGCATTATCAACCAAAGCATCAAAGTCTTTAAGACCTACTTGAGCTGCTGCTGCATTGTTAGGATCGTCAAATCCCATGTAAGTTTTTGTGTTCTCACTAGCTGTTGTCTTGAAGATATCAAGGAATGTTGATGGGTCTTCGTAGTCAGGCGCCCAAGCAACTGAAATATTGATATCCCAGTCTTCTGCTGCTGCGTTAGCTGCATACAAAGTACTGTTAAGAAGATCATCTTGAGACATTTGATGAACGTCTACAACCACATTTTCTTTACCGAGTGTCTTTTCAACAGATTGTTTCAAAGATTGTGCACGTGCTACAGTTGGTTTTGCAGCTTGGTCAACTGGAAGGTCCAAGTGAATTGGGAATTGAACACCTTGTACTTGGAGAGCTTCCTTAGCTTTATTAAATTCAGTCTTAGCCTTATCAGCGTTGAAGAGACCATCTTGACTGTCTTTAAGGTTAACACCTGACCACTCGTCACCATATGAAGGCATCTTTTCAGTTACCAAATCACCGAATGACTTGTCACCAGCATAAACAAAATCAGGTTTCACAAGAAGGTTACGAACAGCAAGTGCTGCACCTTTTTCACCATTAAGTTGTGCTGAATAAGCTGTACGGTCAATAGCAAAGTTAACTGATTGACGGAAGTCCTTGTTAAGAAGAGCTTTCTTAGTTGAATCTTTTTCAGCATCAGTCTTCTTAGATGTATGGTTGTAAGACTGACGGTCAATATTAACACCAACCCCACCAATATCTGCAGATGGTTGTGTATAGAAGATATTATCTTTATATTGTTTTTCTACTGAATTAAAGTTTGAGCTTGTTGGATATAGACGTGCTTGACTATAAGCGCCATCAGTGAAATTACGAACAAGCGATTCTTGGTCTGATGCATCATAGAAAGAAAGTTTAATGCCATCGAAGTGGACATTTTTCTTATCCCAATAGTTTTCATTTTTAGCCAACTCAATAGATGATTTAGCTGTCAATGACTTAAGGATGTATGGACCATTATAAAGGATAGATGATGGATCTGTTGATTTACCAAAGCTATCCCCTTTTGACTTAAGGAACTCTTCATTTACAGGCCAGAAGAGAGAATAAGTCATCTTAGAATTCCAGTAAGGTTCTGGTTGTTTAAGTGTGTACTGAAGAGTGTAATCATCAAGTGCTTTAACGCCGACTTTAGAAAAATCTTTATCAGTACCATTGAAATAATCAGCAAGACCTACTACAGAATCTTTTGCCAAGTAAATTGACTCTGTCTTTTTATCAGCAGCATGCTTAAGACCTGTTACGAAGTCTTTAGCTGTTACTTCTGCATACTCTTCACCGTCTGAAGTATACCATTTAACTCCTTTACGAAGTTTGTAAGTATAAGTCAAACCATCAGCTGAAACAGTCCAATCCTTGGCAATAGAAGGTACCAAGTTACCATATTTATCGTTTTCCAAAAGGCCATCGACACCATTTGTCACAGCATCAGTCGTTGAACCTTTATTGGAAATAAGGTAATCCAATGTCTCAGGATCAGCAGTATAAACATAGTTATAAGTATTGCTTGAAGTGTTTGATTTTGATGAACAAGCCACTAAAACCCCAACACTTAGGAGGGAAACACCCGCAAGGGCCAACCATTTACTTTTTTTCATAAGCATTCTCCAAAAATTCTTTTTTAATATGCCTACATTATACCATAAAAAATAAGATGAGTACAATTTTCAGAATATTTTGTCTTATACTGACTTTCTCACAATTTTACCCCTTACGAACACTATGGATTAGCCCTTTTTGGACAAAAGAAAAAGGCTAACTGCCTTTTTCTCAAGAATATTATTTAACGTGTTTCTCAAGATCTTTTTGAGCTTTTTCGTTAGATGCTTTCTTTTCTTTAAGCCATTTTTCACGACTTTGTTCATATTCTTTCTTAGTAACTACTTTTTCTTGTGGTTTCACATATTTGAAGTAGTCTGATGAGTTCTTATCACCCACTTGCATGCTAGCACCCGTAAATGGTGTCAAGCGTGAGATAACTGGTGCTGCACCGTTACCAACAGTCAATGGAATGACAAGTGAGCTATCTTCCAACCAAGCTTGAGCTTGAGCATAACGGTCGTAACGAGCGTTGAGGTCTGTTGTTTCTGAAGCTGCTGAATCAAGCAAGGCATCATAATCTTTAAGACCTACTTGGGCTGCGGCCGCATTGTTTGGATCATCATAACCCATGAAAGTCTTGGTATTTTCACTTGAAGTTGTCTTAAAGATATCAAGGTAAGTTGATGGATCTTGATAGTCTGGACCCCAAACCACACCGTTTGAAATATCCCAGTCTTCTGCTGCCGCATTAGCCGCATTAAGAGTAGCATTTTGCATATCATCAGATGACAACTGGTTGATATCGATAACGACATTTTCACTGCCCAATGATTTTTCAATCGTTTGTTTCAATGATTGAGCTTGAGCAACATTAAGTTTAGAACTTTGATCAACTGGAAGGTCCAAGTGAATTGGGAATTGAACACCTTCACCTTGAAGAGCTTCTTTGGCTTTGGCAAACTCAGTCTTAGCTTTTTCTGCATTGTAGAGACCATCTTGACCATCCGCAAAATTGACACCAGACCATTCATCACCGTAAGTGCTCATTTTCTCTGTCACAAGGTCACCGAAGGTCTTATCACCTGCACTGACAAAATCAGAAGGAACAAAGAGGTTACGTAGAGCAAGAGCTGCCCCATCTTTACCATTAACTTGAGATTGATAAGCTGTACGATCAATAGCGAAGTTGATTGATTGACGGAAGTCTTTGTTTAGAAGAGCCTTCTTAGTTGATGTCTTTTCAGCATCTGACTTCTTAGCTGAGAATTTATAGCTTTGACGATCAATATTCACACCAATAGCTGCTGTAGACGCACCTGGTGCTGTGTAATAAATATTATCTTTATATTTCTTTTCTACTGACGCATAGTTAGAGCTCATAGGGAATACACGTGCAATGCTGAGAGCACCATCTGAGAAGCTACGCTCTTGAGCCTCCTGGTCAGAACCATCATAATATGACAATTTGATAGCGTCGAAATGCACGTTCTTCTTATCCCAATAATTCTCATTCTTAGTCAACTCGATAGATGATTTAGCTGTCAAAGATTTAAGAAGGAAAGGACCGTTATAAAGGATAGAGGTTGGGTCTGTTGACTTACCAAAATCTTTTCCTTTATTCTTAAGAAAGTCTTCGTTAACCGGGAAGAGCAAACCATAGGTTGTCTTAGAATTCCAGTATGGTTCTGGTTTTTTAAGGGTATATTGCAATGTGTGATCGTCGATTGCTTTGACACCTACATTTGAGAAATCTTTATTGGCACCAGAGAGGTAGTCAGACAAGCCTGCAATAGAATCTTGTACCAAATAGAGGGCTCCAGCTTTGGAATCAGCCGCATGCTTAAGACCAGTCACAAAGTCCTTAGCAGTCACATCAGCATACTCTTCACCATCTGAAGTGTACCATTTAACACCCTTACGGATTTTATAGGTATAGGTAAGACCATCTTGAGAAACTGACCAATCTTCAGCTACAGAAGGAACAAGGTTCCCATATTTATCAGCTTCCATAAGACCATCTACACCATTAGTTACAGCAGTCTTAGTAGGTCCAGTATTTGACGTGATATAGTCTAAAGTTTCAGGATCTGAGTTATAAATATAACCATAAGTCGTTCCACTAGTACTTGACTTAGAAGAACAAGCCGCTAAGGCACCTACACTGAGGAGTGCCACACCCGCAAGGGCTAACCATTTGCTTTTTTTCATAAGATTTCTCCAAAAAATAAAATTTTACTCTTTCATTATAGCATAAATAATCAAGAAAAACAGTCGTTGTCAGACAATTTGCACAAGTATTTTACATGATAAAACACGATAAACTCAACAACCCCTTGTATTTCCTAGATTTCTAGCCACTTCAATCAATTTATTTTTAATCACTCGTCATGCATAAAACAAAAAGGTCTAACACCTTGGTTAAACCTCTGTTTTTAAGTAAAAATTAGCCATTAAGAGCTTGAGCAGCTGTGATAATCGCCAAATTGTAAATATCTTCAGCACTAGCCCCACGTGAAAGGTCGTTAACAGGTTTATTAAGACCTTGCAAGATTGGACCGATAGCTTCGAACATTCCCAAACGTTGGGCAATCTTATATCCAATGTTACCTGCTTGCAAACCTGGGAAGACAAAGACATTGGCATGTCCTGCTACGTTACTATCTGGAGCCTTAATAGCAGCTGTTGCTGGAACAAAGGCTGCATCAAACTGCAACTCACCATCAATAGCCAAGTCAGGACGCATTTCTTTAGCAATATTTGTTGCTTGAACTACCCTGTCAACTTTTGGCGATTTAGCAGACCCTTTTGTTGAAAAGCTAAGCATGGCCACTTTAGGATCAATACCAAAAACTTTAGCTGTTTCAGCAGTATTAATTGCAATTTCTGCCAATTCTTGAGCATTTGGTTCAATGTTGATGGCACAGTCAGCAAACACCAAACGGTGATCGGTATTTTCACGGTTCATAAGGAAAACACCTGATGTACGTGAAATGCCTGGTTTTGTTTTGATAATTTGAAGGGCAGGACGTACCGTATCCGCTGTTGAGTGAATGGCACCTGAAACCATTCCATCAGCAAGACCAAGTTTAACTAACATAACACCGAAATAGTTCACATCACGAAGCAATTTCTCTGCATCTTCGACTGTTGCTTTTCCTTTACGGATTTCAAGAAATTTTTCCTTCATTTCCTCAAAACCTTCATAGGTTTCAGGATTAATAATCGTATAGTTAAAGTCTGCAAAGCCAAGATCGTTCAAGATTTTGTGAACCTCAGCTGGGTCTCCCAAAATAATAGGATCCACCAATCCTTCAAATTTCAAACGGGCAGCAGCACGAACCACACGGTCGTCGTTACCCTCAGGGAAGACAATTTTAACACCTTTCCCTGCAATACGTTCACGAAGTTCACCAAATAGACTACGCATAAAAAATCCTCAATCAATCTTTTTTAGTTTGTAAGTTCATGATAACGGTTTCAAAATCATCTGTCAAGGAAGATGCATGGACCATCTCTTTTTTGGTAAACGGATCGATAAAGGCAAGGCGATGACAATGCAAGGCCTGGCGCTTAATACCATAATCTAGAGAACCACCATAAAGGTCATCTCCCAGAAGAGGCAAACCTAGATGGGCAAAGTGCACACGAATCTGGTGCGTACGTCCAGTATGAAGATTGATATCCACCAACTTCACTCGACCATAATCAGCTACCAAGCGATAGCTCGTATGGGCATATTTCCCTGATTTATGAACCCGACGTGTAATAATTGAATCCACATCACGCGCAACCGGTGCAATGATTTCGCCCTGCTCCTCAAGTTTGGTATCACCTTCAACCAAGGCATAGTAATGCTTCTTAATAGACTTCTGCTGCAACTGTTTATCCATACGCGCGTGGGCATAGCCATGCTTAGCAAACAGCATGAGACCAGACGTGTCCTTATCCAGACGTGTCACGATATGCACGCGCTGGTTAGGATAATTATTGCTGACAAAATGATGTTTGACAAAATTAGCCATGGTATTATCGTGGTTAACACTTGGAATACTAGCATAGCCATAGGGTTTATTAATCACCAAGAAGTTATCATCCTCATAGACGATATCCAAGTCAAAAGGAATTGGCTTCAAGGTTTCATGCGGTGCCTCGTCAGGGATTTCAATGGCAACCACATCTCCTTCATGGACAGGATAAGTCGCAAACTGCTCCTCGCCATTGACCCAAATATGACCACCTTCAAACTTAATCTTGGCCAGAAGTCCTTTTGAAATATCGTGCTCCTTCAAAAAGGTCTTAACTCGACATGAACGTCCTACGGTAAATTCATATCTCATTCTTCCATGTCTCCAATAAAGGAATCACGTACGCGTTCCCAAAAACTTGTGTGGCTAGCACTAGCAACAAAAGAAATCTTTCGTTGGTCAATCGAAAATTCTACCTTTTTCACATTACGGTTGGTATAGGTTTTATTATCAACGGATAGAGTGTAGCTTCCCATTCGGGTGGGATAAACGGTAATCTTCTCATGCTTGGGCACAATAAGGGGACTTCCTAAAGTCCGGTACACACGATTATTAAGACTGGCAATCTCTGTCAGTTGCAAGGCTTCAATGGTAGGATGAAGAACTGCACCACCCAAGGATTTATTGTAGGCCGTTGATCCTGTAGGCGTCGACACTGACAACCCATCTCCACGGAAGCTCTCAAACAAGACATCATTAAGGCAAACATCTGCTGCCATGGTTT
>OFPS01000742.1_pt1 | contig 28899 bp, 34 predicted proteins | sample 1542111 | NCBI WGS metagenome assembly OFPS01 (sample SAMN04209233, study PRJEB22552) | human gut metagenome | biome: gut; material: feces | host: Homo sapiens | place: USA: Oklahoma | reverse complement strand
TAGCATGTTTTACAGTTTCATGTTAGTGGCGGTTAATAACACCATAAGCAATAGTAAATGCAATAGCAGCAATACCTACAACGATTGCCATGATAGCCCAAAAAATAGTCATTGCACGGCGTCCCTTGCGATTGTTGAAGGGAAGTCCCCAACCAATCATGATAACACCTAGCAATCCAAGCCAGATTTTATAAGTGATAACAATCGCCGAATCAAAATAGGCAAAAGCAACCAAACCTAAACCTAGCAAAGAAATCAAATAAGACCATTTACCCTTCAAAAATGAAGGCAAGGCCCAACCAAATAACACTAAACCTAGTAGAGCAAGAGCTCCACCACCAAAAAATACAGGTACAATATAATTATCAAACATATTCATATTATAGCATATCTTAAAAAGTTAGGAAATAGAATCTATCAACCAAAGCCATATCCACTCTTTAAAATTTGTTTACTCTCAATCACAGATTAATTACTATTTATTTTGGTACAAAAAAACAAGATCCGAAAAGGACCTTGTTTTAATAAGCTAATTAAGCTTTGTTTGCTGAACATAGTTGATTTATTCGCCATACTTCCTATTACATCGTAAAACGCTATATTAAATAGGAAGAAAACTTCATTTTCCTCTTAGTTCTATAAAAAGTGTGGCTAATTTGAGGCAAAATATTAAATTAAATTTGCCACAAATCGTAAGAAGTGATTTAACATGATTTTATTTTATATAAGTTTTAAAAGACTCTATACCAATTCCTAGCAAGAAACAATTTCTTATTCATTTCAAAAACTATGAATAAGTTTAATCGAAACAGGAGAATTAGTTTAAACATCTTCTTCGCAATTACAATTTACTAATAGTTTTTTTCAATTATAGTATATAGGAGGTTCACAATGATAAAAGAGGCTATCCTATCTGAAGATAGACAAATCTACTCAAATCTAAAACTTTTTTCACCCAAATTAACCTTAAAATATTTGAACCTCGTATCTGAATCTGGAATCGAGAATTCGAAGCTTTTTTTAGTTCCATTTTCCCATGCATATCTTGGGTTAAACTGAAAACCAGAATAAACTTTATCATTTTCATCATAAAAATCAATGCTAATATCTATGTAATTGATGTAATGACCTGTAGTATTTTCAAAATCCCCTATGTAGCGCTTCTCTTTTTCCGATACACCTGTGACCTCTTCAACTACAAAGTTTTTGGGATTAAAAGTATCTACTAATATTCCGTAAACTCTATTAAATTCTTTTATAGCTTTACCAGCTCTCAATATGCTATCTAGGCTATTTTTATCTTGAACAGGAATCCCGACTATTGAGTTAATATCTAGAAGCAATTCATAACGTTTCCTTTGGTATTTATTCCATTCTCTTACAAAAATACTGTCCACTAAATCTTGATTTTCTATAGCTTCTCTTTCATTCCTTTGGATGTTAATATATGTGTTAGCTAGTCTCTTTAACTTAGGATTTTTAAATTTCCTATTTTTATACTGTTCAATTTCAATTAGTTCATAATCTATATAAGATTTATAGTCTTTAATTTCTTCTTCGTCATCATTCTTTAGGTCACTAACTTTCCAACGTTCATCCAATCCTTTTGCCAATGAAGTTATGAATTCACTATCATAAGTCTTATTGTTGTTATTGATTGATTTAAATATAGTCATTAACAAAAGCATTAGTAATAAAGGTATTAAGGATACCCTTAGTAGTTTTTTTAGCAAAGTCCATCCTCCATTTCTATCGTTCTATTTATTGTATTGATGATTACTATCACGATTGGAAATAACTTTTAAGTGACAACGCAAGCATAGATACTTTTTTCTACCAAATTTCAATTAGGTGTATTTTTTGTTTTTAGTTCATTTTATCTTCTTCAAAGTGACCAATACCGCCTTCAACAACGAATATACAAGTTACACTAATGCTTTTACCTCCTTCACTATAATCACCATGTATTTCATATATCCCATCAGAAAACGAGCCTTTGGGCAAAGATAAAAGTTTTGTTTTAAAATAATCGACATGCTCTCTCGAAAATGATTCGCTAGCGTTAGGATCAAGAGAAGCAAAAATACAATCCAAATGAAGACTCACGGCTTTACTCTTCATTAAATTTTTAGGTCTAATATTATAAAAGCCAGCCGCTTCAAGGTCTCCTTTATCACGATTCATGATTGCCTGTGAAAGAATAGTAGCGTAGTTTTTTTCTCTAGATACTGGTTCAAATTTATAACTATAATCATACGTCACTTGTCTATCAAATAGTTTATTAATTTTATTGGCAACATCTTTTTTGATTTCATCTTCTTCTCGTTGAAAACCTGGTCTCATTTTATAAACATCTAACAAGAAGCTAAACTCGTTAAGTTTAACAGTATTAAACAAGTCTTTTTCTCTGTCATTGAGCAACGCTTCAATATTTGTCGATAATGGAGGATAAAAATCTGAAATATGCTTACCATTCGATCCTTGTATATCTGCTCTAAGATTCTTATCTAAAAAATATCCATCAGAAAATCTCTCAGTATAATTCACTTCAACAATAGTACCGTGAAATGCTTCAATTTCTTTATATGTTCTAATTACTTTTACATTACCTTTAAGACCAAGCGATTTAAATCCTTGTACGACATTATTACTCCACTGATGTCCTTTTCCAAAAGAAGTCAACACAACAAAGAAAATTAAATTTACAATGGCAACTATTCCAATAATTGTATATCTTTTCGACTTCATGTCACTGTTGCCTCCCTCTGTATTAATTTATTTTTCAAGGCCCCTCATTCCATAACTCGAACTCTTCTAAAATCATTATACTATATATAGACTTTTTTCACTCTTCCTCTTCAAATGAAAAATTTCACCAGATTCATAGGGACTGACTATCAAAAGTGAGATTTAAGTAAAACATCCTAGTCCCACACCCTTGCTTGAAGCAGGTCATTCATAGCTGTTTCAAGAGAAGTACGGAAAAATTCATCAATATCTTGCTTTGGTGATAGGAAATTAAGTAGTTCTGTGGTAAACTGACTCATAGGAATAAATCTCTTTCTAGTAATGTTTCGCAACTCTACTATAACGGATTTATTCCTTTTTTTGTTTACACAACTTATGTTACACTACCTACCAGTAGTGCCTATCGTCTTAAGAGGGCTATGTTTTAAATAAAGTTTGGATAGAGGATTAGTCTTTGTTTATCTGTCGGCAAAGACTAGCGCATTATTCTGCTACAAAAAAAAAGTTTCTCTTCAGATTTTATTGCAGTTTGTTTAGACATAAAAAAACAAGACTCTATGAGAATCTTGTTTCTTTGTCCAATTAAGCTTTGTTTGCTGAACATAGTTGATTTATTCACTATACTTCCCATTACGCCGTAAAACGCTATATTTAAGATTTCAAACAACCATATTAATAGGAAGAGAACTTCATTATTCCTATTAATTCTATAAAAAGTGTGGCAAATTCAGGGCAAGGTTTAAAGTTCTATTTGCCACATTATGCCTAATTCTATTTATTCGAAATACCAGTTTTTGTGAAGCGATTCAAAATTCTTTCTAACATTTCAAGAAGTTCATCATAACTAATAATATTAATAATATTTGAATACTGATTTTTCATAATCCGATAAGTTTCTTGTTGCTCTAAATTAAATTCATTTGTTCGCCCCATAATAATAATCCCTTTAACATTATTTATCTTAACTTCACTATCAAAACCCTTATCTGATAACTTGCGCTTAATCTTCTGTCTATTGGAACTTGAATTTTCATGTAACTCTCGCAAATAATACTCGATTTGCATAGCTGTACCAGTTAATTCATGCGATGGAACATAGTGATCTCTATATTTTGATTTTTTTAACAATCTCTTTTCGGGAGTCTTTATCTCAACAATATCAATATTATTAAAGAAGTCAACTAAAATAAAATCAACTCTTCTACGATTACTTAATCCTACCTCATCGATTACAATTTGATACTGAGGGTATATTAACAACAGAATATCTAAAATATTATTCTGCCATTCTTTCTCACTTATAATCTCCTGTTCAAGTATAAGTTTCAACAGATTAAGTGCATAAGTAAATTTTCTTATTTCAGCTTGAGTAATTTGATAGTCTAATTCTTGTGTGAATAGTGTGTTAGAAGAGGTAATTCTATTTGTTTTTTTGAGATATTTTTCAAGGTCATCATCATAGCGCTTTTTTAACTTAAAAAAGCCCTCAATTTTTTCAGCTACCAATTTATTAATATAATGTTTCACTGTTGTAGTTGTTGGAAATGAAGCAACAAGATTGTTATATTCTGTCCAACTGATTGAACTAACTTCTTCATTGGTCGTATCGTCAGGTAAAATGTAAAAATCCTCAGTTATCAAACTATCAATTTTCTTTAGAATAGATAAATTTGAAGGATATTTTACAAAATGTTTATGCTTTAACTTATCAATTAGGCTACCATCTATTCTAAATTTATGTTCTAAATCAAATATCTCATTGTCAAAACAATAATAATTCCCCTCTAGTTTTCCAATCTTATATGCAATTCTATCCTCTACATTCTCATCCGAATCAACTAATTTTCCGTCATCATTCAAGAAAAAGTAATTTCCTTTTTTTAGATGATATGTAGATCTTGAACAATACTTTGCATCAAGTGTAAACTTTCCATCAGTAGGATAAGTAGGATAAATAACATATAACTCATCATTTACAACAATACAATCAGACATAATAAACTCCCTCGTTAGTATTGATCACTTCCCTAGTCAATACGAATCAATAAAAAACTGAATTCAATCCCAACATACTTGTGATACTTTTTATTTCAAAATTTTTAAATAATTTTTATTAAAAAAGGTAAACCGAAAACTTTAAATTTGCCTCCAAAGGTTACTAATACTATCACTTATTTAAATAGTATACAATAGGACAATGGGAGAATCAATTATGCCAAAAGCTTCTATCATTTCAAACAATATCATTCAACCTTTAAATCTCACTTTCCTAAAAATATATCTTTTCTCGAAAGTTGAATTTTGTCTATTATAACGGAAATACGTATTCATTCTGTAACATATATTTGATAAAATGCAGTAAAGTAAGGAGGTAATTGAAATGAAGAAAATTACTAGTATCATACTATTACTGATCTCTACTATAACTTTAGTTTCTTGTACTTCCAAATCACTTAATTCAATTGACGGTGACTATTATTGGATTTCAAGCGAGCGAAATGAATTAGCCTTTACTATTAAGGAAGATAAAGGTACTATAGAGCATGGTGAAGCTGATCACTTCACAATCAACAAAGAAAACAGCACATTAAATCTCACAGGTGGCACTACTTCTGATTCAACAGTCAAGTATAAATACAAAGATGGCATCATTACAGTAAACATAACAGGTGTTGAACGTGATTATTATCAGAAAAACAGCAACGCCTATAAAGAAGCCCTAAAACAATTTAACTATAAATAGAAAGGATCTTCGCATGCAAAATTTAGAAGAACAATACGAAAATCTTTATGATTTCATAAAAAACCTCGAAATCTTAATTGAAAAGAATATTTTTCAAGGGCAAAACATTGAAGAAGTTAGTCGCTTTGGAGATGAAGTCATGGTAATTTGTAAATCAAAGTCATTCAACATTTCTATTAACGATTTGAAATCTCTTAATTCATTTAACGAACTTCTTATGATAACTCCTAATAATTCAAAAGCATATTTCACATCCCTAATAGAAAATTTCTACACAGATATCATTGAACCAACTAAAGATGAGTTTTATTGATAAATAGACACCTCTCGATGAAAAAGGTGTCTATTCTTTTATATCAATTCAATGACTTCTGAGCTACCGAAAAGTTGATTACGGTGTTTCTTTTTTACACGCCATGCATTGCCATGATTCTTACCTTCATACTTACCTTCTTTAGAAGTATAGCCACGCCAATCATAAGTTACAACTCCCAATTTAATTAAGGAGATGAATGTCATAAATTGAGGGGAACGAGTCAACTCTGCTTCTGTGTATTTAAACTCAGCAATGTCACCATTCATCCTACTTTCCGCTTTTACCCAAAGCGTGGCAGGGTGTTTTAAATGAAGCTCTTTTTCTAAATCTCCAAAATGCCAATAGGCCACCCGTTGTGAAGTTTTATTCTCCTGTCTACGAATTTCTACAGTTCTATCGCTTTCATTTACGTCTAAATAAAATCCTTGACTATTTTGAGGTGACATCTCAGACCCAATGATGATATATAGACTATTCATGCCGGAATGCTTGTCGGATTCATATCCATACAACCTCGTAAACGCTGATACCCAACTACGATTTGAATGCTTACTTAACTTCAGTAAGGTAAAATTGAGTACTTTCTAGTATTCCAGAATCGTTGTTCTATCAGTGTTTTTTGTGCTTACAGCTAATATTATAACGAAAATGTAGTCAAAAATTTTAAAAAATACTCATATCAGAATTTAAATTCCCCATAATACGAGTTAATTTGATATAATTTAAGACAAATATTTAGAATGCAAGGGGATACATAATGACATTTGATAATTCCAGCTTACCGTTATCTAAAATCGAAGCGTTAGAACATAAATATTTAATGAAATATTGGTATTTTTTAAAATTCGTGGAGGATGAAATTGTTAAAGGAATTTCATCTATGGAGGATATTCGAGAAGACTGGGAAGGTCGTTACGGAAATGACCAAGGAGGAATATCCTTATTTGATGTAGGATGTGAACGAATTGTTTATGCTTTGTTGAATGGTAAAATTGCAGGTCAACCCAACTCTAGTCCAGTAAGTTCAGATTTATTTTTTGAAGTTGAGGATGCATATATCCATATTGACTTAAAAAGTGTTACAACCAGTGAGGGACACGGAACAGATAATATAGGTGATTTTAATACCTGTATTTTTGTTGGTGAAAATCAAAACTCATACTCTGGAAATATCATTAAAAATGCTGGACGATATAATCAATATATTGAGGAGTATACACCTAATCTTCCAACTTTCTATACTAAACAAAATGGTGATAGAAAAATTACACTAACATACTTTGTGTGTTTATTAAACAGCTCATTTACACAACAATGTCAACTAATTTCAATTATGAATTTCCCGAATGGACGTCTAGAAGAATATTATCATTCACGTCCATTAAGAGCTGGAAAAAATCCTGGGAAAGCAAGGTTTAATTTTAAAGAAGTTCCAACCTTTGAACTCTTAGAGGGGAATAAAAAAAGAGTTCGTATTATTTATAAAAATCCTGAAATGTCTGATCAAGTCAAGAGAAAATTAAAATTTTATCTTGAAAATTTTGATCCATCGATTGAAGAATAACAGGCTAAGTGTTTCTACTTACAAATAATCAAAAGCAACTACTAATTAAGATAGTAGTTGCTTTTAAGCGTATTTCTAATCAGTTATTTCTCTTTTTGAATGACTTTATAAATCTCTTCAGCAATTTTAGTTGCTAATTTAACAGGTACTGCATTACCAATTTGAGTATACATTTTATTTAAACTTCCGGTGAACTCGTAGTCCAGAGGGAACGTTTGTAAGATAGCACATTCTCTTACACTTAATCTTCTTTTTTTATTAACGTGAATCTCTGGACTAGTTGCAGTTATTGTATCACTTGGCCTATCCCAGTTCGTTATGCGTAACGACTGTTCGAATTTAATCTCTTTTTCAACCATAGTAGTTACAGCTTCGTCATACTTGTCATCAAAACCTAGAATTTTTTTCAATTCCCACCAATCTTCAGGTTTAGGAATACTTCCAGATTTGTTATCTTTTCTGAACCAGTGGCCAGCAGTATGCGAATAACCAAAATGTTCATCAATCCGCTTGGTTGACCAGCCTGCTTTGTCTCTCCAAAATCTTAAATAATCGCAAAGCTCATGTTGATTAACCTCGTATTTACGTCCCCAAAATTTATCGGATACATTTTCGGACGCGATATGATTTCCAAATTGAACACTATCTGAATCATTGAAGTTTAGAATTGAAAACAGGCCATTTTTGTCTGTTAACTTTGTATCTCTAACGTGTTCTTCGATCTCTTTTTTAGACAAGAAGACTAAGTTTTTACTAATTTTTTTCTCCGATAAAAAGCCAATAGCTTGCTCGGTTGTGATAGCTGGCAATAATTCTTCACTAGTATTTTCATTTTTTTCAATATAGTGGGTTGGTTCAGGAAATGGATTTTTGACACCAAGTCTATTTCCAATAATAATTACACGCTCTCTTGCTTGTGGGACACCATACTCTGCTGCATTTAAGATACGCGCTTCAACTGTGTAGCCTATCTTATTACCGTTGGAGTCAGTAAGGTTTTCAAAATCTGATTTAATCATTTCAAAAACTTTGCCTTTCCCCATAGAAAGCAAACCCTTGACATTTTCAGCGACAAAAAATTTAGGTTTCTTATCTGAAATAACTCGTAACATCTCCTTATACAAGAAATTACGCTGATCCTCCATATTTCTACGAGTGTTAGCTACAGAAAAACCTTGACAAGGGAAACCTCCAATTATCACATCTGGGTCATCTGGAATATCTGAGCTTGCTATCTTTGTTATATCACCGTATACAATATGTTTGCCGATGTTTTTCCGATAGGAAGATACAGCTTCTTGAAAGAAATCATTTGCCCAAATAATTTGGAAACCAGAATTTATGAAACCAATGTCCATTCCTCCCGCACCTGAAAATAGAGATACTACTTTAGGTTTATTAGGATCTATTGTAACTTCAAACTCTTCATTTTCATCTTTTTCTAATGCAACAATGTCATCAACCTTACACTCTAAAACTGAACAAATTTTATTAAGTACATCTTGACTTACCATCTCTTGCTTGCCAATTTTAGCTAGAGTACTGCTACTAATTTTTGCTTGCTTACGCAAATCAGTTTTAGTCATTTTTTTATCAATCAACAACTTCAATAAGTTATCATAATTTGCTTTCACTATATTTTCTCCTTTTTTACATTACCATTGTATCACGTTAGTTTAAAAGCGTCAAACATTTTATTTGCGCTTTTGTTGTTTTAAAAATTGTCCTATTTCAAACTAATCATACTTCAATGCATATGCGCTTTATTCTTAACGGAATTATATGCTAATATAAAAACCTCTTATGCGACCAGTTTTCTGTACTCTACAGGAGACTGGTCATTTAATCTCTGTTGAATTCTAGTTTCATTATAAAATTAGTAGTTACACCTGTAGGCGCAACTGTTCTACTTCGGATAGCTGTTCCATTCCTTTACCATAGGTATATTGTTTCCCCAGAGGTTGATGAAAACGATGTAACTCATCCTTCTCATACCATCTCATCCAGGTGTAGATTTGACTGACATTCTTAATTCCCAAGGTCTCCATAATGACCTTATTGGACTTACCAGCCTTTTTCTTTTCGATGCAGACTAACTTAGTTTCTAATGAATAGGCTTTTTTGACCATAACAAAACACTCCTGTTTCTAGTTTACTAGATTTTCAACAGGAGTGCTTTTCTTGTGTCTCATTTTTGGGGGCTAGCACCAATAGTCCGTACTTTTTATTTTCCTTCTAAACTTAACGAATGATGACTATACTCAAATATCCTTATATTTTTCATTTCTTGCCTTTGTTTTACTTTAAAAACAAAATAATGATTTCTTCCATCTTTAGCATTTTCTTGATTTAATCTGAAGTAGTTAGTGTGACATAATGCCATCGTGCGAAGAATATCATCGGTCAAGAATGTTAGTGGAACGCTCATATTAGAGTACCTTTGGAAATCTTCCTCAAAATGTGAGTAGCTTTCAGAAAAGTAATCTATTTGTAGATCACCTGCGTATAGATTTCTTCTATCCATTTCTTCCTTCTTTCAATGGTATAAAATTTCCAACAATGACACCTACTACTCGTGGATCTTCATCATAGGAGATAAAGATATCATCATATCTTGGATTAATCGAAACTAAGCGTAAACCTTCTTCTTCACGGTAAACTCGTTTAATATAGGTTTGGTTATTACATACTACAGCATAGACTGCTCCATCATAATCAAAACCTGTCTCACGAATAAGAGCAACAGAACCGTTTTGATATTTTGGTTCCATAGAATCACCAGATACCCATGAGGCAAAATCATGAGCTAATTTTTTGTTAAAGTAAACTGTATCATAATTTCGATCACCATAGACAGTAGCACCAATACCAGCAGACATTTTTTCGTAAACATGGTATTTGTAGAGATTTTCTGAGACTGATATCGCTTTTGGGCTCTCCTCTTTTTGCACTAAGTCACTAGCATAGGCTAATACTTGACTTTTACCTTTCTTCGATAATGCATTATACAGACGAACAATCTCAATCTCTGTAAAATAACCTTTTGGTACTCGAAGTAGTTTTTCCAACTTACTTACTTTTTCTCTAGATGGCTCTTTTATCCCTCGTTCCCATGCCGAATAGGCTTGATAGCTGATTCCTAATTGATCCGCAATATCTTTTTGGGTCATTTTTAGCTCTTTTCTTCGAGCTTTCAATTTTTCTGGTTGATACATAAGTTCACCTCACATTAATAGTAATTGTAATTCTGCTTTTTTCCTTGCCTCTTTATCTGAGAACTTTTCTTTATCCCAAACATACGCAATCGACTTCCCTTTATTATAAATAAGCCACGTTTTTAAATTAATACATTGCTCATTGATTTCTTTCCAGTTATCTTGATTCAATAAATCTGGGTATTCTAGACTCGTTGTAAACCCTACTCTTCTAATTCTCTGATTAACCTGATTAATAAGGGAAGGTTGAAACTGATTGAACTCCTCGATAATTTTTTCTTTAATATTATGAAATAAATGAAAAATAGACACGTTCTTCCCTTCAATATAGGTCTCAACTGCTTGTTTGATTTCATTATCTTTATCAGGATAATATTCCCGTAGAAAATCCAAAAGACGAAAAAATAAAGCCTGTTTTGAAACTTCGAGACTATTTTGTACCTGATGGAAAGTATCACAACTATAGTATATTTTTGATAAAAGAACAACATCTGGCATCAATACCACAGCCGAAAAGATATTCGCCTCTCGCTCTAGCAAGTTCTCTTGATTATCAATTGATTCTGCAAAATAATTTCCACTATGTTTAAGAATGAAATGACCTAATTCATGGCAAAGTGTGAAATTTTGTTTTACTTTTGGATTATCTCTTTCATAAGAGAAGCTAGTTCCCAATTCATCAACAATTGTCAATCCTTCTACCTTGTGATTAGAAAAATGGTGACTGATGACTTGGATTTGGTTCTTATGAATGGAATATTGAAAAAAATTATTGAAGCTATAATTCAGCAATGAAATATCAGCATCCTTCATATACTGATATAACACTTGTTTTGTTGTACTACTTACTCTTGTATACAATTCATTCAAAGAGCGGTACCTCCTTTAAGTATGAATGACAGGACTAAACCTATATGGTTTAGTTAATTGTATGAAAAAAGTAGACGTTTGTCTACTAAACTACATTTTACTATATTTTTCTGAAATGCTTTTTAAAACTAGAGGACTCCTTGAAATCAATACAATTAAAGAAACTTAATTTCATACTATTTTTGCACACCGGATCTAGTGCTTTGTTACGATAGAAAGAAAAACACCAGTATGGATTAGAACATACTTCATTAACTTTTTCTAAATACTCAATATCTACTTCACCACAAGATAGTCCATAAACATAAATTTGCGTTAAATCTTTATCCGTTAGAAAAGAAATTAACTCTGCTTTTTGAAGTGGTTTGATCATTCGATTATTTAATGTATCTATGGCTTCATTTACTTTATCATTATATTCAGAAAATGATTCCTCAGGAATACATACAGCTTCAATTAATTCATCGAAATACGGTATCTCGCTCCCTCCTTTATCAGAAAGATTATAGTAGGGATTTAATTCAACCAAATCCGAACCTATATTTTTAATTTTATTTTCAATATTTCCGAAAATCAATTCCTCATCCTCTTCAGCACTCCCATGGATATGGAAAATATTTTCTGAACAGATATCAGGATTCAAAACTTCTAAAGTAGAAGTATAGTTGAAAGTTATAAAATAATCATCCGAAGAAAAATCGAATTCATCAACTATACTTCCAATATTGTCCAGTAGATATTTATTCGAATTTAGAGACATTTCTTTAAATCCTTCTTCAATATAACTGTACAGGCTCTCTAGATCCGTAGCATGTTCGTTATTAAATGTTCCCTCTAAATCTACAGAGTTCATAAGAGCTTCATTGATTGCATTATCAACCGCTGTAAAGTTATCTCCATGTAATTCTGAACCCAAATCGTATTGTTCATAATCCACATTATAAAGATCATCCAAGTCTTTTCGATTTTGAACATGAATAAATTCTAAGGATTTAACTTGACCTATGTTTCCTTCAAAGTCAGACCAATACTTAATGTCTTCATCAAAGTAGAGTTCATCTAATTTTGAAAACATTATTGGATTCATTCTTTGAAGAATTGGTCTTAAATCATTTGTATAATCTGTTGGTAACCCATAATTCCTATCGAATCCATTTCCTAAAATTATCAATTTAGACATAATAATTATCTCCTACCCGTTAATTAACTCATCCAAACTAACTTCGAAAAAATCTGCTAATCTCACTGCATGCTTCAAAGTCATACACATCATATCTTGTTCCCATCTAAGAATGGTTCTTTTATTTACACCTAATTCCTTAGCTAGTTGAACTTTTGTTAAACCACGTTCAAGCCTCAATTCTTTTATTTTCATAGAAATTACATTCCTTTATCAAACGCCCTCTTCCGTTCTTCCATAAACTCAATTAGTTCTTTTTTAAAAACTTTCTTCTCTTCTTCAGTCAGACCTTTTGAATTCATACGGAAAAGCAATTCAATATTATCTAGTTCATCAGCTTTTTCTTCTGAATTACCTACTAAATAGTCAACTGACACATTTAACATTTGTGCAATCTTGACTAGATTTTCTTGTGTAGGTTTTTTGACTCCACGTTCCCATGAAGCGTATGCTTGTTGCGAAATTCCTAATTTTCCTGCGACATCAACCTGAGTTAATCCTACTTTCTTCCTAAGATTTTTTAAGCGTTCCGAAAATTCCATTTTTAACCTCTAAAAAATTTTTTAACTTTTTCGAATAATCCCTTGACAAAATACAACCACAGGTTGTATAATGTAGTCAACAACTGATAGTTGTACTTAGCTTGAAAATAATAACCTCTTTCAAGGCTAAGTTGATGGATCATTGACAATTAAATAAAAAGTGCGTCTGACAACCAGAGGACTAATCATCAGAACAACACATAAACTTCGTACCTTTATTGTAATTGTTTTGATAAGTAAAGTCAAGTTCGTTGATGGTTGAAGTGAAGATAAAAACAAGTATTTTGTGGGCTTCCACGCATTTCGGACCATTAGCACTTTTGCCGAATAGTAAAGTGAACTGGTTGCGCAAGATTGCGTAAGAGAATCCCTTGGGTGTGATAAGGACTACCTAAAGAGATTGGCCGGGCAAGCGATGGTAATTCATGCAAAGCACCTTGCTAAACGTTGCCACCGTGGAAAGAGGGATCTTTCCAACTAAACAACTTTTCTTTACTGCTGTCTATCTTTTGAGATGGACTTATCCTCAAGCTACTAAGTCTTCCTTATATCTTAGTAGTTTTTTTACACTTACAATAAAGGAGAAATTATGACTAACTTTTTTCGCATTACAATGTAAACGCCTCTACGATAACTATGAATTCACCTATGGTATGTTTAGCTACTCACCTAAACTACAAGCTAAACTTTATGCACAAGCTCTTCTTGACCTAGATCATTTAATTCAAGAAGCTCGTAGAAATAACTACCCTAGTGGTGATATTCAGTTCTATAGTCGACAGTTTAAACGTAAACTATTTACCCACTATTATTCAAGAGTGAAGCAATTAGCTTAACTCTTTTTATTTTGCTTTAATTCAGAAAGGAAAATCCTATGATTCCAGAAACACTTGTTATGAAACCAGATTTTATCGGCCCTGCTTACTACGAAAAATTAGGGAACGCCCCTCGCTTTATCTTTGGTAAAGAAGGCAAATACCAACGCCACATTCTTAATAGTGAGAAGCACGGTGCTTTTCACGTCATTACCCCTGCTTCTACCACCGTCTTCCCAGAAGATGCTCTCGTAGAAGCGGTCAACCCGATTTTTCTCTCAGACACGGCTCTAAACGGCAACTCAGTTGCCCCAGCCCTCAATGTCTTTGCGGAAAAATTAGTCCTAAAAAAATAAGAAAGTAAAGGAGAAATACATATGGCTAAAATTGGATTAAACTATGGAGAAAAACTACAAATTGCAGACAAGACCTATCGTGTCATTACGGATGGTCTAAATGTGCCTGAAGTCCTTGGAAAACTATCTTTCCGTGGCATTGAAGGGCCTGATATCATCTTTGAAGAAGATCGCACCCAACGAAATCCTGACGGCTCATTCGTCCAAGTCAACACAGGGGAAATCCGAGGGATTGTTGTGGCGATTCACTCTTCTGTCCAACATGAAACCCTCTTTTTCACCATTGCTGATATGGCACAGTCTGAAATCGAAGACTTAGGGATTAAATACCGAGAAGAAGTTGAGCTGGAAGATATTGTGATCACCCATACGCACGTTAACCGTAATGATATTTACAAGCTCTTTGCTTCTAAAATCAAGAAAAAGATTGGAGGGGCACCTCTTAAGGAAAACAAACCTCTAGACAACAAGAAAGAAAACTAGGAGGTGATGCACTATGAAGCTCTATACCTATCGTGGGATAAGAGTTAGGGCCTTTTATCGTCATATTCGGGGAATCACCTGGTTTATCTGGTGGTTCCCTTCTTTGTTAGCTATTGGACATTATTGCTATCTTAACCTAGAAGAATTGAAAGTCCATCCCTTGCCATTAGGATATTTTATTGGGGGTGTTTTTTTTGCTTCTTGTTTGGTGGCTTACCTACTGAATCGCATGTGCTACGAGAAAATCGTCTTTTTCCAAAAGCTCAATAGCCTACGGATTTTGTCACGTTTCTTGATAGAAAACAACCTCTATTTGATTAAAAATATCAGGCGTGAAAACAAAACGATTGAAAAGATTATCCTTCCTCAGGTCTACTTGAAACAGTCTCGCTACAAGATTGAAGTTCATTTTATTCTAGAAGGCAATAAATTTCAGGACCGTTTTCTCAATCTTGGATCAACCCTTGAAGTCATGTTTAATGGGGACTTTCGCAATAAAACCTTTGATAAACGCTTTATCACCTATGACATTGCTATCAACCGTATTGATAGCCGTATCACTATTAATGAGGTCGAGGTCAAGGGTTCTAAGCTTCAACTTATGAAAGATGTCACTTGGGATTATATCGAAGAACCTCACCTGCTCATTGGTGGGGGAACTGGTGGCGGTAAAACCGTTGTCCTTATGACCATTATCTATGCACTCGCTAAGATTGGCTTTGTGGATATCTGTGATCCAAAGAACTCTGACCTGGCTGGGCTCAAAAAGATTCCTGTCTTTCATGGCCGTGTCTATACAAGTAAAGAAGATATTATCCAGTGTTTTAAAGAGAACGTCGCCTTCATGGAAAAACGCTATGAACTCATGTCCACCTCACCCAAATTTCAAGCTGGGAAGAACTTTACACACTACGGCATGACACCCAAATTCATCCTTGTCGACGAGTGGGCGGCTCTTATGGCCAAGATTGACCGTGACTATAGCCTACAGTCTGAACTCATGGAATACCTCTCTCAGCTCGTCCTAGAAGGGCGTCAAGCTGGTGTCTTTATCATCTTTGCCATGCAACGACCTGATGGGGAATTCATCAAGACAGCTCTTCGAGATAACTTTATGAAACGCCTCTCAGTTGGACACTTGGAATCAACAGGTTACGACATGATGTTTGGGGACGCAAACAAAACCAAAGAGTTTAAAAAGCTCGATGAAATCAATGGGGTCAAAGTTAAAGGACGAGGCTATATCGCTAATAACGGAGACTTGGCTGGGGAATTCTTCTCCCCTTACGTACCACTCGACCAAGGCTTCTCTTTCTATGATGCCTACGCAAAAATCCCTATTATGGAATATAGTGGCGAAGAATTTACAGTCTTTGGGGAAGTCCGCCAACAACCAGAAACGATTGAACCAATAGAGGAGGAAAAGGCTCTAAACAATGAAACCAATGGACGACCTCTCAAAGAGTTTGCGGAGGAACAAGACCTCAAAATGGCGACGCTTCGAAAGATTATCTATCTCTTGCAAGAACAAGGGATTGTTTTTGAACGGACGGAATCCGCCATTCTAGTCGATCCTTTTCAAGAAGAACTCCTTCTTGAAAGTCTTATACACTTTGAGGAGGGAGGACGCAAATCTTATCCAAAAGCCGTTGAAGCGACGCTTAGTCATCATGGGCTAGGACAAGGGCAAGGGCAAGCCTGACCACAGGTCAGGCGCAGACCGTAGCCCGAAGTTCCTAGGCCATGATGAGACTTCAACCCCCGTTTCTAATAGGGGGGTTACATTTGGCCAAAGTGCCACGTCCACCCCTCCTCATTCCTTGTGGGAGTTGGGATTTCAAGATTTAGAAAGTGTGTCACTTTGGTCCAAAAAGTGTGTCACTTAATTAAAAGGAGGTGTTCCCATGAATGACTAAAATGAGCCCCTTACAGATCAAAAACTTCAGAAAACAAACAGGCCTTAGTCAAAAAGCCTTTGCACAAGCCGTTAACTTGCCCATAAGAACTTACCGCTCCTATGAATCAGGGGAAAGAGGTCTCACCATTGACAAGTTCCGAAAACTCAAAGAAAAACTCGGTTATTATCAAGAGTGTCACAAAAACAATCTCAGGGCTCGCATTGACTATTTGCGATTAACTTTCCCTAGTATACGGGATTTAGAAGTTTTCTGTGGGAACTTTCTTTTTTGTCACTTAAGTGAATTTACTTCCCAAGAAACACGGCTCATGAATTATACCCACTTGTGGCAACGGGGAAACATTTGGATTTTCGATTTCTTTGATAAGTCTGCGACTAATAACTACCAAACGTGTCTCCAACTCTCGGGTCAAGGCTGTCGGGAGATGGAACTCCTCCTAGAACATAAGGGGATTTCTTGGCAAACCTTTCTTCAGAATATTCTCTATGCCTACCAAGATGTTAGGGTAAAACGCCTTGATATTGCCCTAGACGAGCTCTATAAAGGCTATGGACACGAGGAGGAACACATCCAGATTTCCAAGCTCATTGATAAGCTCTATGCCAAAGAGATTGTACTAGATACTATCAAAAAATGGAATATCACTGGTGGAGGTTCCTTCACCGATAACGAGGACATGGAAGCCAATCACGGTCTTTCCCTTTACTTTGGGAGCCGTCAAAGCCAGCTCTACTTCAACTTTTACGAAAAGCGATACGAAATCGCTCGTATGGAAAATATCTCCTTGGAAGAATCCTTGGAGATTTTTGGTATCTGGAACCGCTACGAACTACGCTTTTCAGACCAGAAAGCCCAAGGGGTTGTGGAGGAATACATCAACGGTGTGGATCTCGGAGAAATCGCAAGAGGTATCGTGAACAAGGAAATCCAAGTCTATGATGGTGTCACCCGTTTTGGAGCCTATAAGCCCGATGAAAAATGGCAAAGACTCTTTGGAGGAGTTGAACCCCTAAAACTCTCAACCAGTCCACAGCCCTACAGTATCGAACGGACCATTCGCTGGTTAACCTATCAAGTCGCAAATTCTCTTGCACTCGTTTCTGAAGCAGACAAAATCATGCAAACAGAATACATGAAGATGATTCAAAATAGCGGTGAAATTACTGATCGTGGGGAGGCTATCTTAAGACTCCTCAAAACCAACAAACACTATGAACACTAGAAAGGAAATCCCTTATGGAATACAAAGTCGAAATCAATTCACTAAACAACTTTAAAGCCTGGTCTGGTGGACTAAGTACCTTAAACACTGTCCGTGAACGTGGTGGCATAGATACCCTAACGACCATCTGTGAAGACCTCTTCTCTGGGAATACCCCTACAGACACTCAAATCAATGATTGGCTCTGGTTTGATACAGACTTTATTTACCAAGCACTAGGCTACGAGGACCTCCTAGAGGGCTAAGGCTATGCTCAAGAAAATCTATCAAGCAGACTTCCTCCTTCTTCCTGATCAGGAGTTTTGGAACGTGTATATCCTCCTTAGGAAAGGGAAGGACTTCTACTATGAATGTGCTGGAAGGTGTACCGAAAAACCTCCAGATGACAGGGGCTTCTACAACTATGAACATGCCTGTTTCACCCTAGACGGTCAGGTTCTGAGTCTCAATAAACGGATGCGTCCCTCTCTCATTGCCTATATTCAAGAGACCATCAAAAACAATCACGAAACCTTTAGAAAGGAAATTGACATGGCCACTAAAACAATTTTTGAAACCAAAGTTGGACAAGTTACCAACGAACTCGGAGAACTACTCAAAAAGAAAGACCACAAACAGGCTTGGACCAAAGCTGGAGAACTAAATGCTCTGCTCAAAAAAGAAGAAGCCAAGGACCTAAAACCTGAGTTAGTCGAACAACTCCACAATGAGTTACGAGGTTACTACTACATTAACAGTGAGATTGAAAAAGCCAATAAGCGCCTCTACGCTAAAGGATCTAAACTCATTGAACTCGCTAGTCTCTAGAAGGAGGACCTATGATAAAAGCTAAACGATACTTACTAAAAGCAAGGGAGTACCTCTCAAATTTTAAAAAGGTGGAGAAAAAAGGTGGACCACCAAAGCTAAAAGTCACTACGAAAAAGACCGTCAATCTAGCTGTTATCGGAGGAATTGCTTTCCTCCTTTTTGTTGGTCTTACGGGCGCCATCCGTGCCATCACTCTCTCAAATAAAGTGGGAAAACTACAAGCTCAAGTCGAAGCAACTCAAAAACAAAAAGCACAGCCTGTGGACGCTAATCGTAAATATGACTACAAGCTCCAGTATTACCTCAATGACTATGTCTACGCCTACTTCACCCTCCCACAAGAAGGGGATAAACAACAGGCACAAGTCGAACACCTTAACAGCTTTTATAATTTCGTCCCAGATGTCAAAGCACAAGGTCAAGTGCGTAACCCAAGTATCCTGCTCTACTCACAATTAGTCACGGTCGAAGGTAAGGTAGCCACCTACAAGGTCAAATACAAGGAAATAATCCAACATGACAAAGACACCGAGGAAAAAGAACTGGTAACGGGATTTAATATTCCCTTTGATGAAAAAGAAGGGAAATACTACGTTTCTGGACTTCCTTGGTTCTCAGCTATTGACTCTTCACAAGCTGGACACTTTAGCGAAGATGACCAGCTCCAACTAACCGCTAACGACCACGTCTCAGATAGCCAACACAAGAAGATTGAAAAGTTCCTCAAGGTTTTCTTTACCAACTATACCACTAACCAAGACAACCTCAACCTCATTGCCAAAAACGTTACTATTGTAGCCAATACCACCTTTAAAACGATTGACTACACCTACATCAAGAAAGACGGGGCTAATCTCATTGCTTATGTACAAGCAACCTTTGAGGTGGGAGGAACAACACACTCTGAAAACTTCACCTTCACCCTCTCAGAAAAAGACAAGAGCTACTATGTCACAAAACTAGAACACACCATTCCACTTAACTACGCAAACGATAAAGATTAGGAGAACTCTATGAATACAGACAATCTACGTACCTTCCACCAAGGCGATGGGATTTGGATTCTCACCGCTATCGCTGTTTTGTTGGCTATTAAAGCCTGGCGAAACAGTTCTTGGCTTCAACTCTTCTCAGTTGTTGGGTTCTACGCCGTCATCGTCTCAATCGCAAAAGGACAAGACATCCTAAAAGTGGTCGGCTGGTTCCTACGACTCTTTGGTATTGATTCAGGACTTTAAGTATGACTGACGAAAGACTTTATGACTACAGTAAGGGCTTAAACGCCCCCTATTGGATCCAGGAAATCAAGACAAAAAAAGGGACTCGCCTTTGGTACTTCGCAACACCAATGCAATTGTCCTTTTTCATTGTCTTTACCTTCGTTTTTGTAGCGATGTTGCTCTTTGGAGGATTCATCCTGGTTCCCCTCGCAAAATTCACACACTCTATTTCACTACTGCTCTACTGGTACCTCCCCTATAAACTTGCTAAATTCTACACCGAATACGAGCCACACGGTAAGAAGATGCACGTTTTCATTGGGGACTACCTGATTTACTTCTGGGATTTCAAGCTCAATAAAAAAGCCATCTACCATGAAGACCGAATAGAACCTGTAGAAGAAATTGTCTTTGAAAAAACAAATCTATAGAAAAGGAGGTCCTATGAGTATTACCTTAACCTATCCTATTAGGGAAACCCATGATAATCTAGCCCTCAAAAAAGATCGAACGGTGGTAGCCTATTACCACATTCCCAATACGCCCATCACCATTACAGATGAAGGGAAAAAGGACAAACATAAAATCACAGTTGCTCAGATGATGAAGAAACTCCAAAAAAACAAGTCCTTTGAAATTTCACTCATTCCCAAAGACTATCTCTTAGAAGAGAAAATGAGGGACTTTTCAGAAGCATTGGCAGATGATAGCCGTGAACTGGGAGAAGAGCTCCTTCTTTATACGGTTGACCGTCTCACGGATGAAATGGAAATTCCTTATCAGTTTGATTGGGTTGTGGGCGTGACCTTACGCAAACAAAATCACGGGGCAACGGTGAAAGACTTGGCCTATGAGAGTTTTAACGAGTTCTCGGAGAAAATCGCAAAAGGTCTTGGCTACGAATACACATTGAGTCCTACCTGGTATGACGATTACAGAAGTGACGAATTCACTATTTTCCAAGCTTTTTCCGTCCTACGTGCTAAACGTCTGACCAATGAAGAACTCTTCTACTACCAGCGGATGCAATACCTCCGCTATATTCCCCATTACAAGAAGGAGGTCCTCGCTAATCGTTCTCAATTTAATATCACAGACACACTAATTAAAGTCCTAAAAGGAGGCTTCCTCAAGCTCGAAAGTCCCTATGGGTCCTCTTTTGTGACCATTCTTCCTGTTGGGAAGTTTCCTGTGCAATTCAACGGCTTTCACCTAGGCGAATTTGTCCAACGCTTGAACTTTCCCGTAGAACTACGTATCAAGGCAGAATTCATTGATACCAATAAAATCAAGGGGAGAATGGGACGTTCCAATACCCGTTATCGAAACATCATGGAGGAAGCTGAGAACACGGACACCGTCCAACAAGATGAAATCATCATGGGATCTATCTCCCTAAAAGACCTGATGAAGAAAGTCGGAAACAAGGAAGATATCATCGAATATGGAGCCTATCTGATTGTCTCTGCTTCTAGTGTTAATCAGCTTCGTCAAAGACGACAAGTAGTCCTTAACTACTTTGATGATATGGGTGTTGAAATCAGTGAAGCCTCGCAAGATGGTCCTTACCTCTTTCAAGCCCTACTCTACGGGGAAAACCTCCAAAAGAAAACTCGCACATGGACACACATGGTCACAGCTCGCGGGTTTTCAGAACTTATGCCTTTTACAAATACATCCTCAGGGAACCGTATCGGTTGGTATATCGGCCGAGTAGATAACTGGACAGGTCGTTGGGACTCTATCACTAAAGCCATTGATTCCTCTAAAAATATCGTCCTCTACAATGCCACAGTCGGAAACAAAGAAGATATCGCTGGAAAGATTACCAAGAACCCACATATCATTATTACGGGTGCGACAGGACAAGGGAAATCTTTCCTCGCACAGATTATCTTTTTAAGTGTGGCTTTACAAAATGTCAAAACCCTCTATATTGACCCCAAACGAGAACTAAGAAATCACTATCAAGAAGTAATCAACTCCCCTGAATTTGCACGCCGCTACCCCGAACGCAAAAAACAGATTGACAACTTTAACTTTGTGACACTTGATAGCTCACTGCCATCAAACTACGGAGTTTTAGATCCCATTGTGGTCCTTGATAAGGAACAAGCTGTAGAAGTCGCAAAGAACATGCTTGAGTTCTTGCTACAAGCTGTCGATGACGTGACGATGGACCAGAAAACAGCCATCACAGAAGCCATCAATGCTATCGTGGAACGTCGGGTAGCTGGTGAGAACGTCGGCTTTAAACATGTCCTAGAAGCCTTAAGACAAGCTTCCTCATCTGAAATTGCCTCCGTTGGGCGCTATCTGACGTCCATTGTGACAAACTCCATCTTGGAACTCGCTTTCTCAGATGGCACAACCCCAGGGCTTAACTATGAGTCACGAGTCACTATTCTAGAAGTCAATAACCTCAAGCTTCCCAAAGATGACTCCACAAAAATTTCAGACCACGAACGAAACTCTATTGCCCTCATGTTTGCACTTGGAGCCTTTTGTACCCACTTTGGCGAACGTAATGAAAATGAAGATACCATTGAGTTCTTTGACGAAGCTTGGATTCTGATGAAGTCCGCAGAAGGAAAGGCCGTCATCAAAAATATGAGACGTATTGGACGTTCTAAGAACAATACCTTGGCACTAATCACACAATCTGTACATGATGCAGAAAATGACGATGACACGACTGGATTTGGGACCATCTTTGCCTTCTATGAAAAGTCTGAACGTGAAGATATTCTCAGACACGTTAATCTCGAAGTCACTGAAAGTAACCTCGAATGGATTGATAATATGATTTCTGGTCAGTGCCTTTACTACGATGTCTACGGTAATCTCAATATGATTTCTGTCCACAATCTCTTTGAGGATATTGACATGCTTCTAAAACCAATGAAAGCAACAGTGTCTTCAAGTCTCGAAAATAAATACGCTAGTTAGGAGGTGAACCGATGCAAGAAGCTTTTGCCAAGCTAAAGGGAGTGGATATCTTCTCCCTAAAGTCCTACATGGAACCAACCAACTTTGGCTCCTTTAATGGAGCTTGGGTCCTAATTAATGAACTCTTCGTTAACCTCTTCTTTTTCATTCTCAATGCCGTCGTTGGCTTCTTTTCCCTCCTCATACGTATTCTAGAAAAGATTGATCTCTATGCCACCTATAAAACCTATGTCTTTCATGGGGCAAGCAGTATTTGGCACGGATTTACTGGCTCTAATTCTGGCAACATTACCAACAAATCACTTGTAGGCACCTTGCTTTTGGTTTTAGCTTTCTACCTATTCTATCAGTATTTCTTTTCAAAAGGCTCTTTTTCAAGAACACTCCTCCATATCTGTCTAGTACTCCTATTAGCTCTGGGGTACTTTGGGACAGTCGCTGGAACCTCTGGTGGTCTCTATCTCCTTGATACTGTTAATAACATCTCTAAAGACGTTACCAAAAAGATTGCAGGCATTAAGGTGGACTATGCCAAAGACAAATCTATTAAAATTGGAAACTCGATGTCAGATAGCTATATTGCAGAAACGTCCTATAAAGCCTATGTCTTTGTCAATACTGGCCAAGAAAATGGAAAATACAAGAACAGTCAAGATGGGAAAGAAGAAGCCTTTGACGACAGTAAAGTCCTTGGAACGAGTGATAAGAATGGGAACTTCAAGGCAGTCAAAGCTAAAGACCGTTCCAAGTATTTAGACGATTTAGGAGATGGTGCCAACGATGACGGTGAAAAGAACCGTTGGGTGTCAGCCATGCCGGACTTCATCTTCACTCGGATGTTCTTTGTGATTTTCAAAATTGTAGAAGCCTTTGTATTAGCCGTCCCCATTATACTTATCCAGCTCTTAAATGTGGTGGCTCAAATCCTTGTCCTCACCATGATTCTACTTTTTCCAGTAGTCCTTCTCATGTCCTTTGTTCCAAGGATGCAAGAGTTGGTCTTTGGGGTGCTTAAAGTTATGTTTGGGGGCTTGATTTTTCCAGCAATTACAACTCTCTTAACACTCCTTATTTTCTATATTGAAAAAATGATAGAAAACATTGTCACAAATGGGTTTGATGGAGTTCTAAAAACCTTACCTTCCCTTCTCTTATTTGGTCTTGTCTTCAAACTCTTAGTATCGGTGGTTTCTAAAGGTGTCATCTATTTCCTCATTTGGAGATTTAAAGGCCAACTCCTCCAATTCGTTCTTGGCTCCAAAGCTCGAATGGTTGCGACAGATATTGGGACTAAAGTGGAACATGGCGTCACAAAGACCAAAGAGGTTGCTTCACAGGTCCCAACACGAAGCCTTGCGACGGCTCAACACCTGGGAAACTTTGCATTGGCTGGTGCTGGTTTTGGGACCGGGGTGATGATGAATGCCAAGAGCCATTTCCAAAATGCAGGCTCCTTCTTTACTCATAAAGAACCAAGCCAACCGGAAACTGTCATGCCATCTGGGCCAACAGAGGCTCCAATAACGCCAGAAGATCCAGAACCAATCATTTCTCCAACACAGATCCCACCTGATAACTTCAAGCCAATTGAAGAAGAGAGCCCAACACCTCCAAGTGAGGCACCAATCATGTCAGAAGGAATACCTCGTTCAGAAGACGAATTCCAAACGCTCAGAGAAGAGTGGATGTCACCATTCAAGCAACACCGTATCAATACCCTAGAACGGAGATTGGATGCTTACAAGGACCCTCAAGCCATGTATAAAGCCCAAGGTTCCAATGCCTTCACCCGTGCTTATCGTAAAACTATGACACGAGACGATAAAATAAGAGCCAATATCGAGCGACGAGATCGTTTAACTCAACGCTTAAACCAATTGAGAGGAGAATAGAATGAATACTAAAATACGCTCAAGAACAGCCTTTCCAAGAATACTTGAAGAGACACTTTTTAAGGCCTACCAAGAAGGGAAACGCTCCGTCGATTTCCTTCTTTTATTTCCAGTCTCAGAAAAAGACAAAGAGCAGATCATTGTACAGACGAAAGCCCATTCCGTCGTCTTAGATGCCAAATGGCGCTTTGGGACTGTTCTATTTACAGCCTATATCAGACATTAAGTCGAAAGGAGAGCCAATGAAAAAACTAAAATGGTATCTATTATCTAGTCTTATACCTCTCTTTTTTCCTGTTTTTATCATTATCATCATTATGGGAGCCGTCGGAGGAGGTAGCACTGGAGGCTCTTCTCAATCACTGAATGGTGCAACCTACACGGACCACTGGTCAAATGGTGATCCCTATACCCATAATTTACTCGTCCATCGCTATGGTATTAAAGCAGAGCAATTGGACGGTTTTTTAGATACTTTAGGAATCTCCTATGACAAGAAACGCATCAATGGGAAAAAGCTACTAGATTGGGAGGCTAAATCTAATCTAGATGTTCGTGCCATTGTAGCGATTGCCTTAAATGAAAGCTCACTTGGAACAGCTGGAGTTGCTACAAATCCAGGATCAAACATGTTTGGTTTTGGGGCATTCGACTCTAATCCAGAAAACGCCAATAATTTTAACGATGAAGTAGCCGTTGTGGGACTCACCAATCAGACCATCATTGGCAATAAAAACGAAACCTTCAAAGTCCAAGATGACAAAGCGCAAAAATTTGCGAATGGGTCTCTCAATACCTCAACAGATGGGGGAGTCTATTTCACTGATACTTCTGGCTCAGGAAAGAGGCGTGCTGAAACCATGCAAAAACTCGATACTTATATCGACGAGCATGGTGGAACACCAAAAGCCCCTGAACAAACGACAGGAAAAACGAGAGACGGAGGCGGTGTCACAACTGGGGATGTCCCACAAGGCTATAGCCTCACCAAAGAAATCAATACCTCAAGCTATACAGGTCTGTCTTATCCTTGGGGACAATGTACCTGGTTTGTATACAACCGAGGAAAAGAGGTCGGTGTTAGCTTCGGAGAGTATATGGGAAATGGTGGCCAATGGATGAATGCCCCAGGTTACCAAACGACTCATACCCCAACCGAACACTCCGCACTATCTTTTAGCCCAGGACAAGCTGGTGCAGATCCAACCTATGGCCACATTGCCTTTGTGGAACAAGTCAAATCAGATGGCTCCATCCTTATCTCTGAATCAAACGTTAAAGGCCTAGGAGTCGTTAGCTACCGCACTTTTGATGCAGAAACAGCAAAACAATTTACTTATGTTATTGGACACTAACACACTATTGAATTTTTTTATGCTATAATTCTTCTATGATGTATATTTGAGGTATTATTATGGTTGAATTAAACGCAAAAGTAAAGATGGATGATGATATGTATCAAAAGTATCTAAATGGAGAAGTAGATGTACGAGGTGTAGTATTAGGAAATGAAAGAATTCAACCCTATCAAGAAATTGAATTCATTGACGAAGACAATTCTGAGAATTTAGATTCCGATCCACTTCCCGTTTCCGGTAGCCATAAAAACGAAGACACTGATAATAGCATCGCTATCTTAGCTGGAGTTGCAATTTTTCTACTTGGAGTAGGGGCAAAAGTTTTATACGATAAAGCAAAGCCTAAAATCGCACATATAATTGAAGAAAAACAGAAACCTAGTGAAGATGCTATAGAAATTCTGCAAAATTTCAACACAGCATTAATATTTTACACAATAGAACCAGACAATCCACAGGCTATCTCCGAGCTACAGTATTGGATAACTAAACTCAAGTCAGATAATAAAAAAGATGCCAAGTTCCTAAGAAAGAATTTGACAGAAAAAATCAATACGTTATTATTATTTTTCGAAGAGATAGATAATAAAAGTATGAAGAAATTGCACTTTGAAGATAAATTGGATAAACTAGACTACCACTTCAAGCAGCTTCAGAAAAAAAATGAATTAATAAAAACATAAAATAAGATCCGAAAAATCGGGTCTTTTTTGCGTTAAAGGAGAATATTTGGAGCAGACCCAACCTATGGCCACATTGCCTTTGTGGAACAAGTCAAATCAGATGACTCCATTCTTATCTCTGAATCAAACGTCAAGGGCCTAGGAGTCGTTAGCTACCGTACTTTTGATGCAGATACAGCAAAACAATTTACTTATGTTATTGGAAAATAGAAAGGAGTTATTTATGCTAAAGCTTAAATACGTACCAGTTGAAAACTGCAAAGCCGAATGGGGTGACAAAATGGCCCTTATGAAACGTTTTGAAGGACTTAAACTCAAAACTCTTAACAATCTGCTAACTGAAATGAGAATGAATCCCCAATTCAAAGACTATGTGATTAATTCCGGTCACAGAACTGTTTGGATCAACTTCGAGGGTTTCTTAAATTTCTTACGCTATAGGCAAAATAAACGATTTAAAGAGGTGGGGTAATGGAACAAGTTAAAATAGCTAATATTACTCAAAAAACAACAAGACCTGCTGATAAAACTGGATATAGTGAAGTAAAATTTAGAACCTACTTCAAGAACCCGTTAACGAATAAACGCAGAGAAATTCTATCTGATTGGTACACTATCGCTAATAAAAAGGATACCACAGGAAAAATAAAACTATCTCCGCAAATTAAAGCTATTATCCATAAAGAACTTCAAGAGAAGGCCAATAAAGTTCATGAAGAGCTGACTAGAACTATTCTTCTAGAAAAATTAGATATCACGCTTGATGAGGTCTGGAATGAATGGCATAATGAACGAGTTGAAAGACAATTAGTTGCTCCTAAAACATTAGCAGGTGAAGATGGTAGATACCGTAACCATATTACTAAGCAAATCCCCAAGGATTCTATTTTAAAAAATATTCCATCTAGTTTAATTAAAAACTTACTTGATAATCTTTATCCTATAGGAAACCATAAAAGACTCGCACAAGGTGTAAAATCCGATTTAACATCAATCTATAAGTTTGCTATTCTTCATGATTATATTTCTCCTGACCAAAATCCCATGCCTTATATAACAATTGGTAGGAAAGGTCTTTCTGACGAATTAGAACGTTTAAAGAAATCAGATATAGAAGATCAATATCTTGAATCTTGGGAACTTAAAGAAGTATTATCCATTGTTCGTAAGTACAATGAACAGTATGCTCGTATTTTTGAATTTCAAGCACTAACCGGAATGCGTATTGGCGAAGTACTCGGTTTAAAGGAGGAAGTTATTGATTTTAATAAAAATATAGCCTCAGTTATTAGAACTCGTGCTACTCATGGAGGAGCCTCTGAAGATAGCTATGAAGGTAACGTTAAAAATGTACAAAGTTATCGAAACGTTCAATTATCATTAAGGGCTGTTGAAATTCTAAAAGAAGAAATTCAATTAAATCATCATCATATAGAATTCAATCCAGATTATAAAGATAATGGATGGATTTTTACCTCTAAGAACATCCATAAACCTGATTACAATGGAACTCCTCTTCATTACAGTGTCCTAAACAATTTCCTCAACTCTTCAGAAAATGGTAAACTAAACCGCAAGGGAAAACCGAGACGGGTAGGAATCGATATTGACAATAAGCTTAGTTTCAAGAAACATATTACAACTCATATCTTCCGACACACGCATATCAGCTTCTTAGCTGAACAAGGAGTACCTTTGGAGGCTATTCAAGATCGTGTTGGACATTCTAGAGGTAGTCGTGTAACAGAAATTTATTTGCATATCACTAAAAAAACAAAGGATCAAATTATACCAATCCTTGATACTCTCACACAATAAGTGTGGCAAATCTGTGGCAAAACACAAGAAAAAGGCTTGTCCATGTTGGACAAACCTTTTCATTTCAAGCTTATATAGTCTAATTAAGCTTTGTTTGCTGAACCGAATACGTCGATACGTTCTTCAACAGCTTCTGTAATAGCTTCGAAACCTGGTTTCAAGAATTTACGTGGGTCGAAGAGTTTCTTCTTGTCGT